>Ga0307376_10000577_pt1 | contig 44727 bp, 40 predicted proteins | sample TR2MG_FD_202536 | JGI IMG/M metagenome (GOLD analysis project Ga0307376, IMG submission 202536) | Soil microbial communities from Risofladan, Vaasa, Finland - TR-2 | ecosystem: Environmental > Terrestrial > Soil > Coastal area > Acid sulfate soil | place: Finland: Risofladan, Vaasa | collected...
ACCCTGCGGCAGGAAAGCGTTCGCCAGCAGGTTTCGGCGCTCCCGCTGACCGGCCGGGGTAGCCGAAACGTCCTGAAGTCCTTAATCCACGCGGTCAAACAGGCCGCATAAGTGCGAAAGTCGAACTGAGGTCTCCGACCTGATCGTCCTCGTGCCCGATCGAAACATGGAAGCAGCCATAAGCGGACTGCTGTGTCGCTCAGAAGCGCTTGCCATACGTCCTGTGACATTCCGTATATACATGCATATAGAACGTGATCCGGGTTGCTATCATCGGGCACATGACATTCTACGGCCGATGACAGCCCACGCGTCTCACGCCCTCGTGATGTTCGATCGCGTGGGGAGCGGGCGCGAGGGTGATCCCGTATCCGATTTGGAGGAGCAGGTGACGCGGCGTCTTTCCGCCGCCGGGTGGGGCAATCGTGCCTCGGCCATCACGATCGACCCCGAGCTTGAGGTGTGGGTCTGGAGTGACTCGCCCCATGTCGACCGCTGCCTCGGTTGGGAGGGACAACAGCCGTCCCTACGGATGTGGCTGGAAGAACAGGGCATGTGGTCACCAAACGAGCCCAAGCCCAAAGACCCGAAGCGCGCTGTGGAGTTGGCTCTGCGTCATGCTCGCAAGCCACGATCGTCAGCGGTCTACCGTCAACTGGCGGACACTGTCGGTTTGCAGCGGTGCTCTGATCCCGCTCTTGCCCGGCTGCGCGCGCTGCTGAGGACTTGGTTCCCCATCAATCAGCCGTATTGACCCAGCCAGGCGCTGCGGCGGAACGCGCCGCGGGTCGGAAAGATAGATCTCCGGAGGCGGCAGGCCAGGCATAACCCTTTTCAGAATAGAGGTTTACGGCACACGACACCGGCTTTGCCTCGTGAGCGTTCGTGGCCAGGTCGGATTAAGAGTTCACTTTCCCGAAAAATGTCTGATTTCCTGCTTGCATTTCCGAGGGGGGGGGGGGGTAGGCTATCGGAGTCGTTGGGGCGGTAAGTACTTCCGCTAGAACTAAGGCGTAGTCAAACGGGGAGCGAGAGAGACGCTGTTGAGGCGTGGTCTCTTTTTCATTGGTCGCATGGAGCGACCAGGAGAGACGCGCCTTCAAAGTTGCCGTTCTTGGAGGTGGTGGTATGTTTGTGTTCAGAGGTACGAGTTGGGTGTTCGCTGCCGTTGTCTTATGTGCGTTGCTTCACGCCTATCCCGCGGAAGCCACGATAACGTGGTACATTGGCGATAAGCCTGGTTTCGACGCTGCGGTTGTGGGCTTGCCTCAATGCTTCATTGATTTCGAGGACCCCGGCCTCAATGTAGGTGACCCGATTACTGACCAGTACCCCTGCGTGGAGTTCTCCTCGCCCTACGGGATCGCTGCGTCAGATCACGGATACGGGCCGCCCGCAATCGACACGCTATGTGCTGCAGTGGGTTATGATCCAGTCAGTGCTCCATATGCCGCCTGGACGTTCACCTTTCCTGAACCTGTTTGGGGTACGTCGCTTTGGATTGGAGATATCAACTTTTTCCCGGGCCAGACTGAATTATCTGTCTTTGATGCCGCCTCGAACCTGCTTGGGTCCGGAATCGTCACCAGGCAGGGGGACTGGAGCTTTGTGGGCCTGCTCTCTGATACTAAGGACATCTTACGAATTGACTTCCAGGCATCCTCTGGTGACCCGGGCGACGCCCAGGCATTTGATAACGTGACCGTTGTTCCCGAACCCGCCACCCTCTGCCTGCTGGCCCTCGGCGGTCTAGCAGCCATCAGGCGCAAACGCTAGCGACGAACAGGACGAAATACCTAAGGGCCGTCCGCACAGGGCGGCCCTTTCTTTCGGCACTATCCGGGTGTCCAGTAAAGCCGCTGTCGAGCGTAGATGTCGACTGCTCTGATGATTGTCTCCGGGCAAGCGCCACCCTGCAATATCATCGCGTACCCCGCCCTTGAAAGGGCAGGCCACCCGTCATAGAAGCGACCGACCGGGAGTCGTCGGGCGTGCTACTCGCCGCACGCGTGCGCGACTTCAAAAAGTCATCGTGTCCCCCGCCCTTGAAAGGGCAGGCCACCCGTTCTGTCCCACCCGGCGCACTCGGCGATTTGCTCGATCATCGCGCGGGCGTTCTCGGGCTGGGTGTAGTGCGGAATGCTGTTGCCCGACGACGGGATGTAACGGTGCCCATGATCGAACGCGACGAACATGTCCTTCACGAACTGCCGCACCTGCGCGGGCGTGCCGCGCGACAGCAGACCGACGTCGACGTTGCCGATCAGCGTCAGATCGGGATAGCGCTGCCTGAGCATCGCCACGTCCATGCAGCCGTGCTCGATGGGGTTCAGTGCGTTCATCCCCAGCGGCACCAGATCGTCGAGCACGTCGGTAAGGTTGCCGTCGCTGTGGAAGATCCACGGCAGCTCGATCTCGGCCGCCACCTGGCGCGCGCAGGGCAGGACGACCTCGCGCAGGATCGCCGGCGAGTAGATGCACCCGGTCTTGTACGCGAAATCGTCGAAGCACCAGACGAAATCCACGCCCATCGTTTGCACCTTGCGAAGGACGCGGCAGGTCCAGTCGGTGTAGCGGGCGAGAATCTCACGGAGCAGGTCATGGTCCTCGGCGCACGCCACGGCGAAGGCGGTCATGTCCATCGTCTGCCACACGTGCCCAATGCCCGACGAGATGCACACGTGGATCGCATAGTCGCCTTTGGCGTCGATCAGCCGCTGAAGGTCGTCCCAGAGGCGCACCGTCAGGTCGGGCATGACCAGTTGCGACAGGCTCGCCCGGTCGGTCAGCAGGCCCGCGTTGGTGCGGGGGTCGCGGATGCGAGGGGCCATCGTGTAGCCGGAGGGAATCTCCAGGTTGCAGCAGCCGGTGGCCTCGTTGATCCGCTTGTCCAGCTCCAGCACCGCCAGATGCCGTTCGACGGCCGGCAACTCGGGCGCGAACTGCGGCACGCTGCCCAGCCCGAACGCCGCCATGACGACCGAGCGGTCCATGGCGTGCTCGATCCAGGGCGTCGGCTCGGCCGGACGGCCCACCAGAGCGTTCAACACGCGATCGCGCGGTGTCATGCAGACGTCCTCATACCTTCCGGTGACGTCGAGCGTTTGCGACGGCAACGCCGACCACTCGGCCGCCTCGTATAGCGATCGGGACACCCGCCGCCTCGATTGCTGCCGACGATCATAGCCAGCCGTCCGGGCCCGTCGAGGCGCCCAAACGGGTGTCGGCAGCGACGTTTGGTTGACATCGCCCCGGCCGCGCGGTACATGCTCAGAGTCGTAAGTGCCTGAATTCGGGCTGCTAACGTGGCGTGGCAGCCGCCCGCAAACTTCGGAGAGATCCGTGCAAGCCAAGCATCCCGCCGTTATCGTCGCCGTGGTGCTCGTGTTGGCGGCCCTCGCCGCCCAGTTCGTCGTGCCGCTGCTCGACTCGGACCAAGCCAAGCTCGAGCGCTTCGCCGCCGAGCGTGTGGAAAAGGCCCGCCGTCTGCTGCAAGCCTATCAGTACAACTATCCGACGCTGGCAGCCAGCAGGGCCAGGCTCAGCTCGGCCGGACTCGACTTGCCGGCCCCGAGCGGTCAGGTCGCGAAGGCCTTCAGCCGAAACGACTCGGTCCTCGCCGAGGCCGCCAAACTGCTCAGCGAAGCCGTCAGCCACCAGGTAGGCAGCGCTCGCGGGAGCGATCTGGTTGAGCCCAACTACCTGCTGGGCATGGTGCTGTATCACCAGGCCGTCAACGGGCAACTGGAAGCGCAGACACAACGGGCACGGGCCCGCCAGGCGCGCTGGCAGACCCTCAAGGCCATCGCGTCGGCTCGAGATGTCCAGACCGAAGCCAAGGCCGCCGTGTTAGCCGACCTCGACCCGGCGATCCAACGCATCGGCGACGAGATCGCCCAGGTACAAACCAAAGCCGGCGAGGCGCGCAGCGAGGCTGAGTCGCTGCAGCGCCAGGTCGACGAGCTTCAGGCCAGGATCGCGCCGCTGCGGCAAACGGCCGAGCAGGCACGCCGCAGCTTGGCCGTCTTGAAGCTCGATGCCCCAGACGCGGATGATCTGGCAGCAGCCGAGCAATATCGACGCCAATGGGCCGATCTGGCCAAGACTGAACGGGAGGCCGACTACCAGGCCGACGCGCTCGAATACGGCTGGCTGCCCGGCGCCGTGCTCGATCCCAACGCCGGCGCGGATCCGTTACTGGCCGCTTACGTAGGTGGCCAGCGTGAGGACGGGGTGGTGGCCCTGCAACAGCAGCTTGCCACCAGCCAGGCGCGGGCGGAGGGTTACGCGGCTGCGGTGAGCGATCTTCAGCAACAGTTGGATCAATTGCAGCAGCGCGACGCGACCCGCGTCCGCCGGGCTGAGGAAACACAGACAGCCGCCGCCGCACGGGTCGCCGAGGTCAAACAGTCGCTCGACGAGGCGTCCAGGATTGCCGCCGAAGCCGAGACCACCGAGTCCAAAGCACTCGACAAGATCGAGCAGGCCCGGCGAAGCCTGACCGCCGCCCTGCGCGCCGCAGGCACGCGCACGCAGAGCGCTCGTCCCCCGGCGGGCAAGCGCAACGAGCGGTTGGAGATGATCGCGGCCGACCGTTCCTGGGATGCCGAGACGCACAGCCTGCTGGCTGAAACGTTCATCCGCCAGGCCGAGATCCACCTCCAGCGCGTCAACGATTTGGCGGATCAGAAAAGCACCTTGCAGGAGACGGTGCTGTTGCTGGGCGGCGAGCAGATGGCGGCACCGGCACCCCCCACCGATGATGAGCCGGCAGCAGAGGCCCCAGCCTCCGGCGGCAGCTTGATCGGTCGTGCGCTGTCGTCGCTTGCTGATCTGGCCGGCACACCCACTGCCGAGCAGCCCACCACGGAGACAACAGGCGAGGCCACTGCCCAGCCGGAGGACCGCGAGACAGCCGTCGCGCCTGTATCCACACCCTCGCGCCGTCCAGCCAGGGCCACCGAACTGGACGACGCCCTGGAGGCGGTCAAGGTCAAAATAGCCGAAGGCCGCGACGCCGGCCTTGCCAGTATCGATCGGCCCGACAGCGAAGACGACGCCATTGGCCATCTGGACAAAGCCAAGCGGGCCGAAGACAGCAAGTGGGCGTGGGTGATCGACGCGCGAGCGGGTGCTGTCTGGTATCTGTTGGCGCAACTGACCGACGATCCGCAACTGCGCCGCCAAGCCACCGATAACGCCGTGGCGGTGCTGGAAGAGGCGCTCAAGACCTCCGGCGGCCAACCCCGCGGCGGGCCTTACGTCGAGCCGTTCAGCGAACTGCTCGGTTACCTTCAGCCAAAGCGTACCCCGTAGAAATCAATCCGAAGCCATTCCGTGGGTGGCCAGGCCCGGGTCAGTCTGCCGACCTTGGCGTCTGCGTGCGTCCGGGCCGTCAGCGCAGTTTGAGCATGTTCCACAAGGCCGCCTCGGCCTGTGAGAACTTGTCGAACGTCGCCTTGAGTTCGTCCTGCAAAGCGCGCAAGTCAGCGTCGTCCGCCGGCCGAGTGGTAGGATAGTCCTCGATCAGCGCCTCGAGCCTCGCACTGGAGTCGTCCAGCCGGGTGGCCGCATCGGCGAACGCCCGGGCTGCGTCAAAGACGTTCATCTCGCGGACCTCTTTTTCGGAGGGCTGATACAGCAGGCGCCACGGGTTGCGCCGCAGGTCCTTGGCGGCCGCTTTAAGGTGGCTGCTCGTCTCCTTCAGATTCACCAGCGTTCGTTCGACCGCCGGCTTGTTGACGACCAGAAGCTGGCGCACGTCTTCCGTGATCGCATTGACGTCCTTAAGCGATTCGCCCATTCGATCCACATCTTCGTGGATTTTGGCCATCAGCGACGCGTGTCGGTGCACGTCCAGTTGCTCGGCAATCGCGGTGGCGATGCGCTCGTCCAGCGTTTGGGCCGTGCCCTGTATGTGGGCGACCGTGTCTCGAATCGGTTCGCGGTTCTCCTTGAGCATGGCAACGGCTTCGCCGAGACCGGCGTTGACCGCATCGAGCGCGGCATGAACCTTGGCCAGAGCGACCCGGTCGGCCTTCGGATCCATCTGGAGCCGCAGCTCGCCCGTAATCGCGTTAATGTCCCCGACGCTGCGGTGCAGCTTGGCCAGCAGCGCCTTCTGATCGGACACGTCCAACTGGTCCTTGACGGCACCGCTGACGACGTTGATATCGCTCAACGACCGATGGATCTTGCCCAGCAGGCTCTCGGGGTTTTCGGCATTCAATTCGTTCGAGAGCTTATCGCCCAATTGCGTGAGCGTGTCGGTCACGGCCGCCAGCCCGCCGGGGCGCAAACCGATCACCGGCGTGTCGGGGTCAAGCGGCTTGCCGGCCGTGCCTCGATTCCGGATGACCAGCCAGCCGGAGCCGCCAAGCGTCGGCCCCTCCGCCGTGATCTGGCAGTCCTCTCGCAAGCCCACGGCGCGATCGATCCCCGCCGTCACGACGATGGCAAGGTGCACGCCTTTCTTGCCGTTCGCATCTTGTTTGGACTCATGTGTCACCTGATCGGCAGGCAGCTCACGCATCTCGACCAGCTCGATGCTGCCCACCCGCTGGCCGCCGCAGCGCACCTCGCCACCGGTCTTGAGTGTGGGCAGCGACATGTCATGCCCGAAGTACACCCGAACCGTCTGGGTCTTGGGCCCCCAGAAGGCTGCGCCGCCGATGAAAATCACCGTCCCGAAGAACAGGAGAACGATGATGATGACGGTCACGCCTAGCTTGAACTCATCCGTATGTTGCGCGGGCATATCACTCAACCTGTAACAATGAGTTTCTCGAACTCGCTCATGCCTTCGGCGTCCGTGAGCGGGCCCTCGGTGAAGCCGTTGAGGAATTGGTTCATCAACCTGTCTTCCACATTGGTCAACTGATCGACAGGGGTATCGCGGAGTTGCTCGAATTCTTTTCGCGAGCCGACCCGCAGAATACGTCCCTTATGCAGCATCACCATGCGGTCGGCGATGCGGAACGCCGAATCCATTTCGTGCGTTACCACCACGCTGGTAACATTGAGCTTCTTGGACAAATCCATCATGAGTTCATCGATGGCCGCCGAGGTGACCGGGTCGAGCCCGGCCGACGGCTCGTCGTAGAACAGAATCTCAGGATCCAGCGCGGTCGCACGCGCCAGGCCCGCCCGCTTTTTCTGCCCCCCCGACAACTGGGCAGGCATCTTGCTGCGATGCTCGAGCATCTTGACCTGCTCGAGCTTGAGCGTCACGACGATGTCCACAATCGAAGAATCGACGTCGGAATGCTCGACAAGCGGCAGGGCCACGTTTTCCGCCACGGTCATGGAATTAAACAGCGCCCCACTCTGAAAAAGGATCCCGAAGCGTCTGCGTATCGCGTTGAGCTGATCCTCTTGCATCCCCACAATGTCGGCCGGTTCCGCCATCTCGCGAGTCTTCAGCAGGATCTGGCCGGACTCCGGAACGAGTTCCCCGATCAGGCAGTTCAACACCGTGCTCTTGCCGCAACCCGACCCCCCCATCAGCACCACGGTCTCGCCGCGATACACATCGAAACTCACACCGTCGAGTACGGTGACCGACGTCCCGGCCGACGACCGGAAACGCTTCACCAGATCGCGCACCGAGATCACCACCTCCGGCTCGCCGTCCGTGTTGGGCGTCGTCTGGGCCATCCGCTTCGTTCCTACCAGCCGAGAACGTAGAACATCGCTGTAAACAGACAGTCGGTGCCGATCAGCGCCACGATCGATTTGACTACGGTCTGCGTGGTCGCCCGGCCCACGCCTTCGGCCCCGCCGGACACCGTGAGACCTTCGCGACAGGCGATCAGTGCGATTAGCATGCCGAACACCGCGGCCTTGACCAGACCGGTCAGGAAGTCCCTGTTCTTCAGCGCAGCCTGAGTGTAGTCCATGTACACGCGCGGCTCGATATCCAACACCAGCCAACCGGTCAGCAAGCCGCCCAGTATCCCCACCAGGTCGGCAATCACCGTCAACCCGACCAACATTACCACCGTGGCCAGCAATCGCGGCACGACCAGAAACTGCACCGGGTTGAGGGCATGCGCCCGCAGCGCCTTGATCTCCTCGCCTTCCACCATGGTGCCCAGCTCCGCCGCGATCGACGCACCGGCGAAGCCGCTCAGGATGATGGCCGCTATCAGCGGACCCAGCTCTCGGAACACGGCGATGGCCACCACGTCGGCCACACGCTCCAACTGCCCGTAGCTGATCAACGTCGGCGCCAGTTGCAGCGCCAGAATGATCCCGATGAACACCAGCACCAGCAGGATGATCGGAATGCTGCGGACACCCACGCGGATCATCTGAACGATTACCGCCTCACGCCGGAACTTGACTCCCGGCACGAACAGTCCCCGCGCGACCCACCGCACTCCGTCGCCCAGCAAGGCCGCCATCCCGCCGACGAACACGACGGTCTGACGGATCCTGGCCCGTCGGTCTTTCGCCGATCGGCCGATGGCCTCAACCAGCCTGACGGCGCGCCCGGCAGCCGGCGCCTGGGCAGGCGGTCCCGAATCGGTCATTGCTTAAGGGCCTCTTGCTGATCCTGACAGATGACGAAGAACCGATCCAGCCGCGTGATCTCAAACACGCTGCGGACCCGTTCGTTCGGTTTGACCAGGATGAGCTTGCCGCCATTGGAGTTGACCTGCCGGAACAGATGCACCAGTGTCCCCACCCCCGACGAGTCCATGTACTCCACGTCGCTTAGATCCACCACCACGCGCTTGGGCTTCGACCGCATATACGCATCCACCGCCTGCATCACCTCAGGCGTGCGATGCATGTCGATCTCGCCGGCCAGCCTGACCAGCACCACCCCATCCTCTTCGCGGACTTCCTGTACGACCTTGTCACTCGCGTGGGCCATCGACTCACTCGTACGCCCGGGCTGGCCAACACGCCGTGCCGTTCCGTCGGCCCGACGAACGCCTAACCGCGGGCGGCTTGCTCGCTCCGCACGTACTTGACCATCCGCAACTGCATCCCGCCGCTCTCGGGACAGGAATACTCCGCCTCGTCCATGACGCTGCGAATAATATGGACCCCCAGTCCTCCGGGCCGAACGTCATCCAGATCCCGCGGCTGGATCGTGGCCGGGTCCACCGCCTTGCCGTAGTCGCGAACCAGAACCAGCAGTCCGCCGCGATCGTTGGGGCCCTTGGTCGGCTGAAGACGCACGCGGATCGGCTGATCGGTCGCGCCTCGGTAACTGTGCTTGATCACGTTGGCCAGCGCCTCATCCACAGCCAAAATGATTTGACCGACGTCGGGCTCGCCGAATCCCACCATCTTGGCCATCCGCTCCACCGCTGCCCGAACAACGGTCAGGCTACGTGGCTCGCTGGGGATCGACAAATCCACCGCGTCCGACGGTCGCTCTGGCCACGAATGATCCATTTCGAGCCTCTAATTCATCTGTGCGGCCTGGCTGGTGGCCGCCCCGGCGCGAGCCTGAACCCAGCTTCGCCAGCGTCTCACCGCACGCGCCCGCAGACCGGGCGGATCATAGTACCGATAGCCCCTGCTTTCGCCAGTGATCCTCTCCAGGCTCTGTATGGCGAAGAAGCGGACCGCTCCGTCTTCATCCTCCAGCCGGTCGACCAGAAGCGGCACCGCTTCCTGGCGCCCTTGCTCGCCAGCCTCGACGATCGCATGGATCCGCTCACCCGGATCCGGGGAGTTCATGCCCGCTCCACCGCCCGACCGCCCAGCCTGACAACCACCAACGGCCATCACCGCCAGCCACGCCGCGCAAGCTGAAAGATTTGCGCCGCGCCGATCCGCGCAAATGCATCGCAATCCCAGGCCACACCTTACGTTCCGGCTCACAGGTGCTCAATTATAGAACCATGCCACCCCTGTACAAGCCGGCCGATCGGCGAGCCACAACGCGCCAGACAGGCGGTCACACCATGGACAATGCAGACGAATCTACCTCGACCCGCACAACCTGCCCGCTTCTGTGAGGACACCCGCGCAGATACATCCGCAGTGTGGTAACATTCGGCCATGAAACACGTCCCTGCAGCCATATGCCTGCTCCTGGCCGCCGCCCTGCCAGGATGCCCACCGCCCGGCCCAGCGCCGGACCAGAGGCAGACTATCCAGGTCGGGGAAATGCCCATAACCTGGTCGAAGGCAGGCACTTACAGCGAATTGTATGAGCCTTTGCGCCTGGTGATACGCGATGCGGCCCACTTGGCTGCCATCCCGGTAGCCGAAGTACCCGTCGACTTCAGTAAGCAGATGGTTCTGTTGGCCGCTCGCGGCGCGGTGCCGACCGAGGGTTACGCGGTCCGCATCACCCGCGTGTGGCGCGAGGGGCACCGGATCTATGTCGACGTCCGTGTGAGTCCGCCTCAGCCGGGGGGGCAACCACCCAAACATGCGATCTGCGCCCCGTACCACATCGTGGTCGTGCCGCGAAGCAATTTGAATGTTGAAGGGTTTTCCACCCGACTGCCGTCCGATCCCCGAGGCCACAACCCCTACAAATGAGCACGCCCCGCCGTCACCAGTTGGTGCACCAGTCTCAGCGGCTGGGGGATGCGGTATCCGCCGTGACAGACCAGTATCAGACGGACCGCGTCGGCCAAGGTCACGCGGTGCCCGATCGACACGTACACGCACTTGACCCGATCGCGCGTGCGGACCACCGCGCCGATGGTCTGCCCGTCAGACGGGTCGATCAGCCGTCTGCGACTACCGCGTTTGGTCGCAGGTTCTTGATGCTGCCCGCAGAGCCGGCTCTTGGCACACCCGACCGAAGGTGAGTCCATGAGCACGCCCGCGTGCGAAGCCAGACCGAACCGGCGCGGGTGTGCGAGCCCCTGTCCGTCGAACAGAAACACATCCGGCGTAATGCGCAGCCGCCGCACGGCTGCCAGCACGGCCGGCACCTCACGAAACGAAAGCAGGCCGGGAACATAGGGGAACCGCGCCGGTCGCCTGGCCAGGCGCGTCTCCAGCAACTCGGACTTGTGCAGGTCCCAGACGGCCACCCCTGCCAGCAGCCAACGACCATCGGTCGAGACCGTCGCGTCCACCCCAGCCACCAAACGCACCTGCTGGGGCAGTGGCTCGATGCGCACGCGCTCCACCAACTCTCGCTGCAATCTGATGGCATGGGTGGGACTCACCGTCCAGCGGTGCAGCGGCTTGGGCAGCTTCATGCGGCGACCTTGCGGATCACGTCGACGGCCCGTTCGATACCGGCCTGATCGACCTCCAGACTGGTGACAGCCCGCACGCGGGCCGGCCCGATCGCAAGCATCCGCACACCGGCGGCGCTGAGCTTCTCGACAAAGCGGTCGGCCGGGGCGAGCCGATCGTCCACATCGAAGATAACGATGTTGGTCTGTACGTGACCCGGATCGAGTTGGATCCCCGCCACCTCCGTGATCGCGCATGCGAGCTGCCTGGCGTGGGCATGGTCGTCGGCCAGTCGTTCGACATGATGATCGAGGGCGTACAGGGCGGCCGCCGCAAGGACGCCTGCCTGCCGCATCCCCCCGCCAAACATCTTGCGGAACCGATGGACGCGATCGATAAACGCCCGCGTACCCGCCACCGCCGATCCGACCGGGGCGCCCAGGCCCTTGGAGAAACACATCGAACACGAGTCGACATGGCGTGTGTACTCGGTAGGCTGCTTGCCCGAAGCCACGCACGCGTTCATCAGCCGGGCTCCGTCCAGATGAACCGCCAGATCCGCCTGCCGGGCAAACCGGTATATCTCGGCCATCGCCTCGACCGGCCAGATCGACCCACCTCCGCGATTGTGTGTGTTTTCGACCAACACCAACCGGGTGTTGGCGAAATGGTGGTTGCCCGCCGGCTTGATCGAGGCTTTCACCTGCTCGACGGTGAAAACACCTCGGTCGCCGTGCACGAACGCATAGCTGCACCCGCTGAGCGCCGCCGGCGCACCGCCCTCGTACAGGTATGCATGGCTGCTGACGTCGCAAATGATTTCGTCGCCGGGACTGGTGTGCGCGCGGATGGACGTCTGATTGGCCATCGATCCCGACGGTACGAAGATGGCCGCCTCCTTGCCGAGCAAATCGGCCACGCGCTGCTGGAGCGCGTTGACGGTGGGGTCTTCGCCAAAGACATCGTCTCCCACATCCGCCTCAGCCATGGCCCTTCGCATCGCGGGCGTAGGCCGGGTGATCGTGTCGCTTCGGAGGTCAACAACCTGATTCAACGCAGCCATTCCAGTTCACTCCTGGTTCCTACGTGCGGCACGGAGGCACAGACACCGACTCGCCCCCACCGCCCGCACTCGACGAACGGCGCATGATACCATGCGACCGCACCCATGTGGTGCCGCCGATGAAGGACATCGCTGCGCAACCGTGTCTGTGCTTGAGATGGTGAATCAGCGCCGCCGGCCCACAATGCCGACCAGCCCTGCCACCACCAGCAAGGCGGTGATCGGCTCGGGTGTCGTCATGGGCACACCGGCTGCATCCGACTGCGGATTCTCAGAATCGACGAACTGAAGGGCTCCGTCCTGCGGATCGCCCAGGCCAAAGAGGCCCTGGATCACGCTGTCGGTCGCCAGCAGCGACGCCTGCTCGCCCGTGATCTGCTCGCCGGCGGCCAGGGCCGCCTCGATCTGGGCGATCTGCTCAGGGTCGATGCCGTTCTTCTCGCGCGTTGACCGAAGTGAAAACTCGCGGAACGGGTTATCCTCGCCGAGCGCCAGTGCGTCAAACACTGCGGCCAAGACGTCGGCTACGACGTTTCCGCTGATATTGATGGGTCCGACATCGAAATCCATATGCCCGCTGTTCTCGCCGAACAGGCCCTCAGTCTCGAACGTACCGGTGTTGTTGATCCCCACGATCGTATCGTAGAAACCCAGGGCGTTGAATTCGGTGCCAATGCTCAACTGCAACTCTCCGGTCGCCAGGAAGTCCTGCATCCCGAAGTTTCGCCTCAGCTCGTAGTTCAGCGGCGCATTGCCCGTGTCCATGAAGAACTGCAAGGCAGGAATCGGCCTTCGGTCCCACCCCACCTGCGCCCGTAACTGGCCGTTCGGGGTCAACTCGGTCTGGCCGAAGTTAAGCGGCTGGCCGAAGAATCGCTGGGAGATGTTGACCACCGCGCCATCGGTGAGGATGTTTCTCTGCCCCTCAACGGTAAAACCGGCGTACTGCAACGCCCGTGCTACATCCCGGAAGAACATGGCCTGAGCCGGGCTGGCGGCGGCGCCGAATGTTGCCACGGTCGCGAATACCGCGACCCAGCGTGACTGAGCCATGAGCAACTGCCTCCGTCCTGACGTTAGATTATCGGCACCAGCACCTACGTAAACCACATTTTGGGGCGGATGCCCGGACAAATCAACTCTGGCCGGTTCGCAGCGGGCAATTGCCTCACCCGTAACGGTTTATCGACCGATCCGCCGGCGTTGGCAAGGAGTGAAGGTATCAGCCCCGCACCGTTGGTCCGTAGAGTCCGGCCAGCTCGGCCAGCAGCCGCACCCCGGTAACCGCGCCGGCCAGGAAATCCTCAATGTGGAAGAACTCATTGGGGCCGTGAGCGTTGCAGTCCGGCCGGCAATACCCCAGAAGCAGGCAGTCGGCCCCCAGCACCTCTTTGAAGACGGGCAGAATCGGCAGCGTGCCGCCCTCCCGGATCAGCACCGGCTCGCGGCCGAACCCCGCCGCCAACGCCCGGCGGGCCGCTCCCATCCAGGGGCTGTCCAGCGGCGCCATGTACGGCCGACACAGCCCATGCTCGGTAATCTGAGCCCTCACTCGATCACCACACACCTGCCGCACCACCCGGTTGAAGGAAGCCGAAACGGCCTCGGGATCCTGCCGCGGCACCAGGCGCATCGAGATCTTGGCGCTTGCCCGGGCCGGGATGATCGTGCTGGCCCCCTGCCCCTGATACCCCGCCGAAAGGCCGTTCACATCCAGCGTGGGACGTGTCCAACGCCGCTCCAGCGTGCTGCAGCCGGGCTCACCCGCCAGGGCAGGACTGCCAAGCTGGGCCAGATAGGCAACTTCGTCAAACCGCAATGCAGCCAGCGACGCCCGTTCAGCCTCGCCCAGTGGCTGCACATCATCGTAAAAGCCCGGGATCGTCACGCGTCCGTCGGCGTCCTTCAGCGATGCAATCACTTCGGCAAGGACATTGGCCGGATTGGCCACCGTGCCGCCGAAGGAGCCACTGTGCAGGTCCTTGGCCGGCCCGGTCAGCGTAACCTCTTTGTACACAAGCCCTTTGGTACCGTACGTGATAGCCGGCACGCCCGGCTTGAAAGCCGCCGTATCGCAGATGAGCACCACATCGCAGGCCAACTCATTCTGATGGGACTCAACCAGCGAAGGCAGGTGCGGAGAGCCGATCTCCTCCTCACCCTCCAATAGGAACTTGACGTTTACCGGCAGCTCGCCCGATACGGCCTGCCACGCCTCGACCGCCGCCACCGCCGTCAGCAACTGGCCCTTATCATCGGCGGCGCCGCGGCCGAAGACGGCCCCATCGCGGACCGCCGGCTTGAACGGTGGGCTGTCCCACAGACGTTGGTCACCCGGAGGCTGGACGTCATAGTGCCCATAAACCAGCACCGTGAGCGCCCCGTCGAGGTTACATCGCCCGGCGAACACGGCTGGATGCCCCCCGCTGTCGCAGATTCGGCAGTCGAAACCGCTGCGTCCGAGCCTCTGCTCGAGCCATTGGGCGGCGGCAGCCATGTCCCCGGCATGTTCCGGCTGGGCCGAAACGCTCGGGACACGTACAAGCTCCAACCACGAATCAATCAGCGCCTGCTTGCGGCTGTGCACATACTCGATGGCCTGCTCGACATGATGCACGACTTGCCTGCCGCTACTACGCGGACCTGGTTGGTCGCGTGCGCGGATCGCTACATTCTGCCGCGAGGGGCCAAGGGCAGGCGCTCAGGATCGACTGGCGATCGCGTGGGCCAGCGGCTGGACTACGAGGGGCACGGCCTTATCGGCGGCAAGTTGCTCGGCGCGTTCGAACAGATTCTCGAGTTCCTGCTCCAGATCGCCGGCGGGCGAGTGACCCCAATAGCGCCGAACCGTCAGATACACGCTGAGCGGCTGCGCCTCGTACTCACCCGTGCGAACCTCGTAGGTGTTGCTGCGTGACTTTACCTCGATGCGCGCTTGCGTGTCGCAGTTGGGAGTCAGCGATATACCCCACGCCGGCTGAGCGTGGAGCACGTGGCAGGCCTGGTCGCCCATCAGGAAGCTGGATATGGGGTGGTCCGCGAACAGGGTGTCAGCGACCAACTGATCGTGATTGCCGTCGAACTCCAAATCGAAGCAGAAGGCGACTTCCAGATAGTCGTAATCCAGTTCGCCCATAGTCAGGTGGAAAGGCGCCTGGGACATCACCAGGCGGCCGAATTTCCTGACTTCGTCCACGTTCGGCGGGGCGAAATGCCCAAGCCGCAGGCAGTCGTGGTTTAACCGAATCCATCTCCGACTGTCGCCGGCTTGAGGCACCTCCTCGAGGAGCAGGGTGTCGTCTTCGCGCCGTCGCAGGCGCGACAACGCCGGGTAGTCCTTGCGCAGTCGATCGAAGAAGTGAAGAACCGTCTCTCGCTCCAACCCCAGGTCGAGCTTGAGGAACAGCCGAACCGTCGCAGAGAAATCGTCGCAGACCGTACCGAAAAACGAACTCATGCTTCGGACCCCTTTACAAGTAGGGGGCTTGCCAACCTAATATTATAGCCCATTATCCGTCCTGCGGTCGTGCAGTGCAATCAGGGTCGTTCTGGATCAAGCAAGGAGAGTGCGGCTAATGAGAATCGAGTGTGGAACCACCAGACAGCGGAGAAACCGCATCATTCTGGTCATCATTGTTTGCGCCGTCTTTGCCGGCTGGTTTACCTACGACGGCTGGCACAAGTATCCGCGTGAACAGGCCGAGGGCAGGGTCGCCCACAGCAATTCGAGCATCTACCTGCAAAAGGTCCTGGCTGTGGGGATGGCCGTCGTCACGTTGGTCGGGATCATCCACGTGGTTCGCGTCAGCCGGCAGCGGTTCGCCCTGGACGAGCGGGGGCTGCACCTGTCCGGCCGCACCATCGGGTGGGAGCAGATGAAAGGCTTCGAAAACTACGATCGGCGGGGCTGGGTCGATCTGGCCCTGGCCGACGGGGGCAAAGTGCGTCTGGACAATTACAAGATCGAGCTTTGCGACGAGATGATCGATCAGATCTGTGCTCGAACGAACCTGCCGAACCCCCTGCCCGCGCCCAAGGCAAACCAGCAGCCCGAGGAAGGTGAGGACGACTCGACCACGCGTACAGACTAGGAGCCAGCACCTGCACCGGAGTCGGAAGGTTCGGCGGAGTCCAATACCCGCTCGTCATTGCGGGCGGTGATCCGCCAACCCGGCGGGACCACGACGAAGTCGGGGCTGTCCCACTGCCCGGCCAGCAGCCTGGCCAGCAGGCCGAGGTCGCCGGGAACGCACTCGAACGTCCAGCCTCGCTCGTCGGCCTCGAGGCGAGTGCGTTCACTGTAATCGAGTTCGGCGGCCACGCCCGTATCGATGAACGTCAGGCGGTCATAATTCCTCTTCCATGAATCCAGGAATTGCGCGATGTACTCGGCGTTCTCGCGGCCGTACTTCGCCACGTACTCGTCGAAGGGCTTGTTGAGCCCGAGCCCGTCCATGATCGTGCCGTCGCCGTCGGCGAAGTTGCGCTCGATCCAGCCGCTAGTGCGGAAGTAGGTGCCCGGGTGCGCGTCGTGGTACTGGCGGTATTGGTGCCGGCTGCCGAGAAACAACGTGATGCAGTCGTGTGCCCGAGGCAGGATCAGGGGGATATCGCGGGCTCGCAAGCCCACGGTCCCGTCGTTGCAGCGGGCATAGCCCAGTAGGACCGCCTCGTAGATTGTCGGATCGACCGCGTCGATGCGGCGCTGAAGGTCGGCTTGCATCTGCTCGGTGGGCACATCGTGCAGCCCTTTGCGGACGAACTCCAGATCGATGATGTTGGGCGCGTCAGCCGCCAGGCGGCATACCTCACGGAAGAGGATATCGCACGCGATCATGTAAAAGCGTCTCGGCCCCGCGTCCTGCTGATTCATCATTGGTGATTGCCTCACTTCACGCCAGCAGCCCGCTTTGCCGCATCCACTCCACGGCGCGGGCGAGGGCGTCTGGCGGAGTATAGCGCGGGCGATACCCCAACTCTAATCGCGCCTTGGTGATGTCCGCACACATGTGCTGCTGGAAGTGGTAACGCGTCGACAGGTCGGGCTTGAAGCGAGCTTCGAATGCGGGCCAATCCAAGTACTCGACAGGGAGCTTGTGGCCGTAGATGTCGGCGTAGAGAGCCACCATCTCGCTAAAGGTCACCGCGTAGGCCGCCCCGGCGTTGTACATCTGACCGTTTGCTCTCTCGGGCTGGCGAAGAGCGAGACGAAAGACTTCGGCCACGTCGTCGGCGTCGACCGGGCCGACCAGGGTGGAGCCATCGCCGGGCAGCATCATGGCCTGACCGCCAGCCATGGCCCGATGGACGTCGATGCTGCGCCCCGCGCCCGGTTCGAGGGGTATCTTGCCGGCCCCGGCAATGTTGGTGGGCATGACGGCAGCCACCGTCGGGCCATCGCCTCGCTGCAAGACCTGCTGTAGCTGCTGGTAGCGCTTGCGGTAGGCGTCGAAGGGGCACTCGCCTTGCGTGCGCTCGGGGGTGGGCACCTGCCGGGGCGGACCATACATCCACAGCGATCCGCACAACACCACATGCTCGACGGTGGACGGCAGGGCATTCATCAAGGCGGGCGTATCGCTGCCGAGTATGTCGATCACGACGTGCGGCTGCAACTCGGCGAGGGCTCTTGTGCCGGCGGGCGAGCCGACCAGTTCGGCGTAATCGAGCTTAAGGTGTTCGACACCGAGACCCTGCCACGATGCTGCATCGGGCCGCGACTGGCGCCCACGCGTCACGACGGTGACCTGGCAGCCATCGGCCGCCAGCTTGGGAACCAGGTGCCGCCCGATGTGCCCGTATCCACCGATGACAACCGCTTTCATGACCACACTCCTGTCGCAGGTACGAACCCGATCCGACCAGCAGACACGACCGTCGCGAGCAGAGCGCCGCCCGCACACCGGGTAGGCGGGTCGAACCTCAATCGGCGACGACCTTCACGTGCAGCTTGCGCCGCCGGGGCCCATCGAACTCGGCAAAGTAGATCGCCTGCCACGTGCCCAACACCAGCCGCCCGCCGTCGATCAGGACGCACGCGCTCGCCCCCAGCAACGACGACTTGATGTGAGCGTCGGAGTTGCCCTCGCTATGGCGATACTCGGCCAGGCCGTGAGGCGCCAGCGCCTCGAGTCGACGGGCCAGATCGGCCGTCACGTCTGGATCGGCGTTCTCCTGAATCGTGATACCTGCCGTTGTGTGCGGCACGTAGCACACCACGCAGCCGGAACTGACCCCAGCCTCGGCCACCAGCGACTGCACCTCGCTGGTTACATCGATGAACTCACAGCGTTTGGAGCTGGGCACGTCCAGTGTTTTCAACATGATCGGCACCTTGTCTGCGGGCAATGCAGGTTCGGTCGGCCGGTGAAACCTTCCGGCCCGGGGCTCGACTCTATAGCGCCGCTTCGTGTGACGCAACGCGGCGTGACGGTGCGGTTTTGACCACGCCTCGGGCGGAGGTAGAATTCGCATATGAGGACGCTGTAACTCATGGAGGCGCCCGATCGAGGCAAGGTGGTCGTCGCGATGAGCGGCGGCGTGGACAGCAGCGTGGCTGCATGGCTGCTGCAAGAGCAGGGCTACGAGGTGGTCGGGCTTTTCATGCGCACCGGTATCGAGTCGGCCAGCGCGGCCGGACCAGGCCATCGCCAAGGGTGCTGTAGCGCCGCCGATGCGGCAGACGCCCGCACGATCGCCGCCAGGCTGGGCATAAGCCTGTACATGCTGAACTTCAAGGAACAGTTCGAAGCACTGATTCAGCATTTCGCCGACGAATACGCACGAGGGCGAACACCCAATCCGTGCATCCTCTGCAACGAGAGGTTCAAGTTCGGCAGACTCGCGCAATACGCCGAGGCGATTGGCGCCCACTATGTAGCGACGGGGCATCACGCACGCATTGTGCGGTGCGGCGAACGGGCAGTGCTGGCATGCGGGTGCGACGCGGACAAGGACCAGTCCTATGCGCTATTCAGCGTGCGGCGTTCGATGTTGGATCGAATGCTGCTGCCCGTGGGCGAGTTGACCAAGCAGGAAGTGCGCCGGCATGCGCGCCAGCTCGATTTGCCCGTGCACGACAAGCCCGACTCGCAGGAGATATGCTTCGTGCCCGACGACGACTATGCACGCGTGGTGCGGCAGCGCCGACCCGATGCGTTTCGCCCGGGTGCGATTCGGCACGTCGACGGGCGCGATCTGGGCCGGCACGAGGGCCTGGCCCACTACACGATCGGGCAGCGCCGGGGGCTGCGGATCGCGCTGGGCGCGCCGGTCTACGTCACACGGCTCGACGCGGAGACGAACACCGTCGTGCTCGGGCCGCGAGAGGCGCTGCTGCACGACGGTCTGACCGCGGCGGGTGTGAACTGGCTGCTCGATCCGCCCGAAGGGAAGCTGGCCGTCCACGCCAAGATACGCTACGCTCATACGGCGGCTGGGGCCACTTTGGAGCCGATCGGCAGCGAGCGGATACGACTGATCTTCGAGAAGCCGCAGTCGGCAATCACGCCGGGCCAGGCGGTCGTGTTCTATGTGGACGATGTGGTGTTGGGCGGCGGGTGGATCGACGGCTGGTTTGACAGCTAGCCACCCGTTGCCGGCACGCGTGTGGGGAGCAATCCGGTGAACGGCAACGGCTTTCGCCGCATCTGCCTGATTCACGTCGGAGCCATCGGCGACTTCGTGCTGGCTCTGCGGCTGGTCGCCATGCTGAAAGCGACCTGGCCGCGGGCAACGCTGGAGGTGCTGGGCCGACCGGAGACGGCCAGCATTGCGTTGGGGCGGGCCGGCGTGGACGCCATCGCCTCGGTGGAGACGCTCGGGCTGCACACGTTCTTCGTCGAGGGCGCTGAGCTTGATGCGAAGTGCCGCGAGTACTTCGCGCAATTCGATCTTGTCGTCGACATGCTGGGCGGGCCGGGCAGCACGTTTGCCGCCAACCTCGGTACGTGCGTGGACTGTGTAGTGAGCATCGAGTCGCGTCTGAGGCCCGACTGGCGCGGCCACATCAGCGATCAATGGATCGAGGATTTGCTGGCGGCTGACATCGGCGTGGAGGGAAGTGACCGGCCGCTGCCGATTCTGCCGTTCGACCGGGCCGAGCGATTCGAGGCCCGCGCGCGGTTGCAGAAACATACACCAACCGCCGGCCAGCCCATCGTGCTGCTGCACCCGGGCGCCGGCGGCACGACCAAGTGCTGGCCGATCGAGAGTTTTCAGGCGTTGGCGGGCGCCCTGCACCAGGACGACATGCAGGCAATCTTTCTTGTGGGTCCGGTCGAGCTGGATGTTTTCGGCGACCCGTTGGTGGAATCGCTGAGGGCCTTTGCACCGGTCCTGCGTGAAGTGGCGCTGACGGAGGCGGCCGCCCTGATCGCCGCAGCCGACGCCTACGTCGGCAACGATTCGGGGATGACGCACCTGGCCGCCGCGGTCGAGAGTTCGACGATCGCCCTGTTCGGCCCGACCGAACCGTCCGCGTGGCGCCCGCTGGGGCCCAACGTCCGCGTGCTGACCGGCGCGGCAGATGGCAAGCAGCCGTTCGCCGGCCTGGACGTCGCCACCGTGCACCACACCGTATTGTCCTGTCTGGAAAAGCCCCCCATTTCCGCGTAGGGTGGGGTAACGAAGCGCCGTACATGTAAACGCAAACACAAACATGGCGTCGTGAGGTACGTGGTGAACGTCATCGATGCAACGATATCGCAACTGCTTGAACGGACCGGTCAAACCGTGCGCCTGCGCGGGTGGGTATACAACTCGCGGCGCAGTGGCAAGGTGATGTTCCTGCTGATTCGCGACGGCACGGGGATGTGTCAGTGCGTGCTCGAGCGGACCGACGCGACCGATCCGATCTTCGAGCGGGCGCGACACCTGGCGCAGGAATCGTCGGTGGAAGTGGTCGGCCTGGTGCGCGCCGACGAGCGGGCGGTGGGCGGCTGTGAGCTGGCACTGAGCGACGTGCGCCCCGTCGGCGAGTCGACCGACTATCCGATCACGCCGAAAGCCCACGGGGTCGACTTTCTGATGCGGCGGCGACACCTGTGGCTGCGGTCGCGCCGGCAGCACGTGATCCTCCGCGTCCGCCACACGCTGATCGACGCAGTCCGCCGATTCTTCAACGACAACGGATTCGTGCTGATCGACACGCCCATCTTCGCGCCCGCCGTCGGCGAGGGCGCCGCCACGCTGTTCGACGTCGACTATTTCGGCGAGAGGGTCTACCTCGCCCAGACCGGCCAGCTCTATCTGGAAGCAGCCTGCATGTCGTTCGGCAAGGTGTACTGTTTCGGACCGACGTTTCGCGCCGAAAAGAGCAAGACCCGCCGGCACCTGACCGAGTTCTGGATGGTCGAGCCGGAGGTGGCCTGGGCCGATCTGGACGCGGTGATGGAACTGGCCGAAGCGATGATGACCGCGATCGTCAGCCGCGTGCTCACCGACCATCGGGCCGACCTGGTGCAGTTGGGCCGCGATGTGACACCGCTCGAGAAGATCGCAACGCCCTTCGCGCGGATCAGCTACAGCCAAGCCGTCGAGTTGCTGCGCGGGCCGCGGACGCGCGAGCTATTGGAGCACGACGAGCAGGCCGCCAAGGACCATGCGGCTGAGTTGGCGCGTGAAATCGAGCAGATCGAGGCCAAGGGCGATCAGGCCGCCAAGCAATGGCAGAAGGACAAGCTCGCCCAGCAAGAGGCCGAGGCCCGCGAGGAGCTCACCGACGTCCGCGAACGGCTGGAGAACCTCCCGACGCATCTCGAACTCGCGCAGAACTTCGAGTGGGGTAAGGACCTGGGCGGCTCGGACGAGACGATCATCTCGCGGATGTTCGACGGCCCGGTGTTCGTACACCGCTATCCCAAGCAGGCGAAGGCGTTCTACATGAAGATCGATCCGGACGACCCGCGGCTGGTGAAGAACTTCGACCTGCTGGCGCCCGAGGGGTTCGGCGAGATCATCGGCGGCTCGCAGCGCGAGGACGAGTTGGCTACGCTCGAGCAGCGGATCGACGAGCAGCGCCTGTCGCGCGAGGCCTACGAGTGGTATCTCGACCTGCGTCGCTACGGCTCGGTGCCGCACGGGGGGTTCGGGCTGGGCATCGAGCGGACGCTGGCCTGGCTGTGCGGCCTCAAGCACATCCGCGAGGCAATTCCGTATCCGCGATTGATGGGGAAGGTGTATCCGTAGTGGCGGCGACGGTCATCGCGGGCCGCGCGGCGGGCCGAGTCCGCCCTACAACCAGATCCGAGGCGGGTGGGACTCGCCCTGCAATCGGCCGCACTCACGCCTTGACGATCTTGCGGCGGCCGGTGCGGACGCCGGCGGTGGCGTTGCGGGTGTCGATCACCAGTTTGGCGTGTCGCACGATCCAGTCGTAGTCGTACGCGCTGTGGTCGGTGGCGATCACCACTGCGTCGTAGCTGCCAATCATCGATTCCGAGAGCGGCTTGCTGCGCATCTTCAGGTCGTGCTCGCGCTGTTTGTGGGTTCGCGCTACGTGCGGGTCGTTGTAGTCGACTTTCGCGCCGCGATCTCTGAGCATTTCGATCAGCACGATCGAGGGCGACTCGCGGATGTCGTCGACGTTTTTCTTATAGGCCAAGCCTAGAATGAGGATCTTCGAGCCCCACAGAGGTTTGCGGCGCTCGTTGAGGGCGTCGGCGATCCTTCCCACCACATACTCGGGCATGGCTGTGTTGATCTGGCCGGCCAGCTCGATGAAGCGTGTTGGGTGGTCGTACTGCCGGGCCTTCCACGACAGGTAGAACGGGTCGATCGGGATGCAGTGCCCGCCCAGCCCGGGCCCCGGGTAGAACGGCTGATAGCCGAACGGCTTGGTCGAGGCGGCGCGGATCACCGCCCACACGTCGATGCCCATGCGGTCAAACAGGAGCTTCAGCTCGTTGACCATGGCGATGTTGACGCAGCGGTAGACGTTTTCGACGATCTTGGCGGCCTCGGCGACCTCGCAACTGTCGACCGGCACGACCGTGCGGATCACCTGCTCGTAGAGCAGCCGTGCCAGGCGCGTGCTCTTCGGGCCGATGCCCCCCACCAGCTTGGGCGTGGTGGCAGTGGTGTAGTCCTCTCGGCCGGGGTCCTCGCGCTCCGGGCTGTAGGCCAGGAAGAAGTCGCGCTCGACACGCTTGCCGCCGTCTTCGAGGATGGGCAGCACCACCTCGCGCGTCGTGCCGGGATACGTGGTGCTCTCCAGCACGATGAGTTGCCCCTTGCGCAGATATTTGGCGACCGTCTCGGTGGTACCGACGACGTAGGTCATGTCGGGCTCGCGCATCCTGTCCAGCGGCGTGGGCACACAGACCAGCGCGGCGTCGGTCTGCCTGAGGCGCGACATGTCGGCGCTGGCCAAGAAACGCCCGGACTTGAGCAGGTCCTTGATCTGCGAGTTGGGGATGTGTTTGATGTAGCTGCGACCGGCATTGAGCTGTCGGACTTTGCTCTCATCGATGTCGAATCCGATCGTTTCGAAACCCGCGTGGGCAAACTGTCGGGCCAGTGGAAGACCCACATAGCCCATGCCGATGATGCCCACCCGGGCCTTTTTGCTGTGAATCCGTTGCGACAGGCTCTTGTCGGCCAAGTCGGTCTCCTTCTGCGTGTCGGACCTTGTTGCTCGAGCGCGACGCTCGCTTGAGGTGCAGCGCGATCTGCCAACCGGCCGTACCGTATAGCGTCTCGCCAACCATTCATCGACCAGTTGCCAGCCGCGCCTTACTGGTCGCGAGCCAGATTATACGGACCGAGGACCCGTCGCCAGGCTCACTCGGCTGTGAACGGACGATAAGAATGGCCAAGCGACGCCCTGAACGCGTCTGCCCGGAGGTGCTGGTCGGCAGCGGTCGCATCGGCTGGATGCACGAATACCGTTGTCGCGGGGTACACCTGGACACTCATCGGTTCAGGTGCTCGTACGGCGGCGGGGCGGGGGGCCTGTCAGCTCCTCAGAGCCGTTTGCTCCCTGTGCTGTTCCAACAGCATCATGCACGCCGCATGCCACCGGCAGGTCGTGTGCGAGCAGTACTCCTCCATCCGCCCGAAACAGGGCATGTGCCCATTGGACCGTTGGATGGCATGGATGAAGGCCATGTCGGCCATTTGCCCGCTGGTGACGGCGTGACGAAGAGCCCGCTCCTGTGCTTCTCGGAAGGAAAGCATGCCGGCCTCCGTGCAGCTTGCCTTTCCCCTCCCCACGTCTTGCGGCCAGTGGCCGCCCTGATATGCTGCCGGATGAATAATACCCTCGCCGAGCTAATCTGCCAAGTGGTTTGCCCAAAACGACCGAGATTTAAAGAAGGCAGCTCGCGCCGCTACGGCCGTAAGGTACGGGCCATGGGTCCGGGCAAGGGATTGGGGTTGTGATCGCGAATCTGACGGAGACCCAGCATGGCTGACACAAAGCCAGTCCAGCGGATTGGGATCATGACCGGCGGCGGCGACTGCCCGGGACTCAACGCCGTGATCCGCGCCGCCACCAAGACGGCGATCCTGCAGTACGGCATCGAGGTCTGGGGAATCGAGGACGGGTTTCTGGGCCTCATCGAGGACCGCATGCACCCATTGGACATGTCGTCCGCCAGCAACATCCTGACGCTAGGCGGCACAATCCTTGGCACCAGCAACAAGGCGAATCCGGCCCGCTTCCGCATGGGCACCGACCATCGCGGCGAACCGGTCTTCGAAGACGTGCGGGACCGCGCGGTGGCTAACGTGCAGCGGCGCGGTCTGGACGGGATCGTGTGCGTCGGGGGCGACGGCACGATGAGCGGCGCGAACGGGCTAATCGAGAAGGGCCTGCGGTTCGTAGGCGTTCCCAAGACGATCGACAACGACCTGATGCATACCGAGGTGACGTTCGGGTTCCAGACGGCTGTGAACGTGGCCACCGACGCGCTGGACCGGATCCATACCACCGCCTCTTCGCACCACCGAGTGATGCTTGTCGAGACGATGGGGCGCAACGCCGGGTGGCTGACGCTGCACGCCGGTCTGGCCAGCGGGGCCGATGTCATCCTCATTCCCGAGATTCCTTTCCACCTGGACGTGGTATGCGACTTCTGTGTGGGACGGTCGAAGCGGGGCAAGGCCTTTTCCATGCTGGCGGTGGGAGAGGGGACCAAGCCGGTCGGCGGCGAGGTGGTGGTCGACCGCGTCGTGCACGACTCGCCCGACCCCATCCGCCTGGGCGGCGTGAGCCAGGTCCTCTCTCAGCAGATCAGCGACAGGACCGGGCTGGAGACACGGGCAACCATCCTGGGACACGTGCAGCGCGGCGGCACGCCCTGTCCCTACGACCGAGTCTTGGCGACGCAGTTCGGGCATGCCGCCATACAGCTTTTGGTAGCCGGACAGTGGGACCGCCTCGTGGTGGTGCAGCGAGGGCGGCTGTGCTCGGTGCCGATCTGTGAGGTAGCCGACCGTCAGAGGACGATCCAGCCTGACGACCCGTTGATCGCGGCGGCGCGAGCAATCGGCACGTGCTTCGGCGACAAGCCGGACGGCAACTAGCGCGAGTGGGCAGGGGATGCGGTCTCGAAGGGTTCCTGCATTCCGGTCGCTCGGGCGCTAACAACGGACGCACACTTGAGTTGCGCCCTGGCCCGTCGTAGAGTGCTGGGGAAGCAGCAAAAGGAATGGGCGGGTGGCAGGCGGCGAGTACATTCTGGCGGCCGTATGGAGTTCCCAGTTCGAGGCCATCGGGCAGCTTGCCCTGGCGGCGGCGCTCGGGGGTGCGGTCGGGCTGGAGCGGGAACATCGCGGTCGGGCAGCGGGCATGCGAACTCACGCCTTAGTGGCGATGGGATGCTGCCTGGTCATGGTCGTCAGCACATATTTCGCGCGTCTGTACCCGTACCCGCAGTACGGCCAGGAGTCGGTGTTGCGGATCGACCCGGCGCGGATCGCGTACGGCGTGATGGGGGGCATCGGGTTCCTCGGAGCCGGTGCCATCATCCGGGCGGGATTCAGCGTCCGGGGATTGACCACAGCCGCGTCCATCTGGTGCATTGCGGCGGTAGGCCTGGCGGTGGGGGTCAAGCTGTACACGATCAGTGTGGGAGCCACCTTGCTGGTGATGTTCACCCTGTACGTGCTGCATTACGTGGAAGGGCAGGTGCAGAAGCGGTGGTACAAGAAACTGCGGATTGTCTGCGATGACAGGCCCGAGCAGATCAAGCGTTTTGCCGACTTGCTGAGCGAGCGCGACATCGGCGTTCTGGACGTGTCGTTCAAACGCGACATGGAGGCGCAGCGGCTCACGATTACCTATCAGCTCCGCCTGCCCAAGCGCGAGATGTTACCGCTTTTGTACGAGTATCTCGACGGCGAGGAAGGCGTCTATGCGGTGAACCTGACGTAGGCCTCGCAGCCAGAGGGCGGAAGCGACGCCAAAGACTCTGACTTTGTATAATGCGTTGAGCCCGAGGGTATCTTCCTGCATTTCATCGGGGCTGCCGGACGGGCGTGTTAGGGATATTGGCGTACACACCGGGCAGACCGACTTCCGCAAGGCATAATGAGCCAGACGGGACCCAATCAGGCACATCCTTATTCGGCGGACGAGCCGTCGCCGACCGCGGAGGAAGGCTCGGCAGGGATCGTCCAGACCCAGTGCGCTACGGTGGCCGAACCGCCAAACGTGCTGAACCTGGAATGCGGCCGGACCCTCGGACCGATTCAGGTGGCCTACGAGACGTACGGTCGGCTCAACGAGTCCCGGGACAACGCGGTCCTGATCTGCCATGCCCTCAGCGGCGACGCCCACGTGGCAGGCCGACACGATCCGAACGACCGCAAGCCCGGCTGGTGGGATATCATGGTCGGTCCGGGCAAGGGGATCGACACCGACAAGTACTTCGTGATCTGCTCGAACATCTTGGGTGGATGCAAGGGCACGACCGGTCCGGGCTCGACGAACCCTGCAACGCAGCGTCCGTGGGGGCAGAACTTTCCGGTGGTGACCATTGAGGACATGGTCAAGGTCCAGAAGCTGTTGGTGGAAATGCTGGGCATCGAACGGCTGCTGTCGGTGATCGGCGGGTCGATGGGCGGCATGCAAGTGCTGGAATGGGCGGTGCGCTATCCCGAGATGGTACGATCGGCCATCCCCATCGCCACGACGGCCAGATTGAATGCCCAGGCAATCGCGTTCGATGCGGTGGGCCGCAACGCCATCCTGTCCGACAGGAACTTCCGCAACGGGCAGTACGGACCCGACGAGGGGCCCGATCGCGGGTTGGCCATCGCCCGGATGGTGGGACACATCACGTATCTGTCCGAAAAAGGCATGCATGCCAAGTTCGGGCGCGATTTGCGGCACCGCGAGAAGTATGGTTACGACCTGGAGAGCGAATTCAGCGTCGAGACCTACCTGGATCACCAAGGGCAGAAATTCGTCGAGCGATTCGACGCCAACAGCTACCTGTACATCACCAAGGCGATGGACTACTACGATCTGGTCGGTCGATACGGCTCGCTCGAAAAGGCCTTTGAAGGCGTGAAGGCTCACATGCTGGTGGTGAGCTTCACAAGTGACTGGCTCTTCACGCCGGAGCAATCGCAGCGGATCGTGGACGCGCTGCTGGCCAACGACTGCAACGTAACCTACTGCAACGTGGAGTCGCCCTACGGACACGACGCCTTTCTGCTCGAGCCGGAGGTGCTCGGGCGGCTGATCGGGGGCTTCCTGCGTAGCGTGCAAGACCCGGGCGGCACGCCGCTTCGCCACAAGGAGCAGGCGTATCGGCAGGAGTCGGCGGTGGAAAGCATCTTCGCCGGGCGGCGCGTCGACTACGACCTGATTGAGGAATTGATCGAGCCGGGCAGCAGGGTTCTCGATCTGGGCTGCGCGTCGGGCGGACTTCTGGCCAGGCTGATCCGCAGCAAACGGGTCGAAGGCATGGGCGTGGAACTCGACCAGGAGGACATCTGCCGTTGTGTGGCGCGCGGCATCGACGTGGTGCAGGCGGATCTCGACCGAGATTTGGGCAGCTTCGCCGACGACAGCTACGATTACGTGGTCCTTTCACAAACGTTGCAGACCATCCACCGTCCGGACCAGGTGATGCGCGAGATGCTGCGCGTCGGGCGAAAGGGCATTGTCAGTTTCCCCAACTTCGCCCACTGGCGGGCGAGACTCCAGATCCTGCTAACCGGCCGCACGCCGGTTACGGGCAACCTGCCGTTCCAGTGGTACGAGAGCCCCAATATCCGATTGGCTTCGATCCGCGATTTCGAACAGCTTTGCCGTCGTATGGGCTTTGTGATCGTTCAAGAGGTGCCGCTGGTGCACTGGAGTCGAGCCAGGGTACGGGTGCTGCCGAATCTGCGGGCCGAAGAGGCCGTCTTTGTGATCTCCGCCGAGTAACCTCGCCGAGCAGCGGAAGCGCGATTGGGATGGTTGCGCGACCGGCGGGGGCGGCGCGCTCCCCTTCGGGTCGCCGCTAAACGGTACGAGAGCGTTACGGTGATGATGGTTGTGTGACTGGCAGCCCGAGCAGCCTGCCCCATAGGTTGACCGTACGCGACATGTCGACGGTCGGCCTCCCGCCACCGACCTGGAAGACCGCCCATCGCTCCAGTCGTCTTCCGTCCAGGATCAGCAGGGGTGTACCGGGCAGGACGGTCTCGTCAGAACCGGGCATCGGCAGGGCCGGCGCGTCGGCAATGCTTTGTGCGATGCGTCGGGCGACCCGATCGCTGGCCATCTCGGCCTGCAACGACTCGGGCGGCAAGCCGGCCAGCCGGGCCAGTTGTGCGAAATCACCGATCCCGATCAGGCCCTGATTGCGCATCATCGCATCGTGAAGCTTCCAGAAGCCATCTTTGCCTGCCAGGACCCTGGCTGCCTCGGCGGCGCGGGCCGCCTGACAGCCGGACGGGTAGATGCTCTGGACCGGACGGATGCGATCGTTGCACGTGCGGTCGAGCGGGAGGTATTTGAACACCACCTGGATGTCGCCGGGGAATTGCTCGATCAAGGCATCCAGAACGCCGGCCAACGCCGCACATTGAGGGCACTGGAAGTCGCTGAAGACGACAGCCTGATGCCGGGCGTCACCCGGGCCTCGCACCGGATCGGCGGGACGAACTGGAACGGCCAACTGCGGTTCGTTCTGCCAACGCCACTGGATGTAGTCGCTGTCCGAGGCCACGCTGAGAAACGCATCGCGGAACCGCATACCTTGGGCCGCCAAGATGCTCAAGCGCGTGGCGCCGACGAACAGGAGGAATAGGCACAGTCCGGCCAGGATCACGGCCATCGCCAGCTTTGACTTCGCCGCAATCCGTGCGGTCGGCTGCACGGAGGTGGGGCCCGGCCAGATCAGCCACGCCCCCAGCAGGACAACGAAGTTGCACACGTGGCAGAACAGACACAACGGACACCACGTCGGCAACCGTGTAAACATGATCCATATGAATTGGATCGAAATAAAGCAGCCTGCAACATTGACGAGCAGCGCCCAGCTCTGCCACCAGCGATGCTGGTAATCGGTGAGCCCGACCAGGAGGTACCACACCGCCAGCAATGCGAAGTAGCCGGACGAGAAGGCCGCTACGGGCAAGCCGCCGAACATGGACCACGGGCTGGCAAGCACCTGCTGACAGCCGGATTCGGGACCCGCTCCGCAAAGCAGATCGACCCACCCGGTTGCCGTTTGCGGGCCGCGCAAGTGAATGGCCGTCAACTCCATCGAGCCGACCATCCCGGCGAGGGCGGCAGCCACACAGACCCAACGACACATCGCTCGCGATCGTACGCCGGTCACCGATCACTCCTTTTCGGCCGACTCGATTCGTCGACGGATATCCCGGCTCGCGCGAACGAAACGCAGGCAGGCCACAAGGGCGATCAGGATCGCCAGGACCGGGTACCCGAGGTACCGTGTGTAATGCTCGATGTTCGCTATCATGCCGGACGGCGACGACGACGCCAGTTGCTGAAGGTCCTCAAAACTGTAGAAGACGCCGGGCACCTGCACGGTCGCTCCCAACAAGAGGTGTTGCCACGGAAACAACAGTGCCAGAAGCAGCACCGACCAGAAGAATGCCGATGTCATCCCCCGCGCACCGCCCAATCGGCCGGCCAGGCAGACGTTCAGCCCGATGAAATAGCTGATTACCAGCAAGCACGCCGCGATGAGCCCGAGGAACCTCGACAGGGGCACCAGCACCGCGATGGCCTGTCGCCAGGCAACCGTGCTGTCAGAATCTACCGCGTCAGAAGGGCGGGCCGCCTGCGTGGTCGCCGTGGCGGCGACGGGCCCGCCGCCCTCAGCGGTCAGCACGCCCTCGAAGCGAACGGCACAGTAGAGCACGATCTGGGTCAGCAGCGCCAGTAGAATCAACAGAAAGAACACCGCATGGGCGGCGCGGACTGACCCGAGGGCATCGAGATGGTCCAGCAGCCCGGCGACTTGTGATTCGTTCGACCGTTCCATTGCGTGCCTCCTGGAAAGATATGAGTTCCGAAAGGTCAGGTATCCCGTCCGGCGAGCGCACTGAACGCGTGCTCAGCCGCGACGACCGTACGTTCGATGTGCTCGTCGTCGTGCGCGGTGCTGACAAACGCGCTTTCAAACTGCGAAGGCGCCAAGTAGACCCCCTGGCTCAACATGGCGTGGAAATAGGCTGCATAGTGCTCGGTGTTGCACCGCAAAGCCGAAGCATAGTCGGTAACCGGCTGGCCGCAGAAAAATACGGTCCACATCGATCCGACTCGGTTAAGCTGCACGTCCACTCGGGCGTTCCGGGCGGCGTCACACAGCCGGCCGGTCAGCCGCTCGGCGAGTCTGTCCAGACGCTCATAGACCCCGTCCTCGGCGAGCACCTGCAAGGTGGCAAGCCCCGCCGCCATGGCCAACGGATTGCCGCTGAGTGTGCCGGCCTGGTAGACCGGGCCCGACGGAGACACCTGCTGCATGATCTCGCGCCGGCCCCCGTATGCCCCGACCGGCAGGCCTCCGCCGATGATCTTGCCCAGACAGGTCAGGTCGGGACGGACCCCGTAGAGTCGCTGGGCCCCGCCGTAGTCCACGCGAAAACCGGAAATCACCTCGTCGAAGATCAGCAGCGCACCGTGGCGGTCGCAGAGTTGTCGTAAACCGTCCAGATAGCCGTCCGCAGGTGGGATGCAGCCCATGTTGCCGGCTATCGGCTCGACGATGACACAGGCGATGCGCGACCCATGCTCACCGAACACCGCCTCAGCGGCTTGCAGGTGGTTGAACGGCACGAGCAGAGTTGAGCGGGTCACCGACGCAGGTATGCCGGGTGAGGAAGGAACGCCGAACGTGGTGGCCCCCGAGCCCGCTGCTGTCAGCAGACAGTCGACATGTCCGTGGTAACATCCTTCGCACTTGACGATCAGATCGCGACCGGCAAACGCACGCGCCAGTCGGACGGCGCTGGCCGTTGCCTCGGTGCCGGAATTGACGAACCGGACCAGCTCGATCGAGGGGACGGCCGCCACGATCAGCTCGGCCAACTGGGTTTCGAGTTCGCAGGGCGCGCCGAACGAGCTGCCCCGAGACAGCGCCTTGCTGATCGCTGCCGCCACACGATCGTCGGCATGGCCCAGGATCAGCGGCCCCCAGGATGCCAGGTAGTCGACGTACTCATTCCCGTCGACATCGGTCAGGATGGCGCCCTTGGCCTTGCTGATGAAGATGGGTGTGCCCCCGACGGCCCCGAAGGCACGCACCGGCGAATCCACACCGCCGGGCAGGACGAGCCGTGCCCGTTCAAACGCCGCGCGCGACTCAGCCGTGCGGACGTCTTTGTCTGACTGGGATGGGCCCGGGTTCATTGGCGGTCATGATAGGAGTGTGTTCTCAGACCTGTCAAAACAAATCCGTCCCGCGTTTGTCGGGGGCGTTCACAATTGCGTCAGTTCGTGCCACAGCGCATAGTAGTAATGCAGCAGGCGCCCAGGCTCGGGTGAGGCCGGAATCTCCGCCAACGTGAAGCCTTGATAGTCCATTCGGCCGAGCAGGGCGAACAGATCGCGCCAGGGATAGTCCGACCGCCAGAGTTCGGTGATGTGCACCGAACGAATCCACGGTTGGAGGCGTTTGAAGTTTTCCCTGATCGATCCATTTTCCACGTCGGTGGGGTTGGAGTTCCAGCAGACGCCCACGCTGGGGTGGTCGCAGCGGCGCATGATCGTCTCGATATGCCGCGGCAGGCTTGTACCCGCCCCATGAACCTCGAGCCAGATCTCGACGCCGGCTTTGTCCGCAACCGACCCGCACTCGCGCAGCGCCAAGCCGATCTGCTTGAGCGTTTCGGCGACCGGGACACCCTCCTGCTCATGGAGAAGATTGGGACGAACCTTCACGCCATGAGCGCCCAGCGCGGCGGCCAGGTCCACGAACTCGAGCGTCTGCTCGATATTCCGGCGAACGATTGCAGGATCGGGGTCGTCATACTCACATGTCGTGCCCAGCCCCCACAGCACCAAGCCCGATTCGCTGATCTGCTCTTTGACGGCGGCACGTTCGGCGCGTTTGAGCGACGGCTCGACACCGTGCGCATGGGTCGTTCGCAGTTCGAGGCCCTCCATCCGGGTCTGCTGACATAATTCGATCAACGACGTCAGATCGAGGTCGGCGGCAATCTGGTACGTGACGATCCCCAGTTTCATCTTGGCATACTCCTGACGGTTTCAATCGGTCGAGGTTGGCGTTAGCCCCAGCGAATCAGTCACCGTCTGCAAGGCGGCGACACAGTGTTGAATGTGCTCGTTCAGATCGTTTCCAAGCACCTCGGCACCCCGGATCACGTCGTCGCGCGATACAGCAGCGGCGAACGATGGCTGCTTGAGCTTCTTGCGAACGCTCTTGGGCGCAAGGCCTTCGAGCCTCTGAGGGCGCACCAATGCGCAGGCCACCAGGAACCCGCACAGCTCGTCGACGGCAAACAGCGTTTTGCGCAGCGGGCTGTCGAGCGGATACTCATCCTGGTTCCAGTGGCCATGTGATAGGACGGCGCCGACGATCTGTGCGTCGGCGCCCCGCTGACGGAGAATCTCTGCGCCCTTACGGGTATGGTCGGGCGGCTCGGGCCACCGCTGGTAGTCAAAATCGTGGAGCAGGCCGACGACGCCCCAGAGTTCTTCGTCCTGGCCGAAGTGCCGGGCGTAGTGGCGCATGGCCGCCTCGACGGCCAGGGCGTGCTTGAGCAGCGAATCGTTGTCGGTGTACTCGGTAAGGATTTGCCAAGCCTGTTGACGGTCCATCTTTCGTGACTCCATCGAGCTTATGGGTCTTCCGGGTGGGCAGTATACCCGCAGGGACGCCGCGAAGGAATCCGCCGCTTTCCTCGCCGGGCCTGCCGATCGTGGCGGAGTCACGTCATAACCGCGCCAGCCGGGCCAAGCGCCATGAGGCATCGGGTTATCTGACCCTGCCGGACCGGTAATCAACAGCTCTATCTTCCGGCCAGTCAAGCGGATGCTACCTCCTTACGATAAATACCAGATAGAGAAAACTGCGGATCCCTTGCGCTGAATTGGCTCGTCACCGGGGCGGTAGCCGATCCGGTGGAACCGCGTGCGTCATGGACGTTCCTGGCCTGAGTCGGCGGACCCTGCCGTCGCGGGGGGGCACACTTCGGACTATGGGACCGTAAAACTGCGACCGCGGCACGACAGCGGCCGACGGTCGGCCGGACCGGCAACCTGATGGACATTGGTCGCAGGGGCCTGGCCAAAGGCATCCATTCATGCGGAGCATCACAGCCAAGTTTCTGATCCCCGCCGGGGTATTCATGCTGGCGTTCTCGGCGTTCGTGCTGCACCGCAACTACCGGGTAAATCAGCAGCACATGCACGAGCTTCTGCATCAGCAGGCCTCACTCAGCCTGGCGTTCGATCTGGCGATCCGTGCATACGTCGCCGAGCATATCCGGCCGGCGAGCGAACAGCAGCTCGGCCCCGATGATTTCGTTCCCGAGACCATGTCGACCTCCTTCGTGGCGCGCAGCATCTTCGAGAAGGTACGCAGGGATTTCCCGGGATACGTCATCAAGTTTTCCTCCCGGAACCCGCGTAATCCTGCCAACCTGGCCGGGCGCGAGGAGCTGAGCATCATCCAACACTTTAAGGAGAACCCCGACGCCCAAACGTGGACCGGTCCGATCCACATCGACGGGAAGTCTTACCTGGCGCGTTTTGCCGCTCGGCGGACAAAGGAAAGCTGCCTGCGGTGCCACGGACGTCCACAGGATGCACCGGCCTCTCTCGTGGCTCGGTACGGACGCGAGGCGGGCTTCAACCGGGCGCTCGGCGAGGTCGCCGCGCTGGACATGGTGGCCATTCCCACCGGCGCTGCGGAGGCCGCCCTTCGATCGGAAATCCTCCGGCAGTCGACCGTCATGGCCGCGGGACTGGCCGTTCTGTTCGCCGGCATTGTGCTGATGTTTCGTCGGGTGGTCACGTCACGGCTGGCCGGTATGGCCGCCCACTTCGAGCGCGTCGCCGAGCAGACCAGCGTCTCAGAAATCACGCCGCTGCCGGTGCAGAGCCATGATGAGATTGGCGAGTTGCGTACCGCCTTCAACGCTCTGGCCCGCAGGCTGCGCGCTTCGTACGCGATGCTGGAGCAGCGCGTCGCCGAGCGCACCTCGGAGTTAACCGAGGCCAACCGTGCCCTAGCCAAGCAACTTCAGCAGCGCGAACGCGACGAGGACGAACGGTACGCCCGGCTGCAACGCGTACAACGCCAACAAGCTGCAACCGTCCGGTTGGCGCTGAGTGAAGCCGTTGCGGCAGGCGATCTGAAAGCCGCAATGGCGGCGATCACCGAGCATGCGGCCGAGGCGCTGGCCGTCGATAGGGTCGGCATCTGGCTGCTCGACGAGCAAGCCGCGACGCTGCGTTGTGCCGACATGTTTGACACGAAGTCTCCGATGCACTCCTCGGGCGCGACGTTGTCGGCGGAAACCTGCCCGCGCTACTTCGAAGCTGTCAGATCGGCCAGAGTCATCGCCGTGCGTGACGCCTGCTCCGACCCACGGACCGAGGAATTCCGTGAGGTTTATCTGACTCCACAGCAGATCACATCCTCGCTCGATGCCGCCATACGAGTATCGGGCATGGTTGTGGGCGTGATCGGTCACGAACACAAGGGCCAACCACGCGCCTGGACGGCCGATGAGATCGCGTTTGCCGGGGTCGTCGCCGACCACGCGGCCCAAGCGTTGCTGAATGCGAAGCGCAAGCAGTCTGCGGTCGCCCTGCAAGAGAGCGAGAAGCGTTTCCGGGAACTGGCCGACCGACTGCCGCAGACCGTGTGCGAAACCGACATCCATGGTGTCTTCACCTTCGCCAACGGGCATGCGTTCGAGGAATTCGGGTATGCGCCCACCGATCTGAAGAACGGGCTCACCGTCCTTCACATGATCTCGCCCGAGGATCACGACAGGGCCAAACAGAACATCGTGAAGGTGCTCGAGGGCGAGGATCTGGGAGGCACGGAGTATACGGCTCGCAGGGCGGACGGCAGTACGTTTCCCGCAACGGTCTAATCGAGCCCCATCGTTCGCGACGGCAGAGCGGCGGGGCTGCGAGTGATCCTGGTCGACATGACCAAACACAAGGAAGCGGAAACGCAACTCAAGCAGTCCCTCCGCGAGCTTGAGAGACACAACAGGGCCATGATGGGACGCGAGAAGCGTATCGTGGAGCTGAAGGGGCAGGTGAACACCCTCCTGGCGGAACTCGGGCGGCCCGAGGCGTTTAAGGACCCCGAGGCGCGTGCCGAGCCTCAGGACGACGACTCGTGCGGACCGCACCGCCAGACCCCCGATGCGCTTGTCCATAGCGCTCTGCAGGAAATGAGGAAACTGCAGAACCTGGTCGAGAGCTTCTGTGATTCGCTGGGCATCGCCGCGGGAATCATGAATCTCGAAGGCAACGTACTCGTAAGCGGCCGAACACGAAAGATCTGCACACAGTTCCACAGAAAGAATCCCGAGACGTATCGTCGGTGCATGGCCAGCGACACAATCATCGCCGATCAACTCCGGGAAGGCCGATGCATCGCCGTACACACCTGCGAGAACGGCCTGACCGACGCGGCCTCGCCGATCGTCATCAACGGCACACACGTCGCGAACTTTTTCGTGGGCCAGTTCCTACTCGAACCGCCCGATACCGACTTCTTCCGCGCGCAGGCCGCCCAATACGGCTTCTGCGAGCAGGAGTACCTGGCGGCCCTTACCGAGGTACCGATCGTCCCGCGCGAACGGTTGGAATCGATGCTGCGTTTCCTCGGCGAGCTTGCGACGCTTATGGGCTCGATGGGCGTTGGCCAGGTGAGCCTGACCCAGGCCAACACCAGACTGCGGGACAACCACCGGGCGTTGCTCAGCATGATGGAAGATGCGATTCAGGCCAGGAAGCACGCCGAAGCGTCCGCGCGACAGGCCGAAGCCGCCTCACGGGCGAAGAACGAGTTCGTGGCCAACATGAGCCACGAAATTCGCACCCCGCTCAATGCGGTGCTGGGCATGTCGCAGTTGCTGATGGATACCGAGCTGACCGAAGAGCAGCGCGAGTACATCCAGATGCTCAAGGGCTCGGCCGATTCACTTCTGGCTTTGATCGACGACATTCTGGACTTCTCGAGGATCGAGGCCGATCGGTTGCGGATGGACCAGACCGACTTTGAGTTGTGCGATGTCATTGAAGCCGTGACCGACGCGCTGGCCCCCCGTGCACACGAGAAGCGTATCGAGTTGGCCTACCGGATGAAGCCCGACGTGCCCTGTGGGGTGCGGGGGGACCCGCATCGCTTGCGGCAGGTGCTCCTGAACGTGGTAGGCAACGCCATCAAGTTCACCGAAAGCGGTGAGGTGGTGCTGGCCGTCGAACGGGCGGGCCAGAATGACGGGCAAGTGGAGTGGGTTTTTTCGGTGCGTGACACCGGTATCGGGATCAGCCCCGAGGATCAGCGGCGGGTTTTCGAGAGCTTCACCCAGGCTGACAACTCCACCGCACGACGCCACGGCGGAACCGGCTTGGGATTGGCCATCAGCCGACGCCTGGTCACGATGATGGGAGGACAACTCAGCGTTGACAGCACCGTTGGTGTCGGCAGCACGTTTCGCTTCACCGCCCGATTCGGCCTGGCGGAAAGGGCGCATCCAACGGGCTCGCCGCCCGAGTTGGCAGGCACGAGGGCGATGGTAGTGGAGAATCACGCACCGCAGCGCGCCATGCTGCGCGAGACACTCGAGCACCGGGGCAGCCAGGTTGTCGAGGCGAGCAACGCACATCAGGCCCTGGAACTCGCGCGTCAGGACGGTCGGCTCGATCTGGTGCTGATCGATCTGGGTCTGCCCGACCAGGACGGGTTCGAACTGGGCTGCAAGCTGCGGTCTGAATTGGGAGCTGCCCCGTGTCGACTCCTGATGATGGGCCCGAGTGCCTCTCCGGACGAGCGCCGACGGGCACTCGAAGCGGGATTCGAAGACTACCTTCCGAAACCGGTCAAGCAAACACAGTTGCGCAGGGTGTTGCTGCGCCTGTTTTCGGGCACCGGCGACGCAGAGCCCTCGACGGCCGACGACGCCGGGTTTCGCGGGCCGCCCCTCTCTGAATTGCGCATCCTGTTGGCCGAAGACAACCTCATCAACCGCAAACTCGCGGTCGAGATCCTGCAAAGGCGCGGATGCCAGGTCACTACCGCAGCCAACGGGCGGGACGTGCTGTCCGCCCTGGCCGAGGGCGAGTACGACCTCGTGCTGATGGATGTGCAGATGCCGGAGATGGACGGCTTGTCGGTGACGCGCGAACTTCGCAGGGATCCGCGGTGGCAAGACCTGCCGATCATCGCGTTGACCGCACACGCCATGGAAGGCGACAAGCAGGCGTGTCTCGCGGCCGGCATGAACGGCTATTTGTCCAAACCCATTAACATAGCTGACCTGGAGGAGGTGATCGTGCGTCATACGACCGGCAGGCCAAGCAACTCCAAATCGTCCGAGCGCATCGGGAGCATCGGCAACTCACGCTCGACAGACGGCCGTATATTGGACATGGCCGACGCCCTGGAACGGACGGATGGCGACCGGAAGTTCCTGGCCGAGATGGTGGAGGTGATGCTGGAGGACCTGCCGGCCCGCGTACAGGCCATCCGCGAGGGCCTCGCCGCCGGCGACACCGACGCGATCTGCCAGACAGCCCATACGCTCAAGGGCATGGCTGCAACCGTGTCGGCTCGGCCCATCATGGGCCTCGCCGTCGAGATCGAGCGGATGGGGAAGGACGACGAGCTCCATGCCGTCGAAGAGGCCCTCAGCCAGGTCGAGCGGTATGCCGAGCAGCTCCGCCGTGAGGCCACCGCAATAGCCGAGCAAGACGCGTAGCGACCTGCTGCCCAACCCGTCTTCCGCAGCAGGTCTTTGCCCGCATTCGTACAACACATCCATTTGTCGACGGGCCATCGGTGAGCCCGTGCGGGCCCGTGCCGTGCCCTGTTTGCTCTTTCCGGGTGTGGCGGCCAGGCTATAATCCGTCCCAATCCCTGGTGACGGGCCGATCTGGCCGCAGCGCAAACGCGAGGAGCCCATGGACGATCTGCCCTTAGTCCAACCCGGTGAGAGGGTCAAAGTCGTGCAGACAATCCGTTGGCGCGACGCATCCTGGCACACGGAGCTGGAAGGCGTCGTGGAGGGGGTCAATCGCCAGCCGACCGGAAGCTGGTTCGCACACGGCCAGGACGGACGACTGTGGCTGCGGCGAGTGCAGATCCGCAAAGACGACGGCGAGCTCGTCGACCTGGTGCTGGACGAGAGCAGCCGCGTCGCTCGCATCGACCCTGAGATCAGGCAATGACTGCGTTGTTCCGCCGTCCGGCCGGAGCTCGCGTGGCGATAGGATTTCTCGTCCTTGCCGCCCCGGCATGGTGGCTGTTCGGCGACACGCTGCGCTATCACTGGCCGACGCGGTTCGAAGACAATGCCGTACGCTTTGCGCACTGGGGCGGGTACGACGAATACCTCATGTGGCAGCAGATCATTGCGGCTTTCCGCCGGCAGCACCCCGAGGTGGACATCCGCCAGGAATACGTCGTCGGCGTGCGCTACGAGACCAAGATTCAACAGCAGTTGGTGGCAGGCAACGCGCCCGACGTGATCATGTTCCAGGACGAGCCGTTCCCCAGCTTCGCGCCGAAGGGCTTCGCCGATTTGGGTCGTTTTATCCGGCGGGACGGCATCGATCTGAAGCGCGACTACTTCGACACCGCCGTCGAGTCGTTCACGGTCGACGGGCGCGTGCGCGGGATGCCGCTATTCGGCGGCAACGTGCTGATCTACTGCAATAAGCTGTGCTTCGAGCGGGCGTCGCGGTTCCACGGGCGGCCGATACCGCTGCCGCCGGACGATTGGACGTTGGAGCAGTTCGTAGAGGTCGCCCGCGATCTGACCTTCGACGAGGACGGCGACGGCCGTATCGACCAGTTCGGATTTGCCCTGCCGACGTGGCTCTACTCGCTGCCGCTTTTCTGGGCGCACGGTGCTCGCGTGCTCGACGACACGCGGACCCGCTGGGCCATGGTCGGGCCCGAGGCCGAGGCTGCGTGGCAGTTCTATCGCGACCTGCGATTTCGCTATCACGTATCTCCCCTGCCCGTCGAGCAGGCCGAGATGAACACCGACACCGCTTTCTTCACCGGGCGCGTGGCCATGTGCGTGAACGGCCCGTGGATGCAGCCCTTTTTGGCGGGTACGACCCTGCGCGGCGACTACTTCGTCGTTCATGCGCCGCGCGGGCCTGGCGGACGCGCCACCCGCGTCACCTGGGACGCCCTGGCCATACACGATCGCGTCAGCCCGCAAAAGGCCGAAGCCGCCTGGCAGTTCGTCAAGTTCGCCTGTGGTCCGCCCGGACAGGAGATCGTGGCTCGACACCAGCGGTCGGTGCCGGCGCTGCGGTCGGCCGCCGAGACGTTCAAGCAACACGATCGCCAGGTGGGCTCGCGCAAGTTCGTCGACGCCCTCGAATACGCCCGCCTCCAGCCGATCACCGTCCACTGGAACGAGATGGACCGCACGATTTCCCGCCATATGAGCGACCTGCTCAACGAGCTGGGGCCGCGTCAGACGCCCGCCGAGTTTTTGGCCTCACTGGCAGCAGACCCCGTCATCCGGCGATGCTTCGGAGGTGAACGGTGATCGCCCGGATCGGTCGATTGCACCGCTTTCGGCTGGCGCCCGGCGTGTGGTTTGCCATGCCGTGGTTTGTCGGGCTGTTCGGCCTAACGCTTCTGCCGATGATCGCCTCGATTCTGCTGTCGTTTGTCGAGTGGGACGGCGTGTCGTTCGACCGGATACGCTGGGTGGGCCTGGACCACTACCGGCAGATGTTCGCCTTCGAGCCGGGCGAGCCCGTCCCGACCGACCCGTTCCCGTCGCTGTGGGCCCGGCTCGGCTGCCGCCCGCACGACCCGCGCTTCATCAAGGCCCTGTACAACTCGGTGATCTACAGTGCATTCGCCGTGCCGCTGGGGCTGCTGGCGAGCTTGCTGCTGGCGATGCTGCTGAATCAGAAGCTGCGGGGCATCGCCTTCTTCCGCACGCTGTACTATCTGCCGCACGTGCTGGGCGGCGTGGCCACGATCATGATCTGGCGGTGGATTTTCCACCCCGATTTCGGCCTGCTCAACGCGTTTTTGCTCGACGTGTATCGTTTGATCGACCCGCTCGTTTCCGCCCTTGGTCTGGGCGGCAGCCGCGGTTGGCCGGTTCCACAATGGCTGTACTCACCCACGATGGCCAAGCCGTCGCTGATCATCATGGGCCTGTGGGGGGCGGGCGGCGCGATGCTGATCTTCCTGGCGGCCCTCCAGAACGTGCCCGAGCAGCTCTACGAAGCCGCCCGCATGGACGGCGCCGGTCGGTGGAAGCAGTTTCGTTACGTGACGCTGCCGCAGATCTCGCCGGCGATCTTCTTCAACCTGGTCATGGGCATCATCGGCTCGCTGCAAACCTTCAACCAGGCGTACCTGATGCAATCGGTCAGCCAGCAGGACAGCCTGCTGTTCTACGTGCTCTATCTGTACCAGTCCGCGTTTCAGGACTACCGCATGGGTTACGCGTCGGCGCTGGCGTGGGTGCTCTTCGTCGTGATCATGGCTTTGACCGCGCTGACGTTGGGCAGCGCGCGATGGTGGGTCTATTATGAGGCCGACTGATACATACCATACCGCACAACCCAAGTGGTACGAGCGTGCCAGTTGGCAGCAGCGCCTCTGGTCGCTGCTGATGTGGATTCTGCTGATTGGCATCGGTGTCACCTTCCTGCTGCCGCTGATATGGGCGTTCTGCGCGTCGCTCAAGCCGCTGGACAAGGTCTACACCTTTCCCCCGCAGTTCTTGCCCGACGAGGCGCAGTGGGGCAACTACCCCGAGGCCCTGAGCAAGTTGCCGTTCGCCCGGTTCATTCTCAACACGTGCGTGATCACGCTGGCGGCGGTGGCCGGCACGGTTATCAGCAGCTCCATGGTCGGCTACAGCTTTGCCCGCCTGCGGTGGCGGGGCCGCGACTTCTGGTTCATCGTGCTGCTGGCCACCATGATGCTGCCCAGCCAAGTGCTGCTGATTCCCCACTTCCTTCAGTTCAAGTGGCTGGGATGGGTGAACACCTACAAGCCGCTGATCGTGCCAGGCTGGCTGGGTGGCGGGGCGTTCTTCATCTTCCTGTTCCGCCAGTTCTTCCGGGGCGTGCCCAAAGAGCTGGAGGAGGCGGCGCTGCTCGACGGGGCCGGGCACTGGCAGATCTACATCCGCATCATGCTTCCGCTGGCCAAGCCGGCCGTCGCCACGGTGGCGGTGCTCAGCTTCATCGCTCACTGGCAGGAGTTCATGGCCCCGCTGATCTACCTGTCCGACTTCGCCAAGTACCCCGTCTCGCTGGGGCTGCGGATGTATCAGTCGCTGGAGGGCAGTTGGGCCAACCTGCTGATGGCGGCCAGCCTGGTAACGCTGCTTCCGCTGGCGGTGCTGTTCTTCGTGGCCCAGCGATACTTCGTCCGCGGTTTGCTGCTGACCGGCAGTAAGGGGTGACGCTCGGCCGTGTGCCACTGCTTTCGAGCAGTGGCGGATGGGGCCGGTGGCGCGGTTCGAACGACGAGTGATTCTCAGTGTGCCACTGCTCCTCGAGCAGTGTCTTTTCTTCTGGTCACGCGGACGGTCAGGTGGCCCTTCAGGGATGGCGTAGTCGATGATCCCGCCACGACTCGATGGATCGTCCGACTGCTGCGCGGGATCGATACCCTCATCGTGTCCCCCGCCCTTCCGATGCACATGCGATACCCTACCTTTTGAGTCGTCCAATATGGGCACCCGTCGGTCTCATCCGCCTGCCTGGCGGAGGGTAACCTCCAATGTGGATCGCGCCGGAACGTCAACTTCGACGATGACTTCGCTTTGCCTGCCATCGGCGCTCGTGGTGCTGCGCACAACTCGACCCACGCTGGGCGCATACGCGCCGGCCGGCATGACAAATCGCACACGCGCTGAATCGAGGGCGACCGTCAGCGGGTTGCGAACCGTCGCGCGGACGGTGCTTGCACTGCCATCGGCGGGCGGGTCGAAGACAACCGGCGACCAGGGCTCGTGTCGAGGAATCGGGTACTTGGCCGCCATGCCCGACAGGGAACCAGCTACCCCGGCGGCCGTCGCCTTGCCGGTGGACAGGTCGATGGTCACCAGGTGGAACTCCTTGCCCAGATGCAGCCACGGAAGCTCGGCCGTCGGACCGCGCTCCGACGGGTGGTCGGCCGACTGACTGCTGAAACCATGACCGAATGCGTAGAAATCGACGCCGAGCTTGCGGGCCAGCTCGGCCGGCAGGTCGTACTCGAAGCCCTGTAAGATCCGGTACCGCGCGCCGACAGCGTGGGCGAAAGCAGCCTCCAACTCGCCGGCCTGGTCCCGCCAGTCTCCGCAGGAATTGACTATGAAGGCGTCGCCGGCGCGGACCCATCCGACGGCTGGGCCGAAGTATCGCTCGAAACCCGGCAGGCCATGGTTACCCGAGGTGATCATGTAGGGTACTTCGCAGGCGGCCAGCGCCCCCGCGACGTACTGCCAGTTGACCTCGTTGGCGACCAGCAGCAAGTCCGGGTGGATCAGGTTGGTCAGCTCGACCAGCAGTCTGAGGTACTCGGCGTTGCGCTGCGTCCACGTGTCCATATGACCGAATTTGACCACGCGGAACGTCGGACCGATCTGACGGCGGATGGCCACGGCACAGGCGGCCTGATCGGTATCCCGCGAGTTGCTCACACGCAGGTGGTAAAGTCCGTCGGGCACGTCTGTCGGCACCCGCACCTGAAGTCGCCATTGGGGGCTGTTCGCGTCAAAACTGGCTGAGTCCACCGCAGCCACGTGCGCCTGCCACGAGCCCACCAGTGCGGCCTTGAAATCGGCAGCCTCGGCACGCCCGCTCTGAAGGACAGTGAGCAGCTCGCCCGGCTTGACATAGGCTGGATACCCGCGGTTGGGCTGCAGGATGGATCCTCGCGGCAAGGCCAGTGGATCGGCCGCCAGATGACAGTCGGGCAGTCGCCTGGTAGAGCCCCCCTCGACGCGCACGTTGCGCAGCCAGGCGTCCTGCCAGCCGAGGGCGTGAAGATGCAGGTCGTATCGTCCGGGTCTTAGCCCCCATACCAGCAACTCGCCAGTGGTCGGGTTGCGTGCCAGACGCCGGTCGATCAATTCACCGTCGCGATGGATATCGACTGACACGTCGTTGAGGTAGTCCTGGGCGTCGGCTGTGACCTTCAGGCTCACCTGGCCGCGCGGGCCTTGTGTCACGCGAAAACCGATGGCCGTAAGCCGAGACGCCTGAGGAAGAATAAGCTTAAGACGGTGAGGCCCGGCCGCCAGATTGTCGGCCAGCGGGATCTCGACCGGCGCGGTCCGCAGATCTATTCGTCGTTCTTTTCCCCCATCGATGCTCACCACCAGTTCGCCGCGGACCTCAGACACCGGTCTGGAGACGACCCGGTCGCCACGAACGCCGAACGCCTCACCCGCCGACGTCGGCCAGCCCCGCCAGGGCGAGCCCCGCAGCAACGAAACCGCCTCGCCCTCGAAGGTAAGCTCCAGTGTCGCATCGGCCGCGGCAGGCATGAGGCTGCAACGGAAGCCGGAGAGCCGCTTCTCCTCCAAGGCCCACTCGCCCTCACGCTGTACGCACCGGTCGAAGACGGAAATGATCCGATCGTCCGCTTCAACAGGTTGACTGACAGGCATCGTGGCTGCCCTTTCCTTCTCGACCTGGCCTACCGCAAAACACGCTGGCAGGACCAGACAGATGGCATGAACGATCAAACCAAGACCTCCCTTAGCACTACAGCGCCGCTTAGTCATGGATTTCACGGTTCATCCGGTACGCAGCAGCGTAATCGATCCACTCTGATGCCGAGCGTGCGAAGGCGTCGGCGGGTCCTTTTCGTATGCGACTTGCG
>Ga0307376_10000582_pt1 | contig 44674 bp, 66 predicted proteins | sample TR2MG_FD_202536 | JGI IMG/M metagenome (GOLD analysis project Ga0307376, IMG submission 202536) | Soil microbial communities from Risofladan, Vaasa, Finland - TR-2 | ecosystem: Environmental > Terrestrial > Soil > Coastal area > Acid sulfate soil | place: Finland: Risofladan, Vaasa | collected...
CTTCTAAGACACACACCTAACACACCACTAATACACTAGCCTAAACAACTAGCCTATCAGTGCAACATATACCCTATACACTAGCCTATAACCACTAAACAACTATAACACACTAGCCCACCAGCACATAATACACGTTATACACTACTAAACAACTAGCCTCTATGCTCTCTCTTCTAGTGTTGTGTGCTGTGCTGTGTTTGTGTTGTCTCAATAGCGTGATGCCTGTATGTAGCATGGTGTATGTGCTGTGTAGCCTGTATGCTGTATTGGCCCTGGTGCTGTATGCTTGCATCATTGATCAATCAGGACACCACTCTACACACACATCTAAGCCTAGTACAGCACATTATGGCCAACACACACATCAACACACCAAACACTGTTTCCCAAGAAAGCATGAGAGAACACAGTATGAGTATAGGCTTAGTGCTTTTACTATGGGGTGGTTATTATGTGGGGAGGGGGTTGGGGGACTCTATTTCGTCTAGGATGTAGTTGCCCTTCTCTAACATGCCTAATATGAGGAACAGTGCCGGTGTAGACACAGAGTACGTTATAACACCCTCCTGAGTATAGTCACGTATCAACAGCCCTTTAATATGCTTATCATCATGCTCCACGCCTATAAGCACCCTACGATCAGGGATGCTGTACTCCCAATACTCCATAACAGCATCTAACTTAGTAGCCAATTTAACGACATATCTCCCTAAACCAAGGAACCCACCCTAACCACCAGCACCACCACGGCTTCACCTTCTCACCGTTATGGATGATCCAAGCATCATAGAACGGATATCCGAACGGTAGATAGAAGGTTCCATTGTCACCAACCTCTTTACCCCAAGAACCGGGGTTAATCCAGTATACTTCGCCGTCTATAAGCTTCCACCCAGTTATGGGGCTACTATGACCACCCCTCAACGTATCAGTTGCTCTAGGCATAGGCACCACACCATTCTCATATCCCTCACTGAAAGAGGAGTACACAGGGAACGCTGTTATCAACGGTATCTTACCGGGGCTACCATCAGGCATATCATACGGTGCTGGATGAGTTACACCATAGATAGCAGCCATCATGTCACTAGGAATAGGGTTCACATACCAGTAAGAGTCTATAGAGAACAACTTAGCCTGATCATAAGCATCGTTACATGGCTCAAACTTACTGTACCTTCTATCAGTAGGAGTGGGGCAACACGACTCTAGACACACTCCCTCATGGTTCAATGCCTTCATCAACCCAGCGTTAGTGCTACCCTCAATGCCGGGAGGCAATCCGGCGTAGAATCTACTACGATGATACAGCCACCACGCACTCAGTTCATCAGGAATATTATCTACAACGTGGTTAGTAACCTCCATAGTGATTTTACCGTCCCAACCAACACATGAACCCCAATTACCCTGATCATACCAGTCCTCATCCAAGAACGGCTTTAACCCATCAAACTCCTCTGGAAGTACCTCAATCTCCGCAAGCAACGGAGAACGCACCCTATAGTTACGGCTATCCCATGGACTAGGGAAAGCCTTACACCTCTTATCTAGAAAGTCATCATCCATCTGAGGCATGTCAATCACACCTAGTTATCGTATCTATTATAAGACTTTATCGCTTACCAGTAATCCTAAACTTACTACTTTGCTTCTAAGTTCAGGTGGAACCCATAGATACGTGTATCTGCACCTACTAGCAGCAGTCTCTCTACTCTCCAACTGCTGTCTATCAACGAACCCCATATCCTCAAGCCACACCATACATCTACCAATACTCTTAGCAGTCACACCAGTATTAGACATACCAGCAATAGTGCTACTCACATCACGCGCAAACAACACCTCACCACTCCACTTCTCAAGAGCAGCCAAGATGAGACCATACTTACGCTTCACACAAACCACCAATCAGGATAGTAGCCCCCCTCAGTCGAAAGTAGGAGGAAGACGGAGAGCCATCACGACTTAAACGGGGGGCTAACATAGATACCATCCATCAACCTATTAACTATTTACAGATACAGGTTTCTTAGATTTACGTCCAAACACCTTTGGAAGACCATCAATAGTATCATCTATAGGCTCTGTAGCGTATGGAGTACCATCTGAAACAGTGAATCCCTCTATCTTAGGGGAAGTCACCAAGTCAAATGCTTTAGGTGGAGCATTATCTATAGTAGTTATAGGTGGAGGGATGAACATACCTGTAAGCCTGTTTAACGCTGTAAGCTCATCAACTTCAACTGGTTCCTCAATAGACACCACTTTAGTAGGCTTCTCACGTACAATGTCTCCCCCTGGAACAGTTTCAGTTGTCACAGGCTCCTTAACATTTACTTCAGGGTTATCTATGCCAATAATATCTATTGGCTCAAAGAACCTCTTCTCCCTACGTCTAGCACGACTCATGACAGTTCACTAGGTAATTTACCCATACTGTATATAAAGGTTATTGACGAAGATGGGATAGGTTATCTTTTAATATATATTCATATCCAGCATCGTCCAACCACTGTAGTAACGCTATAATCTTCTCCTCTAATGGTGGGATAGTAATTTTTGTATAGTTCTCTTCCCCATGCCTCTAGATTTTCTTCAGTCTCAGTGTAAGCCATTACTCTTCCTCCTCCGTCCTATTGACATGGGTAACTATGGATTCTTGTTTTGGAACGAAGTTCGGACAACTATAATCCCACCAAACTAAGCGAGCAAGCAGATCACAACCTACTTGTTCTTCATGAGATTCCTCTACTTCAAAGGCATGATCACAGTATAGACATTCTGCTTTCATTCTGTTGACCTCTTTTCAGATGTAAGTTCGGATAGGTACTTCTCCCCTCGTATCATATATCTTGTTAGCAGTTCTCTCAATCTGTTTCTGACGCCTCTGCCTAAGTAGTGGGTCTGGATCAAGAACCCATTGACGTACAGCGTTAACACGTATAATTGGCTGAGTCCTGTCTTTGGGTATAATGTTATGTGTTCCATCAAACATGTTCTTCACCTTCATAACAGACTTAATTATACTTGTAGACACGAAGAATGATAGTTCTGGGTATCCACTGCTTTCAAGATGAGTGGCTACCTTATTATAAGATTGAACTAAATCCTCTAGTATCTTAGCAATAGCACCACGATCAATCATAGGCATCTTCTTCAACTCAGCGTCATACAACTTTGTCTTAGGGTTCCTAACAACTGATTTACCGTCATCACCAACATCTCCCCTAAGATGCTCCCTAGTATCCTCAGTGTTCCATCCCTTAGTCTCAGCAGTCTGTAGATAACTTAACGTATAGTCTGGATGGGTCTTAAGTATCTCATCAACAATAGACGCTGATAGACTAGACTTACCTATAAACTCCTGAATGGCTGGGCCAGTGTTCATTCTACTCAGTATTCTACTCATCTCAGCGTTATCTTTACCAACTTTAATAGCGTACTCAGTTTTAGATAACCCAGACGCTTTATAATCATCAAAGTAGTGTTCAGCCTCCTTCATCAGATTCCTAGTCTTACTGCGTGTAAGGCTGTTACGGATATACTGTCTAGCCTCATCATCACTCATATCCTGTATTGTAACCCAAGACTCAGGTATCTCAGACATACCAATACGATCACGCAATACCGTTATCTTCTGCTCACCATCCACAAGTTCCAGTTTATCTCCAACTGGTCGGCATATTATTGATATAGTAACCCCATCAGCACGGAGACTATCCTCAAGTTCCTTCAAATCATCAGAGGATGGTTTGTTGAAGTTCCACGGAGAGGGGGTGAACTTTGTTATATTTATCATTTGTGACATCTCAATTATCTATTCTACCCATCCCTCTACCTTCTGCTCCTTCCAACCATAAGTTGGAACATTCTCATATGTAACATACTCATCACCCTTTAACCTACGAAGCCTTCGTACTGCTTCAGAGTCCCCTCTGAGGTATCCTGAGATCCTACTGTAGTCATCCCTGGGAGTGGTAAAAAACCTATACACCGTATCTCTGTCTGTCCACTACGTGCTGTATATTGTGTACCACCCTCTGGACGCATCCACACCTCATCTGGTTTACCATACGCTATTCCGGTAGTGTATTCACCAAAGTTGTGATTCCATGTTGATGGTAAATATATGTCTATGCTGCTTAACACATCTTCCGGGTCAAATATCTTAGCAGGTATCCCCTTCCAGAAGTCTCTGCGTTCCCACTGTATATCACTGATTATTCCCTCTACTGCTATCATTGCATCCCACTTAACGTATTTTGAAGTCATATCAGGTGTACCATCCTTATTCTGAGGTAACCATGTTAGATAGACATCATACGCTTCAACAATGTCTACCGTGAACAATCCTAACGCCTCACGTACAGCTGTAGGGGCTTCAACCGAAATGGTTGCTCCTCCCTTGAACACTGTTCTAGTCTCAGCACCAGCTGACCCATATATCAGGTAACCATACTCATTAACCTTTATCTTACCATAAGTTGTACATGGTTTGAATGCGTGGTCAGGGAACTTTATCTTACCCCAAGCCTCAGCCAGTGTATCATTGCTTGTCTGGAACTTGGTGAACACAAACGGCTCATCAGACCCCTTTTCACGGAATGCTCCGAACAATGTCATCTCTAGTAACTTAAGTTTAGGGTCTAACGGTTCACCGAAACCAGTATTAGGTTTGCCGAACAGCTTCTTCCTAGTATCAAGAGTCTTACCCTCCAAATCAGTAAGCCCACCAGCAACAGCCTCACTTAAACCCTTACCAAGTATCGCCTTCTCAGCCTTCTCTCTCATCTCCTGTGCTCTATCCCTAAACTCACCTGACCCTATCAGATACCCTTCAAGTGGGAGCACCTCGTTACTAATAGTTCCAACTTGTTTCAAGCCACCATACCTATCAAGTATCTTCCTCTGAGTGACAGCCCAAGCTATACGCTGTACAGCCTCTGGACTCATAGGTGCTTTAACAAGCTTAGCCTCTTCCTCTCTGTACACCTTCTCTATCTCAGATACAGGTATACCTAACCCAGTTCTCACAGAGAACTCATCCCATGTCTTTCTATCTGTCATGATTATACCTCCACATCAATACTTTCATTAGAACGTGGAGTTCCAGTCCAATGCGTAGCACAATTACATAGTTGCTCTACCCTATATAATCCATATTGGATACACTCCCAACGTTCCCCATCCTTTGGTCTATTATATTCCTCAAACGCATTAAATACTGCTTCAGCCTGTTTATCGTTATCTACAGTAAATTCAGAGTGAACGATCCAATCATCAACTGGACGCTGTTGTTTTATAATATAAAACGGTTTCCAAATTGATTTTGGTTTACCACTCATCTTACTGCCTCCACAAGCATCTTAGCCCTCTTCAATGGAAGTTTATCCACTTTCTTACATAGAGTCTCAGCACCCATGTCACGTATATCACTGAACGTGGGTGTAACCTTAAGGATACGCTTACCAAGCGTACCACCAATACCATCTACACAACAAACCATATTATATCGTATCTCCTTAACATCCACACTCTTCTTAACAGCAGGTCCAGGTGGCGTGGAAACCGTGTAACCCATCTCCCTGTTATATATCATAGCTATACGTCTAGCAGTGTCCTCTATATCAGTGCTCTGTATTATCGGTATACCCCAACCAAGTATCGTACTATGCTGTATCTGTCGAAGAGTCTGTTTCTCTCCATCAGTCAACACAAACCCCTTCTTGAAGCGCCTACGACCTATACGGACATTCCTAACCTTCTCAGTATCATCTATTACTCCCTCGAACAGTACGAGGGGCTTCTTGTAGGTATCCTTCAGCACTTGTATCTGCTTAAAGTATCTACCATCGTTCACACTGTTTAACGCATCAGTCAACTCCTTCCTCTCAACACCTATGTCACCGAACACATAATCACCTGAACCGTATCTGCTAACCTCAACGTTGTCAACCAGCTTTCTAAGAGCAACTATAAGTTTAGTTGTCTCTCTATCATCACAGTACAGAGTCATTTTTTAACACTCAGAATCAACATTGTTCCCTTTACTTCCACAGAATCAACTTCAGCATTAGTTATATGTACCGTCAACCCAGAATTATCGTATTTACTTATCCAGCATCTTCCATTATAGTTATGTATTTTCATTATGATCCCTCATTTATGGGTGAACTAGGATAAAATGGTTTCTTACATAATGGACAAGGATCGCCCTCCCATATCATCCAAGTTGGAGGAATGTATTCACCACATTCTTTACAATTACCCATAGCAAATGGTTTAGGAATACCATATTTATTGTATTGTATTCTGATGGTTGGGTATGATATATCATCCAACGTCTCTCACCCCATATTCATCTATCAAGAAGTCAAACGTTGACATAGGAAGGAAGTTATGGTCAGTGATGCTTGCATGATATATCTTATCACTCTTCTCCCCACCACTCTTCTGTTGAAGAGATAGCCACGTATTGATATTATGTGCTACAAGTGTACCACCGACAGGATAGAACTCTCCGTGATACTTCATCTTATCCTTCAACGCACCACTAGGATCAGGAGTCACACCGCACTGGAATGTAAGCATCACACACGCATTAAATTGTTTAGCCATCTCCTCTAAGAAGTCTATATGTCTACCAAACTCCTGCGCCCTCTCAGGGTACATCTCTCTACCACTATATGCCCTACGGAACTTAGCATTAAAACTGTCTACCGTGATAAGCCCAACATCATACCCATTCTTCTCCGCCTCAGTCTTCAAATACAGATAACCTCTGAACTGTCCGAACACTGTACCCACGTTTCTAGATGGGTAGATATGATGAAGTGCCCCATCATAATTATACCCCCTAGACTTAGCTATATCCCGTATTCTAGGCACATGAACCGTGTTGGACTCTGTCTCAATAGTTAAAACATGCATCCCAGCATCAATACAACTAGCTATAGCAGTATTAATAAGCTGAGTTTTACCAGTAGCCTGAAGCCCATATAATCCATTAGTGGATATAGTGGGCCACCCACCTCCAAGGTACTCATCAAACGTTTTACTACCCGTGGGGATATATCTGATTGTGTCATCAAGGTACTGCTCATACTCGTCACCAGTATATATCCTAACCTCACGATACGCAAGGTCAAGAGCACTCTGTATGGTTTCCTTAGCTTGCTTTGTGTTAAACCCTAACAGGGCTTTCAACTCATCCGGGCGCATCACACTAAGATGATCAACACTGCTAATACCAGCGTTAATCAGTTTCGTAGATGTGATTTCACCAATTCCCTTAACGTCTTTAAGACTCATTACCTAACCCTACACAGCATGAGTATATAACATTTGCGACATCGCAAATACCAATGAATCGTTTTCCTGTAGAACAACTGTTCTACATATCGACATTCCGTGCATCGTTCCTTGTCGTTTCGTACAACATTGTTCCACGGAATGTCATCTAGGTAACAGAAACAGTTACCATAGTTACACGATGTATAGGAAAACGAAAGTAGTATATATATTACTTTAGAAAAATGGTATGTAGAATAAGTTTAACAGTTCTCGGTTAAATACATCAAAGTTAACCGTGTTGACATAAAATAGATGTCACACGACACGTTTTTTATATACGTTTGTCTATATATTCACTTTGTTGTCAAAACTATATTACCGTTTCAGGTAAGGTAGTTGAAATGGTTTACCTAGTCAAGTGATTCTTAGCCGTTCGATGAAGACACGAATGTTCTATGTGTGCAGGATGTTTAGTTAAACCATAGAGTTTATTTTACCCATATCTGTAAAATTGTGTGCTTATATACTGTTACTATATACTACTTTATATATTAGTTCTGTAATAAACTAAGATTCTAATTCAGGGAAATATATCCAGTCACAAGCCCAAAGTTGATGTCTATCATGATAGAAGGTAAACCACAGAAGACGTGAACAGAAACAATCCTCAATGAGTAAAGGACAACATTCACACATCATATTCTACCACCACGTTCATTAAATATCTCGAATACCACAGCACCAATGAGAAATAGAATTATGATAAGTATAATTGCTTTCATCCTTTATACCAGTTACTCTTATCAGATATCTCTACATATAGGATAGAGTCTCCACAGGTGCTATCCCATACGGTAATATATGGGGTAGGGGCAGGGGTACTAGGTAAGGGTGGGGGTACTTGACTATTCATGTACTTCATGTACCCCATGTTCTTGAGGTGTTCGCTCATACTTATATACACTCGCTACTTGCGAACGTTCTAATATTCGGTCTTTATGTGAATCTTCGGTATTTACAGAAAGTCTTTCTTTAGGTGGGGTTAAGATAATATCATTACCATCCTTGTAATTAAGGATGAACTCAACTATCTTTATACGAATAGGATTATCTAATGCCTTCAACATTTTCAAGAACTTGATATCTTCTGCGCTCAACTGCCAACACGTTCTTTTAATTGTCTATCCCAGAAACAAACATCACATAGATTCTTCATCTCATCTGATAAAAGCCTATATGTGCTAACATTCTTGGTTGATCCGCATTTGGCACAAACATTTTCTTTATTTATTGTCAAGCATCACACATTCTTCTACGAGTTTCTTTAGTTTAGGATTATTTCCTCTAGTATCAACTAAGTAAGGACAATCCATATCAACGAAAAACATACAGGTATAACACTCCCCATCAATGAATGGTTGAAAGTCAGCCATACAAGTTCCTCTATGTTCTCCTCTGTTTTCTAAGTCTTTCCAGTGTTGGTTTGCCGTCAATTGTTATCCGTCTCTCACAAAGTCTATGATGTTAGGACACTTATACGTAAAGTGTATCACGAAACTATGGTCATCATCATCAACTAACACTATCACCCCCCCTATATCTGGCTGTGTCTTACCGTACATAACCACCTTATCACCCATAGGATACCACGCTTGCCACCCCGGAACAAGAACAGCATGGATGTTAGGGTAATCTAGATGAACGTATTTATGTGAATGCCCTCTCATAAGATAGTCTGGTCTAGGTATCTTACCCTCACTCACAGCCACCTTAATACCAAGTATCTCACGGTCTAATGCAGCAGCCGGGTACATGGTAGAGTATGAACATGCATGGGCAAGGTTCAATACCTTTGATGTCCCTCTTAGACGAATATTAGCGAACTTACCATGAAAGGCAGCATCCTCAGTGATTGGGTGCAACTTGGATACTAGGTCACTGTGTATCTTATAGTTCTGTGCCTCATGATACGCAGTACCACTGAACTGATGATACGTTCTACCGCGAACCAAGTCCTCCATTAACACGGTAGCCCCCTCAACCTGATAGTTTATATCAGGAGTGACCGTGTCAACTCCATTCTCCCGTGGGTTACATCCCTGGCACGCATCCCCTAGATGTATAATCGTGTCAACACGAAACTCATCACATGTAGCACCAAATGTGTACCAAGCCTTCAACAGATCACTCTGACCATCACTAACACCAGCACTAAGATTCTTCCCAGTGTCAGTGTAGATAGGCATCTCAGGCCAAGGAGCATAATCTGACCCTACGTGGGTATCCGCTATGACTGCTACGCTTCTCTTAATACGGTCTAGATTAATTGTTTTAGCCTTCAATTACAACACCAAGCTTCTGTAGATACTTATAGTCTATCTTTGGTTTAAATCTATCAGAATATAATGGAAGATTCAATCGTTCAGCACGTTTACATATAGCGTTCCACGTCCTATCTGGGAACACTGATGTTATCTGTTCTTTAGTTAATTCGTTAATATTCCATAGTTTTATGAGTATATCTGTCTGCTCATCACTCCAAGGAAGGTTCCTTATAGGGGCAGTCATCCCCAAACACCAGTTGACCCGCGAACTCTTATCGCCTCTAACAACACCTCCATTTCCGGTGTATTCTTCCACTCGTTAACTAGGTATATATCCTCAGCCTTACCATCAGTATACAGTTGACGCATAGCAGCTATCGTACTACTATCCTTCATAAGAAAGTGTCTATACAACTCCTCATACTTAGAGAACCTAAGAGCATAAGGTACAGGATCATCTTTACCACTAAACCTACGTAACCCCTCCTCATATGAGTCCTTCAGAAACCGTGGAGTCTTAAAAGCACTTGTACGAGCTAGAAACTTGATGTTAAACTCTTTCTCACAGTCAGCCTTAAGTTTAGCAGCCATCTTGTAAGAGATTATGTGGAAGGGCATATCTATACCCTTTTAATGGTATATCTGAGACTATGTGACTGCGGAGATGTTATAGTAACTCCAACCTCACCAGTTGGGAACAGTTCTAATACTCTATATACCAATTCATGGAACTCCCAGAGTTTCCCCATTATATCATCTATTGGGGCATCAACTACGTCAATGCCAGTTGCTTCTAAATCATCAACAGAGAAACTGAAGTCCACTTTACCAGCTTCCGTACTATACAAAACAGGATTACTCATTCTACTTCACTAACACACTATCCCCAAACCAACTATTTAACATTTTCCACTATAACCGTGTTTATAAGGGTATATCACTAATACACACCCATCATGGTCAAATACGGTAAAATTAAGGATCATCAAGACTATGATGAGATTATTGAGTGGATAACAAGCGGAGTTAGTCCTAGAAAGATATCTTTACGTATGCGCGAACGATACCCAAATGATAGAGAAAAACAACTTGGAGAATCCATGTTGTTTCACTTCCGTTCACAGGAGCACCCTGAGCATCGTGAGAGGCATGGATCAGGGTTCAGGAAGACAAGGGGAGGACCAACTGAGACTGATATTGGTGAAGACATCTCTACTAGAGCCATGAAACTATTAGGGGAATCTCCTAATCCACCAGTACCACAGAAAGAGTTTACTGATGATCAGATAGAAAGCTGGATTGATGGATTAGATGGATTCAAGAAGTGGGTAAAAGACATAGTTATTGAACGTGGAGAGAAGACAGAGTTACAGGATTATCAGGTAGACATGGGTAAACTGATGATGGAGAACAGACGTGTCGTGTTCTGTACAGGTGCTCAGGTTGGCAAAGACTTCATGATGCAGACATATGGTTCATGGTTCGGGGCATTCTATAAGCCCAACTCTACCCAGATAATTATGTGTGCTGTTCAGAATCAGAGTCTAGAACTTATGAGGCGTATATTAACACTGTTCTCCACATCTGTTGACATGTTTAACTGTATAGCTGATACACATAGAAAACCAATACCTGAGATTGTGTTTAAGAATAACTCACGTATGTTGTTCATGACAGCGCAGAGTTTAATTGCTGGGCTTACCAACATAGATATAGTTTGGGTTAATGAGGCAAGGGATATTAAAGAGGAGGATGTAACTAGAGTTAGTCCCTTACTAGGCATTGGGGGAGGGAGTCTATACGTACTCAGCCGCCCCAGATTCCGTAGAGGATACTTCTGGAACTGCTTTAACAATCCAGCATGGAAAAATATGCAGTTACCTACTACGGTTAACAAATATTTTGATGATAAGGTGTGGCAGGACGATTTTAACACACTGTCACCAGAGCTATTCAAAATAGAGTATTTAGCCCAATTTGCAGATGCTGGGTCAAGCTATTTCTCTGAAACAGCAGTAGACAAAGCCAGTGCAAGCGATTATACTTGGGACACATACAATAATGCTGAACCAGGATATGACTATAGTTTAGGGGTAGACTGGGCTAGACTTAGAGACATGTCCGTAATGACAGTTGTAGGACTACATAAAACAAGTGGCACAAACAAATTATTCCACCAGTTTGCTTTTAATCCAGAGGGAAAAGGGTCAACAGACTTTGAGAGCCAGTTCGCATACATGTCACTACTGAATACAAAATATAACTTCAGATGGGTAATCCCAGAGTCATCCGGCATGGGCATACCCCTAGCAGAGAGACTTGTCACAGAGTGGCCCAGACACAACATAGTTAAGCCATATGAGAACCGCAGCTTCCAAGCTAAACTAGCGTTATATGAGAACACCAAGAACCTTCTAGAGCGCACCAACACGATTATACCTAAAAGTGACTTCAAGCTTACTAACCAACTTAAACTAACACAATTTGCGACGACACAAACGGGGCAGATAAAGGTAGAGACACCTATAACTGATGACTACTCTGACTCATACTGTTTAGCTATGTGGCCTTTCAAGAAGCCGTTCAAGATGGGTATAGCAGTGGTTACTAGAGAGGTAATAGACCCATACCGCTCCATCCGTTCCCGCGTATAGGTTTATAAGAAAAGGTTGGCTATTAGCAGGTGAATTAACATGTCATCGCCTAAAAGCTCTATGCCATGGCTTGAAAGATGGGCTTTTGGTAGAGTAAAATCATGGGCTAATAAAGAGACAGAGAGACTTAAGAAGACTAGACAACAGATTCCAGACTTCTCTGATAAGGTTGAACCAATTGTTAGGATGCGTACATATAAAGCTGATGAGCTTCTTACTATGTCTAAGAATCATTGGCTTCTACGTACTATACTTAGAATACGCATTGAGGAGATTATGAATGCTGGTGGAGAAGTTACACCTAGATTCGAGAAGCGGTGCAAGAACTGTGGTAAAGAGTACCAAACCAAGGATGTAGAGGAGTGCGATGTCTCTGACTGTAAAAGCAAGGACTTCGATTACCCTGACATAGATCAGTATAAGAGGCTTACAGAATTAGTTAAAGAACCTAGCCCAGATAAGGACTGGGATACGTTTGTACGTAGCACCCTACACTATGGATTAGCTTTAGATGAGTTCCACTGGGAGATAGCGCAACTTAAAACATATGACCCTATGACACGGAAATACTCTCAGAAGCCGGGATTAGAGATACGGGTGCTTGACACATCAACTGTAAGTCCAATAGTTGATCCATATGGTAACCTTGGTAACCATGAATACTTCTGCCCTCTATGCTATGAACAACGTCTGAAGGATGAGGGACGAGATCCAGTTATAGATATACGTGAGTTTACAGATAGGGGTATAGCTATTCCTCCATGTAAGGTATGTGGTGGAGAACTTAAGCCCACACACTACGTTCAGAAACTACATGGTAATGTTGTTGCTAGATGGACTAAAGATGAGATTGTACGTGATACCCCTAACTCTATAGACCCAGAGTGGTTTGGACTCAGCAGAGTAGTATCTGGTATTAAGCACTTATTCATCATAGACTTTATGGACTCATACAATCTTCAGGTATACTCTCAGGGAGACATAGGTAGCCTAGTAGTATTCCCAGATACTGATGATGAAGAGGTACAGGAACTTAAACAGAAGCTAGATAACCAGTTGAAGAAACGTGTGTATCGTGACGTTATCACAGGTGAAAACTCTCCAACATTACAGATACTTACAGCTATGATAGGGGTACAGAGTGGGAAAGAACCTAAGCGTCTAGCACTAATGGAGTCGTTGAGTAACCTACAGTCAATAGACTACTATTCCCTATACGTGGAGAAGGTATGTGGACTGTTTGGGGTGATACCTACATTCACTCAGTCCCAGAGACAGACGGGGGATGGGGGAAGGACGTTAGCCATCACATACATGGTTCCCAACTCCACTACAAGATCTACTATGAAGAACTTTGAGGATGCTTTTAACAACAAGTTAATACCAATACTAGGAATAACTGATTGGGTGTGGAACTTCGGTAAACTAGAGAGTAAAGACCAGTTACGTGAAGCACAGATAAAGCACCAAAACATAATGGCTGCCTCTCTAGCATTAACAGCTGGATTTGAAATAGAGATGCAGCCAGACGCTATGAGTTACACGATGTCTACACGTTCAACAGGTCCATTACTACCTAACAGCAGAGAGACAGCTGGTAAAGTGCCGCAAGATAAGGATGGTCCACCTAGACGTACAATGCCGGGGGGGTCAGCAGCAGGTATACCTGTATCAGAACCGGAGAGTGAAGCATAATGGGAACATATACGGATGTCCAGAAGAAACAACGCAAACAGACTATAAGGGCTAGAGAAATGTTGGATATAAAGGATGGTGGACACCCTCCCACCCCTCCTGGTAGGCTAGTATTTCACCCACGTAAATATAATAAGCCTCTAGCGTGTATGGCAGGTAAACACCAGTGGACAAATAAGGTAGTCATGGGTGTGCCATTCCTATACTGTAAGAAGTGTGGTGCCGGTGCTCCGCGTGACTCATATCATGATGTGTTAACAGATAAAGAGCTACGGGCTAACGTGCCTGACCCAATTAAGAACATAAATAAGACTGATTCTATACAGGATATGATAGATGTAATCAACAGGAGGTCCAGAAAGTAGATGAACAGAATAAACTTTAATGCTTCTCCAAGCGGATACCCTGACACTGATAGAGGCAACCTTAAACTATTCTACGAGTTAGAGTTACTTAAGAGCGCATATGAAACAGATGGAACAGACAAACAGTTTAGCAGATACCTAGAGATTATGGATGTTCTTGGTAATAGGGGGCACTTCGTTGATTTCGCATCTGACCTTAAGATAGATAAGAAGACTAGAGAATCTGATTGGGAAGAATACTATGTTTCAGCCATACAGAAGCCCATACCTTCCCCTGGTAAGGATGAGGAGAAGGACGCATTTATGGGTAGATGTATATCAACCCTATCACGGCATGACTCTGATAAGGAGCAGTCACAGATAATAGCTATATGTGGCAGCACATGGCGTGACTCTAAGAAGAAGAATAAATAGAAAACAACCTAATTTATTAGGATGATGGAGTCTTTACTATTTCAAGTAACGGAGTAATACGATGTCCATACTTCAACCAGATAAGTACAGGTTCTATGATTCGATGGGTAGAGAGGTTAACTCAATAGACTTTGGGCGTGTCTACCCAGATGAGGATGGGGAGATGGAACTGTACGTTGAAAACGCTTCTATGCGCTCTATAGCAGATATAGCGTGGAAGAGTAGTGTAGATGGGTTGGAGATAGATGGTCCTAAAGAACTGTTCTCAGGACATAAAGCCCCGTTAACTATACGATGGAAAGTTGGCACCGACATGCTTGATGCCGATGTTTCTGTCCAAGGAAGAATGGTTTAGGTGATACGATGAGTGAAGGATATGTACAAATACCGCCAGATAACTCTGGTAAGAAGATAAGAACTCTGACTCTGAACCTTGGTAGCGGGAGCATCTACATGGAAGTTACTCCCATAGCTTTTGGTTCAGGCATGGTTGTGGACTTAACACAGGCACTGCCTGTACAGATAAGACCATCAGCTGTCCCAGGAGTAGCGATAGGAGCACGTAAAGCACTAACAAGTGCATCAGGTGGGCTTGGTCTTACAAGTGCTGCTGTGCGTAGTGTACGTGTGAAAGCTGGACACTTTAATAGTGGGGATATATATGTTGGTGCGGGTACAGGTGCTCTAAGTCAACGCCCATACAGTGGATATGGTTATGCTCTTCTAAAGGATGAATACGTAGATATAGCGACTGATCAGGCAGGAGAAGTGTTCGGATTCGCTGAGATATCTGGGTATGGTGACTTAACGTACTTGGGGACTGTGTAGAATGGTAGTTCTACGCCACTACTCTATGGAGTTAAACATATGGCAACACACACATGGTGGCGTAGGCTATGTGCCCCCTAGTTCCGCTATGCGTATGTACGCTACTGGTGGCATTCGTGTTCGAGGCAGACGTAGAAGGCTGTCATAGGAACACTTTTAACCCCATATTTCCCATTTATTTTTATGAGTATTGCTACTATAGATTATATTAGAAGCAAATACGTTGAGCCTATTGCGACATCGCAAATGGATTATGTTCCAGTAACCGTATGCTGTCCTCTATATAATTCGATGCCGTTCCTAGAGAAGTATCTTATGCATGTAGTCATGTATGATTGGCCTACAGAGTTGACTAGCCTCATGTTTACTGTTCAGGGGGATGATGGGACATATGATAGGATGATGAAGTTTAAGAAGCATTATGAAGGCATATATCGTAGAATAAAGGTTAAGAGAGTTAAACAGTTTCTAGGAGGAGAGCTTCCTCATGTCCGTAATGTAGTTATGTGCCGCAACCTATTGACAAAGTGGAGTAAACCGGATGAATATGTGTTCTTCAACGACCACGATAACTTTAATCCACCTGTATCTATTAAGCGTCTTATGTGGGCGTTACAGCATGGCGCTGATGGGGCTGCTGGTGTATATATATTCTACCAGAAGAACCAGTATGAACCAGAAGGACACGTAGGGTTCACAGCATTCTTCATACATGATAGGAAGATGCATCACTACTCTATTAACAAAACAGGGTTAGAGGGGGTTATCCCAAGAGAGATGCTTGGTAAATATATATGGGTTGACTGTGTCTCTATGGGGGCATTCCTAGTAAAACGTAAGGTGTTAAACGATGTACCGTTCTTCACAGCATTCGGAACCTCCATGACTGATGATACTACGTTCTGCCTTAAAGCCCGTGAGTTAGGATACAGGTTCATAGCAGACTTTGGTTTAGTTGTTAAGCATTGGGGGTATGACATGTATATTAAACCTATATCAGATGATAAGGTATTGATTGGTGTGGAACCAACTGATATTATGAAGGATAGGCGTAGCAAGATGTATGATGATGGTGTGTATGTGCACGATGATTATGATAAGGGGTTTAATGAGGCATTGCTTCAATACGTAGACTTAGATAAGATTAAATAGTGGATTCAGTCTTACATACTCGGTATGAAATATAACCGTATTCTAATTACTGGTGGAGCAGGCTTCATTCCTAGCAATTTCTTCCAATATCTTACAACGTTGGAGGAACAACCCTTAATTAGATTATTTGACCGTAGATATGGGCAAGACCTAACTAGGTGGGAAGATGTTGATAGAGCGTGGAGTAACTTTGAACCTGATGCTATTATCAACTTTGCCAGCAATACACATATAGATACTAGCATTAAAGACCCTAGAAGGTTCTATGAGAACAATCTGGGGTTGGTGGTTAATGTGCTTGAGGCGTGTCGTAAGTATGATACTAGACTCATTCAGATTAGCAGTTCAGAGGTATATGGAACAAATAAATATGTACCAAAACTAGTAGCCACAAATATTAAAGATAAAGACAAACTTAGGAAAATTATGGATATAAAGAACGTGGATGCCCCCCCGATGGATGAGTGGCATCCACTTTGCCCTCATAGCCCGTATGCTTGGACTAAAGTATGCCAAGACAGAGCAGTATACTCATGGTGGCAAACATATGAGTTAGATGCCTCGGTAGTGCGTCCATTCAATCAGTATGGTCCCTACCAACAGTTAGAGAAGATGATACCTAAAACGATAACACGTATAATGAAGGGTGAACATATCCCTGTATACGGTGAAGGGCTTGCTAGAAGGGACTGGGTATTTGTTCAGGACACTGTCAGAGGCATTTGGATGGCTCTTGAGAAACTACCTCCGGGCGATGTTGTTAACCTTGCTACTGGTGTTAATTATTCGGTTATTGAACTTGTGGATAACATCAAGCAGGTTATGGGTGAGTTAGGGTACGAGGATAAGAGTAAGACTGTGACAGTGGATCACGTAGATGATAGACTAGGGCATGTCTACAACCTGTTAGGTGATGCATCCAAAGCTGAGAATCTATTAGGATGGACTCCTGAACACACGTTACAGCAAGGACTACGTAAGACTGCTGAATGGGTGTTAAACACTGATTGGGGACTTGTATCACGGTGAAAGGATTAATATTAGCTGGTGGTCACGCCACTCGTTTACATCCTACAACCAAAGTGGTTAACAAGCATCTTCTCATGATATATGATCGTCCAATGATATTCTATGCTATATCAACCATGAAAGACATAGGGGTTACAGACATAATTATCACGTTAGGCGATCATGATGGAGAGAGGTTCTATGACTTACTTGGAAGCGGTAAAGAGTTAGGTGTAAACATAACGTATCATTACCACGGAGAAGCTAAGGGGATAGCATACGCAATAAACTCATCTAAGGAGTACCTGAAGGATGAGGCTTTCATAGTTATACTTGGCGACAACATATTTGCTAATGGTTTAGTGGGTGCTATGACACGGTTTAAAAGTAATAACAAGGAAAATATGGTTGTACTTAAGCAGATAGATAACTGTTCATCATATGGTGTAGCGTCAATTGAAAAGATGACTTGGGGGGTAGATGCAAGAGGATTCTATGAGAAGTCTCTTACTCCTCCATCTAACTATGCTGTTCTTGGAGCATACTTTTTACAACCAGAGTTCTTCAAAGTGTATGATGAGCTATCACCGTCTGGTAGGGGAGAATACGAGATAACTGATGCACTTAACAAACTGTATCCTATGACATATGAATACAATGGTGAGTGGTTCGACTGTGGTACATTCGATGATATATTCAGAGCATCAGAGTGGAGAAGAGGGTGCTTGAGATGACATCGGATACTAGACGTTGGTATTCATGCACCTGTGAAATAGATGGTATAAGACACAGTTGTTTCAGACCAGAATATTTCATACAATCTGATTTGGATAATACATCTATTGTGTATAGATGTAGGGATACACATAATCTATAGTCTAGTGAACTTAAGCATCTTCTGATTGCGAGGGTGCCCCCAATCTCCAATATACTCCACCTTTAGTTCAGTGTCTTTACATATCCACTCAAACACATCAAACGGGTAGTGATATGGATCTGATCCTTGACTCGTTATAACCACTCTATTTTCACTAACTTGAGCAAGTTTACCTATATCACGTTTACTTTCAGCCTCAAAGAATGTAGCGTAGAACACCCCCCCACATTTTAATGCTTTCTCCATACGTATCAAACATTTGATGATGTCATTAAGGTTGAGGTGTGTAAACACTGATACAGCCAAGGCATAGTCAAACTCTGTGTCGTACACGGTGAAATCAAAGTTACTGCGTCTAACTATGGTTGGGTTCTTACCAGTTAACCCACATTCCTTTATCTCTCTATGAGCACAATCCACCAAGTCATCATCAGCATCCATACCATAATAGTTGCCTTCGTGTAAATAATTAATAAAGTGTATACCGCCTCGTAGAGAACCACACCCAACATCAAGTAACTTATGATGTTGCTGTAATCCTTGGTTAACCATATACTTGAACTGCAACTCACCTATCTCTATCCACATACCTCCAACAGTCAGTCTATACCATCTGTCATTATAGTATTGTTTAAATTTATCCATTTCACTCAACTTCAAACCACGGAACTTCTCTTAATATTTTATTAGCCCACTCTGGGAAGTTTACCTTATGTAGATATAACCCCTTCTCTCCAAGCATCTCACCGTGGTCAGCTGTGATAACTATGTTCCCTTTAAACAGTTTACGATGCTTATTTATGCTATTTAACACTAAGTCAAGGTTATCCTTATAGCATCTACGGAACCACATTGGTTCAGGTTTAGTCTGGGTTGCTATGAAGTCAGCCATAACACCATGTTTAGCGTGTTGTTCAAGAGTCCATGGGTTGAGGAACTTGGTCTTACCTATCCATGGCCCATGAGGTTGAATATAGTGTACTATGGCTTTATCGTATGATGCTACTGAGACATATTTACTAACAGAGTCTGGGTGAACTGTTCCTAACTCATTATTCCATAAATAGAAGAATAGGGGATGAACCTTATTGAAGTGCTGCGATCCATCGAATCTCCCAGGTACATATCTGTTAATTATGTATGGGTGAGCAGTAATGTAATCCCACGGATACTTATCTGGGAATGTATATTCCAGCCATTCATACGTATGCCTAGAATGTGAGTCAACCTTACGTAACTTACCCGGTATCTTACATTGCTTCTTAAAATAGTCGAAGCGGCAAGCATCTAAAATAATCAATGTTTGGAAATCAGTTTCATGTATAAGTTCCCTCTGAGACAACATGGTACTACGTACAACGGAAAGATATATAAATCTATACGGTATAATCAATCACATACACCATTACGGTATTGTTTTAATTGGCTTTATGTTTATTAGATTGATAGTGTTGTATTACTATTATTATGCCCTCTCACGCAGATAGTCTTCTAGGTAGTGCTATTCATACAGGTACTTGGGTGCTTAATGGTAGTTTAGCTAAGCTTGACCTGTCTGATGGTGTTGAGAGGCGAATTATAGCTGGTTACGCTAATGTACCTGATGTTGTTGATAAGCAGGGGGAGATGATCACTCGCGCGGGGCTTGATACAGCGTGGAGTGATTGGCGTAAGCATCCAGAGTATTGTATGATTCAAGTAGGTCACACAAGCACACCTATAGGGAAGGTGTTGTTCGAGGAAGTTATAGACAGTGCAGGCAAGCCACATAAGTCAGGTATGGATGAATATGGGCTATATCTGGTTGCTCAGATACGTGATGACACTGTCATAGCTAACCGTGTGTGGAACGATGTTCTCAAGGAGAAGGTACGTGGATTCAGTATAGGTGGTATACGCCTTCAGACTCCTAGAAGGGAGTGTAAGGATGGAACCTGCTATAATGTGTTAGAGCACTTTGAACTACATGAGACATCTGTTATCCCTAAACCAGCTAATGAGTGGTCGGTGTTTGGTTTGCTGAAAGGAGAGTTATCAGAGGTAAGTAAGGTTACCAACGCATTCCCAGACAATGTTCTTATGGAGGACTTTGTCAGGATTAGTAAGACACCGTGTTCATGCGGTAAGTATCATGTCTTAGCCAAGTTTAATGTGGAGGGTTTAGACATATTTAACACGGATACCACGTTCGTAGACACAGAGGCGAAGGACGGTAAAGAGTATATCCCGTTGTTCGACCTATCATTGTTACGCCCATTCTCATTAGAGAAGGGAGTTCCTGCTGAGAGTAATGTTGGTGGCTTCGCATTACCTCCTAAGAAGGATGAGCCGATAATTAGAGAGGGAGACAACTTGAAGAAAGAGGTGAATCCTGAAACACCCATTGAGGGAGCAATCCCTCTTGGACAACCCACGCCCGAACCAGTTCCTCAACCTGTACCTGAAGTACCCGTTGTTGCCGCTATACCAGCGGAGACACCGGCTGTACCTACAGTTACATTAGAGGATGCTATGGGTAAGATAGCTGAGTTAGAGGCAAAGCTACAGGAGTTAACAATGGCGGCTGCAAAGCCAGTCCCTGAGATTCCTGCTGTACCAATTGAACAGCCAGCTGCAATACCGGCTGTACCTGTTCCAGATGTACCAACTCCCGTCATCGAGACCAGGGGTAAAGTGCCTCCTAAACCCGCTGAGAAGCAGGGGTTTAACTTACTAGACTTACATCGGACAACGTGGGAACAGTTAGGAGATTTAGCTCCGGACACAAGGAGGAATTAAGAAAATGAAAACACCTATGTTTAAAAGCATTGAAGAGATGGAACAGTTCTATTATGGAGACTTAAACGCTGACAGTATACAGAAGGCTGATGCATCCGTGTACACCAGTACCACAGCGTACTGGAACAAGATATACGGAGGCAAGATATGGAGTCAGATCAACTACGAGAAGAATGCAGCTGTAGCTATCCCGAAGGAACCGTGGGGTAAGACTGGTTGGCGTATGATGACAGCCGCCGGTCACACGTTCCCCAGTGGTGGATTAGCTGAGGGATCATACAGCACCTATACCGCTATACCTGATACACTGACCCCTACGTGGGCTTATCTAAGTGCGTCTGCTAAACAGGTTGGTCACAGCATCGGAGGCACGCAAATAGCTACTCTGCTAGATGGAATAGATGACACCGTTGCTATGGCTGAGCTTAGACAGACTCTAGCTAACAACCATGCACGCGCTATAAGCGCATACTTCGTACAGGATGTAGACACAGTAGCAAGCACGGGCTTCGAGTCACTGGACAGAATTGCATCAAGTTCAGCAGAGACAGCACACTGTGGTACGGCTACTGACCCAGATATCTATGGTTACACCCGTACTGGTGCAGCCTACGACGCGCAGGTAACAAGCTCAGGAAGCGCAGCCAGCCATCTACGTGACTTAACCCTTACACTCATAGACGGAGTGTGGGCAAGCGTCACTAAGGCTGGTGGAAGACCTAAAGCAATATTCAGCGGATACAACACAGAGAGAGTGTGGGCATCACTGCTTGAAGCTATGCGTAGCTTCAACGTAATGGAGGTAGCCCAGTTTATACCTAGATATAATGGAGCCTCTGGTGTAACACCGGGGGTTGAAGCTGGGTTTAACGTAGCTACGTTCCATGGAGTACCTATAATCCCATGCCAAGACTATGACTCGTCAAGAGCATCAGCTAGGACTAGTGAAATAGCGCCCATTATGATCGCTGACGTGGACTTTATACGGTTCGCTGTGCTTAGACCAACAATGTACGTAGAAACCGATCTAGGGGTAGATATGCTCACAGGCGACAGACTCACTTGGGAGGGCTACGTCCAGACCATCGGAGAACTTCGATGCTATAACTTCGTTGCACAAGGCAAAGTTACGGATATTAAGTAGGAGTCTGCTATCATGACAACCAACGTCATCACTGGTAGAGTAACAGAGGGGGACCATAGAATAAACTATGGGACTCTAACGTTCACCAGCAGCCTAATTCTAGTATACTTTAAAACAGGTCTAAGACAGGTTAACGATATACAGGTATGGGGTATAGAGAGTGGAACAACTCCAGCTATCATACATCCTACGTCGTATCCTGCATTAGATACGTCAAGTGGCAACTTCGGTATTATGCGTTCCCTGTCAAGCCAGTATGTATATTGGCGTGCTAGGGGACTAGCGTAGCATCATATAATAGCAGAACAATCGTTCCCTTAGAGGCGTATGGTGCGCCTGTTTCTTAAAGCACCATAAAGTAGAAGAGAGGAATATCAAATGGTCGATGATGGAATAAACGAGGGATTGGGGGTGGTGGATAACCCTAGTTTTACTAGATATGCTAAGAAGGAAGATTTTGATGCCTTCTCTAAGACCATGAACATCGCTATGTGGGGCGCTGATGGTAGAGATGGGTTGGTGGCTGATGTTAACACTATAAACGTATGGTTGAAGGTACTAACGTTTATTGCCACCGTTATAAGTCCAGTGTTAACTGCATTATTGTTAAAGTTTGTGATTGGTGGGTAAGATGGCGGGTGGGAAGACTGAGGCTATCTTTTCAGGGTATGGGGCAACTAATACCTATGAGTATCGTAGAGTTGTGACTAGAGGGTACGCTGAGACTGCTATCACCGTTAAAGTGGTTTCGGTGGAAACTGATACTCAGGGGTTAACCTATATTGTTCGGGGACATCCATTCACGGAGGGGCCGGTTGAGGGATCTATTCCTTCAATATCATACACTCTTCAGACTGGTACGAATATACAGTCAGGTCAATCGCACTACCTTTTGATAGGTGACACACATGATAGTGTTAGTGTGGGTGTTAAGAACCAGGTGACTGATAAGAGTGGGGTAATAACTGTTATTGTCGGAGGTAAGCGGAGGACTTAGACATGGCATATTCAGATTCAAGGTATATTGGGGTTCCTAAACTAGTACAAGTTGTGTCTTCAGTGGTTACTGTTGTTGGTGACATAACGGTACAGTCAGGGATAATACTGGTTCGTATAAGTGGAGAGACAATACAATTACAGTCTGGTACAACCGTTATCTCACAGATTAGTGGACAGACACTTCAGCTTCAGTCAAGCACCATAGTACGATTACCTGACACACAGATAGTTAAAATCAGTGGAGAAGCAGTTGTTACTCAATCCGGTGTTATCATACATAGAGAATTACTCTCAGGGTTAGGTGTTGTAGGGGCTTTAACTGCAAATGTTTCAGGACAATGGCTTGAAACACACATACTATCAGGTACGTTCTCTGTTGATGTGTCCGGGCAAGGAGTATTCTTACCAGCCACACAGATAGTGAAGATAAGCGGTGACACGATTAGTATTACTTCTGGACAAGTAGTTCAACTCCCCGTAACACAGGTGGTGAAAGTAAGCGGAGAAACAGTTGACATACAGGTTCCCACCATAATTAAAACAGGAGCTATTAAGGTTCTTGACGATAACTCGGGCGGGGGTGTGCTCGCAAGTGGGGCAACTAGAAGCGTCACTGTGAAGGCGATGAGTTACAACTCAGGCATCATCTATGTGGGTGGTAGTGGTATATACCGCCCCTATTCTGGGTATGGGTTCGCCCTTGAAGCAGGGGAAGGAAAGAACTATGATGTAGCCAACTTCGACGCCATCTATGTTATGAGCACCATCAGTGGGTTCGCAACCATCACGTTTGATGGTGTTCTCTAATGAATACCACGCAAACCCTGAAGGGTTTAAGATGAGTTACAACAAACTTTATTTTAATATGGTTGACTTCAAGATGAACCCCGACGGCAGCGTCGAGTTCAGGCCGAATCTGATATGCCCCAAGTGCAGGACATACACGGACGGGAAGCTGGATGCCAAGTCACCCACATACGTGACCAAGACCACAATACCCGTCAGCATCGTGTCAAAGGTGGTGGACTTCAACCAGAGGGTCGCCCTCGTGATGCCGTGCTGTGGGAGCAAGATAGAACTCTATGTCGCTATACATGACGCGGCGCTCTGTATGAGCGTCGAGTCGATATCTGTTGATTGGTGGAAAACGAGTGAAACTAAATAACTACAACGAGGCAAGGCAATACGCATTAAAACGGCTTCCCATGTGGGAGTATTTATGCCCACACTGTAGTCAAACCATTGATGAGAAACAGCTTAACTCAGGTTTATGCCCTCACTGTGGCTATCAGTTCACTGAGTCTAAAGAGAAACTCAGGATACCACCGAGATGGGGAAAGGATAAAAAGGCGTTTGAAGATGCTGTCCATAAATACGTTTTCCCCACGTTGAAGCCAGATGAACGTGAGGCACTAGCAGAATATTTCACCGTGATATTCAGTGACGGTTTTGAGTCAGGTGACTTCACGGCATGGGATAGCACAGCGTCAAATGAAGGCGGGCAACCTACCGTTCAGTCAAGTGTAAAGCATACTGGTTCTTATGCTATGAGTTGTGCGCTTACTCAGGGTGGGTATTACGCGCGGGCTTTTAAATCGGTTTCATCTGGGTCTACATTTTATGTTAGAGCTTATGTACAAGTGAATAGACTTCCAGAATCAGGTGAAACTTATGAATCTATAATTATGATGTGCCTGGCCTCCAGTGGGCTTGGAGGCGTAGAAATCAAGATTATTGAGTCTGGCGGTGCCGCATATTTCCAAGCACGAAACAATTATTATGGATCCACTGATAATGGTTCTCAAGTTGCAGTAAATACATGGTACTGTGTTGAAACGAAGAATCTTGCATCAGGAAGTCAAGAATGGTGGGTTGACGGAGTAAGCCAAGGTACAGAAGTAGGTACTGGGGCGGTAAGCATGGACATCCTTAGAGTAGGGATGTACCATTATGGCGGCAGTTCCTCCGCAACTCTTTACATAGATTGCGTGGTTGTGGCTGACGCCTACATCGGTCCCGAGTCAGCGGAGGAAGAAGAGGCACCTTCTCCTCAACCATTTTTTGATTCTAGCACACGCGGTGGGAAACTGAGAAGTAGGGCAGTGTTTAAAAATACGTTTCAACTTGATTAATATAGATGCGGTGGGGAACTAGGTATGGTACACTCAACACTAGGATAACTTGATAAAATATTTATAAGTAGCCTTTAATCACTACCTTTATATCTTTATAGGTATTTTACCCCTATGTGTTTAGGTGGTAATATGGCGTGGAATCTTGTTCCAAATGATGCCCCTGATAGTCAGACAGTTGTACTCCCACTATCTGGTGCTAATGTTAAAATAGGTATATTGATGCCTCACACTGGTAATCTATCCACTGAGTTCGTTGAAAGTATGTGGAGTCCTCTTAAAGCTATTGGTCTTGACTGGTGTGATAAACAGTTCTTCATGAGCCGGGCACCATCTCTTCCTCTTGCTAGGAACCTGCTATTGGAGAAGGCATCTCAGAGTGACTGTGACTACCTTCTATGGATGGACAGTGATATGGTTCCAGAGAACCCTATAGACCCTAATGAAGCGTTAAAGACTATGTATGGGTTGTGTCAGCAGAAGCCTATAGTTACTGGACTGTATCGTGCTAAACAGCAACATGGGTTCGGGTGGGCTATATGGATACATCGGGATGGGTTTGTATGTAATAAATGTAGTAAAGCATTTGATGGTGTAACTGATGGTAAGTGTCCTGATGAGAAATGTGATGGTGAGATTATATGGAAGTCTGGGTACATCCACGTTGATAACTGGACTGGTAACTGGTTCCAAGTGGATGTGGCAGGTATGGGTTGGTGTATGATGACTAAAGAGGTTATTGATGCTGTATATGGGGAGTATGTTAAAGAATGTGATATACTAGATAACTTTAAAGGGGGTTACCCTGGTAACAAGAACTTTCTATCAGTTAAGACTCCGTTTCACTGGGATATAAGTGGGGAGATATCGGAGGACTTCTATATGCTTACAAGAGCTAGAATGCTGGGGTATGAGATTTGGTGTTTCGCAGACATAAAGTTATCTCACTTAGGAACTCTAGTAGTTGGTACAGATGGTAAGTTTAGAACACTTAACATCTAACCGATAACGATAAATACTTATGGTCTACACTGTAATTGTGATTATATGGTTAAATCCATTTATGTAACGTTTGACCACCTTACCAATGACACTGGTGCTGGGAAGGTATGCATACACGAAATACAAGCATTGGGAGAAATAAGTGACCTTCAGCAAGTTTTATCGGCAAAAGATTTAGAGGTGTTAAAATATTATGGGTTCAACCCTTTCTTAGCAGATTATTTTATTGCTCAGAAGATTAAAGGTGAAGTTGACTTTGCCCATTTAAGTTGTAGTCCTGGGTTAGCTATATTGGAGAAGGTGAAGCCTGAGAAATATGTTGTTAACATAGTTGCTCACCACTTGGATACTAGCATACAGGAGCATGAACGCATGTATCAGCAACCGTATCCCTTCGTTCATAACACTGATCAATATCTTCATCATCTTCTACTTAAACACGCTGTAAGGGCTGATGTTGTGTTTACCCCATCAGAGCATAGTAAAGAGTGGATAGTTGAACACATTAAGCCTAAACAGGTAAACGTTATACCTCATGGAGTAGACCTTCCTACACGGATACCGGATCTTCCAGAGGAGTTCACCGTTGGATATATGGGTGCCTTTGGGCCTGATAAGGGGTTACTGTATCTATTATTAGCGTGGGAGAGTCTTGGGTGGAAGGATACTAAACTGGTGTTTGCTGGTCCATGCTGTGAGTCTCTTACTCCTTGGATACGTGAGTTTGCCCCAACATCGAACATAGAGTTGATGGGATGGGTTAATACTCCTTATGAGTTCTTTGAGAAGGTAAGTGCGGTGTGTGTACCTAGTGTAAGTGAGGGTTTTGGTCTGTTGACGTTAGAGGGTATGGCTCATGGTAGAGTGCCTGTGGTTACTACTGGTGCTGGTTCAAGCATGATTGTTAATGATGAGAAGGACGGTATAATTATTCCTCCTCGTAACCCTAAAGCAATAGCTGATGCTTTGCGACATCTCAAAGACCAAGGTTCAGACTTGTACATTATGTCTAATAATGCTGTTGTTACTGCATCAGATTATACGTGGGATAAAATAGAGGAACTGTACAAACAGGCTTATATGGAGGTGATATAATGTTGGAAAAATCAGATTCTATTGAAAAAAGAAATAGAACGTTAAATGTTTTAATAGGTAAAAAGATAGTTGATGCATATGTTTTTAACATGTCATACTACAATTTTTATAGTGGAAAGGACATTCAGGGAAACGATATGAGTAAATATAATCCATATATGGGTCAGGATGAGGTGAAAATAATTTTGGATGATGGTACGATAATTCATACATATGATGGGGAAGCATATGCTAGCGAAACAGGAATGTGGATAAACGGGGAATGTGTTGATGATTTAATGGAGGAAGAATAATGAGTTTAGGTACGTTAAAGAACCAACCGTGGTTCAAGGAATTGGAAACAGAGAATCCTATTACTCATACACCAAACTATAGTGTTGATACTAAGCCACCTAAAGATGTATGGAAATCAATTACTGGTGAAAACCAGATGCTACCAGTACCAGTAGAACCGTTCTCTCTACCAATCAACATAGTAGAGCTTGGTGGTGGAGATAAACCAGTCTTCCATCCAAACATAGATATTCGCGCATTACCTACTGTTGACATTGTCAGGAATCTAGAGGAAGACTTCAGTGATATAGGTAAATGGGATGCTATATATGCTAGTTATGTTGCTGAACACATATCTTGGACTAAGATTAAGACATTCTTCAAATCATGCTATAACATTCTTAATGATAACGGCATAGCGTTATTCATTGTACCAAACACGTTTGAACAGATAGAGAAGGTGGTTAAGGCAGGTAGGATCACACTTGATGACTCATCCACCGTGTTCGGTGGAACGGGTGTTCCATATAATGAACATAAAGTATTGTTTGGTCCTAAGTTCATAAAGGACTTGTTATATGAAGCAGGGTTCCAGAAAGTTGAGGTATATGATCATCCAGCCACAGACTTCTGGGATATGATAGTGAAGGCATATAAGTGGGGTGAGGATAAAATAGAGTCTGGCGACTTTGATGGTGTTAAACTATTCTACCGTGGAAGGGTTGGGGGGGAGACACCGGACTTATCCATAATCAGGGATTTATATGACAGAGAGGGATACTCAAAGAATGTCTTCAATCTCCCCACGGGCGCTGTAGTTATTGACATAGGAGCACATATTGGGGTATACGCTATTAAGGTAAAGCATAAACGTCCTGATTTAAAGATGTATGCCGTTGAACCGCATCCCGGTAACTTAGAGTTACTGAGAAAGAACATAGATGAAAACAATATGGATATCACCGTGTTACCATACGCAATCAGTAATATTAGTGGACCTAAGAATATGTGGGTTCATAACTACAATCACGGGTCTAACACTTTAGTTAAGGATCAGGTTAACTTATACCCAGATGAATATGATAAACAGATGGAAGTTAACTGTATAACTATGGACGAACTATTTACCATTATTAATGAACCATATATAGACCACATCAAAATGGATATTCAAGGAGAAGAGAATATAATTATTAAGGACTTGGTTAACAGAGGAGGAGTATTAGATAGAATAGGGTCAATAGACATCGAGTTCCATAGGATGGAGAATGAATATCAATGTTCACATGATATTGTTAGTGCTCTAGCTGGATTAGGGTTCACAGTAGAACAGACAGGTAGAAACACAGCATACTTCAGCCACCCTCTGGTAAAAGGTTCGGATGGTTCGGATCGTTCAGATTGTTCAGATATATCTGGTCCTAAGATTAACTTCGGTAGCTTCACTGTGACGTTTGGGCATGACTGGATTAACGCTGATATACGTGGTGACATCAAAGACTATGTGGAGTCTAAGGGGCATAGGTTCATGGAGTTAGATGTGAGGAATAGGTTGCCTTGGGAGGATAACTCTGTAGCGTATATAACTCATCATCATCTCCTTGAACACTTAACCGATGAAGAGGGTAAAGGCTTCTTGAAGGATTGTTATCGTATCCTTAAACCTAGTGGTGTTATGCGGCTTAGTGTACCTGATCCTCAGAAGTTAGCTAGGTTATATGCAGAGAACGGCATGTCCTCTCTATCAGATGAAAGCGATGAAGTGAAGAACGCGAAATATTCTGTTGATAGGTTCTGGACTCTGTTAACCTCTGGACATAAAACTATGTATGATATGGTAAAGCTGAAGGACGTATTAGATAACACCGGCTTCACAAACATAATGTTTATGGGATACAAACAGTCCAACCACGATATATTTGTTAATGAAACCACCGAGTTGTTCCCCAAACATTCACTGTTTGTAGAGGCAACGAAGCCAACTACATTTGAGACACCGCAAAAGACTAAAATACCTAGTACGTATAAGGAGTATTTGGAGGCTTAACGTTGAGTATAAGAGATAAGGCTGTAGCTCATTGGAAGTACACTGAGAATATTATGAAGTTAACAGCTAAGGCTGCTGGTGAAGAATTGCCGGATGAACTATCTGATTTAATGCAGTATCTCTACGTTGAAGCCATGCTTCATGGGTATAAGCACGGTAGGGCAGATTGGGAGTGATAACAGTTGACTGAAGAGGAACGATTATCTAAATACACTATGGGATATTTCTATGGTGGGGAAGATGGGTTTGATGTGGACTTTAGTAGAGCTTTATTCCATCAAAGGTTGCTTAGGATAGACCAGATATCTGCTATATGTGGAGCGTATGGCTGTTACGATGTGAATCTTATTAGATATGCATACGGTATGGGGTACTCATATGTTAAGCAGGTGGAACCCATCAAAATGTTTCAACGTAGAACCCCAAAACTTGTAGTTGATGTGGGGTCAGGTAGAGGGGAATTATCAGCAGCGTTCCTGAATGATGATATTAGGTGTATATCAATAGAACCTGCTCTACAGGCGAGTGACATATTTTTCGATACATTGAATCATTGGAGTATTGGTTCTAAGGGGACGCTGATTAATGCTGGTGCATATGAGGGGTTATCTAAGATACGGGAGATGGATGATAAACCAGATACGATAATATTCTGTGAGTCTCTTGAACATATACCTGAGAAGGAGGGAGATGCTGCAATAAACTTAGCTGCTGAAATGCTTACAGAGACAGAGGGTAGACTGATAATAGCGAACTATGAGCACCCTATAATTAAACAGGGTGACTGGCCTCCAACGTGGGATCATATTAGAACCATTGATGATGATGTGTATGATAGAATCTGTTCGTTGGCACCTCGTATAATATTCCGTGATAATGGGTACTTAGGGTTGGGGTTCTGGTAAATATGGATGTTAAGGGTAAGTATAATGATATTCATCCAGAGGCAGAGATAGGTGCAGGTACTGATATATGGTCTTGGAATTATATTGGTAAATGTAAGATAGGTAAACGGTGTCACATTACTAACTGGGTTCATATAGGGGACTACGTTGAGGTGGGGGATGACTGTAATATACAGCCACAGGTTATCATCAATAGTAACGTGAAGATAGGTAATCGGGTATTCATTGCTGGTGGGGCGTGCTTCACGGATATCATCTATCCCACTATTGATAAGCATCAGTTAATAGAACCATGTGTCGTAGGTGATGATGTAGTGATAGGCAACGGGTCAATCATACTTGCATCCGTTAAAGTTGGTGATGGCGCTGTCATAGGTGCCGCTGCATTAGTTACAAAGGACGTTCCCCCTAACACTGTTGTCTACGGTGTACCAGCTAAGATCCATTTAAGCAGGGCTGAATATGATGAGAAGCGTAGACAACACAGCGAAGAACTTAACATAATACGTGATTAATGATATGTTCCTTTCAGTAATTTACTTCACCTACCGTCCAGGTGGTATAGACATGCTTGCCAATAGCCTTGAGAAGCAGATACATAGAGACTATGAGCTTATTGTTGTTGACGACTTGAAGGGTAGAGACTGTAGAAAGTATCTTGAGGAACATGATATACTAGTCAAATATTATGGTCCTAGTAAACCTAAATGCTACCCTGACACTCCGTTTGGTGGATGTAACGCTGTTAACACTGGACTCCTTAAAGTTAGTAAGCAGTGTGATGTAACAATTCTCGTTGAGGACTATGCTTGGTTGTTCCCTGATGCTCTAAGTAAATGGAGTTCAAGGTTAGAAGCTAATAATAAATCTATTCTTATGACTGGTGTTGGTGTGGAGTGGAAGTACAAACCACCTCAACACTTAGGGCACATAACTGTGTGGGATGAGGAATTTACTGGTGATTTCTCTAAGTGTACGTTTAAGGGGTTATGGGTTCCAGGTGTGTACCACAAACTATGTTCTTGGGGTGGTATATGGGATTGGCATTATTGTGCTGTTCCTATGCATGTGTGGGAGACAATTAATGGGTTGGATGAGAGGTTTGACTATTATAGATTATACCCCACAATGTATTTTCCAACACAGGTAGGGATACATAATTTCTCATTCTTCACAGACGTTGATAACGCTGTATTTATGATTGATCATCGTGAATGGAGTCTATATGATAAGTCTCTGTGGAGCATAGGGGGTACAGATGAAAGTAAAGGCTATAAGAGGATACAGGCAATATATAGTGTTAGCCCAAACTGTTTCAACCTTATGGAGAGAGAACGACATGGAAACTGATGGAATAAACAATATTGTGAAGCCTCTCAAAATATATTTCCTTGGGGGAGGAGTAATTGGAGAGAAGTGTCACCAATACATCATAGACCATCCTCTCCTAGAGATAGATATGGACCACCCAGACATATTGTTATCTGTTCTGTATGATAAACGAGTAAATGATTCACTGCTATCTCTCCCAAAGATGGGATGTATAAACTTTCACGCTGCTCCGCTACCGCAGTATCGTGGTGTGGCTTCATGTACGTGGGCTATTCTAAATCAAGAAACACGGTGGGAAGTTACTGCTCATTATATGGAACCAGAGTTTGATGTAGGTGATATCATAGGAACTGTGGTTGTCCCAATCTTTCCTAGTAGAGACACAGCGGAAACATTGTCTAAGAGATCACATAAGGCACTATGGATGTTATTCTTATTTATAGTAAAGGATCTATTGAATGGTTTAGAGTTGCCTAGAAGAAAACAAGTAGGTGAAGGACATTATTATTCTTGGAATGACTTTGACAGAGTCCAACGTTCCTTATACAACCCAAGGAAGGAGGGGGGTAGCTAGAGATGACTTTCTTCTCTATAGTTTACTTTACGTATAGACCGGGAGGCATAGATATGTTATACCACTCTATGCTTCAGCAGACATACGAGGACTATGAATTAATTGTAGTGGATGACTACCCTAACCGTAACTACGGTGACAAGTTTAGAGATGCAGGAATAAACGTAAAGTTCTGGGGTGAGTCTAAAGAGAAGTGTTTCAAGGATACACCGTTCAACCAGATGAATGCAGTTAACACGGGAATATTGAAGACCAGTAGACAAAGTGATGTGGCTATTATAATAGAGGATTATATGTGGTTCCCAAAGGATGGATTACATAAATGGGCTAAGTTCTATGAGATACATGACCTTAATACATTAGGTACTGGTGTTGGGGGAGTGAGGAATTATAAGCCTCCTGAGAAGGTTGATGGGTGGTCTGCATGGAATGAGGACTTTAACGGAGAGTTTGAGGAGTTACCTCTTGAGGATGTGTGGACTCCTGAAGTGTGGGAGTGGTTCTATAATGCTATACCCATAGTTGTTCTTGAGGAGATTAACGGGATAAATGAGGAGTATGATTATTGGAGGGAGTTTCCATGTCTAGTTTTCCCTCCAATAATAGATAGTTTGGGTTATGAGATGTTAGTATGCCCAGATAATAGAATGGAGATGATAGATCATCGCTTATGGCATCTAGGTGGAGATAAGTGGTGGCATCTATCAAATCTTGTACGTATGCAGTACAGCGGAGGACGGGATTTTGATGTTATATCGCCTAATTGCTTTAACTTCAGAAGGGATAGAGGATGACATACTGGAACAAAAGAAGACTATATGGTTGGGGGGAATACCAAGAGATGCGTGACCTCATGTATAATGAGGTAGCAACATATCTCTTGGGTACAGCTGGGTTCGAGAATCATTCTGGTGAAACAATCCTAGATTTAGGTTGTGGATGTGGCATAGACAGCGTGGAATATGCTTTAGGCGGGAATACTGTATACGCTGTGGATATATCTGAGGAGTCACTATGTGTTGCTAACCAGTTCGCTAAGAGTGCTGGGGTAAAAATAGTGACGCAGGTAGAGGATGCTAGGCATCTAAGTTTCTGTGACGAGTTCTTTGATCACGTTCACTGTATGGGCGTGCTTCATCATATCGTTGAGGCTGATAAAGCAATTACAGAGATGTATAGAGTATTGAAGCGTGGAGGCACGTTTATAGCTATGCTGTATAATCATGATAGTTTGTTGTATTACCACTCTATTCTGTTTCTTAGGGGAGTACAACAGAACATGTTCTCCACCATGACTGAGGGAGAGATATTATCTGAGTTTAGTGAAGCTAAGAGAGGATGCCCATATACGAGGGTATATACAGTGGAGGAAGCAAAACAGTTGTTCTCACAGTTTAGTGACGTATCAGTTGAAATACATCATAATGTTTACGATACGTTAACTGAGAGGAAGATACACTTTGATGGACCAAAGTGTTTAGGTTGGCATCTAGTAGTAAGAGGTAGAAAGATATGAATGTAGCAATGATAGGATGCGGGAAGTTGGGGTTACCAGTTAGTGTAACTATTGCCATTAAGGGACATACGGTGTTAGCGTATGATAAGGATGAGGAGAAGATGGATAAGTACCGTGATGGAGTGCCGGACACAGGTTCCTATGAACCTAACTTAGATAAACAATTAAGGAAGGCACTTGACTCAGGTAACCTACATCTCTGCACTTCTCTTAGGGATATGTGGTTAGATGAACCTGAGATAATATTCGTAGCTGTGCCTACACCCAGTAAAGAGGATGCTAGTTTCAACACAGCATATATTAAAAGCGTGCTTGCGGATATTAACATCATCTCACAGACTATGAGGAAAAAACCTATAGTCGCTATCATTAGCACGATTCTCCCCATGACCACCAGAACAGAGTTCGCGTCACTTACAAGTCTCCCAATAGTGTATAACCCGTTCTTCATAGCGATGGGCGTTGTGGTCATAGATTATCTTGAACCAGAGTTTGTGCTGCTTGGATATCATGAGAACGAGTATCCGTGGGTGCATGATAAGATGGTGGAGTTCTATGAGAGTATCTATAGGGATGAGAAAGTACAGCCACCCATACTTAGCATGACTTGGGAAGAAGCCGAATGTACCAAAGTCCTATACAACACCATCATAGGGTTCAAGATAGTTATTGGTAACTCTATCATGGAGATGTGCCATAGTATACCTTACGCTAACTGTGATACCATAGTTAATGCATTCAAGTACGCTACTAAGAGAATCATAGGTTCAACGTATCTAACAGGGGGCATGGGTGATGGAGGCGAGTGCCACCCTAGAGATAATAGGGCTTTAAGTTATCTGTGTAAACAACTGAATCTATCCACTAATGCCTTTAAGTTTATCATGGATAGCAGAGACTTACAGGCAGGATGGTTAGCGTACCTCATGCTTAAAACTGAACTACCTGGGGTTATCATAGGTAAACGGTTCAAGAGTAACAGTAACCTTACCACTGACTCAGCTAGTATCTTGGTTTATGATATAGCCGAGAGTCTAGGAGTTGATGTGAATTATCATGATCCTGTTCTTGGTATAGAATATTACCCAAGTTCACCGCACGTCTTCCTAGTAGCTATACATGAACCGTGGGCTATATCATATCCATATCCAGAGGGGTCAGTTGTTCTTGATGTGTGGAGACAGTTCACTGAGAAGGCAATAGAACATCTTAAGAATACAGGTGTAGAGTATATATCGGTTGGTGGGAGATAGAGGGTTATATGATGGAATACCCAGACTTCATGGATTATCCTGATGAGTTTATCGGGGATGAGGAGGCACTTAAGTGGATAAAGTTATACCGCCAATATATTCTTTGTCAGGAGATGAAGGAGATACGACGAAGAAGAGAGAGGGAAAGAGATTGAATATTCTTTTAACTGGTGCAGGGTTCTTAGGTTCTAGACTCTTAGATTATATTCTACCTATACACAACGTTACGGTGGTTGATAGGCTAGACTATGGTTCAGCCGGTATCTATCCTCATCTAAACCATGATAACATATGCTTTGTAGACAAAGATATTTGTGACATCTCAAATGTTAATGACTTTGATGCTATAATACACCTTGCAGCGTTGGTGGGTGAACCACTCTGTGAGAAGCACCCTGATGAGGCTAAGAGGGTTAACGTTGAGGGCACGAAGCATCTATGTGACTTAGCTGAGGATGCTAACGTAAAGTTCATCTTCTCATCAACATGCAGCAACTATGGGGTTACTGAGGGGTACGCAAATGAAGAGACTCCGTTGAATCCACAGGGACTATACGCTGAAACTAAGGTTGAGGCCGAGAAATATATTATCAGTAATAATCATGATTACACAATTCTACGGTTCAGCACATTGTATGGGTGTTCGTACAGGATGAGACTAGACCTTATGGTTAACCAGTTCACGTATGATGCGTGCGTTAATCAGATGATTGAAGTGTATTCCCCTAATGCGTATCGCCCTAATATTCATGTGAAGGATGCCTGTTACGCCATACTTGCTGTTCTACTTAATCCAATAGATACGCAAAATAAAATATACAATGTTGGTGGAAAGGAGAGCAACATGACTAAACGGGAGATAGCTAACATAGTTACCAGTTTATTTGTTATGCCAAAGGCTGAGGTTGTTGAGATGGATAGAGGTGATAAACGAGATTATAAGGTGGACTTCTCTAAGATACAAAGTGAGTTGGGGTATATAACTTGCTTTAACATCGGGGGCGGCGTTAGGGAAGTTAGGGAACTTATAGGCTCATATCACCCTAGAGCACTACGGATGATGAATAATGTGAAGGGATACAATGCTACAGGTATACACTCCATCATTTGATGAGCAGGATATAGAGTGGGTTTCATCAGCCATTAAGAGTGGTTGGTTGAATGAAGCAGCCTATACTAAGTTGCTTGAGGAAGGTATCGCTAAACGTATAAACAGGAAGTACGCGGTTGTAACTACCAGTGGCACAACAGCTATATTCCTAGCGTTAAAGGCTATGGGGCATCAGAGAGGTGACGTTGTTACTGTACCTAATTATACTGCTATTGGGGTGTTATCCGCTGTACGGTTGGCTGGTGGTAACGTGTTAATAGTTGACACAGATGATAACGGCAACATAGATATTAAGTCTCACTTGGAATTAGATTATATCGTAGCAGTTCATAACAACGGTGTGTATTGCGATGTCTCAAATATACGTGAGATGTACCCTGACTCTATAGTGATTGAGGATGCTTCACAGGCGTTAGGTTCATTCCATGATGGTAAGCCATTGGGGTCATTCGGTGACATCTCTGTGATGAGTCTCGCCACATCTAAGATAATTACTATGGGGCAGGGTGGTGTAGTTGCCACGGACAACTATGATACTTATCAGACATTGAAAGCGTTAAAGGATCAGGGTAGGGTTGAACGTGGTGGTAAGTATATGTCTGAGGGATATAACTTTAAGGTGACTGAGATGCAGAGTGCGTTGGGATGTTCACAGTTAACTAAACTGGATGACAGGGTTGAGAAGATGAAGCATATCTATAAGGTGTATGCTGAGTATATTCCAGATATGGAACACAGTGATGAGACACTATTTTGGAGGGCGTTCGACATGATTCCACAGGAACTTAGAACAAATAAACTTGTATCCAAGTTGAGGGAGAAAGGTATAGAGACTCAACCATTCTATGAGGCGTTCAACTATATGTATTATCCACGGAGCGTGATATACTCTCGTTCTGGGCTGTATCTGCCATCTATGCCTAACCTCACAGATGAAAATATAGAATACGTGTGTAAAAGCATTTATAGGGGGATATTGGTTTAAGGAGAACAGAGATATGTTAAGAAAATATGATCAGTGGGCTGGAAATCCAGATGGAGTTGAAGCCGATAAGACAAGGTGTATTGAAGCAGTTTCAGATGACACCGGGTTCCATTTTCATCAATGCCGAAGAAAGAAAGGTTACGGTAAGGATGGGTTATACTGTAAACAACACGCAAAAAGACACCCAATATTAGTTGATGGTGAAACGGTATGAAGATAGCATTAACCAATATATCGATAGACTTATATTACTACTACACTTGATTAGTATATGATTTCAATGTATAAATGGTCTGAGGAGGATCTTGATATATTGATGGAGCTTTATCCTATAGAAGATAAAGAAATATTATTATCAGTTTTTGTTGGTGCCAGTTGGAACGCTATAAAGATTCAGGCCAATAGACTTGGATTAAAACGTAAAAAACATAATAGATTAAAAAAACAGTATCCTATTATGGATGAGTTAACTAAACACATCATTTCGTGGAGCATAGCATGGGAGGGATCTATAATGCTTCATAAACAGGGGGTTCATGAAATATATCCATCTGTCTCCATAGGGAATACGGATTTCTATCTTTTAGAGAGAATAAAAAACATGACTGGTTATGGAAGATGTGAAAGGACAACATGGCATGAAAACACCAATAATAAACCAGTTAAAAAATGGGACATAAGAAGCATCCCAGAAATTCATTCGTTTTTAATCCAGATAGTAGATTATCTTCCAGCCAAAAAACAAAGAGCTGCGTTAATGATAGAATATTTAAACAGTAGACTATCTCGGTGGGGAATGCCTTATAATGACCGTGAGTTTAAAATACAAGAGGAGATATCTAAACTTAATAGGAGAGGAAAGCAATAAAAATAGGTATTTTAAGTACCCCGTTAATAGAGTGTCCCCCAAAAACGTATGGGGGGCTTGAGCGCGTAAACTATGATTTAGCCAACGCACTTAGCCTATTAGGACACAAAGTTATTCTGTATGCACCTAATGGTTCAATTAAACCAGAAAAAGCATTTCTCTATGAAATAGGTAATCCAACTGGATTGCATTGTAATTGGTTACAAGAGGAACAAAATATGTGGAATAAGATTAAGCACACATTTATTGACTTAGATATAATTCTAGGAAGTAATTGGTTTGGTATGGAGTATGCTAGTAAGAAACAGAACCCAGAACTTAAGGTGTGTCACACACATCATGGACACATTAACCCTCAGTATTGGACACAGCCACCGTTTAAGCTTAACCTCATCGCTATATCTCAATGGATGGTGAAGGCGTACCGTGAACAAGCAGGACTTGAAGCTCGTCATTGCTATAATGGTGTTGATATGGACCTATACCCGTATAAAGAGAGTCACGGTGATAGACTTATGTTCTTGGGTCGCATCGACCCAATCAAAGCTCCGGACATTGCTATTGATGTGGCTGAGAGGCTTAAGAAGCAGATTGACATAGTTGGTGGCACTAGATTTGTGTCTGACTTAGATTATGTGGAGAGGGTTAAAGCTAAGTGTAGACAGTCTGAGTACGCTAACTTTGTTGGAGAAGTGGATCACGCTACTAAGGTTAGGTATCTTCAGAATGCTTCCACGCTTATCATTCCAAGCAAGTTCGGAGAGCCATTCGGACTTATTTGTGTTGAGGCTATGGCTACTGGGTGTGTTCCTATAGCGTTCAATGATGGAGCACTTGGTGAAATAATTGTGAATGGTGAGACAGGGTTCATTTGCGATACCTCAAATGAGCTTATTGACGCTGTTGAGAAGTCTACTACTATCAGTTCGTCTGCTTGTAGGAAGCGTGCCGAGGGATTCAGTAAGGAAGTGTGTGCCAAGTCATATGAATATAGGTTTAAGCAGATATTGGGGGGTGATGAATGGTGAGTGAGGAATGTAATAACTGTGGCTGGAAGAAGGAGATGAGAAAACACTTAAAGTCTAATTGGTTTTATGGGATTAAGAAAATATATGAAGGGGAATGTGAACACTGTTCATTAAATCAGTTTGGTACACCAGTAGTTAGACGGAGTTGGAGGAAGATAGATGGTAGATAATAATATAAAGTTCCCAGATTGGAACGGTCATCCTAGTACACCACATTATTATAAAGATGAGGTTGATGCTTGGTTCAAACGATGTATAGAGGGTTTTCCTATATATATTGATGAGGACGAAACAGCAAAATCTCTCAGAGAGACTGTTGGTGAACACATCGCAACTGATTATGATTTTGCTATACCATATTGGTTCTTGAAGTGGTTTGAACAGTTTAAGGATGATGAACAATGAGTGATGAAAAGGTAAAGTCCGAGGTTCTATATAAGAAGATTATTGAAACCATGGATAAGAAGACTGAGATATTACTTAGCACCGAATCATCTACTGATGAAGGTGCATGGGATTTGTTTACCAAGTTAAAGAAGGAGATGAATATAGATGAGTCTTGAAGATAGTCCTGACCCGGAACCTAGCGTATTCGAGTTAGGGGATAAAGTTGTTCAGCTTCCACCAGATAAAGCTAATCTGCTTATGCATGGTCCTAACATATATCTTATGAACGGTGGGTCACGTAACATGTATTATTATGTTCAGGTGTTCGACCCAGTTATACGTGGACAAGGCGCTGACAAGCCACCCACTATTGAACGTGAGGGGTACACCATAGTAAAGTTCATACCAATAAGTAGACGTGACGAATTAGCCCCATAACTTAACCTATATTATATTGTGTATGCCTACATAATATGAACAGTTATGACGTATACTCCAATATGGGTTACAGAGTCTGGTCTAGAAGCCATTATACAGGTAGACCTACACAGTGGCACTCATCCTAACCTTAATGAATGCCTAGATATGGCTGAGGAGGTTGAGGTTGGTATGGAGGCGCGTGCTCTTGGCAGCCATAGTTCTCCGATTCTATTCAAGTTTGATGTAACCCCTGGGACCACCCTCATCAGAGATTCAGTGGGTTGGGTGATGGCTGGCAGCCCAGCTATGACTAGGGGTATAGCGGTGGTTCCTCCATATACTCCAATACTGTCTGTGGTTAGTGGTACGCTAAGCAGGAACAAAGCATCACTCATAAGTGCAACCAGTTGGGAGGTTCTGGCTGAAGGACCGGGGGTTAGTACGGACTTTATCATTCTTAAGCGTAGGAGTAAGACTGGTAAATATAATGGGTATGCTCTATACTTCTATTCCTCTAAAGCACCGTATGGTGGGTATCAGACTCTTAGGGCTACTATTATGTATGGGCATAACGTTGACACTGAGATACTGAAGGAGTATGCTAACCTTAAGACTGCTGTTAAAGTCATAGAGTCCAGAACACGTTCTGCTGAACCTGTGGGTATTGCTGCGTATACTATGGGTGATACTCAGTCATTCATTAACACTGACTTCTCCTCTCAGATGGATACCATCACCAGAAGAATAGAGGAGATTGAGAGACTGTATCTCCCCAATAAAATGATAAGTGTTGCCGTGATGTAGATGACTTCATATGAGACTGAGTTAGATGAAATCATAGATGCATTAGAGGCTGTAGTGGTTGGGTGTACTAGCTTCACTGCTGACTCTACGTTCTTTGACTATGCTAGGAGAGAGGACTATGAAGCATATAACCCCATCTGTCTGCTTAGCCTACAGAGAGACGAGGAGACTGTTCTAGGTCCAGGAGTAACACGACATAACCTGCTGTTTCAGGCACGTATAACTCATACTGGTACTGGGACTAAAACTAATCTAACTAATCTGGTTAGTTATGTTGGTGAGATTGTTGATGCTATAGAAGCTGATAGGCATATCGGTAGCACATATGCTGAGAACACTGAAGTTGTTAACGTTAACTATAGTCAGAGTTCTCCAAGTAGCATGGTTATATACGCTGCTTTCATGGATATCTACGTGTACGCTATACGTAATTATTGAGACATCACAAATACATCCTTTATCTTTATTATATTGAGTGAAGCATATCACTGTTAGACAGCTAAACATAAACAAAAAAAGAGAGATGTAAAATGGCTGAAAAGTATATTTCGATCCAATCAGAGGCATCAGGGTATGGTACACTATCCACTGGTGCAGAACGAGTGTTCTTTAAGATACTCAGTGAAACCGTTCATAGTAGACGGGATGACTTCTACCCTGAGACACAGGCATATTGGACTCCTGAATCGTATGTTCGTGGTCCATCAAGCGTTGGTGGTGACATAGAGGTTCTTGTAGAGCCTTACCAGTTCACTAAGTTGCTTGTATATCATCTTGGTACACCATCCACATCCACAGTGTTAAGTGGGACTGTGTACGCACACGCATTCTCATACGGTGGAACAGAGAAGGTAAGTCTAAGTGGTTTACAGAGCTTCACCTTAGTAAAGGGTGATAGTGTAGAGAAGGATAGACAGTTTGATGGTACTTTCATTACTGATATAGAGACGGAGGCTAGGGCAGCTGAGGTTGTGGCTGGCACTATATCTGTGGTAGGTAAGGGCAGTGAATCGCTTATCACCGCTAGTAGTGCTAACTATATTACATATTCAGGTAGGAGATACTTAACGTTCGCTGATGCAAGTGTGATGACTGTTGGTGGAAGCAGTAGGTTGACTGCTGACCCTACGATAGAGTCATTCACGTTAAGGCTTCCTAGAGGATACGATACTGAGCATAGAAGGTTAGGTAGCCCATATATAGCAGCCCAGACATTGCACGGAGTAGCTATACCTGAAGGAACTATGGACTTTACGTTCACTAATAAGGATGAGCATGAGAGGTTCCTAAGCCATGTAGGTGCCACCTCTATTGGAGCACAATCAGGGTTCATAACCGTGTTGACTCTTGCCGGTGATACGATATCATCTGGATACACCGATCAGATAACGATTAGCATACCTGAAACCCGTTACACAGCATCAGAGGCAGCCGTTACTGGCAGAGATAGGATTGTGCAGACAGTTAACTATAGGGGTAACTACCATGCGTTAAGTGGGCACTCTGTGATGATCACTGTTCAGAACGCTACAAGTGCATACACTACTCTGACTAATGCTCTGTAATCTCAGTAGAGGTGTAACGAGTGTCATACACGGTAGAGATAGATGTCCCCGTACAGGAACTTAGGGAGTTTCATGGTGATGTAGTTAAGGCTGTGGATGATTGGAAGAAGGAGATCATGCTTGGTCTTAAGAAGGAGAGTATGAGGCAGTCTAGGATATACGTTAAGGACAGGATGCCTAAAGGTGGTGCTTACACTAGACGCATTCAGTGGAGAACAGTAGAGAGTGGCCCCAAGGATTACATCAGTGAACTCTTCAATGATCATCAGTGGGCTGAGGCTGTTGAGGAGGGTACTAAGCCTCATCCTATTACAAGCAATAAGCTGATGACTGCCCGACCTCTGCTAAGTATGAGAGGTGATAAGAGTAGGCCATGGGGCGTCAAATATGGTACTGGCGTTGTTCGTGGTAAACACTTTGAGCATCCTGGGTCTAGGGCTTTCTGGATATTCAGGGACACCGCTACTCGTATGGGAGCTGTCGCAGGTAAGATTGTGAACGATGCGTTCAGGAGGGTAAAGATATGAGTAATGAACTAATGGTTTCCACGCCTGAAGACTACGTGAGGTTAACCACTAAGCTTGTCTCTGTGACAAGTGGTGCTGTGTTCAGTGTTAGAGCTATGAATGCTTCCTCAATGGTATATCTGTTAAGCGTTATGCCGGAGGGAGGGTTCGTTGGTAATCTAGGACTATACGAATTTGTTAAGGAACACTTCGTAGACTTGGTTAAGTATGCTATACAGCCTAACGTGGTTGCTCCTAAGCTTGATGATGATCAGCTATTCTTCTTAGATGTAGTTGATCTTCTAACTGGACTTATGGATATCAGTGGCTTCGATGTGGGTGACTCATAGAGGACTCCTTAGTAGGGATATGGCTATGATGCTTGATGCTATAGGTAAACGGTATGGTGTACGCCCAAGTTCTATAGTTGGGTTAGACCCCTCTCTAGGGGCGTCTGTACTGTTTGACATCCAAGTGTTAAGCATCGTATCTGAGATTGAGAGTGAGGCGAACACTGTGGGTGGTAAGATAGATGCTAAGCGTAGGCAGTGGTCACCAGAGTTTAAGCGTGAGATAGAGGAGCAGGGGTTAAGATGGCGTTAGCACGTAAGGATGTAACAATTAGATTCAAGTTGAAGGATGAGTTTACTGGGGACTTTGATAAGATATCTAAACGGTTTGAGAAAGGATTAACAAGGATAACTACTACCACCAGCAGGGTTCATACTGAGTTAGGTAAAAGTATTAGGCAGACTCAGGTGTTCACCCAGACACAGAAGACATTAGAGAGGCAACTACAGGATGCTCAGAATGCATTAGCTGGTTGGGGTCGTAAGGTTGGGTTCACTGGATTCATTATATCGTATACTGCTAGACGCATCATAGACTCTGTTGGAGGCATGATTAACCAGTTCCTAGATGTAGGTAGAGCCATGGCTGACACTGAGAAAGCTACTGGTTGGCTTGCTGAGACTATGGAGAAGCTTGCTATAGCTGGGTTGCTTACTCAGGAGAAGGGAGCACAAGTTATAGGTATATTCCAGAGATGGTGGGAAGTATCTGTTGACCTTGAAGGTAAGCTTGCTCTACTTGATATAACTTTAACATCTATCAAGACATCTATAGCTGAAGGAATAAACGAGGGTCTTGCTGACATGCAGGCCAAGTTGGATGGCATAGATTGGGATACATTTAATGAGCAAGTAAAAGAGGCAGCCAAATCATTAACTGAGGACTTGTGGGAAGCCCTAGAGATAGTTATAGGAGAAGATGAGGAGGGTGGACTTACAGAGTTCGGTTCAAAACTAAAGTCCGTATCAAACTTCTTAGGAGGG
>Ga0307376_10000584_pt1 | contig 44650 bp, 60 predicted proteins | sample TR2MG_FD_202536 | JGI IMG/M metagenome (GOLD analysis project Ga0307376, IMG submission 202536) | Soil microbial communities from Risofladan, Vaasa, Finland - TR-2 | ecosystem: Environmental > Terrestrial > Soil > Coastal area > Acid sulfate soil | place: Finland: Risofladan, Vaasa | collected...
GCAGGCATCCGTTCCCGCCCCGCGAACATTGTTGGTTGATATGAGAATCTTATGCAGTGCCGGTCTGTCGCAAGGTGAACAGATTTGAAAGTTCCAAAAAGCAATTCCATCTCAGTTTCTTTGTCGTCAACAAAGACCTTCCAGCCCCGATACCAATTATCAATGAAACTCAAGTAACCCTCAACCGGTATCTGGATTTCCCATAGAAGCTCGTCACCGGTGTAAGACAGCATACGACCCAGACTTCGGTATCGCAGAGCATCGGCCAGGAATGATTCAATCGTAGGATGTTCTATGGACGCGGAAAAGAAAACCTTTGTCCCGTCCTCGATACCGAGCAACATTCTTCTTGCTTCTAACTGGCCTTCTGTTTCCTTGAGGAATTTGATATATCGGCTGAGATACCAATCATCTATCACGCCGACACTGAAACTCGGGCCCAGTGCAATTGTGTTTTCAAAATCCGTCCGGCGAAAGCTGAATGAAGCCTCGTTTAGCCTTGCTGCATCAAGATGAAAACGCTGATGATTCCTCTTGCCCGGGACCGCCCACTGCTGCGAACCTACAGGCCACATCTCGATAGCTGCTGCAAGCACCACAACCACAACCATAGCCGGTAAGAATCGGGTATACTTTCGGCCAAAGATTACAAACAGCAAAACAACGACAAATCCTACTGCCCCGAAGTAGATAAATTTTGTGTCCTGAGATAATACGTTCCTGAAGTATGTCGGCCAGTAGGCATCCTGGATTTTGTTGAGATAGAAATAAAGCTGAGTACCGAGAATAGCTGCATAGGTCATTGCGATAATCAAAATTGTTGAGAGCCGTTTCCGTGTCCCTGCGGATTCAAAATGCACCCAGGCCAATGACAACATCCAGGCAAAAATCGGCACAAGAATGATGTTCAATCTCGGCCAGGTACGAAGAGAGGAAAAACCTGGCATGAATTTCCACAGCAGGATAAATAAATATGAATTGCGACCGTAGCTGATGTAAGTGATTACGCCGAGCCAGATAACAAAGAAAAGTTTAACCCCCAGTGTTGTTCTGCCGCTTAACATATACAATACAATTATCAAAAGCGCTGTTATGCTGAAGAAATACCAGCCTTCGGCCTGAGCTGCGGGCGGATATACAAGTGAGCCGATGGTATCTGTAAGAGTGAATAGATGCAAAGTTGAATGAGAAAAATCCCTGCCGGCCCGATTAGCCGTCTCAGCCATAAGACGACCTATCGCCAGAAAATACGGACCGCATAGCAATAATGCCACCCCCACCGCCACTGTTAGCATTGTGAACGCACGTCTCCAATGAATCTGCCTGTTGCCGAAAAATTGCAAACGCAGCTTACGGATGAAAAAGATGAGTATATACGGCCCGAAAAGAAACAGGCCATAGTAAATGTAATACGGATAACCGCCGGTGAAAAAACACATCATAAAAACGGTCAGGAGTATTCCCCACATTGCAGTATTTTTCAGGGACCGGTTCAGCATTATTTTCGTCAGTGTATAAAGAATCCAGGGATACCAGGCAGCGGTGTGAACGGCGTTGGGAAATCTCAGTATTTCTGTCATCTTGAAACTAATTGACATAACCAAAACTGCAAAAACAACTGCCCTGATGTTGTTATTAAGTAGCCGCAGCCACATAAAAAGACCAAGTGCAAATATCGAGAGTCCAAGAATCGTAAAGACTTGATGGTCCAGAGGACTATAGCTGCCGGAGATTTTGTACCAGACAACCAGCAGCAGATTGAGAGGATAAAATGCTTGGGTAAATGGATTGGCATAAAAGGGATAACCAGCACCTTCTGACGGCGACCAGAGCGGGAAATTGAAATTGGCAAGATGGGCTAATAAATAAATCTTGTATTTGTAGTACAGTCCAATGAAATCGTTACCAATAGTTGTATATTTGCCATTTATGGTAAAAACATGATTAAATAAATATAAAACAGGCCAGCAAAAAACACCTGCTGATAAAAGAAATTTATACATCTTGCACGGTAATTTGTGCGGCTCGTGGGTTGTGTGAATAAGATTGTTCTCTTTTGTTTTTTTGCTCATTCTGTTTTCCTTTCGTCTAAAATTTCGTATCTTCTTTTCCAAACATATTTGCCGTTATTGGTTCAATTCTCGGAATCCACAACCGTAATTTTCCGCCTTTGTGTTTAAGCAGTTTCCGCCATGACCATATTTCAATTTTCCCTCCACACTTGAGCCATTCTAAAGCAAATTCATTTTCAAGAATAGCTTTACGGTGCTGAGCGTGTCCACTGGGGCCGGTTGATTGAATCGCCACAATACCTTTCTGGGGGTCGAGAATTATAATATCTATAAAACCAAATAAATCTTCCCGCCGGCCGAATGGTCCTGCATAGGCGTTGAATTTTTCTGCCTTATCGCAAATATACCCACGTGCTCTGCATTCACGTAAAGTCCTTTGTGTATAAGAAAGTTTTTTACTAACTGCCATAGCTTATCCTTCCTGCTCAAGTTCTGCTAAAACACTTACCGCTTCCTGCAAATCTGGGCTATACCCACCTTGACTCCCCTCTTCAAGATTGCCCCGGTTTTCATCGTGTCTCCACTTCATATCAGCTATCATCCATTCCATAGACTTGATAATTCGCTGTTTCGTCTCTTCATTCATATCTTGCTTTCACTTTTTCAGATATTGCATGTGAAATACTTGTCTATAATTAACTTTCGCCAACCGTTTAATAATTCTGGTTTGATTTCGGCATCATCAAACTTTTTATCTCTCAGCCACCTCCATGCATCCGGCACAGCTTTACCACTGACCATCGACTTGGTTGCAAGCAAGGCTGAGATTTGCTGTTCTTCGTTTAACTTTTGCCATTGTTCCCAAGCTAAGTATTTACCAACTTTTACCCTCCTGTCGGACTCCTGAATCCATCGTGATGGGTATCGTTTCCAGAAATCCAAAAAAATCACGCTATAGTTATCTTTACTTAACTTATCTTTACTTAACTTAAGGGGAGTTCGCAGGAGTTCGCAGGAGTTCGCAGGAGTAGGGTCAGGAATCTTTGATTTTGCCTCTCTTTCAGGCTTCAGGGATTGAAAATCCTCAAACCTTGTGTATTGCAGGTATTGTTTGCCAGCAACGGTGTATAAAACCACCAGACCTGCCCCGTTAACTTCTTTGCCTCGGACTTTGTGTAGTTCTTCTAAGCATCTCTGGATTGTGCTTACTGAATAATTAAGCATAGTCGTGTATTGGCCTTTGATTATTTTAGGATTGGCATAGAGTCGTCCCCTGACATCCAGATGCGGGAGTAGCATAAAATACAAGACTCTTGCTTTGTCTGAGCATAACCCCAGCTTTTCGCTGTTAGCTATGTCCTTTCTGAGCATCCTTCCTTCGGCCATTATTGCTTATCCTTCAATGGATACTCCCTTACTCTCAAATCTACCGGCCACTCGGCCATACTGTGACTGACCCTGCCGTTGATATTTAATTGTTTCACAAAAACTGCTGCCCCTGCCGCCTGTCCTTGCCTAACCAAATTTCGTACCCATTCCAACTTGCAAGGCCGCCTGTGCGGGCCGGATTCGCAGCCGATGATTACCCAGTCAATTCCTTCAAGATTCACTTCGCCCATATCAGCCAAAAGAGGTTCAAAGCTGATAAATCTTTTCGCTGCCGGTATCTGTCTCAAAATATCAGCACGGTTTTTGTAATCGGGATGCTCAACTGTTACGCCGAGCCAGAGATTTGGCAAAGTCATACTGCCTTTACAGCAATCCTGTATGAAATAATATGGACTCCTTTTTATAATTTGCATCAGCTTGTTAATGTTGTCGCTTCTCGTTCTTTGGTAATCTTTTCCAAAATATCTACACATTATTTCGGGGCGCTTTGTTAATACCTGAAACGTATGTTGTGGACAAAGCGCTATTATAGATATAACCTTATCTATAAATTCAAACGGAACTTTTGGATGGAACAAATCTGCTTTGCTGACGATAAAATAGGTTGTCGGCTTTTTTCGTTTGAGGGGAATTTCGCGGGCATCTTCAAACAGCTTTATTCCGCCCGTCCAGTTAAGGACACCGTTTTTCTTTTCGACAAGGCCCTTCCATTTATCGCCCAGTCGTGGATTATGAGCCATTCTCCAGACCTCTTTAATCGCCCAGCAGTGCTCGCAACCTACTGAACATTTCGTACAGCCGCCCGTTACTTCCAAGACTTCATCTGTCCACTCGATTTTTGTCGGCATAATTTACTCCTTATTTGCTTAAATTCAATTACCCAAACATAAGGATTGGATTCCCACGAATAGCCATGCTTGGCGTTAATGGTATCCCAAAATTCCTGAGACATTTCCTTTTGATTTTGCATGCCTATAAAGGTTTGTAATGCCTTGTTTTGTTGATTTGTATTAGGACAAAAATCAGCTAACCAATCAGAAAAACGCATATTCTGCAATTTTTCTACCCTGATATTGGTTATCTCAAGCCAGATGCGGGCAGCCCATTTAGGCATAAAGATTGAAGGCCGTTTGTACCATCCCTCTTTGCGATAAATGTTTTTGCGTATCCGCCCTCTTACGCCTTCGTCTATGTATCGTATTTTTGTTAGACTACCTTTGAATCTCCATTTTTGTCGTCCTGTTTTCGATATACCATTCTTGACCCATTTACCATATCTATAATGAGTTTCCCGCACCCACAGCCTGTCGCCGACTCCACCGTAAGGACATTTTGTCGGCAGCAGAAAAGAGTGCCCACAATTTTTGGCCCACCCTGTATATGTTTCGCCTAAAGTCGAAGGGTACATTTCGCAATTTTCTAACCATTCATACCCTGTAGCTGTTTGGTCTTTGCAAACTCGTCTGGTTTGTGTTTTGCGGCCTTCAAGGACTGCCCGAACCATCTCGCTTGTAAATAAAATCGGACGTTCTTTTGTTTCAATTTTTGTCGGCATAGGGTTCTCTTTTCAGGGTTTGCTCAATTTGGGTTAATAAGGAAGATATAGCCGCTTTGGGCATAGGATGCATAGTGTCATAAATGAGCAATAATGCTTTTTTTATAAGAGGTATTGCTTTTTTTTGTCTATTTTTCAACTGCTCAAGCTCGGCCTGAAGCTGCTTGTTCTCGTTTATAACCAGCTCAATAGCCTGCTCAAACTGCTGCTGTGCTGTCCCAACAATCCTAATACTATTTTCGTCCGCAACTTCAAATTCTACGGTTAATGTCTTTTTCATAATTCACCTGCCTTTCGTTGTTTTTTGAGCAGCTTATTCTCAACCCGAAGCTGCTCAATATATTTCTCAACGCGGCCAAGCTGTGTTGCCATCTCGTAACATTGTTTGCCGCTATATCCTGTGCTGTAAGTTAATTGATGCCGTACATCACTCAGGGCTTTCATAGCATCACTCATCCTTCACCTGCCTTTTCAACAAATACAGCCATTGATATATTGATACGCCTTATCGAGGAGGTCAAATATGCAACCTCAGCCTGCAGGTTTCTTTCAAAAAATCTTTCGCTGTCATGGGCCATAGTCACGGGCCTGTATTTTCTCGCAACCTCTCCCACCTCAAGGAGTCCCCATCCATCAGGCATTTCCGATGGTTCGAGCAAGCCAATCGGAGCCATAAAATAACGCTCGTATCCCATGCCGTCCTGCGGACGTTTTCTAAACAGCTTTTCTTTATCTAATAAAAAATCCGCTCTTGAAGCTTTGCACTCAATCAAACAGCTAAAGCCTCTCTTGAAACCAATAGCATCTGGATTTTCAGATGTTGAATCGACCCGTTCCCTGAAAACTACTGTGTAACTCAACCTCAAATAATGAAATGCCTTATCAACCAGCTCTTTGTGGCTTATCTCTGGTATTTCCCCTGCGTATTTGCCTCTTCGTCCAATCACCGCCATCATTCACCTGCCTTTCAGGGCTTGAACTATAAGTTTCCCGCCACAATAAGCACAAAAGTTCATCTCATTGTCTGCTGGAGTTCCTTCATCAACAAAAAAAGATTTGCCACATTCTGTTTCCCAATAGTATTCTCCATCATATGATTCGACGGGTGTCCACTTACAAGTTTTCTCAAGCTCGGCCTGAAGCTGCTCTAATTTTTCACAAGTGCCACTAAGACAAAAGTCTTTTATTTCCTTACTCATATCATTCACCTGCCTTTCTTGCTGTATCGGTGATAATAAGTCTTGCCGTTCGTATACGTAATTTCGCAATCCTGATTCTTGTCACTCAGGGCTCCAAATATCAATCGCCCATTTTTTCGCTATTCTAATCCACCCTCTTTTTGTCAGATTGTTGTCACGAAGAAGAGTATGGAGTTTATTTTTGTGGATTATCTGAGCCTCGCCGCCTTCATAAATCTCTCCGCCTGTATCCGAATATAAACCCAAATAAATTATGCCGAACTGACAAAACAAAATGCCAATGTGGTCTCCGATTTCATTTTTGAACCATCGACAATGAGTAATAATTTTTTCGTTTCTTTCTTCTTCTTCAATAATCATAATTCACCTGCCTTTTGTATTCCAAACAGACCTTTCTGGATAGCACATTTGCCACAATTATCACACCATTTATGTGCCCTAACTTCTTCTACTGTCATACGGCTAATTTCGTAACCAGCACGCAAACAAGAGGCAACTTCTTTTGCTGTATCGTTTTTACGTTCGGGTAAATCCACACAAGCCATTATAAGACCACCGCAAACACATTTAGCTACATAAGCCATTTCATTCATATTCTGCCTTTCTCAAACAGTCCCTTCTGGCCGGAAAGTTGCGGAGTCTCAATAAATTTTAAGGCTTTAGGATGTGTTGAAGCAGCTGTATAGTTTTGATAATCATCCCAATTATTGCTACATCTATACACGACAAAAATGAAGTGCTTATTCCAGGATTTTATGCGACCTTTTTCTCCGGTTGGCCAGTATTCTACCCAACGGCCTATATCAGCCTCGGTTAGTTCCGTGTTCTCAATTTTGTTTACCGGCATCATCTGTTGGCCTCGTTTGGAAATAACGATAGCTGATTTGATTTTTTTGGCCACTTGCTTCTATTGTTTTTATTTATCTCTTTCTTAAATATTCGCATCATATTGAGAAGAGGATGTTGAATTTCGCCGCCTCGCTTGTCGTAAATCATAGTTCGTAATTTTTCCAACTGGCGTTGTTCGTATTCGGAAATTTCCTCAACACAAATCTCAATAGGCACCGCTCGTTTTCTTTTCCGTAAGATTTTCGTTGTCAAATAAAAATAAATTTTTGCTTCAGTGCTGGGCAATGGGGCAACTAAGCAGGATGTCATAAGATAAGCAATAATCTCTGCATCACCTACTTTGGGGACATCGGAGGTTACTACACTAATCAATCCCAATATTAACCTCTCATTTTTTATCTCATCCAAAAGCCATTCGGGTAAAGATTCTGCCCAAGGTGAACTCCCCACAACCAATTTATTTTCTTTTACTGGCATCATCTGTCGACCTCATTCTTTTTCTATTGTGCCAGGTAATTGCAAAGTCAGTTTTTTGTTTTCGATTAACTCGTCCAACTGCGGCGTGACATAATCAGCCACATTCTGTCCGTTTGGCAACATTGCCCAGGGTAAAAATTCCTTTTCAAAGCTGACCAGCTTCTCATCAATGCCGACCAACTTTGCTTTAATCAAAAGAAACAATGCTCTCCATTTTTGTCGGCAGGCTTGGTCGTAGATACGTTGTGTTTCGCTTTGGCTTCTTTCTCGGCCTGTGGGTGTTGTCTCATAATCTCGTTTACCAGGCATCTCTAAGCCTAAACGATAAGGTCGTCTGCCCAATTCAAACACGACAACTGCTCTTTGTGCCGAATCCGACATATACCCATATTTAGTCGCCCCGTATTTTCTTAATAAGTGCTCAATTTCAGATTTTGACCTGTCAATGTTTACGTTTGTTTGTGAGGCATAAGCCATATTTCAGCCTCCCTGCCTGCGGGGCAGTTTGTTTCAGTTTTCTCAAAATCTATTCCTGTACAGTCAGGATGATTTTCGATGAATTTTTTAATTCGTTGAGAGACTTGTTTCGGATTATTCGCTACAAAGGCAAGCCTATCATAGTGCTGGTTGATTAACTTGCCTTTGTCGGTTCTTAGAACGTTATACCGCCAGAACACCTTAAAGAACGTGCCTGTCTGGTTTGGTATAACTTGAAGATAATTATATTTTTTCATTTTGTCTTCCAAAAAAACGAGCAGGTAGCAAACTATGAGCCTGCTTTAACCTGCCCGTCCACGAGAAAGGAACCTTCCTTGTTTCCTCTTAGTTCCGGTTAAAGTTTCATCCGGCGGCGTTACCGGCCAATCCATTTCGATTGATTTGCTTAGGATGTTTTTGATATAGGCGGTCATATTCTTTTTGCCAACGCCTACGATTGTTAATCGTGTGCAGGTCTGGCCGAAGCCGAGATAGATGATTTCCTTCTTGAGTAGTTCAGTGCCGTTGCAGAAAGCCTTCAGTTTCAAATCCCATTCGTCTTGGGTATCGCCTGACCAGTCGGACAGACCTTTCAGACAGATACCTTTGTACCATCGCCTCTGCCTGTCTGTGTGGTATTCGAGGGCTGATAGAGTTTGCAAGGCTCCGCCGGCCTGCAATTCTGCAAGTATCTCGGTTAGCGGCTGCTTGAAAGTCAACTGGCCGTCAATTATTTGCTGGACTTGATGCGTTGACATCCGTGTCTTTATCTCCGTCAATCCTTTTTCTCATGTGCCCACATTGCCAACAGTAATCGTACTGCTCATCGAAATATCGGGTCTTGTGTCCCGATACAAAGCAGCGTATTTTTCCGATAATTCTCATTTGGCTATGTCCTTGTAATTGATTTACGCCATTCCTCTCTTGTGAAAGCCTCTTTTGCTGGTGATGCCCCAAAGTTCTTTATGATTTTTTTCCAGATAACAAGCCAATTACCACAGGCAACGTCCTGACCTTTAATTAGTAAGGCATCCCGTTGTTTTTCAAGTTCACAATATTCCTTTTCAACAGGTTCAAGTTCAGCCATTCGGTCGAGAACAGCCGCCAATTCATCATTATCGATAACCTGCAAATCTTTACCGGTAACAATGTCCGGACAGCAGAACGAAAAGAATTTGCATTTGGGGCAGGTATCAGGATCGCTTATGCCTACGGGCGGGGTTTCTGTCTCAATCGCCTCATTGACAATCTTTGCTTTTTCCAGTAGGTTATCGCAATATGCCATATCAACGGGAAAGCTGATCAATTTCATCTCGAAAAGATTTTGCTTGTTGTCTAAAAGCAGATAGCACATTTCGAGATTATGGGCCAGTGCATAGAGCATCAACTGACCTCTATACCTGCGTGTCCAGGGGAAACGGCCCAGAGATTCAAAGTCGTTAATGCGAGGATAAATGTTTGGTGACATTGTTTTTATGTCAACAACGCCTAAAGTTACCCAACCACTGTTATTATCTTTTATTCTTTCAGGGTCTTTGATTTGCAAAAACCCGTCAATCGTTCCGCTTATCTGGTACTCTTTCAGAAGATTATCGTTTGTGCTTGTCTGTGTTCCGACAATCCGCCATTGCGGAGTAGATTCCAAACCCACTTCCGAAACGATTCGCTCGATAACTGGCTCTAAGACATTACCTGTCTCGAATATGCCCTGCAAACCATCATCAATCGCAGATGCCTTGTCCCAGTCGTGCCGAGCATAATACAGACTTCGCAAGCACGGGTCGTCCATCCCACTGATGCGATTGACGTGCTGTTGAAAAACTTTTTTCTTGCGGTGTAAAACTGCCCTGATTCCGCTTTGTATATCTATTGTCATATTACTGATTGTTTCCATTTTATCCCCCTTGCTGCAAGTTCTTTGCATTTTCCAGGGCTATCGAAAGCCTTTTTCCTTTTAACGCCTTGATGCTTTCGATACCGGAAACCATCTTACTGTCTTTTTTGCTGTAGAACGAAGTAAGGGCTTTGCAGGATGCTTTTGCAACCTCTATTGAATCGGCAATTTCGGATGTTCCCTCGGTACTGTATTTGCCTATGTCATCGACAACAATCATCTGGCTGGCATTTGCCATATCAATCAGGATTTTTGATAACTCCTGCTGATTTTTTGTGTCATCGGCAGATGTTCCGCCCTGCGTACCTGCACCGTGCGAAACCTTTGTCGATTTGTCTGCGTTTTCACCGGCTCTGCCCATAATCTCCGCAAATCGTGCAGCCGGTATTCCACGCAGGCCGAGCAAGCCTTTTATGGCATTGCCTGTAAAAATGTGGTAGGCAGCGTCCCTGATATCGTTTTCGTTGATGTCCTCGACAGCCCTGTAACTATTGCCTTTGTAGCCGAGGAATTTGTCACGGGTGCTGTATGTTCCCTGTGCATAGGTGAGTCTGTCCCCCATAGCAGCCTTACCCTCAAAGATATAGCGATAGCCTTTACCAAGAGTATCCGTGAACTCCTCTTTGCGATTCGTCACCTCGAATATCTTGATACCGAAATGTCGGGCCACTCTTTCAGCACCAGCAGACGACAGGCAGACTGTTGCCTTATCGCCTTCCCCGAATTGTTTCCAATCTTCAGGATAGGTCTGCGTTATCAGGATTGTGTTTATAGCCTGTGAAAATCGAATGGCTAATGTCGCCTTCTTTTCAAGAATCGCAAGTTGCATATCCGGGTCGCCTTCGTTTAGTACCCTTGCGATTTCAGTTGATGGGCCTTCTACTGGTGTTGCTTCTACTTGTTCAGGTTGTGTTTTTGTTTCCATTTTCCTTTCCTTTCTATGTTTTTCAGCAGTAATATGGCGAGCATGTATTACTTGAGTTGCAGTCGATACAATTTACATGGTTTATCGCTGTCGGCATCACAGCACCGCAATCACGACATTGAGTTTCAAGATTGAATCTATGTAAAGTTTTCGCCAATAGCTTTTTGTGGTCCCTCAGTCGCCGATACCGAGGCCACTTGTTTATCTGGAACATCACAGCTTCAGCAGTTTCCACTCTTTCTAAAAGCCCGTTCATGGTTTTCCTTTCTCTCTGCTTCGGCGATGGCGGGTTCAAATTTTGTTTCTGCTGCCGCCAATTGTGTCGCTAACTTTGCTATTGGTGCAATTCGATATGTTGACCAGCCTTCTTTGGATTGAAACTCAGCCGCCCATCTCAATAATTGCAAACAAACTTGGTGGATAATGTTGTTCTGTTCTTTGCACGCTGCCAGCAAAGCATCGTGATTATTCCAGCATTGGCAAATTCGGCGGGCATTTGCAATTTGTAATTTGTGCATGAACAACTCTTCGGTTTTGGTTTTGTAATTGCAAGAGGCAAGCTGTGCAATATGTACTTCGCCTACTTTGATACAAGTGATTGTGCCAATACCACTATCTACAAGTTCCATTTTTCCGTCTGTATGTTCCATGTTGCCATTCCTTTCTCGTTAAAATAGATACTTTATTGTCTTGCCGACTGACCACAGTTAGGCATAGACAGTTTAAATAAAACTTTCATAGTTCATCCCTTACCGATTCAGTTTTCTGTGTCCTTCTTCTGTTATGTACAATCTCATCTCGCTACCCGATTTATCGCGATATATCAGGCCCATATTCGCAAGCTCCGGCGCTCTGCGGTGTGCCTTGCCGTTCAATCTGTAGAGGGTATCAAGCAGCTTGGCCGTTCTGCCAGGATGCCAATACACAGCCTTTAAAACATCCAGCCGGTCAGCCGATAAGGTATCGCTTTTATTCTTCTTATCAGCCGCCATAAAAGATTGGATGGGATGTTCCCTTCGGGCCGTTGCCATAAAGTCGATAACAAGCTGTCCTGTTCTATCAGGCATTGATTACTTTTTTTGTTCCAGCAATTCGGGGTTCTCGGTGATGTTGCAGACTAAATTTCTTAAACCAGAATTTTACATTCCTTTTCCAATTCAAATTGCCGACAGTATCGCACTCCTTTGGGCAATATTTATCGGCCAGAAATTCGATGAACGTACCCGGCATCCCTGCCTCGGCCCACCGCTTTCTATTTTTCATAATCGTTGCCGCAGCCCTGCCTGCCTGTATATCAATCGTTCGGTTCGGTTCAGCTTCCATCGCCGCTTCGCAGGCCGGGTGGATAATCCCGAATTCACGGAACTTGTCGCCGTTCTCAGCTTTTCTGATTGCACAGAGCAGCAGAAAATCAACGCCTTTGCAACCGTTACGCATCGCTGCCGAATAGATAGTCGAGATTTCCTTGTCCAAACCGAACCAACAATCATGTTCAGTTTGCACTGCACCGCCGCAGTCCGGCACAAATCCGAATAATACGCCAATACAACTAATTATTGTTTTTATGATTCGCATTTTTAATCCTGACCACAATGTTATTGAGATTTTAGCCTTCTCTTAAAAAATACTCTTTTACGCATCTAAAAATCGGCGGCAGTTATAGGCTACAAGCCTTGTTCAGCAGCGCTATTCCAACCCTTTTTCGTTTTTTCATTTTTGCAAGCCGCCGCCGGTCTTAACTTTTCAAAAACCATAACTTTCAAGGTTTTTTACTGCTCGTAACATAGCAACCACATCACCACCAACCTGTGCTTTTTCGGCCTCAAGAATATAAAGTTTCATCATAGCCAAGCCAGCATTTGGTCGAGAATCCATTTCAAGACTAATGCGTAAAGCATCTTTGGCTTCATTTATTACCTCTTGTAATCGTTCAACCAAATTCTGACTCATTTCAATCTCCTTTTCAAAGTCCTTGCCGCCAAGCCGTTTACCTTATCTTTTTGTATTCCATCAACAGTCTAACCGCCATTTCTATCGCGCCTTCGCCAGCGGCTTTCTCGCTTCCGCCCATGTCGTCCTCGAAATTTTCAATAAGAAATTGACCTAAATCGCCCACCTGATTTTCTACTGGTCTGTTGCTTGGTAAAAAATCCTTTAATGTAATCATTACTCAATCCTTTCCTTAAAAAGTTATTATTGCTGGGCGGTTTAACCTATATCATCGCCGCCGCTTTAAATCTTCTTCAAGTTCTTCCAAAATGTCCTCTTCACTACCTCTATGGCCGCTATCAATTACTTCTTGTAGAAGATGCACCGCTTGCCAGTATATTTCACTCGCTTTATCTTCATCCATTTTTCAATCCTTTCAAAAGGGCGGTTTAACCTATGCCGCCGCCGGTTTTAACTTGTCAAAAGGAGCTGGAGAGATTCGAACTCCCGACCGACCAGTTTAATTTAGTTTTTCCAGACCATATTTCACTGGTTGCACAAACCTGACCTGTGCTTCAGCTCCACACTCGTACTGTACCCTGCGATATTTCAAAGTGGCCGAGGAAACAATCCCTTGAGGAAAATTTCCCCGGCCCGGAGGGGAGAAAATTGCTAAAAGCCGGAGGCCAAGGCCATCCCTGGCCTCGCAGCTTCGGAGGAGGGTGATGAAAAGCTCTGATTATTGCAGCTGACCGCCACGAGCGGTCAGCCAGGGAAAAAAATGTGTAAAAGTTCTAAAGCAGTTCGGCGGGCAGGATTTGCTGGTCGCTCTCCAACACTTGGCATATCGGCCTCACTTTTGTCTGCATTTTATAGGCAAAACTTCTCCTGCCCAACCTGCACCAACAGGCACGTTTTGTCGGCTGTACAATCGCCGCCGAACCACTAAAAAGCCTTCATCCTCATATTAACTTGTCAAAATGAATCAACAGTTATGTAAAAATCAGTAGTAAAGTCCCTTTTTAGTATTAGATGTTCTTATAATTTTGGATTGTTTAAGTTCGGTATGATATGTTATGTTTCTCTCGACCGTCATTTTTATACCCGCAAACAACGTTTAATTTTATCGGTCTTTTGCATTGAGTTATAAGGAAAACTAATAAAAAAGACCCAACAGGTTGCTTAGCACGGCTACGCCGAAGCGCAGGAATGCCCTGTCAGGTCTTTTTATTTGATTATTTACCGTGCTAAGCATATTTGTATCCTTTCAATTTATCATCCTATCGTCCAAACTACCACCTCGACTTTAGCAGTTCAATATAAATATCGAAAAAGGACACGTGGTTTATAGGAATTTTAAGCCAAAAGTCAAGTATGGTCTAAAACGCACCAGAATCGATTCTAAAGCCCGAAGTCCTGAGAAGGTGTATCGGGGGGGATTATGCTACATCGGCCAAATCTGTGCCACAGAGTTATCCTGACGGCCTATGTGTCGGTTGGTTTAGACATAAGTTCGCGGATAGTCTCTTTTAGGTTCAGGATATCGCTGTTTCGGGCTGTAAGCTGGGATTCTAAATTGCTTATTTGCAGCTCCAACCGGACCTGCTTTTCATAAGCAACCTGTAATTCAGCTTCAAGTTGGCTGATTTTATCTGCCATTATTATTCTGCTTTCGCATCTATCCTGCTATCTCCCTGCAAACAAGGTCGCTGTTCCAACGCCTCAGCAAGTCTTATTCGTGAATTTATATCTTCTCTAATTATGTTCTTCATTGAATTAACAAGTTCGGTACGTTCTTCTCTATGCTGTTTTGTGATGGCGGACAAATATCGGCATAGAAAAAAGACAACCGCTCCGGCAAGGCCGAGTCCCCCGTAATCCAGTAAAGGTGAATTTCCATTAGCTACTACTGCCGTTGCGATAATTATCGGTGTTATACTCAAACTAAAAATTGTCCAGCTCATCATATTTTCCTTGACAAAACTCTGTTAAGTTAAGTAAACTCGTATTTTATGAAAGTTGGCATCAAAGAGGCCATATTAGCAATCATATTCTTTTTTGTTGTTCCTTTCATAGTCTATGGGATAGTCAGAACAATAAAATACAGTTCTCCGCCAAGCACCACACTTCGTTTTGAAAACTTAAAAGACCCAGAGGTTTTCCAGAAAACATTTTTCCCCGGCTGCCCTGAATGTAACGACATAACCGAGTATTTTGATTGGCGAGATAAACATCCGAATTATAAGTCTGCCGAATAAACATAGTTAATCCTGCCCCACCCTCTCAAGCACTGACTGTATTCTGTTAAAGTATCGCTCTCGTTTTTCTTCATCATCTGTTTTATAGATTCGCTGTGCTATCTCTGAGATATTACCACTAATGACATCGTATTTTCTCAGCAAACGCCGGTTTCTATCAATGTCCACACCGGATTGCATTTTGCGACTTACAATGGTTTTTTCTGCGTAGAAGTTTGCTATCGCATCCCTGAGCGGATTGCCCGGGTCAAGTTCCTTAATAATCTTGCGATGATAGAGTTCATAGACGACAAGATGTTTTTTGTACTGTGATTCGTCTATTTCAAAGTTCTTCAGCCACCTTCCTGATTTCTGCACGTTTTCGCGTAACTCTTTTAACTCCTTTTCGTACTTTTTGGGGTCATTGCTATACTCCGCCAACCTTGCCATGTCACCAAGATAATTGAACACCTTATTTGCCATTAGCCTATCAACATCAATTATCAATTTCGGTTCATATTCATCTTTGACTTCTAACGGAGTTATGGGGTTATCGAGAATCCGCATTACGGTCTGATTGTGTTTTTTTATCTGGTCTCTTGGATTTTTGATTGTACCGAGATACCAGTAGAGGGCTTCCTGCTGGTCCCGCAAAGACCATATCTGGCTGAGTATTTCGATTTCTCTTTTGTCCTGTTCGCTTTTGGCAAGTCTGACACCAGCTAACGTCATGGTTGCAGCCAACGCAGTTCCTACGCCTTTGTCTCTCGCTTGCTGGAAAACATTGGAGGCTATCGGTTCGGCTTTTTTGAGTTCATGGATACTGAGTTTGAGAATCTTTTCGATAAAGGGGTCGGTTACTTCTACAACTCTATCGCCTTTCCAGTCGTAAATTGCCCTGCCCATCGACATCTGGTTTAGGTCGGAAATTACATCCCATGTTGTAGCCGTCATGCCGCCGAGCCTTTTGAATGTTTCCTCCACAGCTTTCCCCGGTTGTAAGGTTGCGAGATTACCAAAGACGCTCCAATAATCCTTGTCGTAAGTCAGCAGGTCTATCATTATTGCCCTGTCATTTTTATCCTTAGAGCCCGTGTCTACCTTGAACAAGTCCCGTATATCTGCCAATGTTTCTGGTTTTTTGGGGGGTTTGCCGGTCAGGATGATAGTTCCTACCGTTGCCAAACACGCAGTAATGATAAACGAATTTATGATATTGGACCTTGAGCGATGAGCCTTAAAGCCATCCTCGCCGCCCCATTGTAAAATAGCTTTCAAGATAGAACGGAAGTTGCCTTCAGCAAAACCGGGGGCCATGAATTTGAATCGGAGCAGCGTAGTTACCGTTCCCGACCTGCCGAACAGTCTCTCGTTCATCATTCCATACAAATTCTGCTGTTCTTTGATAATGTCTATCTTCTCGGCAGAGGTTAAAGAACGGCCAAGTTTCACTTCCTGCTTGCGGACGGTATCGAGATATTTACCGTATTTCACTTTCGGGATATAACTTTCAAACATCCAACGAACGAATTTTTCTGGTATTTGGAAAGGCAAGGCAACACCTTTAGCGACCAATCCTGCTTTGCCCATCTTCTCCATTGACTGAGAAAATGCCCTTTGTGCCTCTGAGTCTATGCTGTATCGATGGCCTCCGCCGTGAGCAATATAATCCTTATACTCCGGTGTTTTGAATATCGGGTCGCTTTTCTTGAATCCGGTTGTAAGTCCTGTTAGGGCGGTCTTTTTGTGCAGGAACCCGAGATAACCGCTATCGGCAAGAGATTGTTTGGCTTCAACGCCCAAATGGAAGGCACTGCCAATAAACTTTACAGTTCGCAGGAAATTATTTATCTGCCTGAAGGTGTTTAATACAGGCTGTCTTGTAATCTTGTTAGTAGCTATGAGATTATTTATCATCCTGGCAAGTTCAGGAGCTACCCGGACATCGGCAAATACGGGGTCTTGTACCTTGTTCCACTCGATAGGGGCAAGTTCGGTCTTGTCGATATATTTACCTTCGCCGGATTTCATCAGGGATTCTTTCAGGTCAATCATCCCCTCTAATCTGGCAATGGCGAGATATTCGCTTCGCAGGTTGTTTACAGGGTTCGGGTCCCGCAGGTCAAGGCCAAAAGCCTTAGCGTCTGCAACAGTTGGCAGCTTCTTTTCCTTCGTGTATCGCTTTGTGGTTTTCCAGTGGTTGAGGAATTTTTCTACTCTGCGGGGGTCTTTGTATATGCCGTAGAAGTAATCCTCAATATATCCAATTTCATCGCCGACAACTTTAGCGAGGTAATCGTAATTGAAATTGCCTACCCTGCTAATCATTTTTCGAGTTCCGACAAGTTCCGGGGCTTCTTTCATTAGCTGCTGCAGGGCATCATCCCGAATTGCGATGGCTTCGGCTGACTCCGGCTTACCTCTTGACAGCATCAATAATTCAAGTGTTTTGTTCGAGTATTTCGAGAGAGCCTTACCCCATTCGCCGAGAGTTCTGTCCATGTGCTCAAGCTGGTTCTCGTTAAACTCTATCATAGCGACATCGGCCTTGTGCATTGCTTTTATGACCTCGGCGTAAACGTCCTTGCCCTGTGCTATCTCAACAGCCTTTGACGGCTCGATAATTGACATGAATGTTTCGTGTACTTTGGCAAGGGGGGTTACATCGACAAAACCGCCTTCTTTGGGTTTGAATAAATCCGGTGGTTTCTCTACTGCCTTTTGTCCAGCCCGCTCAAGAGGAAGCTGTTGAACTCCTGCACTGTCTGGAATCCTGAGCCTGGCGGGGCCTTCTGTCCACTGTTCGAGAAGGCGGCTTGTGACTTTCGAGAGGTTGTCTTTTGTTGGGTTTTTTGCGTATTCTTTTGTGGCATCATTTAACGCCTCCGCTGTCGGGCCTTTGGCGTTTGCTAACTTTTCCAGCATGAACAGGACTTCTTCGGCCTGTTCTTTGGCGGCAAGGTTCTCTACCTTAGCCAAGACATTGCCCTTAGCCTCTATTATACCGGTTTGTGTTGCAAGTACACCAAAAACCTTTTTATTTGTTTTCAGTTTTTGTTCTACATTCGCCAATATCTTCGCTCTTTCGGCGTAAAGGCTCTTTTCCGTAGTCTCAACGCCGAATAAAGTTTGCTCGGATTTTGTCAAAACAGGGGCTGTATCGATAGTCGCTGCCAGTAATTCTGCCTGACGGACGGTATCTATTTCGCCTTCAAGGATTAAATCGGCAACCTGCTTTTGCTGAGCGTCACCTTTGACCAACCTGCCGATAGGTGCTGCATAACTGGCCGGTAGCTTCTCATCGACAACAAGCCGGAACACATAATCAGACAGGTCTTTCATGTCCATGCCCTGTTTGACTATGGCATTATTGGTCGGAACGCCCTGTTTGCGTAGTTTTTCAAGTGTTATATCTGAATCCCTGAAAAGTTTAGCTGCGTCAACTGCCGTGCCTTTGCCATCGGCAAGATTTCTCAAAGCACCTTCAGCCCTTGCGTCCGCATCCGTCCAGCCGTCAGCCTCACGGATTACCCACGTCTCAAGATTTTCCGCTCCCGTCTTTTTGGCCAACGCTACTCTATGATGGCCGTCAACTACCCAGTATTTGCCAGCCTTGTCCTGCCATACAAGGATTTGACCGCCCTTAATGGGGTCGAATTTCTCAACGTCTTTTAACGCCTCGGTAACACCGCCGGCCAATTTTGCTCCGAGCTTGAACTGAAACTTCTTTGGGTCAACACTGATTTTCTCGGTCGGCAAGGATACCGGATAGTAAGTCTTTCCTTCCACCGTTACTGGTTTTCGGGATATTTCGGCGGTTGGTAATTTCTCTTGGACTTCAGATACTTGCTTTGCAGGTGCTTCCACCTTCCCCTCAGCGACCGGCGGGGCAGGCTTAATGGATACTTTTGCAGGTGCGACTTTGGTTATCTCCGTTGGTTTGATAGTAGGTGTTATTTTTGCTTCGATTGGTTTAGATGGCTTTACTATTTCACCTTCGATTGCTTTGGGTTTTTCTACACCAACAGCCCAATATCTTTTGGCGGCAGCGTCCTGTTCCGCTGCTTTAATCCAAGCACTCTTGTACTGTCTTGCCAATCCCTTAATTATATTTTGGGCTTGAGGATGTAGTTCTGAAAACACAATTTCACTTGGAACATCTACACCAGCAACGGTAGCCTCCTCTCGCAAAGATTCTATAGTTGCGTCAATAAATTCCTGTTCAGGTTTACCCGCAAGATAGTCTGCCAGCTTGGGAAATTTAGCCTGTAATTTTAACGCTGCCTTCTCAAACGTAGCCGTATTCATACCGACTTTGGCTGCTTCAGTAACTAAAGGAACAGCAGCAGAAAAGCCGAGTCCCCATAAAGCACCTTTCACAGCAGCAGGGCCTATTGGCTCACCACGTCTTGCGGCTTCGGTTGTTCTCCAAGTAGCGATAAATGCCATATTCTCAGGAGCAGTTTTTGCGATAGAGGATAAAACCTTTATTCTAAATGTATTCCATCCACCATATTTCAAAAGAGCTTGCTTGCCCCCAATTTTAGCTATTTGACTTCCTGCTATTCTCGAAGCCAGCTTGGAACCCAATGTATTAAAAAGGCTTGATAATCCTATCGCCTTAAAAAGAAATCCAAGTGTTTTGAACTCCATTGCCTTTTCTGCTGTCCACCCACCAGCTTCGGGCAATTTTTTATACCAGGGTGCCCGTTCGATTTGGTCAGCCAAACCACCCGGAGCAGTAAATTCTGGTTTTGGCAGTTGAGCGTCTACCAAAGACAAGAGTCCCCGTCTTGCACCCGGGATTAACGCTTCTGCTGCCGCAAGATATGGTCTTGCAAAAAACGTTTCAGCTAACGGATAAGGTCTGCCGTCTCCGGTTCCCATACCACTTGTGGCAGGGTCAACTGTCTCAGGTTTATTGATTATATCCCAATTGTCCTGAATGTCGGTTAGCGGCATTTCCAATTCAACCGCCTTGTCCTGAATTTCAACGCCCTGTTTGTATGCTTCGTCCGGGGCCTGTACCTTAGTTGGCCGCTCCTCTAAGGCTACGGCTGCATCCCAAACAGAGCCTTCGGCGGATTCGAGTTTTTGTGCTTCGTCCCATACGCTCATTCGTAATACCCATCATCGGCAGCTAATCGTTTCGCTTCTTCAAGGTCATCACCGGTCATGTCCAAATAACGCCTTGCTATCTGCGGTGTAAGTTTCTTGCGTTTTCCTTTTTTGGTTTTTGGTTCTTCCATTTCAGCAGCCGCAGCTCTGTAGGCTTCCCACTGTTTTTTTCTATCCTCAACTGAGGCATTAAAATCTGGCGGAGGCACTTTCAAAAGTTTGGCGTTTCTAATATCAACAGGTGTGGGTTCCCGGCCTAAAATTTCTTTCATCTTTGTTTTTGCTTCTCGCTGCCTTAACATTTCGTTCATTTCTTCTTCTTGTCGCTCAGCTTCTTCGTCAGATATTTGGTGCAGAGCAGCAAGACGCATACCTTCAGGGTATATCTCCGATATTTTCAGCTTGTCGCCTTTGCCGGCTATCCATTTATGCCATGCCTGATTGAAATCTCCCATTATTTTATAGCGAATAGGTGCATTTTTGATATAGCCCAAAGAATCAGGATTGAGTAGTAAGCCTTTTGCATGTTGGCCTACCTGAGACATGGCACTTGAATACGACTGTTGATATTCGGCATGTATGGAACTTTGAATTTTCTCGTAATCATCCTGGCTTATTGTGGGTTCTATCGGATTATTGGGGTCGCTGTAATCGCCAAACCTTGCTACCTCAAGGTCAGCCAATACCGCATCTTTTGATTTTGCACCTGTCATTATACTGTCTACATCTTCGAGAAATCCTGACCGAACCTTTTGGTCGGTTACTGCATTGTCCCTCTTTTTCTGGACATTTACCTGACTCATTACATCTTCAAGTATCGAATCAGCATCTTTCAGACTAATTCCGAATTGCTTCAAAACCGAAGGGTCGTTGACTAAATCTTTCGCCCTGTTCCAGTCGTATCTTGGCCTGCCTTTTTCATCAACAATCGGATTGCCTGAAGCATCTCTAATAATAACTGCATCAAGAAGATTGTTACTAAACTGCTCATTCGCAACATCCTGCCGCTCGGCATCCATATCAGCCAGAGCAAACTGATAACCTTTTGTCCTGACCTCATCGCTATCGAGTGTTGGGTTTGACCAGCCCTCTATCAGTTCGGGTTTGCCGGTCTTTTCGTTCGGTCTCAGGCCGTACAGTTCCATCAGCTCTATTTTGGCACGTTCATACGATTGCGGGTCTATAGCCTGTGCCCCGATGTCTTTTATAGTCTTCAAACTCAAACTGAAATTCTTAATGTAGTTCCGGGAATCGACACTGAATTTATGGCCCTGGACATCACTTTCCTGGCCAAGTATTTCATTGTTAAGCCACAGACCGAATTTATTCTCGGCCCGCTTATTCGTGAATTTCCGGCCCGCTTTTATTCTTTCTATTACCGCTTTGAGGCCGGGTTCGTACGATTCGGTATCGGCGTTAGTCAGAAGGCTCTGCTTGTATTCGTGAAAGTCTCGAAGTGCCGCCGTCTTGGCGGTATTGTACTGGTCGTGGAATTTCGCCTCTTCGTCAACTTTGAGCCAATTCATTCCAAATTCTGTCAGTGCCCTGCCGGCCCGAGCGACTTCCCGGTAACCCTGCGTCATCTGTTGAATGTCCTGCCCGCTAAGAGGGACATTGCCCGCTGTCGCCGCTAATCTCTGCTGTTTATAGTATTGTGTTATCTCAGGCATATTAAGTCCCCGCCGATGGTGTCTTTGACTTACTTAATAAATACATCGTTCCGATACCTGTTGCAGTATCTGCAAAAGCCCTTATTCTTGAACTTCTGCGGGCAAGTCTGCCCTGATAGGCCGCCAACATACCCTGATTTCGCAATTGGGTAGCACTAAGCTGGTAGTTCCGCATAATAACTCGGGCATCGGCCTCGTAATTTTTGGCAGTATCGGCCAGAATAGTAATATTGCCGCCGGTAATCTCGCCGCCCTGTGCCGCCATCTGTGCGATTTGAGATGCCTTTGCCCTTGCCGCTTCTTTGCGTTTCTCGCGGGATTCGTACTGGCCGGCCTGCTCGGTCGCTTTAGCCTCGGCAATATACTGCCGCTGAGCTATCTTGCCGAGTTCGGCCTGTTCCTTACCTTCCTCTAAAGTAGAATAAGCAGATAAGCCTATTCCTGCACCAGCCGCAGCGATTGCCAAAAATCCCAAACTCATTCAATTATCCTCGAATACAAATATGCCGTCGAGCCGTCAGGGTTATAATTTTTCATCCCGTTGGGTGTTTCACACTTGAAACCTAAAGCCTCAACGAATCTACTGCTGATTTTAGAGTCGCATTTGATAGTCGCATGGAATCTGCGAACTTTGTACTTTTTGCCCTGTTCGAGCAGGTATCTTTTTGCCGCCCGTATCTGGCCTATAGTATTTGTCTTTTCAATCAGGTTAAACCAGACCTCGCACACACCATCCCACAGGAAAGCCGCTCCGAACGCACAAAGCGGCCTGCCGTTATCCTCCATAATCCAGGCCGGCCCCGTTCCGGCATCGAGATACATCTCGTATCTATCCCGCATCCACTGTTCTGGAAGTTTAAGGACCGCTATATCGGCTATAGTCATTTTCCGAACACTCATCATTTAATTCTCACTAACCTCAATTTTTATTGATAACGCCGTCAGATTGAGCGGGTAGGGTTCGTTCTGGTCGAATTTCAGGCGGAGTTCATCGTCCCATCCGCCGTCTATTTCCAACCTGATTTCCCCGGTGAACGGGGCATCCGAACCCAAAGTGGTATCCGGCCACGCCCTGAACGGAATATCGTACATTGTCGGGTCCGTAAACTGCCCGACAAGGCCGTACCGCCCGTACATCGTCTTATAGAAACAGCCGACAACCTCGTATATTTTCTTTTTATAGCCAACCGTATATCCGGTCTGCATAGGCAGCTCAATCGGGAAAGTTATCAATGTCGATGTAAACGGCAGTCCCACAGTCGCATAAGCTACATTCGGGTCGAGTGCAATATTACCATCGCTTACAGTCGCGGTCTGGACCGAGTTACCGCCGTAAAAGACCTGTACTAACTTACCTTCCAAGTGGCTGAGTCCGGTTATAATAGCCGTTTCGTTAGAGTCATAATCCAATCCTGAATCAACGTACCAGCAGTCGTTGGCATCTGTACCCCAGTCCTGCTCTTTGAGTTTTTCGATATACCTAAGATTAACACTGTTAATCTCTCTTTGCACAACGAACCAGACATCATCTTCGGTCAGGCCGGGAATCACGGTAACGGACTCGAAGTTTCCGTCCGTTACATGCTCCGTCCAGGCTACAACGGCCTGGTCCCTGTTATACGTCAGTGATACGGCGTTGCCATCGCCTTTGATATACCACAATATCGGGTCAGGTCTGTGTTGCACGGCCACTTCCACAAGGCAGGGGTCGGTTATGTGTTCGGCGAATATCGTCAGTTCCGGCGATACGAAACTATCACTTTGCAGGTCGTAGAGTATATCCTTGACCTTGCGGCGGTTCCTATCGACAAAGACGATTGAGTCGCCTATGAGCTGGGCCTGCATACTACAGCTTCCCGATTGCGATTGACGTTCCGAACCGATAGAAGCCGGTGTAAGTGTGGAGTTCGACGATTGACTGAAAATCCGGATCGCCGAGCCTGAAGTACCGGCTATAACCCCGCTTTTATCCTGTAGCCAGAGTATAGGGTTTTGTTTCGCTGAGCTTGCCTCATAGACGATAGCCCCATCGTCCAGCGATGAATTTCGCATATTATCGTAATCGCCGCCGGAAACCGATGTCCAGAACCCGTTCGGTATGTATGACGTCCCTGCAAGGCATAGCCGGTTCTGGTACACACATATCGCCCTCGGATAACCCCTGTAGGCACTCCAGGCACCCTCGGCCCATTTTGTAGTAGCTGCTATGCCGGCCAGTTCGCTATAGACAGTGGCATTAACCTCATTTGCATCGATAAAGGCCGTTATCTCAACGTATCCGGCCACATCGGTATTATAGGCCACAATGGTATATTTACAGCTTCCACTACTATAGGCACTCATAGTCAGGCGATAAGAGTAGCCGGGCGAACCTTCGTTAAAGCTATATTGGATATTGGCTGCATCGCCGTTGAGTTTCGGGTACACAGGGTCCCAGCTCGTACCGCCGTTATCGCTTTTTTCAAGTGTTACCAGACCTATCCACGTTTCTTCGAGCGTCAATAAAGCATCGCCCTCGATTGCTACCTCACTACTGGATTCGTTGGCGTCAAGTGTCCCGCTTGTGGTCGTATTGTCCGCTTTTTCGGTGATTTTCCACAGTGCCCCGACATGGTTACCGTCAAAGATATTCGCATCTGCAATCAGAGTAATTGCACCGTTGGTATCTGACGGTGTTATTGTTGTTGTCGTGATATTATCAGTGAGGAATGGCCCCCACTGCCAGTTGACATCGGCGATTGTCCAGTCGGCGTGATTGTAACGGCATAATTTCTGGACCGGATAGTCCGGGTGGACAAGATACATCACATCGTGGATTTGGACGTATTGTATCCCTCTCAGGTCGTTACCGTCATAAGGACTGGTTATATAATAGGCGTAGTTCGGGTCGTTTGCATCGAGTATTTGACCGCTTGCAGCCCAGCCGGTTCTGCATAAAAAACAACAAGCAAACAGTACCATAATTTTTAACATTTTAAGTCGTTTATTCATTTTTCTACTCACTATTCACTAACGACTATTCACTAATCTGTTGTCCTGTAAAAACCTATGTATTGATGGCCAAAAGCTAAAACGTAAGAATCGTCTGTCGAGTACTCGAAGGGGATAAGACGAATCGGGTCGTTGGGTTCTACGGTTACGGCAGCCGCTTCATCAGAAGCTAATTGGCTCCAGTAGGTATCCATCGAAGGGCTGAGAACGAAGCCGTCAGGATTGAGAATATAATTACTATTGGATTGAACCTGATTAGTTTTTACAATTTTTATCTCGCTCAAATTGTCAATATCAAGGACAACAACATGCTCGTCACCATCATAATAATAATCATCTCTTGCGAACCACATATTACCATCAGTACCCCGCCACATTGTTGCACCATATTGTATATAGCTACTGGCAAGGACATTCAGGTCTGAGTCGAATTTGAAGATATTTACAGTGTCGCCGTCATAAGTTACTTCTCCCATTAGGGCATATAAATAATTGCCTACCCATTGTAACTGAATACAACCTTTGCCGTTTTCCTGTGTTCCGAATTGAGATTGCCAAGTTCCAGATAAATCGAATATGTTAATTAAATGCGTGTCCATTCCCCCGCCGTAGTATTGCCCGCATCCAAAAGCTACCAGACCTAATTTTTCGTGTATTGCAACATCTGCATTCATTACCTCGTTGTTTCCACTGGCATCTTCTTTTATGAAATGCAGAAGCAAATTACCATCCTCGTCAAATTTTGCCGGCCAATATCCAACAGTCGGCGTTGCTTTTAGAACATACCCACCGTAAACATTGTCATCACTATCAACACCTAATCTGCCGTATGTTCGGCTGCCGTGAGAATCGGCGGATTTCCAGACACATGAACCATCCGAAACCTGGTATTTGTAAATATCCGAAGCCAGACTCGGATTGTCGATTGTAAGCAGATAAATATATGCACCGTCACTGGTCGGGTTTGCACTCCGGCCATATTCTGCCGCACCCCATCCGGCAGGTGGTGCATCCGCCCAAGTACCGTCAAGACTAAAATCCGTACCGTCCATTCGGAAAAGGCAAGTCTGCGAACCACCCGCTACATAAACAGTCGGAAAGTAGATATTATAATCATCAATCACACATGGATAACCGGCACTGGTATCAATCACATTTAATAAAATTCGGATGACTGATTCATCACCGTCAAAAGTTTCGGCGGCAAAAGGAAAACCTCTGTCTATAACAATCTCATTTATTGTATTTCCAGCTTGGACAACAAAACCAGTGGTACCGCTATAACTCGTTGTGCCGCCGAACTGGACTCTTTGACCTGCCACGAATGGATTACCTACGCACGGCAAGCCTACAATACTGCCACCAAGACTACGGGCAACTCCGCCGGCAGTTAATTTAATATCACCATCACTCAACAATAAGCGAATGTTATTGGTCTCTTTCATAATACAGGTTACATTTTCCGGCACAGTCGGATTGTATGGGGTGTAACTCGGATAGATTATTCCTGATATTTGTCCGATGTACTCCGTCCCCGGCCTTCTTGCCGCCGCACCCTGCGGTTTGACCAGCATGTTCTCCATCTCCTCAACGCCGCTATTGCGTTTTTCAATATCTACCCGATATTTCACAAGCGGACTCAGCTCACCGGCGTTAAAAGAGCTTTCCAGCTCACCTGAAAAGGCGGTTGAGGCCATCAGCAGCAGCAATAAAATTGTTCTCAACTTCATTCTAATCTCCAACGGTTCGATAAAATCCTATACTATTATGACTAAAATCAAGGACGTATGCGTCCGTATCCGAATACTCGAACGGCAGCAGTCTCGATGGCGTATTGGAATCGTTGACATCGCCGATATACTCGGTCCCGGGCCTGCGGAAAACAGCCCCTTGTACCTTTACCAGCATATTCTCCATAGTCTCAGAACCCATCTGCCTCTTTTGCAAATCGACACGGTACTTCAGTAGCGGGGTCAAAGCGCCGGAATTGAACGAATTAAATAGCGGAGCCGCCACAACCATTGAGCAAAATATAATAATCGAAAAAAATACCGCCTTTTTCATAGTTTAAACTCAAGGCAAAGCAACTAAAACTCTCCATGCCCCGTTAGCGTACATATACACAGTGCCATTCGCACCGGCATCGGTATCAAGGTACAACGAACCCACGTTTGCCGTTCCTGGCAAAGTCGTACTGCTTGGTATAATAAGTTCGGCAGCCCCGACAAAAGAAGTCGTGCCATTAAGAGCTATATTCGTATAATCTGTCGTTCCGCCGTCGCCTATCTTGACCGAGCCGTCCGTGCCGCCTGCTGCGACTGTGGGGGTTAGAGTGATACTGCCGCCGTCTTGTCCGGGGCCAGCGGTCACAGCAGGGCCTGCTGTGATATGGACATCAGCACCTTTTTGTGGGCCACCGACAAGACCACCGCCTTGTAAATTAAGGTCGCCTGCTGGCTCAACAGTGATAACCCCGCTATACATCACGAGGTCGCCGTCGCCGTACATAAGCAGGTCGCCACTGTTATTGAAATAGGCCTTTGTAGATGGCGCTCCAGCTTCGGTATCGGTTGAAAAACCAAAATTACCAGAATCATCTGTACTTATCGACCAACCTGTACCAGAATCCGTGTCTAACAGGGAAATTCTTGGACTTGCAGAACGGGCGTAAAAGGCGGCATCCGCCAGACCTGAAGTATAACTGTGGGTGCTCTTGATGATACCCGTAGCTGTAGCGTGGCCTGCAAGCCGAATCCCCACATCGGCGGCCAAATCCAAATACCCATCTGCACCAGACCAAATCTTTATCGTGCCGTCCGTCTGGCCTAAATACAGATTGCCTGATAGATAGTTGTTGGCACTTAGGCCATAAAAGCCCCAGTTGGTAACGCCTGCGGTTTGTCCTGCATCATAATAACCACAGAGCGTTGTTATATAGGCCGGGGCGGTTACTGTTACCGCACCTGTCGAAAAATGATTAGCTTGGGTAATATACGGTGCACCTGTGGCAGTAGCACCTGGTGCTACTGCAAAACCGGAATACATACAAGATGCGGTGGTTGCGTAGGGATTGTCGGCAGAGGCGTCTACAGATTTTACTATTATCAACCCCCTGTTGCCGAACATGTTGGTAATTCTATACGAACCTGAAGGTTTCCAAGTATGACTGAAATTCAGACCGCCAGAAATTGTCCTATTTGCCGAAGGATTGTGTATTATGGCTAGGTCTTGCCCGAAATAAATAGTTGTCGTGCCGGTATAGGTATCCATTATTCTGAACGGCCAGTGTTCGTGAATTGTGGCATCAGAACCAAAGGCTGCGTGGCCGCCGACCAGAAGGTCGTTGGTAACATTCATATCATCAGTCGAAGTTATCTGCTCAGCGGTCAAAGTGCCTGCGGTCAGGGTGATACTATTGGCTGAAATAACCCAGTCGTTAATCAAATCCCTTGTCGCATCGATTAAAAGCGCCCATGTATGGTCGTTTGCATCATCAAGGCCGGTAAGACCGCCGTGGTCCACCCCCACGAGAACGCTGTTAACATCATCCCAGTATAAATTCGCATCTGAAATGATATCTCCAACAGAATTAGCGAACAGCACCTCTCCCTTACCGTGTCCGGTATTCAAAAAGAAATGGCCGCCGAGATTGGCATCGCCGGTAAACGGCCTCGAGCCTGTTACCGTAATTTCTCTTTTTGTGTCGCTTACCAGCGTATAATTTTCGCCGGAGGTATCCGCAAACAGAGAACCTGTCAGGACAATCAGTAGTAATAAAACTGTTTTTTTCATTTAGTACCCGTAAGCGATACAATTAACGTGCAGATAGCCCGATGACCTGTTGGTTATTATACATTTTGCCGTTTTCCCACTCTCTCGGCCAATTACAAGAGATGCCGCACCGTCCTCACCTGCGTTATTTTGTGCGGCAACAGTGCCATTCCATGCCTCTACAGGGGTAGAGATAGTATCCACCCAATTAGTATTGGGGTCGCCGGAACCACTGGCAAGTTCAGCAAGCGTTATGGGATTGTGAGATAAAAGCATTGCACCTACAGTCGCATTGCAATCAGCAACCACCTGACCGTTATTTCCATAATCAGCGATATAAAACTTGAAACTAAACGTCTCGCCATCTGTGGTCAGTGATTCTCCGTTAGGGTCATTCGGCTCGGTAGCGTAGAACATGACCTTTAACGTGCTCCATGTCGCAGGTATCTGTGTCCAGCTTTTAGCGTAAGCCCAGCTTGCAGTATTAACGTCAAGTGCCGTATCGTTGGCCTCGACAGCCGATATCAGCACTGCCGTCATCTGTGGCGTATAAATCTCGTCTGCCCGGGCCGAACCGGCCATAATCAAAACAAGTATGAGAAACAGTATCTTTTTCATTTCAAAAATCTCCTTATCCTAATGCTTGAAGTTCGTTATTGGCACCATCCCGCCAATCGGTATTTCCCTGTTCATTTTCGTTGAAAGTTTCGTCCCCGTTGGCCTCTCTTGCGAAAAGCCACGCTGCCTCTAATTCATAAGACACCTTTGAGCGCACTCTCTGATTCTCTGTGATATTAGGGGACAGGATATCGGCCAGTCTTGCCGAAATTAACCTGTGGAACCAGTTCGGCATTATAGTTACATCGCTTACAGTCGTGCTCTCAGCCTCACCCATCCATCTGTTATAGTGCCAGTAGCAGTCATAGTAATTTGTAAAGATGATTTTGCCTTCCCTGTGATACCGATATTTGACATCATCATAATTCGCTGCCCCAAGACCTCTTATAAAGAGCTGGTCGGTCGGCATTAAGTATCCGTAATCGTTCCCGCCAATATCAAGGGCCTCATCGACAACAGGATAACCAGTAGCGCAGTCCACACTATTGACGCCATCGCTGATAATCTCGCCATCGGTAAAGTCTCCGCTCGGCTCGGTCACAAGGTAAGTAGTGTCGTTTAACCTGGCGACTACTACGCAGGTTTTCAGACTCGTTGCCCCTGTTAAGGTTGCCCCAACCGCCCACACTGCCACCGTAGGTGCCGTATCGACCGTCAGCTTGTTAATGGCCGTCATATCGTCCGTGTGGATCCTTCTGCGACTGAAGATCCAGTCTTTAGACAGCAATTCCTTGACGATATCCTCGAAGATGGCAGCGATTTTATTGACATGAGGTGTACCGTCAGTCAGCAAAGTAATCAGTTTTTGGCCCACAGCCAGTAAAGCTATATTGGTAATCGCCGCCTTTTCATCTGCATTTGCCATACATCACCATGAAAATACAGGGGGCAGTTTCCTGCCCCCGTTAAAATTAGAATCCGCCGCCTGCTCCGGCAGTTACAGCACCCGTTGAATCCAAAGGGGTCCACCAGACATGCCATTTAATTGTGCCCAATGTTCCGGCACTTGTTCCAATGGTATACCCGACATCAAGACCTCCAACAATCACAACGTCCGTCAATACATGCGTAAGAGAGGAATGGGCCTCGCCTACACCAAGAGGGTATGTCGGAGCACCGGCATAAACCGCCGAAGCAACCTCACCTAAATCCCAGTCATCTACGTTTGCCGAAGCCCAGATAGCAGACGTATTACCAGCAACTCCCAACACAATAGTCGCATTGGTTCCCGCTGACACGAGGTTCTCGTGGGTACACTCCGCCATTATCGTCATCCTGACATTACCCGTTACATCAGCTATCTCGTGAGCAGCTACTGAGTTCCACGTTACACTCGTCATATTGGCGTCAATCGTGAAGTAGTTCGGATGACTATAAGAAGGCAGGGCCGCAGCTTCCAACTGTCCGATGTTAGCATCCTGCAAACCTCGCCAGGTTGTTATGAGCGTAAAGTTTGCATCGTGCAATCCGGCAGCCGTTACCAGTGTTTTGGAGTTAGCGTCATTCAGAGCCAGAAAATCTTCTATCTGTTGGATGTTGGCATCCTGAGCACCAATAGAGTCTATTAAACCACCTTCGATAACCCAGTTAGGCAGACCATCTGTATCGGCAGTCGTAGACAGGGTGTTTCGTGACTCAAACATAGAGCCTGCATCGAGGATTTTGAGCACTGTATCGGCAATCAGAACATTATCCTCAACCAGACCCGTTGTAGCCGCTGTAAACTCGACTGCAAACTCGCCCGAGGTAAGGTTTTGGATAGTGTTTCCTTTGATTAAGGCACCCAGACTGACATTGTCGCTCCATACAGGGGCCGAGGAATACTCACCGACAATCGTACAGCCGTAAACAACAGGTCTGTTGACATCTGCAAAGTCGATTGCCGAGGTAGCTCCTGTTGCAAGCCTGCTGTAAATTGTGCAGCCTTTTATTGCAGGGTCATCAGCACCGGCTGACGTAACGATGAACTTGTCAAATTCATAAGTTGAGGTATTCGGCTCAGGTGCAACGCAGTCAATCATTGTAAAGTTATTGCCCGTGACATATATACCTGTCGTCACCTCCGTTACGCCTGCCAGTAATCTAAGGTTGGATATCGTTACATTGTCAGCACTTGCAATTACATTTGCATCGGCGATACCGTATGTAAATGTCGGAGCAAGTGTGCCTTCGCCACAACCCCAAATCACAATCCCGTTACAATCAGCATTCCACATAGCAGCACCACCAGTGTAGTCGGATTCGGCGTGTCCCTGAGCGACAAGAATCACATCGCCGTTATCGGCAGTACAGAGGTCAATGGCCGCCTGGAGAGTGATTTTAGCCTTGTCCCAGCTCGTACCATCGCCTTGAGTCGCACTACTATCGACATAGTAGATATTACCCGTGCCAATCTGACCGCCTAACCTGCCTTCCATACCTTCAAGGCACTTTCGGAGCGTGTTACTCGGAAAATCGGAATAAGTATCCGTCTCCCCCCATCTAATATCAAATGCCGAGGTGTAGCCGAAAGCCGAAGTAGCCATAATCAGCATTATCAAGAGAAAAATTAACTTTTTCATTTCTTTATACCTTTCAAATCAATTGTTTCTAATAGTGGGGCAGCCGGAGAGGACAAAATGCCTCCGGCCACCCCGTAACTGCATTAACTCGGTACTTTCTGAATCGCATCGTTTAGCGTTATTGGTGCAATGTGGAAATAGGCATCGACAGTGCTTCCAGTTGTCAATGTATCACTGACTGGGTCATAGAACAGACCCACGAAACATTGTGTCAGCGGGACACAAACTTGGATGTTCTTCACGCATCCAGATACCAGTTCAGCCATTGAAACAAAGCAACTTCCGAGGTCGATACAGGAACTCGTCATATTGGCATTGTCGCAGGACCGCAGATAAATGTTCATACCTGCCGCACCACCACTACCGGCATCGGCATTTGCGGGAATGATTATATTCACTACCCCGACAAGCTGGTCGTTGGTGAGTATGGTTGAACCGCCAGAAGCAGTAAGTTCCATATCGAAAACATGCGTGCTGACGACTCCGGTATTGGTAAGAGCACCTAACGGCTGAGCATCACTAAAACTATAATCTCTCATTACTATTACTCCCTAAAAAGAGTTTGTTTTTACTTGTTAAGCTACAACGGCTTGGGTATTTGTGAGAACGGTCGTATCAATTACGCGGACAGGAATGTCCTGGAAAACCTTTACCCGTCTGCCGAAAATTTCCGTTGTCGGCCACAGGATATTGTTTTTCTTCAGGGCGTAGACGTCCATCTGGGAAGCGATAGACCTGTTGACATACATTCTCGTTCGGGACACATCAAAGGAGCCGTCGTTGATAAGCTGGATTATGTTTTCAACAGCGCCATCACTGAAGGAATTTGTCCCGTTCATAGTAGGGTTGATATTGGCAAGACGGCCAATCTTCCTGTTATTGCCGACAGCAAGGCCCAGCCACGCCTTGAACTGAGCGACATAGGCGTAATACTTGGCGTTCACATCTGTTTCAACTTCAAGACAAGGCTCTTTGCCCTTGTCGTGTATCGCGACACCCAGTGCGGTATTCTTCATCCAGCCGGGCGGATAGATGCCGTAGGCTCCGCCTGTTTCGTCCGTGTTCCATTCGACAAGAAGTATTGACGTAGTCACAGAGCCAGCACCGGTATACCCGTTTGACCGAACATTGTTTAATCCGGTGGGATTCAGGGCATCCAATCTTTGGAGTAAACCGTTAATGTGCTCGCCGCCGTCAGCTTGTGTACCATTGATAAAGGAACTGACTACATCTTCGCCGAGTTTGCGGGCATGTGCTTCGTCTTCCTGGCGTAACTTTACGCCCGGGTTGGCGAGGGTATCGATTTCATCTTCGTCAATTTCACGTCTCCGCTCTTTGAGCATGACATCTTCATAAATGACCTGCTTATTGAGCTTCGAGGAAACTACGCCCTTGTAGAATGTACGGTTTGTGCTTGCTACCATTCCCGTATCACGGACAAGCCTGTGTTTCAGGCCCATGTTTGCTTCAACGAATGGTATATCGTTGAAGAAATCGTCCACAAGCTGATTCATCACCTTGATTAGGGGCAGGACGGTTTTACCGTCAGAGGTCTCTTTCGCCCTGTCCAGCAAGGTATACTTGGTGTTGATATATTGTGTACCCATTCGAATAACTCCTTAAATAAAAATGTTAAACTCAATTTTTACTTTCGGGAGTTATCCGCACTTTGCGGCTTCCCTGACACTCAACGGCTGTTTAGACCGGCCTGCACTTTACAGGCTGAGCATCAGTTCCCTTGCGGGGTTAGCTGATATCATAAGCCGGATCGTCCCTTGCGGGCTCCGGTGTTATTTTCTACTCGATTGGCTTTCCTGTGTTTGGGTCATACTTATACGTCATAGGCCAGCCCTCGCCAGTTTGTCCGCCGGCGGGTGCATCGCCGCCGAAGGTCTTACCTGCCAGAATCAAAGGTGAAATCTCGTGCAGTATATTTCTTATGGCAGGATGATTTTTGATACCGAATGTTTCGAGAATCTTTGTAAGCTCTGGTCCGGCTTTCAATTTGGCCAAGGTATCATCACCGGCCTTAACGAAGGCCGGATAGTTTTCCTTGTGTATTGCTTTTTGGGCCTCTTCATCGGTCTTCATCATTTCCAGACCTTTAGCCTCAAGGTCTTTAGCCTGTTTGTCTAAAGCCGTTATGACAGTATCCCAGACAGTTGAAAGAGCGTTTTTCGGGACTCCGGCCTGAAGTGCCGCCGTCCTGACCACATCAGCTACAGCCTTATACCCTGCGGCATCATCGCCGTCAGGTACAGACAGCTCGTAGCCATCCACCGTTTCCGGCACGTTCATAGCCTTGCGATAGGTGGCGATTTCTTCTGGTGTCGCCTTTTCGCTGGGTATCTTGACCATGCCTTTGGTCTTTTCAGCGAAAGCGGCTTCGCCCTTACTGATGGTACGCTGGCCGTTTGCAACGGCGTTTACCAGCGTTTTCATGTCCTTGATATTATCGAACATCTTCGTTGGCTGCTGTTTTGTGTCGGGGTCGTTGTAGAAGTTATCCCCTAACATCTCCGGCAGTTTTGTCGTAAACTTTTCTGTAAAAGCTCCATTTTCGTCAATCATTTTGTTCTCCTGTATTTCGCTATCATTTTTCTGATAAAGTTAAATAGCCTATTGTTATCTACGGTTCCAGTTTCTTCGTTCCAGAAAACAGTCATCACCAGAGTCTTGGCGAAGTTATTCAAGGCCATATCCTGCTCGTTTTTACACTGTTCGAGAAACTTTAGCTCGTTGAGCATAATTTGCAGAACGAATTTGCCCTCTTCCGTACTAAAAACAGAGCGAAAAGTGTGGGCCACTCTTTTGCCTTCATCATCTTGTTTTAACCAGTTGGCGAATATGTCATCCATTCTTTTCTATAACCTCAAAGGCACTGCCCTTGTTAGCTACGACTTCGGAGTTACGTACCTCGAAGTTGCCTTCTTTTGTCATGACCGTAACTATTCCCATACTCACATCGACAACGATACCTTCTCTCTGCCCGCCAGTATCCTGCCGAAATATGATTATATCGCTTTTGTTAACCTTCATTGTCTACTCCACTTTTTACAGTCATTTTGAACTTGCCCTTTTCCTTGCCGCCTTGCGATGACTCCGGTACATACCGTAACATTGCCCTGCTGCCTGCTCCTGAGTTTTGCCTTCCTTCATCACTACCGGAATACAACGGGCAACATAATCTTTTTCAGACTCGTTTGGGTTCGGAGTCGGCATTATCTCAATCCCAATTTCTTCTCGATAGCCCAGAGCCTTATTTCATGGTCGTTAATCGCCACGACACCGAGCTTAACATCCGGCGGAGATTCTTCTTTCACTGGTGCGACTACCGGCGGCTCGATTACGACCGGCTCTTTGACTTCTGCTATTGTTTCAACTGCTTTTTTCTTTGCCATCTTTTGTCCTCTCAAAATTTATGTTCTGTTTAACGGCTATATTCATTACGCCGCATCCCTCATATTACTCAAAACGCTGTCTGCTTCGATTTTCTTACTCAAATCAGGGACTGCCTTCGCAGCCTGAGCCATAATAGCCATCTGCCTGTCCTCTGCCTGCTGCTGTGCTGCTATAGCCCTAATCTCCAATACTTCATCTTTCGACAGGATAATATCTTCAGGAGTATTGCCTGATTGCAGTATCTTTCGCATCAGTTCATCGCCTTCGATAACGACATTAGAATCAGGTGCCACCGCTAAAGCCTCCCTGATATATGCAATCGTAGTCAGCAGGTTTCCTGTCTCATAGTATTGCTTCAGCATTTGCGAAAGCGGGCCTATGTACTGGATATCTATTCTGCCGTTCTGGGCCTCCAAAACCTCTTGTGGCGGTTCCGGTGCCCTGCCAGCATCTAATTCGATTGAGTATATCCTGTCGAACTCAAGGTCTGTCGTAGTGCCTAACGTCCCCAAAAACGGAGCCATCAAGGTCGCCCTTTCAGCCTGTCTCATACGAGCTTCGCCGAGTGTCTTTGATGTCGAATCGGCATTTAGACCCAAGAATAACGGAACTCCGAACCGCTCCTCTACCATCGCCTGCCAGCGTTGATGATTATCAATCCCGAACGGATAGCCGCTACTATCTATCAACCGTGCTATCAGGTCGCCCATCTTTACGCCCTGCATCTCACGAGTACCAACGAAATTAACCGCACCAGCTCCCATATCCAATTTGTGTTTGAGAGCCGATGACATTGCCATTGGCGGTCTTGCCCCTAACTGTGAAGCCAACAGCATATCTTTTGACATCAAATTGCAGGTCAGTATCTCAATCAGCATCTGGGATACCATACCCCTGCCGTAAGCCTCGTGTGATGGCCGGCCAAGTGCCCAGGGTATAGGATTCAAGGTCGGTGTCCCCGTCTCCCTCATCATAATGCCGCTGACATTATCACCAGAAGAGGTAACATTGACATAGTAATGCTGCCAGGGCATGTTCTTTACGCCGATTTTGTCCGGCTCGTAATCCTTGTTCTTGTATATGCCGTGAATTATATCGACTGGGGTATCAGGGCTATTTTCCAAACTTTGAATCTGGGTCTGACTCAAAGCCTGTTTACCGAACTCGTCCACAACATCCCTTACTGTTCGGCTACTGAACTTGTGGTGTATACCTACGACACGGCCCCACCAGTCCCGCCTGACCCAGAACTCCCTCGGATGTGGTGCCATTGTCATTAACTTGCCACTATCCGAATCTTCATCGATGAACAGGTACGCATCGCCCGGGGCTGCTGCGTCTTTGATAGTTACAAGTTTCTGCTCGTAATAATTGCTTTGATTGAGAACGTATCTGAGGTGTTCGTCCGTCTCCTGCAGCCATCTGCGGACATTCTTTGAATCTCTTAGTTTTCGTTCTGCCATCTGCAAGGCGAACCAGTTTATCTCTTTCGGCATATAATGGCCGATAAGTCCGTTTGACCATATATCCAGCCCGCGAAAAGCGGTAGCATCGTACACTTTACGGACTTTGGTATTGCTCTTTCCTGCCTGGCTGCCGAGGACGGAATCTCGATAATCCCACTGGTCAGACCGGCCCGGGTAGCTCAAAGCGGTAGATATTTGCTTCAGGGCTTCATACGGCTTGCGTATCGTTTCGAGCCTGCCCTGTTCATCTATGATGTTTTTGGGGGTCTTAGTCATCCAAACCGCTCCTTAACTGTAATTTCCAACCTACTGCCGGTTTTCCTGTTATAGCGGTTTAAGTACCAAAAGATGATTTTTAGCTTTATAGGTAATTTTTTCATATCCCCGCTCCCAGCTTCTGCGTCTTGATAGCAGGTTCGCCAGACACCTGATTGAGCATTGTAGCTTTTCTCCGCTTGGCAAAGTCTCTTAGTATCTTGTCCTTTTCGACATCGCCCTGCAGGACTTTCTCAATTGGCTGTGTTTGAGTAACCAGTGGTGGCTTTTTGGGCTTGCCTCCGAATAAGCTGCTTAGGACATCACTCATATCACAATCTCCCTAAACTCATAGGTTCATAGGCTTGCTTGTCATATCTATCGTAAGGATTGTTATCTTCAGGCTCAGTGAAGCCGATGTACTTGCCGCCAATCTTCATAAACCTACAAGCCAAAGCCATAGTCTGAAACGCATCTGCCCCATCACTTGACCAATCATGGACAGGCTTATCGCTATACCTTGTAGTATGTTCATCCCATTCATAACGATAATAACTCAGGCAATCTATGAGTCTCTTGGTCTTTTTGGCATCGAAGAAACAGGATTTGAAAATTTCTCTAACCGCTTCGAGGCCATCAACTTTCTGGTCCGGTCGGGGTACTTTTTTAACTTTGTGCAGTCCCAGCAATGACTCAATTTTATCTAAAAGCACTATGCCATCGCTTTTTTCACGTTGCTGGACATCGTGAGGTAAATAGTGTGTCTCGTAAATATACTCCTTCTCTGACAGAATTTTAGCATAGTAAGTAACCCCTCGGCCTGAATCTTCAAGATAGTCAATTACATTTTTCTTGTTGTCGGTGAATTGTGCAAAAACAATAGCAGTATGATTACCGATACCAATATCCCAAAAAGTGTAAACGGGTGCACCTTCAATATGTGGCACAAACCGAATCCTGCCCTCGTTTCGTACCTTCTCCATCTCGTCAGCATAAACCGCACCTTCAACAGATTGCTCGAAAGCCTCTGCCGAAAAGCTCGGATGTTCCCGCTTCATCTTGGAACCTAAACCCATAGGGCCGTATTTTTTCAGAGCGTACCAGGCTTTTTGCCGTTCATTAAGTGTTATGTCGTGCTTTTCCCTTAGTTCTTCGAAATAGCGGTTAAGTTCATCTGATGTCTCGACTCCTGTTGGGTTTGTCTGATTTTTGTCATCCTCGAACCAGGGGAAAAAGTGGAAACGAGCTTGCATTTTGCTTAGTTTTTTGCCCTGTTTTTCTCTGGCCGTGTCCGATTGTGAGTGCGTACATAACTCATAGAAATCACCAGCTCCACCTTCGGCAGTGCTTTCAACAAATAAGTAGCTGCCTTCATGCAAAGCTGGCATCGTGCCTGTTTTAAGTTCTTCTGCTTTAAGGGGGTATTTAGCACATAACTTTCCGTGTTCTGATACATGCAGGAAATTAAGCGTACTTGACCGCAAAGACAGTGCTACTCTAATCCAGCTATTGTTTGCAAGATGTAGAACATTACCATCACTTTTAAGGGCAGGGCAGCGTTCCTTGATGGCTTGCGGTAGATTATCGTATGGATATTTGATTTTCGTTGCGAATATGTGCTGAACGTCTTTGAGGGTATGTGCTATGATTGCAGCTTCGATATTGTCATTCCATAAGGCTAAATCCAAGCCTATCAAGTCAATTTCTGTAGTAAAACCATGCTGTCGGCTTTTCAGGATAACATTCCAAAACCACATATCATCCCACAGCTCACGCTGTACAGGACGCATCTTGAACTTAACCCGATTGCTATGCTCATCAATAATCCAATACAGGTTATTGAGCCGCCACAAGGGGTCTTTGAGCTTAGGCTCTAACTCACTCTTTAATTGGCAATCCTTTATTGCTACCACTTATTTCTCTCATCAATCCAGCCAAAGCATCGGTTACATCATGCTGGACATCTGTTTTATCTGTCCAACCAAACCGATTTTTCATATTCATAGTCCATAAGCCGGTCTGGAAAACTTTCGACCTTATTCCTTTTCTGCCTTGTGACTCCCACCAGCACTGGCAAAGCAAATGAGCCTTTTTTATGGTTAGGGAAAATTCTTCCTCTTCAGCAATAAATCTTTCCCATAAGTCCTGTGATATACAGCCTAAAGCAACTCTTATCTCGACATCGCTACCCCCGTTTTTGGCGAGTTTTAATACTTCTTCTTTCCAGTTCTTAGGTAAACCGTCCAGTGTTTTTTTTGGTCTGCCAACGCCCCTGGCCTTCTTTTTCGCTTTAGCTTTCTTAGCCATTACCTTTATATTACGGCAATAGCTCAAGAAATGTCTAACAAGTGATTACTTGTAAAATTTATTCTCCCCTAATCTCTTGCAAATACAGCACTTATGCCGCTTGACTTTGTCCCAATAACTTAATGTCCTTTTTTGGTTTTTATTTGACTTTTGAAAAGCAATAGCCGATAATTATAACAGTATGAAAATGCTTGCCAGCACAATCCGAAACATAATCACTCAGCCGGTTAGGGTCTGCGTATCACGCTGGCAAGCGTTGCAGGTCTTGGCCGGCTTTTTCACTGGAAGGGTAAAATGATGGAAACTGCAAGCCGAAATTTGCCAATCCTTGAACGTTGCACCCAAGCAAAAAAAACGAGGTGCGGCTTTTATGACGAGTCTTCTTGTCAACCAATTAAAAGATGTGATGGTTTTTTGGACAGAGCCGACAAATGGAGACCCGAAATTGATGAAGGGCAAGGGCTGGGCGGCGACGCCCGGGCAGAAAGCGGCCCAGATTAAGCCCTGACCTTAGTGTTCTTCGTCCGTCCAATTGCGGCTGGCCTCCTTGTGGGCTGGCCGCCGGAGCATAAGTTTATCGAATTTCTCTGCCGAACCTGCCATCCAGGGTTTTATGCCACGAGCTTCCATAAATCTTTCTTCGGCCTTTATCCGTTTTATATGGGCCTTTATCCGCTGTTCATGTTCATTTGCAAGTCGGCCAAAAAGTTTTCCTCTTTCAAAATTCTTTCGTGATTCGAACTGTCTGCTTATTTCATCGGCTTCTGTATATTTATCCCGTAATTTTATTGTTGAGTCCATATAGCACTTCACAGATTTTTTCGGCAATCGTAATGCGTATTTTATGTTCCCCTGGATGTTCGATTGGTTTGCTAATGTCCTCGATTTGACTTTGAAACTGCTGAGACCAGCCACAGGCGGTAGCAAAAGCATCTTGTGACAAAAATCCTGCTTTTTCCCGTTCGACGATAAGGACGGCAGATATAACTATCCAGTGGTCTTTACTTGGTTTTATCAACTCTTCTGGCATCCCTGCCTACTCCTTTTGGCTTCAAAGGGCTATTCGGTCAGTCATCTTGCAATTTCTTTCCCTTAATGAGTTTCGTTACTACCCAAGCTATACAACATAAGTACACAATTACAGCGATTGGACCAGTAACCCAGAAAAAGAGGCAATAAAAATAAACAATATCCCCACCCCCGGCTACTACACCACGCCTCTGAGCAATTTCATCCAAAATTCCCAGAAATATTGGTAAAATCATTGCACTTATTACACTTATTACATAGATTGCTTCAAAAATTTCCATAGTACCTAACTCCTTTTGTTAAAAACCAGTATTCAAAAGATAATCGTCCAGAACGACAATCGCAATTCCCATCGCTATAAGAACCAGCCACATAGCAACTATCCCAAAAGCGATAATCAGGGCCATGCGGTTAGTCATTCCTTCTCCAAAACTATCGTATAGAACATTCCGCCTAACGGCAAGATTTTTTCAAGCCACTTTATGACAGGATACAGGAAAGTTGGCACAAGTTGAGGATAGCTATGCCCGCCTGCCAGCAGATATGCCAGCGATGTATGAGTTTTAATGTTGATTATTTCAAGCTGCGGGTATAGTTTTTTGAAATACTTAACATCCCGGAAAAAGAGTATCCAGGCCATCGCATTATTGACCGGCTCCCAGTACAAATCCGGCCTGAAGGATTCGAAGTGGAATCTATAAATCAATCTTGACCATCGTGTATTGGCCGGTTCTATTATCAGGATTTTGCCGCCCGGCTTCAGGCAGCGTAGAGCCTCGTTAAAAAATGTTTCCGGTCTTAAATGATGCAGGACATTTATCAGAAGGAACGCATCTATCGTCTCTGCCCCGAATATCATATCCATCGCTGAAAAGCACATATCCGTCCCGACTTCCTGAACGTCTGAGGTAAAAACAAGGGGCATAATCTCTTTGACCCAGCCGTTACCGCCTTCGCCCAGCTCGACTATGACTTCATCACGGTGTTTCCGTAATCGAGAAAGAGGACTGCTATAATTATCACTTGCATAGAGACAATCCCGCATCTGCCGATACCAACCAAGATACACTTTTTTGAGTAATCCGTTTCTCATTTAATCACCCTGCCCATTCTTAAATAGTTTTGGTGAAACTAAGGTCAATACGGCCTTGTAATACTCATCACACATCCCACCATAACTCACTGCCGATACGAATAAAGCAAAGTCCCGCATCTCGTCCTTTGTCAATAACAACATCTTCGTCAGGTCAAGTATCACGCTAAAATCACTTACCCAAACAGTCATTTCACAGCTTACGGCCTCTGTGGAGAATGCTATCTTGTGACTATCGTCAATTGTAATTGCTATGTCCGCCAAGTCGTCCTCCAAATCGTAAGATACTTCATAGAAATTGGGGTCATAAAGTAAATTTAGACTTCTAACGAGTTCAGAATTTGGGTCTATGATAATCTCGGTTCTGCATATCATATTGCAATCCACCTCTTCGAATCCCAACTTCTGTTTGAAATCGTCAAGGGTGAAATCTCTTGTTACGCCGTCAAGTATGATTCTAATATCAGTGTAATAATCACAATTACTCTGACATCCATTACGAAAGTCACTAACTTGATTAGAATCAATCGAAATACTGTATGCTACGCAGAGCGGAACAGTAAAATCTATGGGTTCTTCTATCGTACCAATAGCCTCAACATTAGTAAGAGTGCCTATGCTCCGTGTCTGTTTGGCTTTACCTAAAAAGGCAGCTATATACAGACCGCCCAAAACAATGATTATCCACAACAAAACACAATAAGATTTCCATTTCATTTTTTACTCTCCTTGCGGCCATAGCAGCCGACCAACGCCTATTCCGATTAACGCCATTATCCAGCTCGGTGAACCCGAGCCGGCCACTGACCAGTTACCGATAATCCCGTTGAACAAGTCCCAGCCGAACCAAACGAAAAAGCAGATAAGCAAAATATTCCTGATACTGCGAAACAACACGACCGGAATCGTGAAGAAAAAGTGGCCGATTAGAATCCCCATAATCATCGGGAAAGTCGAGCATCGCTGGCCGAGATACTTCATAGCCTGACTGATAGTGCCATCGCCCGAACAGGCCAGGTAAATATCGAAGCCGATCCAGGCCACTGCCGTTATCGCCAAAATAATAAGTGCTTTTTTCATAGTCCTACCTTCTTAAATATCTTTTCTGTTAATGTTAATGTCAGATTTTCCTCTGTTACTTTGGTATTAATAATATCCATCAATTCATCACATATAAAGGGACCTCGATATTGCAAAATCCTTGTCTTTGTTTCGAGTTCAGCTGCATTCGGGTCAACATCGAGGATTCGTTTGGCATATTGTTTCAGGTCATTTGGCAAGTCTTTATCCGGCACATTACGCCAGTCAATCAAAGTTCCGGCAGGTAGATAAAAGAGCCTGTCAGGATTGAGATTGTATAATTTTACTGTCGGCCTGCCGCAGCCAGCACAAAAAAGCAGCAGAATTGATATTATGATATGTTTCCGCATTTTCTTACTCCCTATTATCTTTGCCTTTTTCGAAGCTATTCAGCAAATCAGAGGCATCGCCCTTTTTCTTGGCTTCTTCGTACTCTGTTTTTGCTTCCTGTTCTTTTTCTTTTCGCAAAGCCTGTCTGCGTCTGTAGTCCAGCCAACTTTCCCACACACCCTTGAAAAAGTTTTTGAAAACTTCCCACCACGCTAATCCACCAATGGCCATAACTCACCTCAATCTTCGAGCATATTATCTGTTAAATAATATGGAAATCCTGTTTTTTCCGACCTGCACAATCTCAAATGCCAGGGTAAACGGACAAAGTAATAATCTGGCCCGACAACCTTTATCTTGACTTTACGTTCGCTTAGGACCGATGCCATTTCCAGACAGCAGGTATAATGTTCTGGTTTTTTGATAGATAATAATCGAGCGAATGACTGAACAATAACCCAATCACCTTTTTTATGTTTCATAATTTCACCTCAAATCTATTATGAGATATTCTTTCGGGCTATTACATAGGCACCTGGCAGCAGACTGGTCTTAATCTTTGAACTAAAAGGCAGAAAACTCAGCCAGTAACATATCCTGTCGAACGGATTATTGATAAACTGTGACCGCATACCACACTGTAATATCTCAAGGTCGTACTCCTGCATCAATTGTTTCATCCGCTCCAGACTGCATACGTAGTTGTGGCCATAGTCCGAACCCCAGTACAACCACTTCCAGAAACGAATGTCCGGGGCCTCGATGAACATGACTCCGCCGGGTCTCAAACATCGTTTGGCAGTTTCGATAAAGTCGTTTGCATGGACCGTATCTCTTACGTGCTCCAAAACAGACCGGGCCATAAATACATCAAACCCTCTTAGAAGTCGGAGCCTTTCCCAATCGGGAAATACTGCCTTGTATACATTAAGACCGAGTTTTCTGGCACATTCTATACCTATGCTGCTGGCCTCTATTGCAGTGTAAGCGATGCTTTTATCTTTGCACAACAGACCGTAAGTACATCTGCCCGGTCCAATCTCAAGGACTGACTTGCAGACGATGAATTTGGCTATCATATTGAACGTGGCTCGGTCTCTCCGCTTCAGGATAAATCGGTCAAGTCTGCCTATGCTTTTGTGCTGATGGTATTGTTTATATTCCCACATTATTTTTTTCTCTCATTAAAAATAAGTTTCTCGCATAAATCGGTACTGCCAGTAAGATGGCAAAAAGTATCATAAAGTTGCGAATATGGATTGCGTAAGCGATTATGAAAGAGCTGCCGATTAGCGACAGAATCCAGAAGGCTCCGGGAACACAGGATTTGCCTTTTCGCTCACTGTAGAGCCATTGTACAAAGAACCTCAGAAAAAAGAATACGTTGCCGGTCAGGGCAACTAAGGCCCATCGCCAGTCATCAACAACGCTGTCTTTGAAAATATCAATTAAGAAGTCAATCATTTTTGCTTTCACAAAAACAGGCCCCGCCCAGCTTCCGTACCAGACGGGGCCGAACCGCGTTAATCTGGCGAGCCTTCTGTTGTAGCTCCAACTCCTTAAGTAACATCATTATCCGGCACACCCAGCGCTTTCCGCAAAGCAGCGAGCACCGGCAGGAGGATGTCTTCGTCCCAAGTTGGGTCGCTGGCAAGAACTTTTTTCTCTACATAATCGAAAGCCTTGTCGATAACATTCCTGACGTTTTCGGGCGATAGCAAAGCCGACATAGCCACTATTAACCCTTTCAGTACTTCCAGTAATAATTTACTCATACTTTTTTACTCCTTTCTGTTCTCAAAAATTACGTTTATATTTAAGCAGGGCAGGCATCCGTTCCCGCCCCGCGAACATTGTTGGTTGATATGAGAATCTTATGCAGTGCCGGCCTGTCGCAAGGTGAACAGATTTGAAAGTTCCAAAAAGCAATTCCATCTCAGTTTCTTTGTCGTCAACAAAGACCTTCCAGCCCCGATACCAATTATCAATGAAACTCAAGTAACCCTCAACCGGTAT
>Ga0307376_10000585_pt1 | contig 44635 bp, 38 predicted proteins | sample TR2MG_FD_202536 | JGI IMG/M metagenome (GOLD analysis project Ga0307376, IMG submission 202536) | Soil microbial communities from Risofladan, Vaasa, Finland - TR-2 | ecosystem: Environmental > Terrestrial > Soil > Coastal area > Acid sulfate soil | place: Finland: Risofladan, Vaasa | collected...
TCAAATATTTACGAGGTAAATTACCTGGCTATATGAACTAGCAGTCGTGGAGTATGAAATAATAGGTTTTTGGACAAATTCAGATATCTCAAAGAACGTTTTTTTATAGTCGTAAAGTAGAACTAAATAACATTAATAAAAATATCCCTGAGGCAAAACTCGGAGATCAGTATGGAAATGAGCTTTTCATCTTAATGGTTCATGATGCAATTCGCAATTATTACAAAAGATCCTTCTCATTTATTGAGACTTTCTCGCAGGATTTTATTAGTAATCACATTTTTGAAGATCCGGTTCCGGTTTATAACAATAATCTGCTTCTCTATAAAATAAATTTCAGTACCAGACATAGTGTTGCAGGAGACTCTCTGTTGTTGTCAGGAGCAATCTATATTCAACCCAAAGATTATTCAATTCACAAAATAGAATATTCGAGTTATTACCTCAATAAGAGAATGGTAAATAAAGAGATGTTTAATATTGATATTGAATATGGTTATGAAAATGCATTAAACTCATTAATGTGCCTTAAATACATTTCTTTCAATAATATCTTTAATGTGGTTGACACAACTGATAATTTATATTTTAAACTTTTGGAATCCTATTGGAATCCTTCTGAATATTCAAAACTAACAATGGTTTTTGCATTTAACAACAAGATAGATCCTGAATCAGCAGCCAATAAGGATAACTATGAAATAATGGTTGGAAATAAGGATCTGAAAATTAAAAGCATTCAGGTCTCCGGGAAAAAATTACTCATCAAATTAAAAGACGAGAAAACAATAGGATTGAAAAGCAGATGCAGAGTCTATATTCATAATATTAAAGATATAGATGGCAATATTTATAATAAACGTAAAAACATAGAACTTTATCAATACCGGGAACTCTTTGTACAGGAGTATAATAAATCTGTACAATTTGCCGATAGCTGCCTGCTCCAATATCTCCCACTCGAACAAAACTGCATTTCAAAAACTACTAGTATTTATAATTACTGGATGAACACTCCTGAGAATATTAAAGCTGACAAATAAGAATTCAATTTTAGTATGTTTGCCTTCATATACATGATCCGGGGAATTGAAAAACAGGATAAATAATCTAATTTTTAATTATTTAACATATCTTATATGAATACATTTAATAAAGATTTTTCAAAAAAATCAATGCCTAAGACCTTGCTTATCCTGGTCCTGATTATCACTTTTTCACTTAACGCTGTATCTCAGAGTGGAGGCATCAAGTGGTCGGATGATGGAAACTCCTACTACCGGTTAGAAAAAAATGAGCTTTTTAAGTACACCCTTCCGGAAAACAAAGCCGAATTGATAATATCTGAAAATCAGCTTACTCCTCAAGGAACAGCGACTCCTCTGAGCATCAGCTACTACACATTCTCCGCAGACCAGCAGAAAGCATTGCTTTTTACCAACACAAAAAAAGTATGGCGATTAAGAACCAGGGGCGATTACTGGATACTGGATATGAAAACCGGCTCATTAAATCAATTGGGAAAAGCCTTACCCTCCTCTTCATTAATGTTTGCAAAGCTCTCTCCAGATGGAAAATCTGTTGCCTATGTGTGTGAAAATAACATCTATGTGGAAGATCTGACTACATCACAAATCAAGGCCATGACCACCGATGGTTCCATAACGTTGATTAATGGTACTTTTGACTGGGCTTATGAAGAAGAATTATACTGCCGTGATGGCTTCCGATGGAGTCCCGATGGCAAATCGATCGCCTACTGGCAGGTTGATGCCAGCAGCATTAAGAAGTTTTATTTGATCAACAATACCGATTCCATTTATTCTCAGTTAATTCCAATCGAATATCCTAAAGTTGGAGAAAACCCTTCCTCCTGCAAAGTGGGTGTCGTAAATATTGCCGATGCCAGAACTACATGGATGAATATCCCTGGTGATCCTGCTCAAAATTATATTGTGAGGATGGAATATATTCCTTCTTCAGATAATCTGCTTATCCAGCAAATAAACCGAAAGCAGAATTGGAGTGGCCTTTTTATCTCAGAGACTAAGACTGGCAACTCCAGGGCTATCTATGAAGAGACAGATGAGGCGTGGGTTGATTTGTTTGTGTTAGGAAACCCATATACAATTGACTATACTAATAACTTTGTCTGGATTAATGATAACAGGAACATTCTTTGGGTTTCTGAAAAGGACGGATGGAGACATTTGTATCAGGTTTCATTGGAAGGAAAACCGGAAAAGCTCGTGACTAAAGGAAACTACGATCTTATTGACCTGAAATATGCTGATCAGAAATCAGGTTATGTTTATTATATGGCATCACCGGATAATGCCACCCAAAAATATTTGTACCGTACCAGGCTAAATGGCTCCGGAAAGCCCGATTTAATAAGCCCGCCATCTTTAATAGGAATACATGATTATTCCATTTCTCCTAACGGGAAATTTGCTACCCATGTTTTCTCTAACCATTTTACTAAACCATCTCGTGAGAATATAACTATACCCGATCACAAACCATTGGTTGAAAAAGAGGGCATTATAGCCAGGCTGGATAGCCTTGAGATAAAATCCACAACTGAATTCTTCAGGATTACAACCACCGACAATATTGAAATGGATGGATGGATGGTTAAACCCATGGACTTCGACCCAAATAAGAAATATCCGGTGGTCTTCTATGTTTATACAGAACCTGCATCAACTACTGTAAATGATTCGTATGGAGCTAATAAAAATTTTCTATATAAAGGAGACATGGCTGAGGATGGTTACATATATATTTCTTTAGATAACCGAGGAACACCTGCTCCCAAAGGTAGGGCATGGAGAAAAGCAATCTTCCATAAAGTCGGGCAAATAAATATCCATGACCAGGCTATGGCAGCCAGAGAAATAATGAAATGGAATTTTGTAGATTCTGAAAGAGTTGCAGTATGGGGTTGGAGTGGAGGAGGCTCAGCAACCTTAAACCTTATGTTTCAATATCCTGAAATTTATAAGACCGGAATTGCTATTGCAGCTGTTACTAATGACCTTACTTACGACAATATTTATCAGGAGCGTTATATGGGACTGCCACAGGAAAATATGGAAGATTTTTTGAAAGGATCACCAGTTACTTATGCCAAAAACCTGAAAGGGAATCTGCTTTATATCCACGGAACAGGAGACGACAATGTACATTACCAGAATGCCGAAATGTTGGTTAATGAGCTAATTAAATATAATAAACAGTTTCAGTTTATGCCCTATCCCAACCGCACCCACAGTATTTCGGAAGGAGAAGGTACACGGGAACATCTGATGACCCTTTATACCAATTATTTAAGAAAGTATTGTCCTCCGGGGGGAAAATAATCTTAATCTGGAAGCATCCTTCCGTAAAGGATTTATATTTATAATGATAGATGTAAATGCATTTGTATATCATATAAATTCACTCTAATAGAAGGCTTTTGGATAAATTAAAATTTGATAACTTTATCCCGGGAAAGATTGAATATTAATAAAAAAGGTGGAAATGCAGCAGAAAAAAATCATATTATTCTTATTAATACTGTTTTGCATTGGGCTGAAAGGGCTGCATGCGCAGACAGTGACAGATATTGACGGCAATATTTATCTTACAATAACCATTGGAAAACAGGTCTGGATGGCAGAGAATTTAAAAACCACCAAATTCAATTATGGTACAGCAATACTTTTGGTTACTGATAATAATGCATGGAAAGAATTAAAAACACCTGCATATTGTTGGTTTAATAATGATATTGAAAACAAAGAGTTATTCGGGGCTTTGTATAATTGGTACACTGTTAATACAAAAAAATTATGTCCAAAAGGTTGGCATGTACCCACAAAAACAGACTGGGCAACCCTGGTAACCTATTTGGGAGGACAAAGTATGGCAGGCAACAAACTTAAAGAAAAAGGCACAGCCCATTGGGAAATTCTCGACAACAGAGTAACTAACGAATTCGATTTTACAGCTCTTCCGGGAGGTTTGCGAATCGCTTCCGGAGTTTTCCCAACCTTTGGTAATTCTTACGCTGTTTGGTGGATGGCTACAGAGAAGGATCCGGTAGTCGCCTGGAACTATGGCTTATACTTCAGAAGCAGTAAACTTTTCAGCGGCTTCGACAAGAAGGTGAATGGCTTTTCTGTTCGCTGCCTGAGGGATTAAAATTGATTTATATCAGCTTATCAAGGTAACTCAATCTATTCCTATTAGTAATCATTTATCAGATCTTGACTTTATATAGAAAAATAGTAACGATGAAATATATATTGCTTATAATCAGCTTTTTATTGTTCTCTCTTATTCAATCGTGTAGTTCACAAAGTAATAGATCTGTTATAGATATAATGCCTGCCGGTTTTGAAAAATACAATAATTCTTCTCTGGGTGAAAATGTTTTTGTGTTTGAACCATCAATGGATATGACAGAGATTCAAAAATTAATTGATACTATTCATGTCCGACAATCCTCTCGCAAGAGTGAATTCAGTAAAAACAGGTATGCTCTTTTATTTAAGCCTGGCAAATATAATCTGGATGTGAAAGTTAGTTACTACATGCAGGTTATGGGATTAGGTGAATCTCCTGAAGATGTGGAAATTGTTGGGGCAGTTCGGTCAAATACTACACATGGCAATAGTGTATTGACAAATTTTTGGCGTTCAGTTGAAAATCTTACTGTGATACCAACAACTGATTCAACAAATATTTGGGGTGTTTCACAAGCTGCTCCATTGCGAAGAGTTTATATCAAAGGAAATTTGCAATTATTCGATAAGGGCTACGCCAGTGGCGGGTTTCTTGCCGATTCAAAAATTGATGGAATTGTATCGTCGGGACCTCAACAACAATGGTTTTCGAGAAACAGCAAATGGGGAAAATGGTCAGGAGGAAATTGGAATATGATGTTTCTTGGCGTTCCTGATGCACCAGAAGAAAATTGGCCGGAAAAACCCTTTACAATAATTGATGAAACTCCAATTATTCGCGAAAAACCCTATTTGACTTACGATGAAAAGGGATATAATATTAAAATTCCTCAACTTAAGCAGAATAGCATAGGACCAGGCTGGGTAAATCAAATTAATGATGATAAAACTATGTCTTTGAATGAGTTTTATCTTGTTAAGCCCGGAATTGATAATTCGGAATCAATAAATTCTGCTCTAATATCTGGTAAAAATTTACTTTTTACTCCGGGGATTTATTCTCTTGACAAAAGTATTAAAATTACTCGCCCCGGTACGGTAATAATAGGTATTGGGATGCCTTCATTGGTTCCAAAGAATGGTAATTCAGCTATGGAGATTGCTGATGTTGAAGGTGTAACAGTCTGTGGGATTCTCATAGACGCCGGTACTATTCATTCTGAAACACTGCTTCAGGTTGGAGAAGCTGATTCCGGAAAATCACATGATACGGATCCCACTTTTTTATATGATATATTCTTCAGGGTTGGTGGCCCATGGGAAGGATCAGCTTCCAGTTGTATGATAATAAACAGTAAAGATGTTTGTGCTGATCATATCTGGCTCTGGAGAGCTGATCATGGAAACGGAGTTGGGTGGGACAAAAACAAATGCAAAAACGGTTTGATTGTTAACGGCGATAATGTCACAATTTATGGTTTGTTTAATGAGCATTTTCAGGAATATCAGACTTTTTGGAACGGGAATAATGGAAGGGTCTATTTTTATCAAAGTGAGATGCCATATGATCCACCTTCAGTAGATGCATGGAAACATGACGGTATTTATGGCTATGCTTCTTATAAAGTAGCAGATAATGTAAAAAATCATGAAGCATGGGGAATAGGAATTTATAATGTGTTCTATAATGCTCCTGTAATTGTTGATAATGCAATTGAAACTCCTGTTGCTCTGGAAAATAAAATTCATCATAAAATCATTTTCTGGTTGAATGGGAACAAAGGAAGTATTGTTAAGAGTATAATTAACGGAAAAGGCGACGGTGTAAGCTTTTCAAACCGAAAAGCAACCATGGAATAAATAGATACTAATTATGTTAGCATAAGTTAATCCGGTTAGATTTGCTTATACGAGAAAGAAGCAACATATTCATTCTGGCTTTTTCATAAAATCCTCTTGCCTAAGAATAATTTGCAACTGGATTTCTCCTATGGATTAGGATTGAATCAAAAAATGAATTATTTTTCAGTCGGTTGTAGTTGGAATATTAGTAAAATTCATACTTAATTTGTATCCCAGTATTAACCTGCATTATTCATGCAGAAGATAAAAGACACAAGTAAAAAGTCGAAGCGCAGCGAAGATTCCGCCTCGGCGGGGATAAAAGTTAGGCATTTGTAAATTTTTTAAACTATTTTTTTGTATAAATGATTTTTATGATTGTTTTTTATAATGTTTTAAACCTTTTGTCTTTAGCCTTTTGTCTTTTGTCTTTTTTGATGTTTATGAATTAATCAGATTAAATCGATTATTGAATTATATCTAAATTTTCAGAGAATCAAATATCAATCAGAACACAACAACGATGGAAATAGACTGGATGCTTGATACAAACCCGGTTTTATTAGCTCTCTACGCTACTCTGTTTACATGGACCGTTACAGCTTTAGGAGCAGCAATGGTCTTCTTTTTTAAGACCATAAATAAAAAGGTTCTTAATTCAATGCTGGGCTTTGCCGCTGGTGTTATGATTGCCGCCAGTTTCTGGTCACTTTTAAAACCGGCCATTGAAATGGCAGAAGCAAATGGCTCCATTCCATGGGTGCCGGCACTCATTGGGTTTCTGGCCGGCGGGGCATTTCTATTACTAATTGATAAACTGTTACCGCATTTACATTTGGGATTAACTATTGATAAAGCAGAGGGGATAAAAACCTCATGGCAAAGAAGTATATTACTTGTCCTGGCCATTACACTGCATAATATCCCTGAAGGTTTAGCCGTTGGGGTGGCCTTTGGAGCTTTAGCACACAACCCGGACCCTGGTATGCTTGCAGGAGCTATTGCACTGGCTATAGGGATAGGCTTGCAGAATTTCCCGGAAGGAGCGGCGGTATCAATTCCGCTAAGACGCGAAGGATTCAGCAGATCGAAATCATTCTTCTATGGACAATTGTCTGGTATTGTTGAACCAATAGCAGGGGTAATAGGTGCCTATTTAGTATTAATGATAACACCGTTGTTGCCATATGCTCTATCCTTTGCTGCAGGAGCAATGATATTTGTTGTAGTGGAAGAGTTGATACCTGAATCACAAACCGGCAATGAAACTGACTTATCAACAATAGGTGCGATGCTTGGATTTGCAACAATGATGTTACTTGATGTTGCTCTTGGATAAGAATAACGAACACTTTCTAATCAAAATCAGATAATACTGATATAAATATTTCCTGAGTATGATGAAATACCTATTATTAGTGTGTTTTTTAGCCATCCAAATCGCCGGGTGCAGCAATAATGAATCTCAAACAGTTAAAAAGGTACCAATCGATGGTCCCATACAACTCCATCCTGAAAATCAACACTATTTCTTATACAAAGGAAAAACGATTGCATTAATCTCATCCGCAGAACATTACGGTGCTGTACTTAATCTTAGTTTTGATTTTCAGAAATACCTTGAAACATTATCTGAAGCCGGTATGAATTATACCAGGGTTTTTACCGGGACATATTTTGAAATTGAGGGAGAGAGTTTTGGAATTCAATACAATACCCTGGCTCCAGCGAAAGACAAAAGATGCGCTCCATGGGTCACAGTATCATCTGACTTTTCGGGGGAAATTAAGTACGACCTTTCGTTATGGAATGAAACTTATTTCGAAAGGCTTAGAGATTTTATTTCTGAAGCAGCCAAACATGATATAATAGTTGAAGTAACACTATTCACATCGATCTATAGTGATGAACAATGGAATATCTGTCCATTGAATCCGGTTAACAATATTAATATTAAGCACAAAGTATCCCGGCTTGATGCAAATACTCTCAATAATGGCACTCTGTTCAATTACCAGGTTAGTTTTGTGAGAAAGATGATCAATGAGCTAAATGAGTTTAATAATTTTTTCCTTGAAATACAGAATGAGCCATGGTCTGATCGACCTGTTGCAGTGTTCAATCTGGTTAATAAAGAGGACCTTGATATCCTTGATTGGACCTATAATGCCCATTTTGCTGACCATGAATCGATGCAATGGCAGGAAAAAATTGCAACAGTAATTGTAGACGAAGAAGCCAAACTTTCTCAGAAGCACCTGATTGCACAATGTTATACCAACTTCAATGCACCAATCCCTGTTGTAGGCAATGATATCTCAATCATTAATTTTCACTATGCCTGGCCCGAGACCGCCGAATGGAACTATCACTATAATAGGGCTTTAGGATTTGACGAATCAGGATTCGCTGGTTCCGAAGATCAGGTTTACAGAAGACAGGCATGGAAGTTCATGTTAAGTGGCGGTGGATTATTCAATAACCTCGATTATTCTTTCTTTGTCGGACATGAAGATGGTCTGGGAAAAAATAATGCCCCTGGCGGAGGAAGCGATACCTTACGTCAACAGCTAAAATTATTGAGTGATTTTTTACACGGCTTTGAATTAGAAAAATTACATCCAGACAATAGTTGCATCTTAAGCTCACCAGGATTAATCCCCTTCATCTTGTCTGATAAATACAATGCTTATGCTGTTTATCTAAGAGCTATTGGTACAAAAAAAACAACTCTTAAATTAAAAGCAGATAATGGAATTTATCAAATTTGGTTCCTGAATACTATTACAGGCTCCTACTCAGAAATGCTTACAATTAAAAACAACTCAGGAGTTATAAACATTGATATTGATATACCTGATGAGGAATTAGCTTTGAAAATTTTAAAACAATAATAATTACAGATATGGTGATCATGATTTTAGTTTTTGGGTTTTTATTCGGAGCAACATTACAGTATGCATCCCTTAATAAATTTAATGTGATAAGTGGTATGGCAACGCTTGAAAATTTTGCTGTTGCTAAAGCTATTGCTGTTGCTATCGGTGTCGGAGCAATTTTGCTAAATATTGAACTTGCATCTGGCCTGGCCTTATATCATGTTAAACCCTTAATTCTGACTGGCATTATTATTGGCGGATTGATCTTTGGAACCGGAATGGCAATTTTGGGCTATTGTCCGGGGACTCTTGCCATATGATTATTTTATGAAAATTCAAAAGCCGGGTAATTGGGAATTGATATTCTTATCCGGGGCCTTTTTGGCCGGTCTTATAATTTCACTGATAAAGAAAGATTTTAAGATCACCCTGATACACAATAATTGGAAGAAATACAAAGGTGATTCAGCCGTTAAAAGGGTAGTCTGGTCATTTATTGGAGGATTTCTCTTAATTACCGGAGCCAGAATGGCTGGTGGATGCACAAGCGGACATATACTATCCGGAGGGATGCAACTTGCTGCAAGCAGCCTTCTATTTGCTGTTTTTGTATTTGCCGGACTGTTAATAACCGGAAAAGTATTTTATAAAAAAAGATAACAGAAGTGCTTGCATAATCAAGCTAATTTCCATTTAATAAATCAGATTATATCTGTGTTAAAGAAGAGTCTGTAAGATTTGTTAGGATTAGTTCCTGCACTACTTCTCAGGCCAAATATTATTTAAAGACCTCATTGTGAAATTATTGGTCAAGCAAGCATCAAATTATTAAAATGCACGTCTTTTCACTAGTGATGTAAATATTTCATGATTTCATGCTAATTTAGACCAGAAAACCATGCTCTTCAACTATCTGAAAATTGCAATACGCAATATCAAAAGACAAAAGTTTTATTCCTTCATCAATATTACAGGACTAACAATTGGATTAATAACAAGTTTGTTAATCGTTTTGTATGTCGTTGATGAATTCAGCTACGATAAGTTTCATAAAGATGCAGATTTGATTTACAGGGTTAATCTTACCGCCCGGATGTCAGGTCAGGCGTTTAACTCAAATTACACATCAGCACCCGTTGCCGCAGGTTTTGTTGAAGAGATTCCGGAGGTCGAGAAAGGATGCCGTATTGCACCATGGGAGGATATCTCGATTGTATATTTGGAAGATGCATATACAGAGAAAACAGTAATGCTGGCAGATTCCAATTTTTTCGATTTTTTCAGTTTCATTCTTATCCAGGGCGATCCAAAAACGGTTTTATCCAAACCCTATAGTCTTGTATTAACAGAATCTGCCGCTAATAGAATATTTGGATATACCGGCCCGGCTGACAACAGTCCCATTGGTCAAAGTCTGGAATTTGGTATTGAAAAATGGGCCTGTACCATCACAGGTATTGTAGAGGATCCTCCACCAAATTCCCATTTCCACTTTAGTATGATCCTTTCCATGGAATCGTGGGATTACAGCCGGAATTCAGTTTGGGTAAGCAACTCTTTACTGACCTATATTAAACTCCATGAAAATGCGGATTGGAAATATGTTGAATCCAAATTTCCGGAAATGGTAAGAAAACACATTGGACCACAAGTACAGGCTTATTTAGGAATATCTTTTGATGATTTTTTAGAGCAGGGAGGGGCATATGGCTTTTATCTTCAACCCTTATTGGATATCCATTTTTCCCCGGAAGTTGACCTTCATCTGGAACCGGGCGGTAACATGAACACTATCTATTTACTAATTGGCATTGTCATATTTATTATTGTTATAGCATGCATTAATTTTATGAACCTGTCAACAGCAAGGTTTTCCGGGAGGGCAAAAGAAGTTGGAGTTAGAAAATCTCTCGGAAGTTCAATCAGCAGCCTTCGGATGCAGTTTCTGATTGAGTCGGTATTATACACACTGATATCTTTAATCCTTGCACAGGTTATATTAATCCTTATCCTTCCACAGTTCAATATACTATCTGGTAAGCTATTGACTATTAAGGCACTCTATAGCTTTTACTATTTGTCAGCCATTCTGTTTCTGGTATTTATTGTTGGTTTCCTGGCTGGTAGTTACCCGGCATTTTATCTTACCTCATTCAAACCGGTTGAAGTGTTAAGAGGCAGGATAAAAGCCGGTATGAAAAGCAAAGGTATCAGACGCATTCTTGTGATTTTTCAGTTTACCATGTCCATTGGACTAATTATTTGTACACTACTCATTTATAAGCAGCTGCAGTACATGCAAGACAAAGATTTAGGTTTTGATAGAAATAATGTATTGGTAATCAGGAATGTCGAATCATTAGGATCAGACAAGATCCCTTTCAAGGAGGAATTATTAAATCTGCCTGATGTAATAAATGCAAGTATTTGTAATCTGGTACCTCCTGAAATGAATTATTCAGATATTTTCAGACCAAGAGGAGAAGACACACAAGAACGTGGCAGCCACTATTGCTTTGTAGATGAGGATCTTCTGGCAACCCTGAAGTTATCAATGGCAGATGGAAGATTTTTTTCAAAAGAGTTTCCGTCTGATTCAAGAGGGGTGGTAATCAATGAAGCCGCAGCCCGTTTGTTTGGTTGGGAAAATCCTGTTGGTCAGAAATTTCAGACATTCTGGAAAGAAAATGAAGAAGATCTCTGGGAGGTAATAGGCGTTGTAAAAGATTATAATTTTCAATCACTGGAGCAAGAAATAACCTCTCTAATTATATTCCCGGGAACAGAAGGAAACAACCTTCTTGTAAGACTAACACCTGACGACATCAGCAGAAAGATAAATCTGATTCAATCATTATGGAAATCTTTTCCTAACGCAGGTTCATTTGATTACTCATTCATATCAGATGATTTTAGTGCAAAGTTCCGTAAAGAACAACAACTTAGCAAAATCTTTTTTGTATTTACCCTTTTAGCAATAGTTATTGCCTCATTGGGGTTGCTTGGTCTTGCAACTTTTACAGCTGAGCAGCGATCGAAGGAAATAGGTATTCGTAAAGCTATGGGAGCTTCTTCAGATAGTATAATTAAAATGACTTCGCTGGAATACCTGAACCTTATCTTTATTTCGTTTATTATTGCAATCCCTCTTTCGTACGGTATAATCAACTGGTGGTTGAAGAATTTTGCTTATAAAACAAGTATTGGAGCTGTAAGTTTTATTCTTGGTGGAATAATTGCTGTCCTTATAGCAGTGATATCTGTAGGTTATCAATCCCTGAAAGCAGCTTCCCGGAATCCTGTTGATTCTCTGAAGTATGAATAGAAAATGTTCCTGATAAACAACTTAAAAAATATCGAGATCTGAAAACCCCTTTTCACGATTGAATAAGTAATTAATATAGTTTACATTTGTCGTGTTACATACATAATACGATGATGAACAAACTTATATCTATCAACTCAAAAGAAGAAATTCCTCCGGAGTACCTACATACTCCTATAGGACTTCTCATACAGTATCATAACCTGGATAAGGCTTATGATATTTATGATAAAGCAGAGCTCCTGGTCGGCATGTGTATGGATAACAGGAAACATTTGCATATACCTGAAAAATTTGCATATATCATACGCTCCGGGGGAGCTAACTTGCGATATAGTGAATTTCAAGTATCATACGCCATTGCTGTTGGACAAGTAAGCCATATTGCGTTAATCGGACATAATAACTGTGGTATGGTTAACCTTGCTTCGCGGGAAGAAGAACTTATTGATGGATTGGTTACTAATGCCGGATGGGAAAGGGAAAAAGCAAAAGAACATTTTATAAAATTTTCACCCATATTTGAAATTGGCCGCTCTGACGACTTTATCTTAAGTGAGGCCAGGCGACTACGCCTTCGTTATCCAAAAGTTATGATTGCTCCACTATTCTACCTTTTGGAAGAAAATAAATTATACTTCATTAAAGAATAAATGAAATTCTGCTACTGAGAAAATGAAGCCAAGAATAAAAATTTGCTGCATAAATAGTATTGACGAAGCAACAACAGCTATTGATGTATGCAGCGGGGTCAGAACTAGCGGATCCCTTGATAGTCATAAACTTGACCGTTTTATTCGTGAAGTATTAAGAGACTAAAAATATTTAAATATGAAAGACTATTATAAGATACTTGGACTAACAAGAGATTCATCAGCAGATTCGATAAAACAACGATTTAAAGAACTTGCCTTTGAATACCATCCGGATTTAAATGACAATAAAAATGCGAATGAAACATTTATTGAAATTTACGAAGCCTATCATATTTTAAGCATTCCTGATAAAAAGTCAAATTATGACTTATTGTATGATAAATATATAAATAAGTCGACCAGTCAAATTCATAATGAGGAATATATTAAGTCTGATATTCAGAACATTGCAGGCTCAGCAAGAAAAGATGCCCAACAAAGAGCGAAAACCAGATACAAAGATTTTATTAAAGATCAGGATTGCTTCTTTTCAGATGGTATAAAAGCAGATGGGAAACCATTATATTTTAATATGCATAAGAACATTGGGATATCCGGAGGAACAGGTCCTATGGGAAGCATAAAGTCCAGAACTGTCAGTATTCCCATACCAAGGAGTAAAAAAGCAGCCAAATTCCATCGAATTGGTTTCCTGATCAAAGTTCTTTTCCTGATTATTCTTATAGTTTTCTGGACATATAATATTATTCCAGTGACCGGAATAATAAATATTATACTGACTTCAACTGGGATCTTACTTTTGGGGGGGACTACTACATATCTGATATATTTCATTAGTAAAACTAAATCCAAATTCTTTCAAGCTTCCCGCTACTTCCTGGTAAAGAAATATAAGAAAAAAGGTTACAACAGAGGTTTTCATCCAATGATCTCTACCACCCCGTTTGGAATAGTTGCATATATTCTTCGATGGATTTTTTAGGCCAAATATTAAAGTGTTGGGCTAAAGCCCGATTCTCTTACCTGTCCTGAACCGTTGGCTGAAGCTAACTGTTATTGACCTGAAGAAAAAATCAATTGCAACACTTCCCCTGGGACTTTAGTCCCTGGTTTGTGGGCTAAAGTCCAACTCTCCCAGCTACCCTGAACCCGTTGGCTGGAGGTAAGTCTAAATAGGCATGTAACAGTTACAGTGTTTTTTATTAGATTTGAGATATATTTTTATAAGTATCACTTACAATAAATGAACCTGGATTCTTACTAACCAGTAACTATACTAAAATATTTCTAAATAACTAGTTAAAAAAAATATCATGATTAAAAGAGCTATTCCCTTTTTGTTTATAACAGTTCTGATACTTAGTGCATGTACTCTTACAAATGCGCAGCGTAAAAATGACACTCCTTTAAAAGCAAAACCGATTCCAGTTGAGAAATTTAAATATATCGATATTGGAAACCCTGCAATTGCTGGTTCAGTAAAAATAATGAATAATGGCTTTGATATAACTGCGGGGGGTACTGATATATGGGGGACAAAAGATGAATTCAACTTTATATATATTGAGCGGGACGGGAATTTTGATATGGTATCACGAATTGAAAGCCTGACTGATCCGCATCTTTATACCAAAGCAGGAATAATGGCACGCGAAGATCTTACTTCTGACTGCCGGCATATTTACTTCCAGGTATTCCCAAACAACAAACCTAGAAATAAAAACAACGGAGGATTTGAATTCCAGTATCGCACGGCAAAAGGAGGAGACATGAAAGCTATCTATCCTGAGAATTTCGAAGGAACACCCGAATTTCCGGTTGCATTTCCTAACACATGGATACGACTCCAACGTATTGAGAATAATTTTACAGGCTATTACAGTAGTGATGGAATAAACTGGAAAGCATACACCACTTTTACTCTTGAGCTTCCAGTAAAAGTTTATCTCGGACTGGCAGTCACTTCCCACAATGCAGATGATTTTGTATCTGCAAAATTCAGAGATATCGGGGAACTAAAACATTAAAAATAAATATTAAAAATAATGATACTAGATCATGTTGCAATCTGGACAAATCAGCTGGAGAAATTAAAAGAGTATTATGTGAACCACTTCAATGGCAGGTCAAATGAAAAATACATTAATAAAAGCACCGGTTTTGAGAGCTATTTTCTGACTTTTAGTTCAGGCTCAAGAATTGAAATAATGAAGAAGCCGGGCATCCCTGAAAATCTTAACGACAAAATAGAAAAACAGTATCAGGGTATAATCCATTTGTCATTTGGAATGGATAATATGAAAGATGTTGATGAGAAACTTGAAGAATTAAAAGAGTCCGGATTTAGAATATTACGTGGGCCCCGTAAAACAGGTGACGGATATTATGAATTTGAAACATTAGATCCGGATAATAACAGGATTGAAGTATCAACAAAATATGTGGAATAGAAAATATGAAAGAAATTGCCGCTATTATCCTGGAAAACGACAATGGAGAGATCTTACTATATCTGCGTGATAATAAACCCGGAATACCTTTCCCTGAACACTGGGACCTTATAGGCGGGCATCTTGAAGAAGGAGAGACACCGGAAGAAGCACTTGTACGTGAAGTAAAAGAGGAATTAGATATTGACCTGAAGGAGTATAAATTTTTTAACAAATATGAATGCCTTACAGGTGACGCGTATGAGAATATTAAATATATCTATACCGGAAGAATAAATATCCCGATAGAAGAGATCACCCTCCTGGAAGGCGAACGCCCCCGGTATTTTTCAAAAGAGGAAATCCCGGGAGTAAAATTCGCAAATATTCTCAAGACAATAGTTATGGAATATATTAATCAGTAAAATAATTGATATGAACAAAGTTCGAAAAAGTTTTCTTCTCCTGTTACTTTTTGCAGGAATTACAGCCAGTGCTCAGAAGATCACTGTCTCATCGCCCGATAATAATATTGTCGTCACTATCAGCAATGATAGTATGCTTACATATTCCGTGACATATCATGACAGGGATATTGTGAACTTGTCTCAACTCGGCTTTGAATTTAAAGACGAACCTGCAATGGTTGGAAACTTCACTATTCTGAATAAGTTGGTCAATACTTCCAATGAGACATGGATCCCCATTGTTAAATCAAAACATGCTGAAATATTAAACCACTATAATGAGCTCCAACTGACACTAAAGGAACAATCTGGTCCGATGAGACAGTTAGAACTTTTTGTCAGAGCCTATAATGATGGTGCCGCATTCCGATGCAAGTTATCAAGAGCGGCTAAAGTTGGTGACAGACAGATTATTAGAGAACTAACAACATTTAACATTCCCGATAATCCCAAAGCCTGGGTTGTCGAATACGGAGCTTATGCCTCATCAAATGAATCTGAGTTTATTGAGCACCCGTTGAGCTATCTTACAGAGAAATCTATTGCAGGAATGCCATTCTTAATGGATTATGGAGATAGTTGCTGGGTTGCAATTACTGAAGCTAAAATTGATAATTATCCTGCATTCTATATTGGAACAAATGGAAACACAAACCAGCTAACAACAAAACTAGTTCCTGTTCCCGATGAACCTGAGTATGGAGTTAAAGTGCGGTTTAGCGATGAAGTATTTACTCCATGGCGTGTTCTCTTGATCGGGAAGACTCCGGGGACACTAATAGAATCTGAGATCATTCAAAACCTTAATGATCCATGTGCAATACAGGATCCTTCGTGGATTAAACCTGGCATTAGTGCGTGGGATCATTGGTGGAGTGGCGAAGCAAAGATGGAGATGCCTGTCATTAAACAATATATTGATCTGGCCTCTGCTTTGGGTTGGCCTTACATGCTTGTTGACTGGCAATGGTATGGGAAGTTTAATATGCCTGAAGCAGATATCACATCATGGGCCCCTCAGATAAATATGCCTGAAATTATCAGCTATGCAGAATCCAAAAATGTTAAAATTATAGTTTGGCTCTATTCAAGCGATGTCAACCGTAATTCAGCTTATAAAAAAGCATTCCCCCTGTACCATAAATGGGGCATTGCCGGTATTAAAATCGACTTCATGGACCGCGATGACCAGCAGATGGTTAACTGGTACCACGATATTATTAAATATGCAGCCGAAAATCATCTGCTTGTCGATTTTCACGGGGCATATAAGCCAGATGGCATAATCCGAACCTGGCCAAACATGATAACCCGCGAAGGTGTTATGGGTAACGAATATTACAAATTCTCTGATAAGATGAGCCCGGAGCACAATGTCAAGCTTGCTTTCACCCGAATGCTTGCCGGACAGATGGATTATACTCCTGGTGCCTTTCTGAATGTTACAAAGGAACAGTATAAACAGCAGGTACCAGTTGTGGTATGGAACACCCGTGCTGCCGAGTTATCCAAATTTGTTATTTATGAAAGCCCGCTCACTGTGGTATGTGATCATCCTGATAATATCCTGAACCAACCAGGAGCTGACTTTCTAAAAATTGTGCCTACAGTATGGGATGATATAAAATTTATTGGCGGTTATCCAGGCGATTATGTGGCTTTAGCTAAACGAAAGGGTGAAAAATGGTTCGTTGGAGTAATGAATAACAGCATAAGGAAAGATGTTAAAGTAAAACTTGATTTTTTACCCGAAGGTAGCTATGAAGCAGAGATCTGGGCCGACGATAAAAGTTCGGACAAATATCCAATGGAAATTAAAAAATCTTTAAAATCAATAAGATCCGGAGAGACTATTAAAGTGACTATGGCCAAAAATGGTGGATTTGTTGCCATCCTGTCAAAGAAATAATCACAAGAGGTACAGCGCATTTGAATAATGGTGATAACAATTAATGTGGAAGATTAAAGTTGAAGAAAGATTGGAGAAAAACCCAACAACATCTCATACCGGGAAAGAAACCGAAATTTCCCGGAGAAAATTATGATATCTATCCTTCATTCAAACTGAAAGATAATCAAATCTTTAGTGGATTTGAATCTCTCGCCGCCGAGATTAAAAAACACCGTATAGTTATTATTGATGGCTATATTGGTGTCTTCTTTGACCGGTTCCGGAAAGTGTTAGACATACACTTAAAAAAGCAGGGGGCAACGACTGTATGGAAGACTACTTCTGATTATTATAAACCTCCCGATCACATCAAAGAAATGATCTCCCCTTTTCTGGGTGAAGATGATCCCCTTTTCGGAAAACGGATAAACCTGAATCTTGAAGACTTTTTTGACACTCCCCGCTTAAAAGCATTATCACCGGATTCTGAAGCTGATATTACTTTAATAATCGGACCAGGAGCGGCACTTACTGACTGGAAAGGATTGCTTGTATATATCGATCTTCCAAAAAACGAATTACAGTTCCGGTCACGGGCAGGAAGCGTTACAAATCTTGGAGCAACCACTTCGACTGACCCAAAGGAGATGTATAAACGATTCTACTTTGTTGACTGGATAGTGCTGAATAAGCACAAAAGAAGCATTTTAAAGGCAGTTGACCTGTTTGTCGATGGACAGAGACCCGAATCACCATTCTGGATGAATGGCGGGCTCCTGAGGCATTCCCTGACAGTGATGAGTCATAATCTTTTCAGGGTAAGGCCCTGGTTTGAACCAGGTACATGGGGTGGAACATGGATCATGGATCATATCGGGGGTTTGAATAAAGAAGTTGCCAACTATGCCTGGTCTTTTGAGTTGATAGTCCCTGAAAACGGACTCCTTTTTGAAAGTTCAGGAATGATGCTCGAAGTGTCATTTGATTGTCTAATGTTTATGGAAGGAGAAGCTGTGCTTGGTGATTGTTTTCCCCGCTTTGGTACAGATTTCCCCATCCGCTTCGACTTCCTCGATACTTTCGATGGAGGAAATCTGTCGGTGCAATGCCACCCCCGCCCCGATTATATGAAAAACCATTTTGGAGAAAATTTTACCCAGGAAGAGACCTACTATATAATTGATACTAAAGATAACGCAATTGTATATCTTGGTTTTCAGAACAATATAGATCCTTCACATTTCAGAAAGACTCTTGAAACAAGTTATCAGAAATCAGAACCAGTCGATCTTGAAAAATTTGTACAGAGACATAATGCATCAAAACATGATCTGTTTCTGATACCATTTGGAACAATACATGGATCCGGGAAAAATAACCTTGTTCTCGAAATCAGTTCCACTCCCTATATTTTTACATTCAAGATGTATGACTGGCTGCGTCCTGATTTGGATGGAAAGCCACGTCCACTAAATATACAAAGAGGCATGAATAACCTGTTTTTCGATCGAAAAGGTCCCTGGGTAAAGGATAATCTTATCTCTCATCCGGCACTCATTGACAAGGGAGAGGGTTGGCAGCTCTACCATTTACCGACACATGAAACTCATTTATATGATGTTCACAGGTTTCATATTAAAAACTCCATTGATGTCAGAACAGAGAATAAATTCCACGTATTGAATCTGGTAGAAGGAAGCAGTATAATTGTTGAAACTTTAAATGGGATATCACAGGAGTTCAATTATGCTGAGACTTTTATAATTCCGGCTTCAGCTTGCAGCTACAGGATAACAAATAAATCAGATAATGAAGCAGTTGTTATTAAGGCATTTGTGAAATAAAACTTTATAATCTCAATGCTGCTAAGGCCTCCTGTGGTGGATAAGAACTTAAAGGACGCCAAGAAAAAATGAAAAAACATTTACATTATGAGAAGATTATTTTTACTTTTCGGAATTCTGAGCCTTGCAATGAGTTTTCTGCAAGCCCGGTCATTCATCACACCTGCTGATTACCTGATAAATGGTTATGCAAATAAAGTTGCAGGGTTAGATTTTGATTATCATTCCTGCATTCCGGGTCATAGGGAGAGTTTATTGCTAAGGGCTACCAGCGGAAAGGACTATATCGAGTGGGAAACAGAACCTGTTGCCACCAGTATCAGTAAAAAGTATGCCACCTTTATCTGGGTCGCAGCATTAGGATCAAGTCCGGGTAAGGCTCGTATGGATCTTACTGTTGATGACAAACCCGCTTTTTCATTCTATACCGACGGATGTCCCGAATGGATAATTGAAAACGAAGATGGTTCCTCCTTAAGTTTTAATTCAATTATGGTAGATCAGCATGGTGATAATCATGGTTATATGGTTTTAAGAATTCCTGCTGAAAGATTAATAGCGGAAAAGCCTTTAAGAATAAAAGTTACAGGAAGCCGGGCGAATCTCACTTCATGGTACATGACATTCAAAAAAGCTGTAAAAACAGGTGTTACTTTGATCCCCTTCCCGGCAATATTAAAGAGAGGATCTTCCCCGATGCAACTTGTTGAAGCCGGAATTTTCTATTTCGGTCAGCAGGCTGATGCAAAAATATTTGCTGATGACAAGCTGATTGAAAATACAGTTCTGAAATTCGGTTACAATACTGTAAACCTGGGATTAACTCCTGTTTTAAAACCAACTGAAATTGAGTTAAAAGTTGTAGCAGGTGATTTCTCAATGAAGAGCAGAGTTACCCTTGATCCGGTAAAAAAATGGAAAATAAAATTCATCCAGCATTCACATACCGACATAGGCTATACCCGCTCACAGACAGAAATCCTGGCGGAACACTTACGCTACATCGATTATGCTCTTGACTATTGCGACGCAACAGACAACTATCCGGATAATGCGAAGTTTCGCTGGACATGCGAGGCGTCATGGCCTGTGGATGAGTATCTTAAATGCAGACCTGCAAGTCAGGTTGAACGGTTAATAAGGCGTATCAGGGAGGGAAGAATTGAGGTTACAGGAATGTATTTCAATTTCGATGAGATCCCCGACGAAAAAATACTTGCCACCTCACTTAAAGCAATTGGAAGACTTAAAGAAAAGGGAATACCGGTTACCCTGGCAATGCAGAACGATGTTAATGGTATAGGCTGGTGCCTGAATGACTATTTTGATCAGCTTGGAGTAAAATACCTCAATATGGGAACCCACGGCCACAGGGCACTTATCTGTTTTGATATACCCACAATGTTCTGGTGGGAATCTCCTTCTGGTAAAAGGTTGCTGACATTCAGAGCTGAACATTATATGACCGGAAATACTGTTCTTGAAATGCAGTCAGGAGATATAAACAGGTTTAAGAACAATCTCCTCAATTATCTTATCAGTCTCAATGAAAAAAAATACCCTTTTGATGAGATGGCTATCCAGCATTCTGGATACCTCACAGATAATTCTCCTCCATCTACAATTGCAAGCGACCTTATTAAGGAGTGGAATGAAATGTTTGTATGGCCTCAGCTTTCAACCTCTACAGCAGAAACCTTTTTCATTGATATGGAAAAAGATCACAGCAGTGAGTTTCCGGTAATACGGGGTGCATGGACTGACTGGTGGACAGATGGTTTTGGTGCCTCAGCGCGCGAAACAGCAGCAACACGTTTAGCCTCTTCATCTCTTACAGCAAACGAAGCCGGACTATCGATGGCTGCATTAGCAGGAGTTAAACTTCCTGATGAGATAGGTATGAATATCTCTCTTGCCAACAATGCTTTATTGTTTTATACTGAACATACTTTGGGTTATTCTGAGAGCGTCCGGGAACCACTTAGTCAGCCAACCATGGAGCAGCGTGCACTTAAAGAATCGTATGCATGGGAAGCAAACCCATAGCCTCTTCACCTATTGATGCAGTGCGGTTTGATTCAATGCCCCAGAGCACAAATCTGTTCTCATGGCCTATGAATAATTACTGGGTGACTAATTTTAATGCCGACCAACGCGGAGAACATTCATGGACCTATTACCTGACAACCACTTCTGATATTTCAAACAGTTTTGCAACACGATTCGGCTGGGGCTGCCGCATTCCCTATTTAACCCGAATACTTCCCGGATCAGGACCAGGGGATAACAACTGGGAAGGATCATTTATTACAGGATGGCCTGCAAATGTTATTATGGTAAGCGCCGAACCTGACGCTGATGGTAAATCTTCCATTATACATCTGCGTGAATCTGACGGGAAGAATGCATTGATAAATCTTAAAAACGGACTTACCGGAAAAGAATTGGTAATTAATGAAGTTGATGTTACAGGGAAAGCTGTTATTAATAATTCCCTGAGCTTAGCTCCGCTTGAATCCAGGTTTTATCGTATCTATTATACACCCTGATTGAGGTTTCACTGAAAATTATTATATTTATCGTAAGAATTTTAAAAATTTTCTAAAATTGAAAATTCAGGCCAGTAAGGGTTATGAAAAACCTGTTCTTGAAGTAAAAGATATTGTTGAATTATCTAAGCGATAATCCTGTAGGTCAAAAGAATATCAATGTTTATAAAGGTCATAGAGCGTTGAGCCGATTTGATAAATCATCAATGTTCTCATTTTTAGACCATATTTTTATCAAATCGCCATTCTTATTGTATAATGCGATAAATGGGAATCGCTTTACATTATAATAGTACCTGACAACAAAGAAGTTTTCCTCCGTACCGATATAAATATTCGGATATATATTTAATTTATTTTTTAATACATATTGTGCAACATTCGGGACGGGTTGATAAGTAATCATTGCAATTGATGCATTCCAGAAATCATCCATCCGTAATAGCATGGCCTCAATAAAATTATGACAATCTTCACAATCCGGTGAAAAATATATAATAATTACTGGCTTCCCTATTGGCAAATCCTGTGCACTGAATAGTTTCCCATTAGCCTGAATCATTTTAAATGGCGGTATTTTACCTGACTGAGAGTATGTATTAGATGAAATAACAAACATCAGAACCACCATCAAAGAGAACACTATTCTTATTTTTTTCACTTCACTAAGTTTTAATCAACTTATAACTATTCATTATGTAGAATTAACAAATTTCTAATATTGAGAAGGGCACTGAACCTTCCAATTATTGTGACCAATCTGTTGGTTCACGGTCCCAGCGATGCTTTTCCAGTTTTTCCATCAATGCTGAATCAAGCGGACCTGCATCGCTGGCAGCAATATTCATTTCGGTATGTGATAATTTTCTCATTCCAGGGATAATGGTGCTGATTGAAGCTTCTCCTAAAATAAAGCGCAACGCCATTTCCGGCATTGACATCCCTTCAGGAACTAATGGTTTTAATGCATCGGCATGCTCAACGGTAGATATCAGATTTTCAGGAACAAAATAGGTGTTCCTCCAATCGCCCTTTGGCCAGGTTGTTTCCCTTGTGAGTAAACCTGTTAAAGATCCTTCATCGAAAGGCACCCGTGCTATAACACCAACATTGTGATCCTTGCAGGCAGGAAGAAGTTCATCTTTAGGATTCTGGTCGAAAATGTTATAAATAAGCTGTACTGAATCTATTATTCCGCTTTTTACAGCCCTTACTCCATTCCATGGCTCCCACCTGTTCATACTTATACCAATAGCATGGAACAGTCCCTGAGATTTGAGATCCATCATTTTAGTAACCCATCTGTCATCGTCCAGCCAAAGATCCTCCCATGTATGAAACTGCATCAGATCATAAGAATCAAGTCCTGCATTTTTAAGGCTCTTTTCCACATATTGTTGAATATGATCAGGAGGGAAACAATCATCAAGGGTGTACTCCCGTTTACTGGGCCACTTGAAATTTTTGGGGGGGATCTTTGTTGCGGTAAATATCTTTTTGTTATTATTTGACCTTACCAGTTCGCCAAGCAAGCTTTCGCTCTTTCCTCGTCCATAACCCCAGGCAGTATCAAAAAAATTGCAGCCAAGATCAAGGGCATGCTGAAGTGATTGCATGGACTCCTCATCGTCTGAACCTGTCCATCCTCCCATTCCCCACATACCATAACCAATTTCACTAACCTCCCAGTTTGTTCTACCAAGTTTTCTATACCTCATAATTCAATTATTATTAATTTTGATCTGAAATATTAAGTTAATTTTATTCTAAAATTCAACTTATAATATTAATAAAAAATATTTATCAATAATCAAGAATAATATTCTTTACCCATCCTCCTTCATGATGAATTACACCCTCCTACCTTAGCTTAAAGGGAAGGAGTACGGGGTAGAGGGTCCAGAAATAATTGGGAATGACTTATATTTGATTTTGCATCATATTAATAATCCCCGATATTCTATTCCTAATAAAACACAGTTTTTACTGCAATTGAACAAAGTCAAAATTAAATTGTTTGACAAATGTTTACCAAAACTTGAGATATACTAATTAATTATTCACATTTATAATAATGACCTAAGCCCTTACTAATTAAATAAATAGATTGGTATATGAAAAGATATGTTTAACTTAGTATAGTATAGAGAAATAGCTTATCGGTCACAATACAAACAAATCAAATATTAATTGAAAAACAGAAATGAAAACTAAATTTTTAACGACAATTTTTTTATTGACAGGATCGATCAGTATTGCACTTGGGCAGGTCACTGAAGGAGAAAAAATCTTACGAACTGTAACTGCCGATACTATACAGGGATGGAAAAAAGGTGGTGTCTTTGCAGTAAACCTTGCACAAACTTCCCTGACTAACTGGGCTTCAGGGGGTCAAAATCCTGTTGCTACCTACCAGGCTCTTGGCGATCTATATCTCGACTTCGGCTCACTTAGAGGGGTAACCAATTACCACCGGGAGCTGGATATTGAAGATGCAATTGCCAGAGTGACATATTCTTTCAACCAGGTAAATTTTACACGTGAAATCTTCTCAAGCGCCCCTGATCAGGCTATTGTTGTTCGCCTGACTGCTGATAAGCCCGGAGAAATAACTTTTAACTCATGGCTTTCGCGACAAGAAAATAAATCTTCAATAAAAGTTGCAGATAACGAAATCATAATGAGTGAGCATGTCGGCGATGGGATCGGTGTGAAAATGTATACACGTATGAGATTGATAACCGAAGGTGGAAACATTAGTTCTGATGGAGATAGTATAAGGATTGAAAAAGCAAATAGTGTTACTATTTATCTGACGGCTGCAACAGATTATTTCGGTGCTGATCCCTCAGTACTTACTAAATCACAAATGGATGCTGTTGTAAACCAACAATATACAAATGTAAAAAAGAACCATATTGCTGATTACCAGTCACTGTTTAAACGTGTTGATCTTGACCTTGGTTCAAGCGATGGAAATTTCTTTACAACTGATGCCAGGATAACAGCCATGCAAAATGGTTATATCGACGCTGATCTTATAGAATTATACTATCAGTTTGGCAGGTACTTGCTTATCAGCAGCTCCCGCCCCGGCGGTCTTCCTGCTAATCTTCAGGGGATATGGGCCGATGGTCTGCATCCGCCATGGAGTGCAGATTATCATATAAATATTAATATTCAGATGAATTACTGGCCCTCAGAGATTACTAACCTTGGAGAGCTACAGGAACCTTTTATCGATTTTATTGATGCACTGCGTCCGAATGCCCGTCGTACTGCAAAGGAGGTATATGGAATGCATGGAATTGTAGCACATTATACAACTGACCCCTGGCTCTTTACAGAACCAACAGGAGCAATCGGATATGGTATGTGGCCAATGGGCATTGCATGGAGCTGTCAGAATATCTGGGATCATTATCAGTTTGGAGGAGATATTGTTTATCTGAGAAATAAATCATACCCGATAATGAAAGAGGCCGCGGAATTTTGTATGGACTGCATCCTGGAAATCAGATCACAGAGCAACATAACGCCGAATTTCTTAAAGCTGCACAAAAAACTATCGATTATCGCCTTTCAAATGGAGGTGGCCACACGGGATGGAGCCGGGCCTGGATAATAAACTTTTTTGCGCGTTTGAAAGATGGAGATAAGGCCTATGAAAAAGGGTACATTCACGGCCTGATAGCCCGTGGTGGCTTTGAAGTGGATATGAAAAGATTCTTACTCAGGAGATGAGTACAATAAAAGACAAAAAGTGCTTTATCTCTATAAATAATCTCAAACCCGGGAGATATGCTGTAAGATATTATCATGATGAAAACCTCAATGGAAAAATGGAGACAAATATCGTCGGGAAGCCAACAGAAGGTTATGGATTTTCAAATAATGTAATAGGAAAATTTGGTCCTCCTCCTTTTAAAAAATGGTTATTTGAAATTACAGATGATTTAAAGATTGAACTCCAACCTACATACTAATATTTAAACCCAGAATACGGAAATTTAAATATTATCTGAGAATGTATTAATTTGGAGCCCCAAAAGGGGACTATTTGAATTATTGCATGTCTTTAGATTGTATTTTATAATAAGGAAGAAGATTTTTCTATGTCTGGAAACAAATCAGCAGTGATCATTGGAGCAGGAGTTGGAGGTATTGCGACAGCAATCTACCTGGCTAATAATGGATATAGTGTTAATATATATGAGAAAAACTCCTCTCCGGGAGGACGCTGTGGCCAATTGATGCGCGATGGACACCGGTTCGATCTTGGAGCAACAATGCTTATGATGCCTAATATCTACAGGGAAGTATTTAATTCGCTTGGGATCCCTCTCTTTGAAAACAATGATATAATCCCCTTAGAAGACCTCTATAAAATCTATTTTGACAATAATGAAATAATTACCTTTTCCACTGACGAAAACATTATGAGAAGCCAGCTTGAATCAATAGAGCCCGGAAGCTTCAAAAAATCACAGAAATATGTTTCCGACGGGTATGAGATCTTTCAACTTGGAACAGGAAAACTGATCGGACGAAATTTCGATCACCTTTTCCAGTTTATAAATTTCAGAAATGTTGGACTTCTTATTAAACTTAAAACCTATATTTCAAATTACAGGTATGTAAAAAAATTCTTTCGTAATACTCACTTAAGAATGGCTTATACCTTCCAGAATATATATGTCGGGCAGAGTCCTTTTAATTCTCCAGCACTGTTCTCGATGGTCCCGGCTGCAGAACTGACCGATGGCTCATTCTTCCCGAAAGGGGGGATGTTCGCTATTGTTGAAAAACTAGTATCTGCAGCAGAATCGGCGGGAGTCAGGTTTAATTACAATAAACCTGTTATGAATATCAATATTGAAGGGGGAAAAGCTGAAAGTGTAGTCTTTGGCAACGGATCTGAAATAAAAGCGGATATCATTGTTGCAAACGCAGATCTTCCATACGTCTATCGGAAATTATTGCCAAAAAGCAGAAAATCCCGAAAACTTGACAGATTGAAATATTCCTGTTCAGCAATTTGCTACCATTGGGGACTCGATAAGAGTTATCCCCAAATTGGACAACATAGTGTATTCCTTTCTGAAAATTTCCGTGAAGGCCTTGACAAAATCTTTATAGATAAATCAGTAAGTAATAATCCAAGCTTTTATGTTCATGCTCCTGTGAGAACTGATGTTTCAGCTGCTCCTGAAAATCAGGATACACTTTCAATTGTTGTAGGAGCCGGCCATCTTGATAAAAAGAAAAAGCAGGATTGGGAGGAACTTAAAAAGAAAACGCGTTCTGCAGTTTTGAAAAGACTTAAACAGGCTGGTCTTGAAGATATTGAGGACCACATAAAATTTGAAATCTGTTATACCCCTGAAAATTGGGAATCTGCATGTAATATAACCAGGGGTTCCGTGTTTGGGAGCCTTGCTCATAACCTCTTGCAGATGGGTTATTTCAGGCCGCATAACCAGCATCACAGTTACAGGAATCTGTACTTCGTTGGAGGGAGTACTCATCCCGGTAACGGAATACCAAATGTTCTTATTTCTGCAAAACTTACAGCAGAACGGATTCTGAATAAAAAATTTAATTAACATGAATAAATGGATTCCCAAAAAGAGAAATTTTTAGAAATACATAGTTCAATAAATTTTCATCAGATTAAAGATCATCCTAACATCCTTATTGCTGCTAATTTCTGGGAAATTGACAGGTTTTGTGCTGCAAAAACATGTTATAAGTTCATGCGTGCTATCGACGATATGATTGATAACCATAAGGCAAAAAACAGCTTTATAGCTCCTGATGAACGAAAAGAATTTGTAGCCAATGTTGAAGATTGGCTTAAAATGATCATTATCTCAAAAGAATGCAATCCACTTCAGGCTGAACTAATAGATACTGTAGAAAAATTCAGGATACCATTATGGCCAATAGAGGCCTTTGCAAAATCGATGATTTATGACATTAATAACGATGGCTTCCCGACAATTGATGCATTCCTTGAGTATGCAGGAGGAGCATCAGTAGCACCGGCATCCATATTTGTACATCTGAACGGATTATTAAAAGTGAACGGAAAATATGAGAATCCTCCCTTCGATGTAAAATGGGCTGCAACACCATGTGCAAGTTTTAGTTACCTTGTTCATATAATCCGTGATTTCCAGAAAGACCAGCTTAACAATCTCAGCTATTTCGCTGATGATCTGATAATTAAAAATGGTCTTTCACATGAAGAAATGCGTGGTTTCGCAGAAGGAATCCAGTTGAACTCTGGTTTTCGTAATCTTATAAAACATTACTATCTCCTCGCCGACGAATACCGGCAAAAGACATATGATATTATAAATAAAATCAAACCTCTTCTTGAACCAAGGTATCAGCTAAGCCTTGAGATCATATTCAATCTCTATCTTATGGTATACGAGAGGATCGACATTCAGAATGGCTCATTCACCACAGCAGAACTTAATCCGTCACCTGAAGAAACCAGTGAACGGGTTTATAAAACAATCATGAATTTCGAAATTGCTTAAGTAGATTAATTCCAATCTCAAAAATTGACTAACCCAACTGTCTTGTAACTTGACAGAACTGAAATATATCATGGAATGGTAATTCAGTTAATGGTGTGCTCGAACAAAACCTTAATACAGGATAGGTTCCTTTATCCCCTGGTTCCCATAGAAATATAATTCTTCTAATAATAATCAAATATAACAAGGGGTTTTTTAACTTTAAAATTATTGAAGGTTAGAAAAATATTTTCAAGGACAATGCCGAACCTGCCTATAACAATTATTACATATCTGCTCATTCTTTTCAGTTGCATAGAATGTCCGGCATTTGCTCAGCAAGAGGTAGATACTTCAGTTATCAATAATCAGACCAGCGATGCATTAACCAGTGCCAGAAGGAATCCTGATATATCTATTTACCTTGCTCATCAGGCCTTGGCAGAATCACGTAAAATGAAATACAAGAAGGGAATTGCTGATGCTTCATTTGCTATGGGCATGGCATACCTGGCTAAATACAATAAAGACGACAGCGCCTCATACTATAATATGCAGGCCTACGATATTTACAGGGAGCTTAATGACAGTCGTGGTAAAGCCAGGGCTTGTTATGGCCTGGCATACGTTTATAGTTTTAAGGGAGACCTGGCAGAATCTGAAAGATATGGGGCCCTCAGTCTGAATTTTTTTGAACAGGCTGATGATAAACGTGGAATGGTCAATGCATATAACGCCCTATCTTACCTGGCAAAACAACAGAAAGATTTTAATAAAGCCCGAGCGCTTATACAACAGGCCATCATAACTGCTCGCTCGGTAAAAGACACAATACCTCTTGCCGATGCATTAAACAGTCTGGGAAATATTTACAAAGATATGGCTCTTTTCGGCCAGGCAATCGATACCTACTTTGAAGCGCTTCATTTATGGGAATTGAAAGGCGATTCCAATGGTATTTCTATAGCCTATGGCAGCATCGGACTAATGTATTACTACCAGAAAAACTGGGACAAAGCCCTGGAATTCAACTTCCGGAAAATGCCACTTTCCGAAGCTACCGGCGACCTCTGGGAAGTTAGCAAAACATGTAACACTATTGCACAGATTTATAACTCAAAAGCTGACCATGACAGTGCACTTATTTTTCTTCGGAGGAGCCTGATGCTGAACAAAAAGATGAATTTCCCTTCTGGTATTGCATTAGCATATCATGACCTCGCTAACACATTTCTATTAAATAATGAAACAGATTCAGCATTTTATTATATAACAAATGCTGTTAACCTTGCAAAAAAAATAGATGACCCCGAACTTGTTAATGATTATGTTACTCTCGGAAATGTTCAAAAAACGATGGGGAAGAACTCTCTGGCATTGAGAAATATCCTTGCAGCCTACAAAATCGGTAAAAAACAGAAGCTGCCAATTGTTATCTCGGAATCTTCTGCATTATTAAGCGATATCTACAATCAGATGGAGCGTAACGACCTGGCTTACAGTTATCTGAAAGAGCACCATGAAATTCAGGATAGCATAAGCAATAATGAGTTCCTTAACAGAGTCACCCGGCTTGAGATTCAGTATGAATACGACAAAAAACAGAGAGCTGCAGAGTTTGCACAAATAGAAGAACGAATGGTCAGGGATAATAAGATTAAACAGCAGAACCAATATGTTAAAGGATTGATTATTCTGATTGTTTTGATTGCCTTTATGTTTACACTTTATATACGTCATAATCAGCTACGTGCCAGGTATGCAAGGATCGATCTCGAGCAAAGGCTGCTTAGAGCCCAGATGAATCCACACTTCATATTTAATTCACTATGTGCTGTTCAGGATTTTATCCTCGCCGACAAACCACAAAAAGCCAATACTTTTCTTACCAAGATAGCACGATTGATGCGTAATATACTTGAGAATTCAAGGGAAGAGTTTATTTCTCTTGAAAAAGAGATTGAGACACTGAACCTTTACCTCGATATACAACAATTGAGATTCGAGACAGAGTTTGAATATAGCATCTCCCTTATTGGAATAAAAGATCCGGAAAACTTTTCTGTTCCACCAATGCTTTCACAACCATTAGTTGAAAACTCTATTGAACATGGTCTGCTCCCAGGAAAGAATAAAGGAAAACTAAATATTGAATACAGCCTGAGTGACGGACTGATGAAACTTGAAGTTACCGATAATGGAGTGGGAAGAATGCAGGCTACCGAAATGGCAAAAGGAACCCGGAAGAAACAATCTGTCTCCACAAAGCTTACTTCTGAGCGACTGGAACACTTCAGAAAAACTCTACGGAAAAAAAATATAATTTATGAAATTGTTGATCTTTATAATGATGATAAACCTTCCGGAATAAAAGTTATCATGATGCTTCCTTACCGAAAAATTTACGACTGACAATCTGCACCCCTAAACATTTTGAACATGAATGTAATTATTGTAGATGATGAACTTAGTGTGAGAAACACAATTACTAAACTCCTTACTGAACAATTTCCTGATATAAAAATAATCTCTTCTGTAGGCACTATAAATGCTGGTTATGAAGCCATCTTACAACATGCCCCTGAGCTTCTTTTTCTTGACGTTGAACTACCTGATGGAACAGGTTTTGATCTTCTGAAAATGGTCTCGCCGGTAAATTTCAAAGTGATTTTCATTACCGGTCATCAGGAGTATGCACTTGATGCAATTAAGGTGAGTGCACTCGATTATATTTTAAAACCATTTGATACTGATGAGCTTCGCAGTGCTGTTGAAAAAGCGAAGGAAGTTATCAATCATGAAGAAGAACAGCTTAAACTACAAGCTCTTAATGAAAATCTTCAGGGGAAAAAACAATTAAAACGAATTATACTTCCTACCTCTGAACATCTTCATATTGTTTCAATCAGCGATATTATTCGGGCTGAAGCTGACAGCAACTACACCACTTTCTGGCTCACAGTGGGAAAAAAGATAATGGTATCCCGTACCATTAAAGAGTATGAAGGAATGCTTTCCGGATCGGGTCTGATACGTGTTCATCAGTCACATTTAGTTAACATAAACCATATCGACAGGTTTGTTAAAAGAGACGGTGGGTATCTTCAGCTAAAAGATGGTACTAATATCCCTGTCTCAGTCAATCTTAAGAAACAGGTGGTTCAGGCTATCAAAGATCACATGTACGAATAATTACTGAGTAAAACTGTACTTCTCTGACCAATTCTAATTTAAGTGGCCTGTTGGCTCATTTACTATTGATTCGTACAATAATATTAATTAATTTTAGAAGAAAAATCAGGATACTATGAAAAATTCAGTAATTATTACGGTCCTAATTATTGCCTTTACATTTTTATCCCAACCTGTTTCAGGTCAGATAAAAATTAATTTAAAGAAAAAAATTAATCAGGAGGCAAATAAACGCGCTAACAAAAAAGCCAATGAGGCTGTAAATGCCGGGTTCAATAAAATGGAAGAGGATATTGAAGGCGCTTTAAAAAAAGATGCTGACACTAAGAGTGCAGATGAGGGAGCTCCGAAAGCAGATACTAAAAAGGCCAGTGGTAATAATCAGTCCGGGGACATTCCGGGAAACCAGGATGCAGCACTTTCACTATCCTGGAATAAGTACGATTTTGTACCCGGCGATAAAGTAATATTTGAGGATAACCTTATTGGAGAAGAAAATGGTGAGTTCCCCTCGCGTTGGGACTTAAGACAAGGAAATGTAGAAATAGCTCAACTAGGGGGTGAAAATGTCATTATGTTTAGGGCTGGGTCTCCCGGCATTGTCCCTTATCTCAAAAACCCTGAAAAAGATTATCTCCCCGAAATATTTACTATAGAATTTGATTTGTATTGTGGAAGCGGCACCTTTCAAGTTCATCTTTATGATAGAAAAAATCAAAAATCAGATAGCCCAACAGGATATACATCCTTTAAAATAAGTCAAGATGAGATGGGGTGGGCCAATAATTTTAGCAAAATCCCTGACAAAACACTTCCTGAAAGGCGATGGGTTCATATTGCCATTGCATATACCAATGGTAAATTGAAGGGTTATATTGATGAAACAAGGTTAGTAAATATTCCACGAATGGATTTTGACCCGAAAGGAATTACCCTATATACTTATATTTTCGGAACTTTAAATGAAGGGCATTATTATGTCAAAAACTTGAGGATAGCTGAAGGAGGTGTTAAATATTACGACAGGTTTCTCCAGGATGGAAAGATAGTATCCAATGGGATAAGGTTTGATGTTGGAAAGGCAAGCCTGCGACCAGAGTCAATGGGCGTTTTAAATGAAATCTTTAAGTTACTCGATGAGCATCCTGATGTAAGTGTCAGTGTTGAAGGTCATACCGACAGCGATGGTGACTTTGACCTTAATCAGAATCTATCCCAGGATAGAGCGAAAACGGTAATGAGCCAACTTGTCTCAATGGGAATTGATGCCGGCAGAATTACATCTAAAGGCTTTGGAGAAAGCAAGCCAGTAGGCACCAACGATACTCCCGAAGGTAAAGCAAGCAACCGGAGAGTGGAGTTTGTGAAAAACAACTAAAATCAGATATAAAATGAAAAAAATAATACTATCGGTTCTGGGTCTGGTCTTAGGAATTTCACTCTGAAAAACGAAACATCTGAACCGGCAAAAATTATCAGGATCCCAATGAGGGATGGCAAAGATTTGCCAGAAGCCGAGCAAATGCCAATCGGTTACCGCACAGAACGCCTATATGCTGACGAAACAGAATCGTTTGGTAGTTATTTTGAACCTGGTGACGATGTTATTATTGAGGTTCATGAGGGAAAAATGCATATAGAAATTTCGAAGGAGGAACGATAATCCGGGTCTTCGAATTGCATTAAGTACCAATAAAAAGCAATACTTATAACCTTACACATTTAATATTAGCTAATTATGAAAAAATTAATCCTAATGTTTGTAGTAAGCTTGTTCTTTCTTCCATTGTCCGCTCAGTTCAAGGCAAAAATGGTATTTAATAACTTGGGACAGGCACGGAGCTTTAAAGTCTTCTCAGCCGATGAAGGTTATCGTTACGAATTTAATGAGAATGGCCAGGAGGGCGTTGTTATTGTTAAAAAGGACTCTCCTGAAATTTTAATACTTATGCCTCAGCAGAAGATGGCAATGAAGGGATCAGCAGGAAGCTCTATGAGTATGGGGAATGATCCGGTCAGTGCATATCAATACTATGAAAAAGATGGAACTGTTAAAGAGATAGGATCCGAGACTATCAATGGAGTAAAATGTACAAAATCTGAACTGTGGAATATAACCGGCGATGAATACGGGCAGGTAACTCAGAAAATGTTTACTGTATGGACATCCGATAAATACAAATTCCCAATGAAGATAATCAACCATATTGATGGCTCCCAGGGATCAGGTATGGAGTTGAGAGATATTGAACCATGGACACCCGATGCTAAAAGCTTCTCAATTCCCGAGGGGTACCAGGTAATGGAGATGCCTGATATGATGCCATAACAATAAATTTTAATAATATGAACCGAGCATGTTTAACTAAAAACACAAACTTGCATGAACAAAATCAACATGCGAGCTCCATCCGACCTGTTAAAAATAATTTTGTGCGGATGAAAACAACATATATAATTCTTCTGGCAATCCTGTTCTTGTCCACAGGAGCTATAGTGCACGATCAATCAAGAAAAAGATCCCTTTATTAAAACTTATGAGAACAAAAGCTATGATGCCTGCCTGGGACGGTTCAGTGAAGACGAAAGCGGTACAAACAATATTGAATTACCTGTTGCTATGCCGATGGCAATGCAGATGAAAGGCACATATACACGTGGTAAAGATGGTAGCGATATCATTACGGCAACAATCAACAAAACCGAAAACTCACAGGCAGATTTCTATAAAGAGATGTGCCCGGATGTGATTACCATAATAAATGGACAGATCAAACTGGAAAGACAACCTAAGTAAATTGATTTATAATCTAATATTTATGCGCTATGATCTATTTAATTGTTATTGCTGCTCTACTATTACTAATCGTAATTGGCCTCTACAACTCCCTGGTAACGAAGAAAAATTATGTGGAAAATGCTTTTGCTTCAATAGATGTTATGCTGAAGAAAAGGTACGATTTGATCCCTAATCTGGTTGAAACGGTTAAAAGTTATATGAAACATGAAAAAACCCTGCTTACTGAAATTACAGAGATCAGAACAAAAGCCCTATCGGGTGAAATTTCTAATGATGACCGGGTTATGCTTGAGAATAAAATTGCTTCCCGATCTCAAGATTCTTGACAAGGAGAGGAAACAGGTTGACAGGCGTGTTCTGATAATCGGGATAATAACCTTTGTCATTTTTATTGCAGTGGTAAAACTGGTTCCCTCAGGCATAAAAAATCTGAGCGCTATACTCCAGGTTACAACCGTGGTCTTTGGTTTTATTCTGATCAGCATTGTTAGTAAAAACTACAGACTAAACTTTAAAACCAAAATAATAACCAAGATAACAGGTTTTGCAGATGAGAGCATTATCTATTCACCTGAAGGAACTGTCGCTCAGGCAGAATTTGTAAACTCTGCCATCTTTCAAAAGTCATGTAATAGTTTCAAGGGGGAAGATCATTTCCACGGGAAAATTGGTCAGAGCCTGCAAGCAATGTCCGGTAGCAGGGGCGAACTGATAAAACTGGAAGATCCGGAATTTGAAAAAGAATTCTGCGTTTATGGTGACGACCAGATTGAAGCAAGGTATATTCTCTCCCCTGCACTTATGCAAAGGATTGTTGAATTTAAACGTAAATGGAACACTAAAGTCTATCTCTCGTTTCGAGACTCAAAAGTATATATCGCTATCAAGCTGAATAAGAATCTGTTCGAAACAAGGCTTTTTAAATCAATAGTCGATTACGCCTTTATTGAAGAAAATATACGATTCCTGGTACTACTTACGGGAATAGTTGAAGATCTGAATCTGAATACAAGGATATGGACTAAACAATAATTATTGCTGGTTATGACGTAATATTTTTAGCCTAATAAGAGGAATATGAAAAGTACTATCATAATAATATTTAATCTCTTTTTAATTCTGGAAACAGTCTCAGGTCAGAGGATGAATCTGAAACCTTATAATGTAAAATCAGGGATAGTTGAGTACTCATATTCAGGTAATAAGGTTGGAAAGGGCACCCTCTATTTTGACAATTGTGGAACCGGGTTATTCCTGGGAAAGGAGTGCAAGGTACTTAAGGGCAACATGGGTAAACTCCTCACATGGAATGGTATTACTATGCTACTCGATATGAAGATAACGGGGGCCTCTTCGCACGAGGAAGTTACTGATATTCAGATCAATGTCCCGGTTGCGGCAAAATATTTTATTATCCCTAAAAAAATCAGGTTTTCGGAGATGCCGGGGTTATAAATTGGTTAAGGTAAATCCTCATGATTAATTACTCATATCAAAACTAATAGAATAAAAATCCACATCAATAACCGCCCAAATTAATCACATCAACAAATGTTTGCCTGAAATAAATTATGTCAAATTTATTCAGAATGAATATCTTTATCTGGTTTTCGTAAAATTACTTATTTATATCTTTGTAGTACTAAAGTAATTAGTTACATATGAAACTAATTTTAAGAAACATATTGTTCACAAGCTTACTTTGCACATTTATCATTGGCATGAATGATGCTCAGGATGTCCCGAAAGAGTTTGTGAATCCGCCACGTGAGTTTTCCGTAATGCCTTTCTGGTTTTGGAACGATACTTTAAAAGATGAAGAAATTGTTCGTCAGATAGCAGATTTTGAAGAACATGGTGTCTACGGATTTGTAATCCACCCTCGTATCGGTTTGCCTGATAATGTGATTTGGTTGTCGCCTGAGATGATCCATGCCATGAATGTTGCCATTTGCGAAGCTGCGCGTAGAAAGATGTATGTAATACTCTATGATGAAGGAATGTATCCTTCGGGATCATCGAGCGGACAGGTTGTGGCCCGTAATCCTGACCACGCTGCACGGGGACTATCAAAGATCGATCTTAAAACTGGTGATAAGCTGCAACTACCAGAGAATACAAAGTTAATCACTATAATTAACCGACCCGGCGGAGATCGGGTAGCAATTATTGATCAGCCAACAGGAGGCATGATAAGAGGACTTCATTTTATCGGTGAAGGAACAACACAACAAAAAGAAGAGACACCCCCGGCTGCTGACATACTGAATCCCGATGCTGTAACAAGTTTCATGGAACTGGTTTATGACCTGTATGCCAGAGAATTTGGTAAGTACTTCGGAACAACCATCATGGGAATTTTTACTGATGAGCCCTCTCCTCTTGGTCGCGGTGCAGGGAAGGATATATTTCCCGGTAATGCGAAACTATTGCCTCAGATAAACACGATTCTCGGTTATGATATTAAACCCTTCCTTGCCGATCTGTGGTATAATGACCACCCTGAATCAGAAAAGCATCGTGTCGATTATAATCATGCAATTAATATTTGCCTGGAAGAGAATTATTACAAAAGGTTGGGAACATGGTGCGAAGAGCATGATATTTCTCTTATGGGACATCCCGCCGGCTCAATGGATATCGGCTCAGAAAGGTACTTTCAAATCCCGGGGCAGGATCTGGTTTGGAGATATGTGGAACCCGGTATAAAAGCTCTTGAGGGGCAACATTCTACAATGGCAAAATGTGCATCAAGCTCAATGATCCATCTTGGGCTGCGCAGGAACTCCAATGAACTATACGGAGCATACGGGCATAACCTTACCTTCGATGAAATGAAATGGCTGGCAAACTGGTGTTTTGTCAGAGGTCAGAATTTCCTTATCCCGCATGCATTTTACTATTCCATTCGTGGCCCGAGAGTTGACGAGAGACCCCCGGATGTTGGTCCCAATTCTTCGTGGTGGAATTATTTCAAGACATTTGCTGATTGCTGCAGGAGACTGAGCTGGCTTAACACCGATTCCCGTCAGGTATGCGAAGTAGCTATCCCTGGAGAATCAACCTTCCTTCCGGATAAGGCTGCAAAAATATGTTTTCAGCATCAGCGCGATTTCAATTATCTTGAGATCCGCCATCTGTGGGAAGATGCCAAAGTTAATAAAGATGGTGTGCGGATTTCCGGTATGCAGTATAGTTCTGTTATCCTTGATACTCTTTCAAATATTCCGGAAAAGGCAAAACCATTACTACAATTATTGGCTGATAATGGCAGGTTGATTATCCGGAAAAATTCTCAATACTCAACTTTGTTTAAGGGGGCCAGAGTTGTTAGTTCACCAGAAGAGATGGTTAAAGCTATTGATAAACTAATCCCTCCGGATATTATCCTTAGCCCCGCCTCGGAGAGTATCAGGTACAGACATATAATGAAGGGGGGAGATCATTACTATATTCTTTTCAACGAAGAGGAAGCAGCAGTTAATTCAAATTTTAAACTTTCGGTAAACGGCAAATATCAATGGCTAAATCCAAATAGTGCCGAAGCAAGTCCGCCATCTTCTGATAATAATATTTCATTCCAAGCTCACGAACTGAAAGTGCTATGGATAAGTGGGGAAAAATAAAATATAAACTATTTAAAACTATCGGGCTATTATTATTGATTCTGACAGTTTTATCGTGCAAGACTGATCAGGATAAAAACAGACCTGAAGGATTAATGATTGAATTTATCAGAGAACCCGGTTATGTTCCTATAATGGATCTTAAACCGGAATTCAGCTGGATAGTCCCACAAAGTGCAAATGTCCAGAGCGCCTACCAGATTCTTGTCGCCTCATCAGTTGAAAAACTTGAAAAAAACATCCCCGATATATGGGACAGCAAAAAGATATGCAGCAACAAATCTGTTGAGATTGAATTTGGAGCACCCGATCTCATTAATAATTCTGCCCTTTGCTGGAAAGTAAGAATATGGGATGAGAATGATAAACCTTCAGAATATTCGGCTATTCAGTCTTTTACAACAGGAATTCCCAAAAAATATACAACTACCGCTAATAAGTTTCAGTCTCAGTTAATAGAACCTTCCAAATTTCTTAGAATTTCTGATGATCACTATTTTGTTGATTTCGGGAAAGATGCTTTTGCCACCCTTATTCTTGAATTTACTCCTGAAAAGATCGATACAATTACTGTTCATCTTGGTGAAAAAACTATTGGATCAAACAAAATAGACCCCAGTCCGGGAGGATCTATTCGTTATCAAAAAATATTATTGCCGGTTAATCCGGGAACGACCAAATACATTCTGAACCTACCTAAGAATGCCAGAAATACAGGTCCTGCGGCAATTCATCTACCTGATTCCTTTGGAGTGATAACACCATTCCGATATTGCGAACTGGAGAACTGCAGTTTCAATCTTAAATCTGATAATATTCGTCAAAAAGTATTTTGGCATTTCTTTGATGATAACTTAAGCTCTTTCATCTGTAATGATACAATACTGAATAGCATTTGGAATATTTGTAAATACAGTATGAAAGCCACCTCCTTCGCAGGTATTTATGTCGACGGAGACCGTGAAAGAATCCCATACGAAGCAGATGCTTATATCAATCAACTCGGTCACTATTATACCGACCGCGAATATTCACTAGCACGCCTTACAAACGAGTATTTTATCAAGCATCCTACATGGCCAACTGAATGGATTTTGCATACAGTACCGATGTTCTACTATGATTATATGTACACCGGAAATATCGAGTCTGTCAGTCATTACTATGAAGAGCTGAAACATAAAACCCTTATCTCACTTTCCCGCGAAGATGGACTGATAAGCTCAAAAAATTGCACTGCTGAGATAATGAAAAACCTGGGATTTTCCGATGCGAATAAACGCCTTGAGGATATAGTTGACTGGCCCCCTTCGCAGAAGGATACCAGCTGGAAATTAACAACAGTAGAAGGGGAAAGAGATGGTTATGAGATGGTTGAAATAAACACAGTTGTCAATGCCTTTCATTACAATGGATTGAAATATATGTCATATCTGGCAGGTCAGCTTGGGATGAAAGGGGATTCGGTCTTTTACCAACATCAGGCTATGAAAGTAAAAGGGAGCATAAATGAAAAACTTTTAAGCAAAACCACTGGAATATACCTTGATGGTGAGTCATCACAACACTCCTCACTTCATGCAAATATGATGGCTCTTGCATTTAATCTGGTTCCTGAAGAAAATATGAAACCTGTTATCAATTTCATTAAGTCTCGAGGAATGGCATGCAGTGTATATGGAGCACAATATCTGCTTGAAGGATTGTATGAGGCAGGAGAATCCGACTATGCCTTTGATCTAATTACTGCTACCCATGACAGAAGCTGGTGGAATATGATAAAATCAGGAACTACGATCAGCATGGAAGCCTGGGATATAAAATATAAGCCAAACTCCGACTGGAATCATGCATGGGGAGCCGCACCTGCAAATATTATTCCACGTTATATGTGGGGAATCAGACCAATTGAACCAGGTTGGGCTAAAGCAATAATTAAACCTCAACTGAGTATTCTGAAACAAAGTAAAGTATCTGTTCCAACCATCAGAGGAAATATCCATGCCGAATTTATTGACGATGGTCAATCAAAGGAATACACAATTAATATTCCTGGAAATATGGAATGTGATTTTGTGTTATCTGATGTCCGTGATTTTGCAATGTATCTTAACAACCAAAAAATTGATGCTGATATGGAGAAACTACAATTGGAACCAGGACTAAATATAATAAAAATTAAAAAATGAAATCAAATCTATTTTTAGCTATTGTAACAGCCTTAGCTTTAATGGGCTGCCGGTCACAACCAGATAACCAGGTTTATAAAGCCGATGTAATTGTATATGGAGGTACCTCATCTGCTGTAACAACCGCAGTACAGGTTGCCAGGATGGGGAAGACTGTAATAATCGTTTCTCCCGACAAACACCTTGGTGGTCTGTCATCCTCGGGACTAGGTTGTACCGATACCGGAAACAAAGAGGTTATTGGTGGTATGGCAAGAGAGTTTTATCAACTGATCTACCAGCATTATCACAAACCAGAGGCGTGGAACATTTAACAAATTTGATCCCATCCCTAACTTAAAAACTGATGTAAACAACCATGGTCCATTCAGCTTTGATAATATCGGAATGAACTATGAATATCCTGAAGCCTCATACAAGAAGAGAGATGAGATTATTAAAGAACACAAAGCATATCAAAAAGGATTGTTATATTTTATCGCTAACGATCCCCGTATTCCTGCGGAGGTAAGAAACGAGATGAGCCTCTGGGGATACTCAAAAGATGAGTTCCTGGAAAATGGTAACTGGCCTTATAATATTTATGTCAGAGAAGCCCGCCGGATGATAGGAGATTATATCATGACGGAGAATGATGTTCTGAGTAAGAGGAAAGTCCCTCATTCTATTGGCATGGGTTCTTATAATCTGGATTCGCATAATACACAACGGTATATCAAACCTGATGGATTTGTTGAGAATGAAGGAGACATCGAGCTATCAGCAGGTAAACCATACCAGATTGATCTTGGTTCAATAATGCCTAAACAGGATGAATGCCGGAATCTACTTGTTCCGATTTGTGTATCAAGCTCGCATATTGCATTTGGCTCACTCAAAACTCCCCTTCCCCCTTTTTACCCCAGGGGAATATTATTTGTTTTATATATCTTACTTTCATATTTTTATATTCACTTAAAGCAATAAGATGAAAATATTCGCAAAATGGTTTTTAGGAGTCATTCTGGTACTATTCGTAATTTACTCCGTTGGACCAAAACCGGCAAAACCAGATTTTAACATGCCTGAAACTACTCTTCCGGCATCGCTCACCGACCTTGAAAGAGAAATAAACGATAATGAAAAAGCTGTTAAAGGTCTTAAGCCCGATAATGAAGCAAGAATTATATGGGCAGATACTGCAAAGAAGGAAAAGACAAAAATTGCTTTCCTGTACGTTCATGGTTTCTCTGCAAGCCAGGCTGAAGGAGATCCCGTACATAAAGACATTGCAAAAAAATATAATGCCAACCTTTACCTTACAAGGTTATCCGAACATGGTATTGACTTAGGTGATAGCACTTTGATCAACCTCACTGCTGACGAATACGAAGCTTCTGCAGAGAGAGCAATGGCCATCGCTAAAAGATTAGGTGAAGAAGTTGTGGTCATTGGCACATCAACAGGAGGAGCCCTTACTCTCTTCATGGCATCGCGGCACCCCGAGATTAAAGCAATTGTGTTGTATTCCCCTTGTGTGAAACTGTATGATGCAACAGCAGTGATACTCAACAAACACTGGGGCCTTCAGATTGCCCGGTTGGTCTCAGGTGGCAAAGTAAAATCATTTGAATCAGAGAGTGAAGCACACTCCAATTACTGGCAACTGAAATATCGTATTGAAGCATTGGTGGCTCTGCAGAACCTGGTTTCAAATACAATGAAGCCTGAAGTCTTTTCGAAGATTAAATGTCCTGTTTTTCTTGCCTATTACTATAAAAATGAGGAAGAACAGGACAACACTGTATCCGTACCGGCTATGTTAGAAATGTATGAAGAACTGGGTACCCCCTCAGAGTTAAAACAAAAGATGGCTTTCCCCGAAACAGGAGCACATGTAATTTCATCCTATATAAGATCAAAAGGCTGGCAGAGTGTTGAAAGAGAAACAGATAAGTTTCTGACTGATATTGTTAAATTATAGTTTTTCAAAATATTATTCTATGTTACGTAAATCAATCTCTATTCTGATTGCACTACTATTAGGTAATCAGGCTCAGGTACAATCATGTACTATAATTGCAGTGGGCAAAAAAGCCTCAGCCGATGGTTCGGTGATTGTTTCCCAGACTGATAATGGTGACGACTGCCGGATACGTATCGTACCGGCCCTGAGCTTTCCAAAAGGGTCAAAAGCCCCTGTCTACTGGGGAATTCAACGTGTCGATCTGCCAATTGACAACTATGGAGAAGTTATTGGGTACATTCCCCAGGTAGAACATACCTATCAATACTTTCATTCTGCCTATTCGCATATGAACGAGCATCAGCTGGCTATTGGAGAAAGTACAACCAGCATGCGCGCTGAATTGAGAATCAAACGGGAAGAAAGTAAACAGATAATGACCATTGAACAGGCTATGATATTTGCTTTACAACGTTATACAAAAGCCCGTGATGCTGTAAAATTTATTGGAGAATTGATGAATAGATATGGGTTTTTACCTTCATGTGTAAATGAATCGGAATCCATTGTTGTTGCTGATCCTAACGAGGCATGGGTGATTGAAGTTTTGGCTGTAGGTCCGGGATGGGATCCCTCAAGCGGTAAACCAGGTGCTATCTGGGCTGCACAACGAATTCCTGACGACCAGGCCCTGGTCATTCCAAACTGGCTTATCATTAAAGAGATAAATATTGAGGATACTGAAAACTATATGGCTTCTCCAAATTTTAAAAGCTTTGCCATTGAAAAAGGTTGGTACAGCGCCTCTGGTACAAAACCATTTATCTGGCAGGAGGTATATGCTCCCACTGCACGCGAATGGGCTACTGATCGTTTCTGGCTTTTTTACAACACCTGCGCATCACATTATGCTGACTGGCCTAAAAGAAAATTAGTGTCGCCTTTCGATGGGTTAAACGATTATATTCAATACGTTGAGCCACTTTCAATATATCCGTTTTCAGTTATCCCTGAAACGAAAATCTCGGTAAAAGATGTAATGGAGTTTCAGCGATCAGTATTCGCAGGAACAATATATGATATGAGTGAAGATCCCGATTGGTATATTCCGGGCAAAGACGGTTCTATGTATAAAAGTCCTCTGGCAACTCCTTTCCCGACAACTGAGATGAGAAAGTTACTGGATATAAACAACAGGCGTAATGTTGCACGCGGCGGATATGGGATGGTCGCTCAGTTAAGAAGCTGGCTGCCCGATGAGATTGGAGGAATTTACTGGGTTTATGAAGATAATCAGCATGTTGGAATGTACTTTCCTTTATATGCCGGCATTACTGAAGTAAATCCAAAACTGAATAATTATGATCCTGAACATTTCAATGAGAACTCCGTAAAATGGGCAATTGACTTTGTTGATAATTTACTCTATCTGAGATGGCAGGATGCCTATAAAGATCTTCTTGAAGTCAGAAATCCATTAGAGGAAGAAATCCATAAGGGCTTGGAGGAAATGGATAAGAAAGCAGAGGAGCTTTATAAAAAAGATCCTAAAAAGGTTAAAGAATTACTTACCGGATATTCATGGAAAACAACAGATGATATTCATAAGCTATATACCGATCTCAGGTATAAGCTATTAATCAAATACACAAACAATAAGCAGGGAATCAATTTTCAATAATAACTGAAATGACAGGTCAGGATTAGAAGGAGTAATGTGAACATGAACTCAAATATATTTGCTTTTCATCCAAAACTGATGTGTACATTACAGGCCGTTCTTGTTAAGTACAGAACCGTACAGCTATCCTTCGGATCTAAATCTGGTAAAATGGTGGTGTCAACCTGAACACAGTTATTAAAATTAGTCCATTAATTTAAACACACCAAATATTTCGCTGCTATGCAGCCTATTTTAAGCGGCATCGCCGCGCAAATATTTGATTGAAAAATATATTATGAATTTTTAATCCCCAATTCCCCGAATTTATGTAAATTGAACATGAATTGTGAAAGGTCGTCAATAGGCAATGTATCTGATTGTTATTCAATATTGTTGAAATATGCTTATGTGACTGACGGGGGTTTACCTTGGTAAGACAAAAGACAAAAGTATAAAGTTGAGGAACGTAGTGACGAAATCCCGCAACGCGGGAACAAAAGTATTGTCCAATGTCACTTTTGTTATGTGACTTTTATCTATTATCTTTACAGAAGGTTTCGTTGCTAAAATGAAAAAGAAGATTACCCTTAAACGGATTTTTCACCGTGATGCTGAGCGTATTGCTATTTATTT
>Ga0307376_10000589_pt1 | contig 44402 bp, 68 predicted proteins | sample TR2MG_FD_202536 | JGI IMG/M metagenome (GOLD analysis project Ga0307376, IMG submission 202536) | Soil microbial communities from Risofladan, Vaasa, Finland - TR-2 | ecosystem: Environmental > Terrestrial > Soil > Coastal area > Acid sulfate soil | place: Finland: Risofladan, Vaasa | collected...
TGGTATTGGTGGAGTGCAGCAACATCAATTTACAATATCAGGAAGAGATTTAAAAACAGTTTTAAATAGGAATATGTAATGGCATTGGCCACGAAATATAGAGCAGAATTTGATGATACACATGGTAAAACATGGTGTGTTGACTTTCTTGAAGATGCTTGGGGTGGTGCTGTAACTGATCTAGTACCTACAGACAATCCTATAAACTTCTTCTGGGATGAGAATATTACCAATTCTATTATGAAGTCAGAGGTAGAGGTTCAGGTATATTCTGAGACTAACTTTGCATTGGTGGATCTTTATTCACAGGCAGATAAGCATTTCAGGGTCTACATATACGATGCAGAATATCATACCAGTGTAGCACACATGTTAGCAGATCATATCTATTGGAGGGGCTATATTAAGCCACGTTATTATCAGGAGGCATATGAACCGCCCCCTTATCCTGTTACTATACTATGTACAGATGGTTTGGATTTATTAGAGACTACATTATATACACAGTATGATCAGGGTAGGCGTCAGGAAAGTCAGATAATACTTGACATACTAGCCACAGTAGAAGATACCTCATTTTATGAATATATCAATATCTATGAAGATACTATGAATAATGGTGTAGGTGATAGTCCGCTAAACCAGGTACAGCCAGACTCATATTTATTTAAGGATATGTATCAGGATGAGGTATTAGAAGCTATACTATTAAAATATAATGCTTACATAGTACAGTATTTAGGTTATTTCAGGCTTTTAAGACCTGTTGAAATGGTTGGTGCTACTGAATATGGAATGTTTGGTGCTACTGTATATGGCAGATACTTCACAGCTGTTGATACTACTGCTCCTGTATCATTCACGCCATTACAATACATAAGCAGGACTGCTACTCACATTACTAATCGCAGGCAAGTACCGGGTGGTGTTAAGATGATACAACCCACTGCTAAAAAGATAACGCTTCATCAGGATTATGGTAACAGGGAAAGCTGGTTAAATAATTATGAATTTACCGCAGATAAATGTGATATTGATACTGATGCTTTTACTAACTGGACAAATGATGCTGGCATAGTAGCCAAACATATTAGTGAATTTTTAGTAAAAGAAACTAATGGTGTAGGTATAAATGCAGGTACTGGTGGCACCTATATGAAACAAGTAATCACACCACAAATATCTATAAGTATCACTGATAAGTTTGTTATAGAACTTGATTATAATTGGTGGAATGACACTGCAGCTCCTGTTGCTGCTACCAGCATATCAATGATTATAAAACAGGGTGCAAGGTACTTAACAATACAAGATGATACTGAGGCAGTATGGGGTGGCATTGCAGCATTATTCTCATATTCACCTACTAATATCTATGGTGTAGCAAATATACCTGTTGGTTTTGGTGATGGGTGGATGCATTTTAAAAGAGAATTTTATGGTTTAGAAAGTACTAGTGACATAGAGGTTGTATTAGCTACTAATGGATTTGCTAATGCATATAATTGTTTTAGAAACATAGAATTATATACTTCTTCATATGAGATTAAGCAAAAGCAAATAAGACGTAGATTCAAAGAGAGACTTGCATATTTAGGTGATATATTTAGATTAAAAAGTAAATATTATACAGTTGATGTAAAAGAAGATAAGGAATTAGTAGTAGAAAATGTTATATCACCTGTATGTACACCTACAGAAGGTGTAGAGCTTACATATGATTATATACTAGGTGATGTAAGAAATGTAGATAACAATAATTATATTGATAATGTACTAGGGCAATTTAAAGGCTCACTAGCAGTACTGCATAGAGATACTCTTACAGAAGCAGCAGCCGATTTTGTTACAGATCATGATGCCGACTATCCTAATTTAGATGTTACCAGTGCTGGTGATGATATCATATTTACATCCAAGACAGCAGGAAATGATTTTACAGGCAATACGACAATAACCAATACAGATGGTGATTTAGCTGGTGATGTTGATTATACTCAGGAAAATGTTGTAGCTCAGGCTCAAATTGATACTATAACAGTATTAGGTACTGATGGTACAGCAAATGTAACTTGTGATACATGGACGAAACTTGCTACATGGAATGGAACCATAGCTCAGACCCTTCAGGATTTCGTTGATGCCTGGGAAGCATTTTATACAACAAAAGGAATATCACTTACCAATACAGCTACTGAATTAATTTTTGAAGCAAATACCCCAGGTGATCCGCTAACACCATTAACATCAATAGTAACTGTATCGGGTAATTTAAGAGGGACTGTTGTTGTGACTCAGGCTAATATCGTAGGACAAAAACGTATTGATACTATTACCCTGACAGGGACATCAGGAACAGCAAACATACTTTGTGATGCTGTTACTAAAGAGGTTGATATTGATGAAGTTATTACTAATTCTGCTACATGGTCTACAAGGGCTGTAGGAGGCGAGTCACTGCCATTACTTGAATTAATAGGAGATGAGATAGCAAATCAAACAAGTAGGACAAGAGACCTTATACAGATGCCTATTATTGAGACTACAGAAGCATTACAGATGAACTATATCGGTTGCTTTGTAGATGATCTTAATCAGTATAGCGGTGTAGACCGTGCATTCGTTATGAGTAGAGGATCTTTTAATGTTAAATATCGGTTATGGACAATAGACTTAATGGAGATTTTACCTACTATGGCAGAAAGTGGTTATACTGTTGACACGACAGTTATAACGGTTGATAATACATTGATAACGGTTGATCAAATATAAATGATATGAAAAAATTATTAGTTTTTGTTTTCTTGTTAATAAGTATCGGGGCTTTTAGTCAACTGGATACTATTAATATCGGCACTACTGCAAATGATGGCACCGGTGAGAGTTTACGATCTTCTATGCTTAAGACAAACAGGGCTATCATTGCACATCCTATGTATTCCGGTGTTTTTACAATACCACTTTCTTTTAAGCTTGAAACGGTCACGGTAACAACCAACGGATTGGAGCTTAATCTCTTAGACGGGCTATTATCAACAGCAGCCGAATTAAACTACTTAGTAGGTGCAACAGGAGCAACAGGAACAGGGGCAATGGTATTTGGCACATCTCCAACAATAGGCGGCACGATCACTATGGACAACGGAGCAACAATAACAAATACTGATGCCAGCACATTGACTATAACAGAAGCGAATGTAAATATTGCAGGTAATCTTGGAAGAACAGATGCAAGAGTTACACAAGGATTTTTTGGAGATATAGAATCATCAAATGTATCTACAGTTGGAGGTGTATCTTTATCAACTCTATTTATTCCGAGTCTGAATGCATCACTGACAGGAACGACAAACATAGCAAAGCTTCAGGTAGGTGATGCGGCAAGTCCATTTGCAGCGTTATTTGATTCAATAAGAATTTATAATGGTCAGGTTTACTTTTTTATAGGGACTGATACTGCGATACTAGGAAAGTTAGAAGCAGAGGGCGCACCGATTGGGAATGTGGTTCCCCTTCAGAATGATTCTACTCAAATGGGTGTATCTACAGGTTTTGCAACTCCCTATCAAATGTACTTAGCAAATCTTGCGATAACAGAGCAATCCACATTAATAACAGAGTTACAAAATGCTCTGGTATCTTTAGGAGTTGATGACTATGTACCTCCTCACTTTGTTTCAGCAGAAATAGGTTCGCTTGGCTCTACTTTTGCCTCAGTTAAACATGATGACAATTTACACCAGGATTCAATACCACCTGTTTCATCTGTTACATTTAAAGAGAATGGAGTTACTTACGGCATAACAGCTTTAACAATAGGACACGACTCGCTGATTATAGAATTAGACTCTGCTGGTCTGAGGGGTGCAACATTTCTATTTAGTTACACAGTACCGACAGGATCAAACGAAAAAGCACTTCAGGATTCAGCTACAATAGGAAATAAGGTTACTGCACAATCTAATAAAGCAGTAACAGATAACCTAACTGCGGGATTTCCTTTGATTCTTTCAGGGACGGTAAGCGGTACAGAGTCTATTAACGCTTATTCGCATCCTATTACCATGCCATCAGGGACACAACCAGGTGAGTTAATATTAGTTTTATATACTCAAGATGACGACGATTCATTAAGTATAAATATTGCTGCGTCCGGGAGTAATTGGCATATAGAGGCGGAAGATTCAGTTTACACTCATGTCCGTGGGGCAGTTATCTGGAAAATTGCAGAGGGTGGTGATGTGTTACTTATAGATTCTCACTTAACAGGACTTGAACAGGCATCTTTTATGTCTTTCAGAATATCAGATTTTAACACTGCCAATCCTTTAACAGTTACTTCGGCATATGCGATATCAACATACTCTGACCCTCCTTCAAATACAGGAGAATATGGGGCTAAAAATTATCTTTGGATAGTATCTTCACATCAACAGGGTCAGATTGTTGCAACAGTAGCACCAGCAGATTTTAGTGATTTACTTACTCAATTAGGAGGGGGCGTAAGTTCTGTATCTATTTCTACTGCTAATCGTGAATATAACACAGCAGCAGCTTATGATCCGGGAGCGTTCACTACTGCATACGCTTCGTGGGTATGTTTTACAATCATAGTTAATCCTATCCCGTAATGAAAAAACTAGGAATATTATTATTTATTTTATCAATAGCAATTTCTCTTAATGCTACCAATTATTATGTTGCTCCTGCAACAGCAACCCCGGCAGGTAATGATGGTAATCCCGGAACAATAGGCGCGCCCTGGCTAACTTGGGGTAAAGGATTTTCATCCGTATCATCTGGTGATACGGTTTTTTTCAGGGGAGGCAATTATCCTATTTCAGTAACAACGGGATATGGATATAGAGTATTTGTCAGTGGTTCAGTGGGGGGAAGAACGTGTTATACTAATTATCCGGGGGAAGTCCCTGTGCTGGATTGCTATGCTGCCGTGCCTTCAGTTGGCTCAGGTACATTGAATCAAGGTATTAGAGGAAGCGGCAGCTATATTCATTTCAGAGGTCTTACAGTTATAAATGTAAGACAAACAAAACCCACAGATGAAGTGGTAGCATTTTATTTTTCAGGCAGTAATAACATAATAGAAAACTGTACAGTACGCGACGCGGGAGGTGTTGGCTTTGGATATTATGGAGGGCAAAATTCTCTGTTTCTAAATTGCGATGCTTATAACTGTTGTGACTCTCTAACTGCCGCAATGCCCGGAAATGATGGAGCAGGATTCAGACCCCATAACTGGACTGATAACACAGCAACTCTTACGCTAAGATATTGCAGGGCGTGGAATTGTGGAGATCAGGGATTTTCCGCAGGATATATCGGTCTTCTTACTTATGATGGATGCTGGTCATTTGATAACGGACAGTTACAGGGAGAAGGGCATGGTTTTAAGCAGGGTTGGATTAATACTGTAACACCTGATATGATACATAGGATTTATAAAAACTGTATAGCTGCAAATAATGACAGACAGGGATTTACTACTAATGATGGAGGTTATGCTGCCGGAGGGATGCAGCTTTATAATAATACATCCTATCATAATGCTAGTTATGGTTTTATGATTTATAACACAACTAGTAGTGATGCACAAGAATTACTTAGAGATTATAAAAACAATATCTCTTACGCTAATACGGCTGGGGCAACATATATTGCAGCAAATGCATTATATACCCATTCTTATAATACCTGGGATCACTCGCCACCACTTCCTCCTATGAATGACAATCAGTTTTTATCAGTTGATTCAACAGGTATTACAGGTCCAAGACAAGCAGATGGATCACTACCTGATATTGACTTTCTTAAGCTTTCGTCAACTTCAATGTTTATAGATGCAGGAACAGATTTAGGCGAAGGTGATGATATTGGTGCTTATCAATATGTTGCACCTGGAGTGGATGAAGAGGCCGCAACAGTTTTCACAACATCAGTCTATGCAGGAACGAATTATGCAAATGTTGGGGTGTATGTTTATGATCAGGGTAGCGCAGAAGTAACAGCAAGAGGGGTCTGTTGGAGCATAACACCGGGGCCGACAATTTACAATAATAAGACAAGTAATGGAACAGGGACAGGAGAGTTTATCGCAACGATAACAGGACTTTTAGAAGGAACTTTATATTATGTTAGAAGCTATGCCACAAACTCAGTGGAGACAGCTTACAGTGAAGTTGAATATAGCTTTACTACCAAGAAATCAGGGTCAGGGAGTCTTATACAGAGACAGATAGGAACGCATAACGGGATACTTCGTTATGATGCAAGAACTAATAAATGGATATACTTATAACGTAAAATAATGACATCACAGACTATAACAATCAAACAGGGAGATGCAGTAACATTATCCGAAACTATCACAGGGTTGGATTCGCTGGCTGGATATACCGCTAAAATGTATATCAAGGATTCCGAAGGCACTGAGATTGATACTCTTACAGGCAGCATTACTGATCTGATAATAACTTATGAGATAGTCAATGAGGATTCAAAAGCCTATACTGTGGGGGAATATTTTTTTGAGACTAAAATATTTAATGTTAGTGATTTGGTTTATACGCCAAGTGAAGGTCTTTTTGTAATTGAATCAACCTTAGAAAACGATCCGGAATAATGACAAAGGTAAGTGGAACTATATCACAATTAAGGGTATCAGGAAGTATCGGAATAGGAGGGTCAACAACAATAGATGGATCACCTTCGCTCCTTTCTGCAATTGTAGTTTTAGATACTAGAATTGATCTAGCATGGACAAATGGGAGCACCAATGAAGATGGAATAAGCATCGAAAGATCAACGGATGGAATTACTTATGCTGAAATAGATACTGTCGCATCAGGTGTGGCTGTTTATTCAGATACTACCTGTGTGGCAAATACGCTTTATTACTATCGTGTCAGGGCTTATCTCGGGACGTTATTTTCTGAATATTCAAATGTTGATTCTGATACTACGCTTACCTCACAATATCAGACTGTTTACGATGCTTTTACAACAAAACCAGCAGCCGCAATAGCAACAGCGCAAAATACTATGATTAAAACATTAGTAGATTATGGTATATGGTCTAAAATGGATGTATTTTATCTTTTTGCACAAGAATTAAATACTGATAGTGAGGCTTTAAAAAACTGGGTTAATCCAGGAGTAAATGATGCGTCACTTGTTTATGCTCCATTATTTACTTCTCTTGAAGGAATTACAACTGCATATTCGGGAGCTAAATATATTAACACAAATTATAATCCTGCTACTGAGGGTGTAAAATATTCTCAGGACGATGCTCATGTAGCAATTTATTTAAGACAGCGTTTAACGGTATCAAGGGAAGATGTAGGAATAATAGGAGCACATGATGTATATATTCAATGCGAAAGGTCAACTCCTAATGCTGCATTTGCTATCAATGACAATACCCTTGATTCCGGTGCTAATAGTAATGATATTGGATTATTTTGCGCTAACAGGAGTGCATCAAATTCGAAATTATTATACCATAATGGAGTAATTCTATTAACTAAAACGACAGCTTCAACGGGATTGCCAAATGCAGATATGTATGTTGGTAAGGCTAATGGTTCAGCAGAGGTGAATGATGAACAGGTATCAATGATGAGTGCAGGAGGTAGTTTATCTGAAGGTGAACAGCTTAATTATTTTTCTGCAATAGAAACATATTTAGCATCTATATAATGGGGAAAAACGTAGTTACAAATTATCCGCTAACAGGAGTGCCACTAGGTAGTTATACCAGTGGGAATTTTACCTATTCATCAACAATAGATGCAATAGATAATCTATATGCTAAGTGGTGTTACGATACTGGGTTTACAAAAGGATTACCAATTAGAGTATTGATGCACGGATGGAGCCAACAAGCAAGTGATATTTCACAGGCAGGCATGGAAACGGTTGCACAACTCTCAAGATGTTTTGTATTAGTTGTAGGTATGAGAGGGAGGGATAGTGCTGATGGGAGTATGGATATTTCAGCAAGGGAGATTTATGATATTTACGATGCAATCCAGTATGTTATTACACACTTTTCTTCTTTAGTAAATCCTGAAAATATAATTATATCAGGGTATAGTGGTGGTGGTGGTAATACGTTAGCTTTTTGTTGTAAGTTTCCTGACTTACCAGTATTGGCAGTAGATTATTGCGGAATATCAGATTATGCTTATGGAGTTAATAGTTGGAAAGAGGATGGATTTCCTGTAAGTTTAGTACAGGGTTCGGATAGTGCTTATGCTCGTTATGCTCCTTATGCAATAGCTAATTATGAATGTCTTTCTTATCTGTTATATATATATCATGGTGCTGATGATGTAACAGTTCTTCCGCATCATTCTACAATGATAAATGATGCTTTTACAGGTGAAACATATTCTTTAAAAGCGGGAGTTGGACATATAAGCGGATTCGCGTATGAGAGTGATTACAAAAACAGGGCAATTAACATCAGAAAAAATTCAATAGGCAATACAGGCTCATTTAAAATCATAGGTTATATAAAGACCAGTTTATTTGAGATATGGCTTGGTAACGGAATGCAGGAGGTAGCTGATTTATCTTATAATGTGACAACCGATCAATATACGATAACTCCGCAGACAGGATCAATGGAAGTTACTATAACTCAGTATGATGGAAAGACAAAGATAGAAACCATATCAGAAGAGACAATAATAACAGTTGTTTAATAATGTTTAATTACTCAAAATATAAATGGTACTTTTTATGCCATTAACAGATAAATAGAAATAATGGAAAAACTAATTACAGGATACTTCACTTCGGTTGCTATCACTAGCATCCACTGGATAACGGAATTAACTCCAATCCTGGAATTTGCATCAATAGTTGTAGGTTTCTTAGGAATACTGGGTACAACTATATTAGTTTGGAAAAAAGTATTAATTACGAAAGAATAAAATGAAAAAATAATTTATAGGTTTCAACTCTTTTTATTTAACTAAAATTTTTATTATGAAAAAATTAATGATGTTTGTTTTTCTTCTTATTCTGAGTATTCCCCTGGTTGCTCAGGTGATTGAACCCCCAACAGATTGGCTCGGACTATTTGCCAATATTAACACCTGGCTTTATTCTCTGCTTGGTATTGCTGCCGTTACAGTTTTTCTTGCTGCTGAAGCTAACAAGCTTCTTAAAACAGAAGGATTTCTAAAACAATTAGTTGCCTGGGCAATAGCTATCATTTTACTGTTTGTAGGGAATCTTGTTAATATCGGATTTATGGCAGAATTAAGCTGGTTGAATACATTAATATATGGTATTGCAGCCGGCTTCCTTGCTAATGGAATCTTTGATATTACACTTATCCGGGCTCTGTTACGATGGTTGAAAGTAGAGCCGCCTGAGAGATGATATTATATTTAGCTGTTATTGCAGGGGCTTTACTTTCGCTGCTATTCGGGTTAAACGAAGGTTTGGCAAAACAGGATTTTAAGGTATCTATTTTTTTCAGGCAAAACTTAATTTCCACTTTGCTGAACATCGTTTGTGGTTGCATTTTAGTAATGGTAAAAGATGAAATTATTAACGTAATATCAATCAATACCATTACCGCTCTGGTCTTGGGAATGTCAGGCCAATTTGTTTTCAAGAAGATAACAAAAGTATTCGATCCTCAAAGCCCTACCCTCTTGGGAGCAAAGAAAAAGCTTGTCTGACAAGTAGAGTGCATCCAAGGTTATGCATTCGGAGCCTCGATTAAAGTCGGGGCTTTTTTATAAGTTTAAAACTAAATTTGTGTGTTAAAAATATTCATTTTATCTTTGTGGTTCAAAGGTGCGGAAGATTTATAAACTAAATCTTGTAAGATTATGAAATGGTAAAAATAGAAACTTAAAGAAACTGCCTGCTGTTTAGTCAATATTTGTTTGTACAGACATTTAACGATACTCTGGTCTGATCATCTAAGAGATACAGGGGGCAGGAGGAAAGATGACAGCCACTCTAATTGAGTGGCTGTTTTATGTCAAAAACCTTACTCTTTCTATGCATTCCAACACCAATTACACTCCAATGAGTTTTTACTAACCCTATAAATATTTGATTGTTTGCCGATTAGGACTATATGCACTTATGCACCCCATGCAAGTACGCTAGCCAACTGCGCCACACCCCGATATGCCATTGTTTCCGGCTTCTCATGTACTTTTCAGGCTCATGAAATTACACACTTTCTTTGCTATTTTGTGTCATATATGTTATATTTCCACTCAAATTAAACTCCAATGGCATCCCTGAAACCTGTTTTAAAGAACGACTTTATTAAAGCTGATGGTAAAGTTAATATTAAAATTAGGATATCCCATGATGGGAAAACAAGATATATTAAAACACCCTGGGATATCAAACCCCGTTTTATGAACCAGGATGGGACAATCAATAATAAGTATCCCGGCCAATCAAAACTTAACATGGCACTGTATCTTTTATTAACAGAATACAACGGGATCCTCGAGGGAATCGGTAAGGATATTATTTATATGGATATTAACACTATTGTAAATAAACTCAGGAGACACCAGGAGAGTGGGGAGGGCTTTATAAGGTATATTAAGGAAAGGATCAGGACCCTGAAGTCAGAGAAACGGTTCAGTTATGCGGAGACATACGAGGCGACAATCAAACACCTTGAAGCCTGTACCGGGAAGAAAGAGATCCTTTTCAAAGAGATAAACCTTGAATTTCTGAATCGATTTGAGCGGTACCTCTTAGGCAAGGACAAGAAGATAAACACGGTCAGGATATACCTCAATAATATCCGTGCAGTTTTCAACCATGCCATTGACAATGATATTATCAAACAGGAACTATTTCCGTTCCGGAAGTTCCGGGTAAAAGAAGAAAGGACAGCAAAACGCAACCTGGATGCAGGGGAAATAAGAAAGTTATTATCTCAGGAACTATCACCGGCACGTCAGAGAGCACTGGACTTGTTCATGCTTTCCTTTTATCTGCTGGGCATGAATTTTAAAGATATGCTGTTTTTGACCCCTAAGAGCGTTTCTAAGGGACGTATTATTTATAGAAGGTATAAGACAGGAGGGGAGTTTTCCGTTAAGATACAGCCCGAAGCAAAGGCTCTACTGGACAAATACAAAGGAGAGCGGTACCTGTTGAGATTTATGGAAGGTAAAAATTTGAAGCGCAAAACAGAACCTTATAAGGATATTGTCAGAGACACTAATTTCCTTTTGAAGAAGATTGCTAAACAGGCCGGCATGGATATACCACTCAGCACTTATTTTGCAAGACACAGCTGGGCCACTATTGCCAGCTCAATAGGAATAAGCAGAGATATTATTCGCTATGCTTTAGGGCATGATATCAAAACAACCACTGATATCTATCTGGAATATGATTACTCGCAGGTTGACCAGGCAAATGAGAGGGTAATAAATAAACTTAAAAGTTGATAACTAAGATTGTTTCCTTTCCTTAATTTTATTGAGAAGTTCCCCCATAGTATATCCCTCACCTTGGGTTTCCTTCGTACTATCCTTATCAACATTTTTAATATCCCCTCCAAGTTGTTTAAAGATTTGTTCCAAAAGGAAATTTGTTCTTTTTTGAAGGTTAATCCTTTCATTTATCTTAAAATATCAACATGCTAATTCTCTGAAAATAAGAAATAAAAATAGACAAATTGATAAAATAATGATTATAACGAGTAAAGTACTCAGATTTTCCATTATTTAAAAGTTGATTATTAATGCTGTAGGTGATATGCTTATACTCGCTCGCTTAAGCCATTTTTCAGCATCAATAAAAATAATAACACTTGATATCTCAAATATTACAGACATAACAATTGTTGTTTTTGCAAGATTGGGAAGATCGTTGTTTATTTGTCCAAAATATATACCGAGTGCTGCTGCTCCGATTCCTGCATTCATATATCCTATCTGCCTTTCCCTACGGTATTTTCCTAAACAATATTGCATCTTGTCTATATCGTTTGTAAAGGTCAAATCCCTAAATTTTTCTTGGGGAAGAGCATTGTAAAGATCATCATTTGCCCTTTTCTTCTCTTGTGCCAATACTGAGGCACTAAGGAAAATGAAGATTAATAACAATAGCTTTTTCATGTCATTTATGATTTAATTTTGCATCTCAGTTTATTATTCGTTTGTTTAAGCCTGGCTATGGCCTTGGAGTTTTTTACAAACTCTCTGGATAGAAAGCTTACTGTATTACGCAACACCTCAATACGGATATCCCGATCCGTTTTATAAGTAATTTTCATACAGGAATTGTTTACAGTTGACTATCCAAATATAAGCAATTTTTGTACCGAAAGTACATGTTTGTTAATTTATTCACATCATTTTTTAGTCAGTTCGTCAATAAGTTTTGTCTGAGCAGATATAATCTTTTTATATTCTTCAATAATAAAGTCCTTCTCCTTGCAGAGCAAACATTCAGTTTTGTCCTCGACTTTCCCTACCAACTTCTTCCCCTCCTTTATTTCATCATCAGTCAAAAACATATTGCCTTCACCTTTTAGTAACCATTCCATATTTAATTGTGCATAAATTTTCTGAATCCTGCCTGCCAAATCCGGGCTTATCTCTCTTTTGTCATCACGGATCATATAAATTGTGGCTGCTCCAGCTAATCCTATCTTTTTTGCAAATGCATTATAGGATAAAAATGTCTGTTTAATAAATATGTTAAGTCTTTGGCCTTGTGTCATATAACCTCCTTATTTTAATTTAGTATAAATTTAAATAGTATATCAGATTGAAATTAATTGCATTTATAGTATATCAGATTCAATCAGAAAGATTATCTTTGTATCATATATATGACAAATATATAACCAGATATGACAAAAAATAATACTATGAATGGGGTAAATGCATTTTATTATGCATTTCATTGTTTGCCTTCGAATATGTTAGGAGCTGTCAGAGCGGAGATTATCGACCAAATGGGATGGGCACCAACAACATTCACAAGTAAGATTAACGGTAACCGTAATCTGAAGAAGCCCGAAAAAACCATACTGAAAATGATTTTTGAAGGTTACGGAATTGAATTTTAACCAAACCATTAAATTATATGGAACCATTATTATTTCCCGATAAAATAAAAATGGCAAAACGAACAAGTTTTGCATTGGAAGGCCAGCTTATTCAGAGGCAAAGAGAGCAATTCCATAAAGAGGAATATGGTTGTACTGAACTTTCAGCGAGAGAGCTTTATATAGTTAAGCTACTTTATCTAGGTATGGATCCAAAGGAAATTGCTGATTTTTATTCTGTATCAGTTTTTACAATTAAAACACATTTCAAAAATATTCATGAAGCACTTGATATACACAAACAAACCGATTTAGTGGTTTGGTATTGTAGGAAAAAACTCAATGGTGATGGGAAATAACACACTTAATCACAGAAAATTAAAGATATGGAAGCAGCAAAACTGGAAAGACTGAATGCCTGTAGAGATGCAGTTTTATGGGTGAAAACTCAAACATCAATTAAAGAAGCCTGGGAAAACTGTGAAAGAGGAGACTGGATGTTATGGCTTGCAAAAAGGCTTAATATAGATGATAAAAAACTGACAATGGCTAAAGCCATGTGTGCAAAACAAGTTGAACATCTTATGAAAGATAAAAGAAGTAAGGATGCTTTACCGGCTTGTTTTGATTATGTCAACGGAAAGATTACGAGAAAACAATTGACTGCTTATGCTGCTTTTGCTGCTGCTGCTTTTGCTGCTGTTGATGCTGCTTTTGCTGCTGCTGCTGCTGCTGATGCTGATGCTGATGCTGATGCTGCTTTTGCTGCTGCTTATGCTGCTGCTTATGCTGATGATGATGATGCAAAAAAATCTTCATTAAAAAAATCAGCTGGCATTTGCAGAAAATACCTTACAGAAGAAGTATTAACAAAATACAGAAAATTAAGGATATGAAATCAAGAGAAAAAATAAAACTAGGTGAAGAGATGCTGAAGGCAACAATAGTATATTATCTGAAGCAAATTGATTACCTGCTTGACTTAAAGATAAATCATATTTATGTCTGGTCAACTCAGTCAAATGAGGGCGTTTTTCATGCCACGCAAATTATTTCAATGTTCATAAGCGTTGGATTCACTTGTTATATCGAATATGATGATTTTAACGCAAGATGTGAATTAGTAATATTTTAATACCACAAAGAGATGAAAACAACAGAAGCAACAAGACTCTACAATGAAGCTGAAAGAGAAATTAAAAAGATTAATTCCAAAAGATGCTTTATTGATCGTGCTATTGATATTGTAGAATATCTCAATAAAGTACACGGTGATGAGACCGCAGACGAGATACTTGGACTTGTATTTGAAAATGAAATTGGATAGAACTTTGCGGTCGGGTGCAGGCGGATGGTTGCCTTAATAATCCTGCACTCGTTACCGCTTAAAATTAAAGAGATGAATACATCAGAAGAAGTGGTCAAAGAAGTGTTAAAAATTTCCAATAGTAATATTTGGTTTGGATACTCCTGGGGTTTAGTAACTGGGGTGCTGGTTGGTGTATTAGCGGCTTTGCTGTTATTTTCCAGTTGCGCCACAACGCACCAATGGAAAAATAGATATGAGCGGTTGGAAATAATGGAACCGCCACAGGCTGAAAGATTTTTCTAAACAATTAAAACTTAAAATAATGGAAACCCTTTTTGAAAAAAAAACAGAAACACGATTAGTAATAATCGAACCGAATCAGCTCGAAGAAGTTGTAAGAAATTCCGGCCTTCAGATCCAGGAAGGGGAAGAGATCAAACAATCCTATTTACCGTTTTTAAACCAACTGTCAGAGATTCAGTCACAGGCGAGTAAGATCAATTTTGAAAGCCCAAATGATCTTGATGAGAATATCGCAAGGGAGTTAAGGCTGAAAACCATAAAGGTCCGCACCGGATCACTCAATCTTAAGAATGACCGGAAAAAGTTATCAATGCTTAAAGGCAATCTAGAACAGGCTTCTTATAATGTCATAGCTGCTTCATGCAAATTAACAGAGGAAATTTTTTCCAATGTTGAGAAAGCCAGAGAGATTGCAGAGAAAAAAAATAAAGAGCAATTAAGGGCTGACCGTACTGAAAAATTGAGCCCTTATACTGAGTCTGCTTCTATGTATCCCCTTGGTGAAATGTCAGAACAGCAATTTAATGAGCTTCATTCCGGGTTGAGAATTTCACATGAAAATAAGCTGGCTGCCGAAAAGAAAGCAGAAGAGGATCGTATCGCAAAAGGAAAGGCCGAAGCAGAAGCAAGAGAGGCACAGCGCCTTGAAAATATACGGTTGCAGGAAGAGGCTAAGGAAAGAGAAAAACAGATCGCTTATGAAAGAGAGAAGGTCAGAGAAGAAAACGAAGAGAAGGAGCGTTTTGCAGAGGTTGAACGGAAAATGAATGCTCGGATACTTGCTGATCAAAAGGAAAGGGCTGATAAGGAACGTGTTGAACTACTCGCTAAAGCTGAAAAAGAACGCATTGCACGGGAGAATATTGAGGCTGAAATTAAAAGAAAAAAAGATGCGGATGACAAATTAAAAAGGGATAAAGCAGCCGCAGAAAAGAAAGCCAAACTTGCACCTGACAAAGAAAAACTTCTTGCATTTGGCCAGGCATTAAATGACGTGCCACGTCCTGAGATCAAATCTATTGAGGCTGCCTCTATTATGGCAAATATTAATGGATTGCTTGTGAAATTAAACAATTACATAATTGAAAATGCTAATAAACTTTAATTATGGAAACAACTGTAAAAGAACAGAATGGAAAAATCCATTGGAGAAAAGTATTTCTTTCCGATTATTTAGGATCATGTGATTTAGAGGACGGAAAGGATCTGAAAGCAATAATCAAAAGCGTTACTATCAGAAACGTAAAAGGCCCGGACGGTAAAGAACAGGATCGAAATGTAGCAACCTTTACTGATGCCAGTTTAAAACCAATGATATTAAATGCTACTAATTGCAAATTGATGAAAAAATTTGCTAAGTCAGTATTTATAAATGACTGGAATAACATACCGATACAAATCTATGTAAAGGATGACATTAAGGCTTTTGGTGAGATCACTGAAGGATTACGGATAAGACCGTCGCAACCGAGTATGGCTAAGCCCAAATTAACCCCGGCATCCCAGGCATGGACCAAGGCTATTGAGTTTTTAAAAGGTTCCGGCACAATGGATGCTATCAAAACCAGGTATGAGATAAGCAAAGAAGATGAAGAAATCCTTAAAAACGCTGTAATATGATTGAGATTTGGAAGGGAATAGAAGAATCCGATGGTTATGAGGTTTCTAATCAAGGCAGAATCCGGAAGAGAGAAAAAATTATGATGCAACAAAGACAAAATTCCGGATATCTTTTAGTGCATTTAAGACAATGTCATAAAAGGAGAGCCTTTACAGTGCATAGACTTGTGGCCAGATATTTTATCCCAAATGGATTACACAAACCATGTGTTAATCATATAAATGGAAATAAAGACTGCAATAAGGCCGAAAACTTAGAGTGGTGTACTCATAGTGAAAACAATACACACGCTTATAGAACTGGATTATCTATTCATCGAGCCTGTAATGGAGAAAAGAATCCAAATTCAAAATTATCAAAAATTCAAGTTGATGAAATAAGAGGTAAATATAATCCCCCTCACTACAATCAAAATAGATTGGCAGAAGAATATAATGTTGCCAGTCAGACCATATCATCTATAATAACTAATACTCACTGGAAATGAAACATTATGATGTAATGCAAAATGAAGAAGAATGGGATGCTCTTAGGCTCGGTAAATTTACCGCATCAACTTTTGCAGACCTATTTATGGATAAAAAAACAAAGGGTTATCAAAACGCTATTATTAAAGTAGCTTTTGAAAGGGTTACCGGAGAAAGTGAAGAGTCATATAATAACAGGTGGATGCAGAGAGGCCACGAAAAAGAGCCTTTTGCACGGGAGAACTATGAATTACTTACTTTCAATTCACTCGAAAACGGAGGTTTTTACGAGTACTCTGAATTTATTGGTGCTTCTCCTGATGCAAAGATAGCAGGACAGAACGGAGGCTGTGAATTTAAATGCCCTTCCTTCCAGGTTTATAATGAATATCTCCAAACACAAAAACTCCCTAAAAGTTATTTCTGGCAGATACACGGGCAACTCCTTTGCACCGGATGGGATTTCATTGACTATATGCCATTTTCAAGCCCCAAGCTAAAGCAAATACTTATCAGGGTAGAAAGGGATGAAGCAATTCTGGACCAGCTTAAAACTCAACTGGATATATGTATTGAAGAAGTAAAAATATTAATCGAAAGGATAAAACAATAATGGAAGAATATGTTTTTGAAGAAGCAAAATTCATTGAATGGCAAAAGTGGCTAAATCAATGGAGGCACGATTACAACCTTGAAATATTACACACAGAAATCAAAGGAGACAGCGCAGTTATATTATTAAAAAGAACTCGTAAAAATCATCAACAATGAGCAATCTAAACATCAAATTAAACTTACAAAATCTCGTTTGCGCTTGCAGATTTGAAAAAGGAGTGGCCGGTCCGGTAGAATGCCTAATCATTCCACTTGAAAAGAACCATTTGTTTAAAGGCGAAAAGGGTGTTTATCTGGACTTGACTGCTTTTGAACTGAAAGAGAGAAAGGAAAACAAAACTCATCTCATCAAACAGACTCTTCCGAAAGAGATATTTAAAGCAATGACTGACGAACAAAAAAGGGCAACTCCGATACTTGGTGATGTCTCAACATGGGAATATACTGAAGCCGAGCCAATAAGTAATCTTGAAACATTACCGGAAGGAAGTGATTTACCCTGGGATTAATGAAACGTAAACTAAAAACGGAACTTGACCGGGAAATGGTTATCGGTCAGATCAAAAGACTTGATCTTTCAAAGGATTATACTATTGATATTCTGTTGAGACGAAAGGTCAGGTCTATATCTCAAAATAGTCTTTATTGGTTATGGTTATCATGTATTGAGTTTGAGACAGGAAATGATAAAGATGACTTACATGATCACTTCAAAAAGAAATGGCTTGAGCCGATTGATATAAACCTATTTGGCGAGAGCTTTTTTAAATGGTCAACAAAGGATTTAAATACTATTCAGTTTAAGTATTACCTTGATAAGATACATGTATTCGCCTCAACTGAATTGAGCATAACCCTTCCTAATCCTGAAGATCAATACTGGGATGAATTTTACTCATTTTATATCGATAAGCTATGAGAGACACAGTTTTAATACATGAAATTCCAACACCGGAAGGATGCGGGGCTTTCGATGAAGGGCAAGACGAGCCTGAAGAATTAGATTTTTCAAAAATTGACAACATCGAATTTGAAGATATCGACTACAGCGATTACCCTTTAATGCCATGATAAGATTGATATTCAAGATATTCCGCAGATGGTTAAGAAGGCTGTTTGCTCGAAAAATAACCGCGAAGATACTGCATTACATAAACCTGGATAAAGGCAAAATGATACGATAATAATGTTTGAAAAGCGATATAATAAATACAAGGCTGAGAGGCAGACATTCAATGGCAGGTCCTATCACAGCAAGAAAGAGGCTGACTATGCCGTACAGCTTGCATGGCAAAAGAAGGCCGGTGAGATTAAGGAGATAACGCCTCAGTTTAAGATTGACATAAGGGTCAACGGCAAGCATATAACTAACTATTATATCGACTTCCGGGTCGTGTATTCCGATGACAGAGTGGAATTAATAGAGGTAAAAGGATTTGCAACTCCTGAATGGATGCTAAAATTTAGACTTACAGAAGCCTTACTGGATGAGATCGAGCCGGGAGCAAAATTGGTAATAATAAAGTAAATGGAATACGAGATATTAATTAAAGGAAAAGCGATGCACCCGACAGGTGGCAAGCCATACAGGTTCAAGACTTATCAGGAGGCAAAAGACATGGTATCTATTTGTTATGGTCTGGACTCACTTAGTAAGAATGTATCTATTGTTAAAATTGGTAATTATGAAAGTATTAATCGGATTTGAAGAAAGTCAGGAAGTTTGTATTGCTTTTCGGGAGAAAGGACATGAGGCATTTTCTAATGATACTGAAGATTGTTCTGGTGGTCATCCTGAATGGCATTTAAAAATGGATTTTTTCAAAGCATTGAAATCAGATAAATGGGATTTAATTATACTTCATCCCCCTTGTACTTATACGGCTGTTTGTGGAAATAGGTGGTATTGGGATAGCATATTAAGGGTTGATGGTATTGCATTATGTAGGTCTGCATGGATAGAATCCTTACTTGTTTGTAAGCAGGTAGCTCTTGAACAACCAAAAACAATAATGCAAAGATATATCGGTAAAAAATCACAGGTTATTCAGCCGTGGCAATTTGGACATGGAGAAACAAAAGAAACGTGGCTATGGTTTTATGGATTGCCATTACTTAAACCCACGAATATAGTTGAGGGGAGAGAACATAGAATATGGAAAATGCCTCCATCAGAAGATAGGCAGAAATTAAGAAGTAAAACATTCCCTGGAATTGCAAAAGCAATGGCAGAGCAATGGAATTTTTAAAGCAATAGAGCAATGGCAACAGCAAACCAAAGAACTAATGAGAGCAGATATATCACAACAAATTATAAATACTCAAAAACCATTAATTGAATGTCCGGAATGTGGACAAAAAATTAAGACAAAAATATCTTTTAATGGTAGGGCCCATTTTCGAAATAAACGAAAAACTCAATATTGTAATTATTGTGGGTGGTCGAAAATAATTCCTACTGAAAGAGAGGCAATGATAGAGATAGGATTAATTGATTAAAACTAAGGATATGAAAGACAAATTAAGCCCACCCAAACCGCCTCTTTGCAGAATCATAGCACATAATAGATTTCCTGATGGAGGTTATAGTACGTGCCCTAAGTGCCATTCATCAAGGAAAAGCGGATGGATATGGTCTAAAAAACACAGGTATTGCATTAACCCTGGATGTGAATATTATACTAAACAAATTCCAAAGCAATAAATCAACAAGCACTCAAAACTAAGGCTATGTTAAATAAATCAAACGGAAATATGTATGAATGGGCTAAAACATGGAATCCACTTGGTGGAGAATGTTCTCATAAATGTAGTTACTGCTCAACAAATAATTTAAAAAGATTTCCAGTAGTGGCATATAAATATTCAGGAGCATTAAGGTTGTTTAGTGATTTACATAAAGATTTTCCAGGTAAACCCAAAATAATATTTGTTGTGGGGCAAAACGATCTATTTGCCAATAATGTTGAGACTAAATATGTGCAAAGAATCATTCAAAGATGTCATATTTGGAATCAGCATATTTATTTTTTTCAAACTAAAAACCCCGACAGATATCTTTCATTCTTGCCCGATTTTCCAAAAGGTTCTATTCTTTGTACTACAATAGAGACTAACCGATATTACCCACAAATGGGATTTGCTCCATTAACATCAGCAAGGGCAGAGGCAATGTATAAAATCACTGACTATGAAAAACAGGTAACTATTGAACCTATAATGGATTTTGATTTAGTTGAAATGATCAATCTAATTAGAATATGTAACCCGTCAAAAGTTAATATTGGAGGGGATAGTAAAAATAATCATTTGCCCGAACCTTCAAAAGACAAAATACTTGCATTGATTGATGAACTCAAAAAATTCACTGTCATAGATCAGAAGCGAAACTTAAAAAGGTTGATATGAATCTAATTACAATCAGACAAATACGATTCAAAGTAAATTATGAGTCATTAAAGGACTTTATTTCAAAAGCTCCTGTCAATATGGAATGTTATAATGCTATATGGGAAGAGTTCAATAATCTGTATTGTAATGACGATGCGGAACAAATACTTATTAAAAAACTTTGGGATGATTTCATGTTCAGGTTCCGGGATGTTTTAACTATAACTATTTGAGATGGCCGAGTTGAATAAAATAGAAAGAGCGATAGAAGTAATTAGAAAAGCAGAATCATTGGCTTTAAAGTATCAGTCTTATGGCTTTCATCTCGCTTTTTCTGGAGGTAAAGACAGTCAGGTTATTTATGAATTGGCTAAAATGGCAGGGGTCAAGTTTCGTCCAGTTATGCAAGTCACGACACTTGATCCGCCGGAACTAATGAAATTTGTTCGTAATAATTACCCTGATGTAATATTAGAAAGGCCAAAGATTAATTTTTACAATCTAATAGTAAAAAAGAAGTCATTACCAACTAAAATGATACGGTACTGTTGTCAATATCTAAAAGAGCAATCAGGTGCAAATACAGTAACTATTTTAGGAATAAGAAAATCAGAAAGTAATAAACGGGCAAAACGTAATGAATTAGAAATATCAGGGAGAAAATATTCCAATACACTTGACCAGTTTAATATCGACAATAAAGATCAGATATTATGTATAAATGGGAAAGATAAGATTTTACTTTCCCCCATAATTAACTGGACAAATTCTGATGTTTGGAGTTTTATAAGAAATAATAATATTGAGTATTGTGAACTATACGACAAAGGTTATCATAGAATTGGATGTATGTTCTGTCCGATGGCCTGTGTTAGAGTAAAACAACTTGATAGAAAAAACTATCCGGGAGTTGAAAAATTAATAAAGAAATCTATCCAAAAACTTTGTAAAGATAATAACTATGGGTCAATGTTAAATAATGATGTTGACGAAATATTCAACTGGTGGGTAACAAATGATAGCATGAAAGTTTATAAAGCAAAGAAGAAACAATACAAATTAGCATTATGAAAACATTGTTAAATCTTAGTATTCACGAATAAAATCGGGATGAAAAAAATGAGCTTACTAATACTTTTAATATCCTTCACTTTCACGACTACCTACGAATCATCGATAGTCAGTGGAGATTTGCTTTTTGAGGCACATAGAATTGTTTTTTACCAGGAGATAAAGGGTAAGGACTTCTCTGAAGACTTACTCATCCAGTGCCTTTATTTTGAGGGAATTCAGCATCCGGATATTGTCATCCGGCAGGCACGGTTAGAGACAGGTAATTACACATCGGAATTATTCTGGTGTGCCAATAACGTCTTTGGTATGAAATTTCCGAGGGTCCGGGAGACGACGGCAATAGGCATTTATAAGCGACATGCCAGGTTTGAACACTGGTCGGATGCTGTAAAAGATTACAAATTATGGCAGGAATACTACATTCAGAAAGGCTACTCGCCTGATGATTATTACCTGTTCCTTGTTGCCATCGGTTATGCAACGGACAAGAATTACATTAAGAAAATATCGTGAAATATAAATAAAATATAATTATTAAACATTAAAAATTGAAATCATGAACGAACAATTAGTTGGAGAAAAATCAATCAAAGCTGAAGCTGAAAACATGACAAAACAAATTTTGGATCGTCCAATTTCTGATCAGAATGAACTTTTTACATTAATCAGAAAGATGCTTACTGATTCAAGATCATGTACGATTTCAGAAATGAAAAGTAATAATGAATCATTTCAACAAGAAATTAAATATGCTGAAGAAAGTCTTAAAACAGTGATTATGGGTGAATTGAAATAATCAAGCATCAAAATAATTAATGACTGACCCAATTACCATAGAAAGAGCCGAACTGCACATCATTGTTGACCGTGCCATTGAGCAGACGCTTAATGAGCTTGGCATCAAACGCAATACGTTCAACCCTTACATAAGCCAGAGACAGGCAGCTAAACTCGTTGGTCGCGGGAGGCTCGAGAGGGCTATGGAGGAGGGACGTGTAGAGTGGTTTAAGCCTTCTATGGATAAGAGCCAGAGAAGGGTATATGTGAAAAGGGAAGATGTTGAGAAAATGCTTAATAATCCGATGAGATAATGAGTCTAAGATATACTAATACTGAAAAATGGAATGATTCATGGTTTGCTTCATTAAAACCATTGGAAAAACTTCTATTTATTTTTCTGTGTGATAATTGCAATATTGCCGGATTCATTGAAATTAACATAAAGATATGGGCAATCAATTTGGGGTGTTATCCTAAAAATATTGAAGGGGGATTGAAGGGGGTTCAAAGGGGGATAATCAGGAGTGTTGACGGTGATTGTCTTTACATCCGAAATTTTCTTAAGCACCAAAAAAATTATCCCTTCAATGAAAAAAATAAGGCTCATATAGCAATTATTAAATTATTTAACGAATACTCATATAAGTTTAATATAGAAGATATTACAAAATTTATTGAAGGGGGATCGAAGGGGGTTACTACCCCCACAGGTAATGGTAATGGTAATGGTAATGGTAATGGTAAGAAAGAGGGGTCTGGGGGGAAAAATGAAATCAATATTTCTTTTAAAACTTTCTGGAATTTATATGATAAGAAAGTTGACATGGGAAAATGCGGGCCAAAATGGAATCGATTAACTGATATTGAAAGATTGAATTGTATTGACAAATTACCTGATTATATAAAGGCAACTCCAGATAAAAAATTCAGACGTGATCCGGAAACTTATTTGAATAACAAAAGCTGGGAGAATGAGATAATAAAACCGAATGCTAAAAGCGAAACATTGACTTATGATGAGATATTAAAGATTTCTGAGACGAATCCTGACATTTGGAAGTCATATGAAGCTGTTAAGCGTGAAGGTGAACGAAAAGCAGTTTTTGAACTAATTAAATCAGAATAATATGGAAGCACTAAAAATATGGATTAAATCGAAAATGAGATGAAAACAGCAATAATAATAATTCCTCAAATAATTGAAAATGGTAATCTAGGTATGTATTTATCGGCTTGTGTTGAAAAGGTACAGCGTGATGGTTATACCATTTTACATTCAACCTATTGGAGTGAATATAGTGAGATTAACATCAAAGTATTAATGAATAAGATTATTCATAGTACTGATGCTTTTTATCTCTTCGTTGACTTCGGAATTAACAACTTTATGATTGAGATAGTTAATAGATTTCTCATAAAAGAAAATGGGGAATATAGATTTATCAAAGAGATTAAAGTGGAGATTGTTTTATCTGTTAAACATGGCACTCTTAATGGGTTTCTTTTGGAGATATCAAAGATTACAGGGTTCTCGATTGAGGCATTAAAGGGCAAAACCCGTAAGCGTGAGATCGTCGAGGCGCGGCAAATTTATTTCACCCGTGCAAAACTTTTTACAAAAGCCTCCCTTGCAATGATAGGGGGATTGGTTGGGAGAGATCATGCTACTGTCTTACATGGGATCAAACAAGTTAATGAGGTTGCTGAATTAATAAGGAAGTATGATGATTGGTTTGGTGAAAAGAAACAAAATAAGATTGCTGTTCATTTTGAACCAGAGCCGAATAAAACTCCATATAAATCTCCATATAAATCTCCATATGCATCTGTTATGAGTAGCAGCAACAAGGGATATTCAGGGTTTAGGGAGCATAGTTTATAATTAGAGATATTGATAATAAATTAAAAGCAATGAAAGCAACAGAGTTGAGAATCGGAAATAAATTATTTGATTATGCCGGAAGGGAAATAACTGTAAGGTGTATTAGTATTCCACTACAATTAAAAGAATATTTCGTCGGTTGTAATGAAAACCATTCAAACTATACAATGGATGAGTTAAAACCTATTCCGCTCACCGAAGAATGGCTGCTGAAGTTTGGGTTTGGAAGATATAAAGATAGCGAATATAAAGCAAGGGCTTGGACATTAGATGATCGTATCCTTGAAAAAATTGGGGTAACAGCGTATCATTTTTATATGTTAAAAACGGGCGGTAAATTTCAGGCAAGAACAGGATGGATGGATTCATGTGGGTTAAGATATATTCAATACGTTCACCAACTCCAAAACCTTTATTTTGCCTTAACAGGAGAAGAACTAATAATAAATTAAAGCAATGAAAGACAGGATATTTGAAATTATGGTAGGGGCTTTTAAAAGAAGCCTGATTGTCTCTGATATGGTTGAGATGAATAAGATCGCCAAAGGGATAGATCATGTGACCTGTGCTTATTACATGGAATTTGTAAGGTGGTTAAGGCATAATTGTACGATTTATTCTGATGGGAAAAACAAGAAATGGGCATATATGGCATCCGATGATATTCTTTATTTTGATGATGAAGGAGTTTATCAACACTGGAAAGAAAATATTAATAATAAATAAGCCATGAAAACAGAAGAAGACAATTTCACAAGCACAACAGATGGAGTCAAGAGTGATGAATGCCCGAGATGTGGAATAATTTGGGATAAGAAAGAACATGAAACTCAGGAGTGCCTAACTTGTGGCTATCCTGAAGTTGATACCGATGATGAATGTAATTGTTCCGACCCTGGCTGTCCATGTAGAGGTCATAAAATCGGAGGATTATAATATGAAAACAAAACTCGAAGAAAAACAAGCGGAACTGATTGAACTATTAGATAAATATTTTTTATCCAAATGTCGTCCTTCATTTAATGAACTTCTTGAATGTAATGATTTAAAATCCGAGATTACCGAACTGGAGAAACAGGAGCAATCCGACAGCAATCAGGAGATCAAAGAAGTTCATACAACTTGTGATGGTTGTCAAATGTTTGCAGAATGCGGATGTATGTTAGATGATTCATGTCCTGAGTGCGTTGAATATCATTTATGGACTCCAAAGGACCAATCCGACAAGAAGCAATCAGACATTATTGACTGTATATTAAAGTTTGATGTTACTGCTCCTTTAATTGAAAAGGGGAGATACTTTGAAACGATTCAGCGAGATTTGCGGGATGCAATGAAGCAATCCGACAGCAAAGAAGATTGTGGGTGTAATTCCGATGTAATAGGAAGTTATGCAAGATGTCCTGTTCATTCGCCTAATGAAGATAAGCAATTAAGTGCTGAAAAGATAGAAAAGTTAACTAAATTATATAAAGATAATCCGGTATGTGTTGCTAATATATGTGATGAAGTATTAGATAGAAGTGGTGCATTGCTTGGTAAAATAAGAGATAAATATAGAGAACAACTTAAAGACAAACGATATGAAAGAAGAAACATACAAAAAAGTCTTCATCAAAAGTCCTGCTGATTTGCCGGAAGATGTATTATTACATGTAGGTAATAGACATGGATTTGAGGAAATTATTTATATTGAAAATGGCAAAACTAAAAAACCGTTTAGATATGATAGTGATGATACTTCTACATTAAAAATTGAAAATATTGACTGGTATCTCAAAGAAGTCGAACCGGTAACGGATGAGGATATTGAGAAATGGGCAAGAAATGAAATTCCATTTTCGGGTAATGATTATAATTATGAAGTTGGTAAAAGAGTAGGAATAACAATTGGTGCAAAAGCACACAGAGACGGATTAATTAAATAAATAATAAATAAAGAGATGAAAAATATTTATTTTTTTGCAAATGGTAATTCATCCGTTTTTATTAATGGTGAACAAATGCCTGTATTACAAGAAGCATGGATTCAATTATTTTTTAAGTATCTTGTAGAAAAAGGATATGACCCATTAGATTTTGAAATAAAAATGCCAAATGGAAGTTCCGCAAAGGCATTTAAGACAAGTGACGGGAATTTTAATTGGGAAATTAAACATTAACATAATGAATAAAATTTCTACCTTTGCTTTATGGCAAAACGCAAAGGGTTATACGTCAAGATCTCCGGCAAGGATGCAATCAAGAAGCTGCCCTCCAAATGGGAACAGGTGAAGATATGGGCTGCTCATGCGGAGATACTGAAGATATTCAAAAGAGATAAAAATTGAGATCATGAAACTTTCTGAATTATCAAAATTAGGACATGAAGTATTTGAAGCTAATAAAGAAAAAGCTCTTAAACTTCAAAATATGAAAACCGAATCCAGGTATATTGAAACAATAGTAAGATTCAACGGAGTATTTGACCGTTTGATTTACGACACAAAGAAAAACGAGTTTACAGTAGTGTTGTGTGTTGGGAGTGGAAACGGAACATCCGTACCGGAAGTGCTGCCTCCAGACATAGCTTTTTATGATGAGGTCAAATTTAAAAAGGTTATAATAACATCAAATAACTGAGATCATGGAAAGAGATACAAAAAAGCAAATAGAGACAGTAAATAAGGCAGTTCCAATATCAATTGATCATAAAGAAGTATTCGCAAATTATGATAAGCAAATGGGTGCTTTTAATAATGAGATACAAGAAATGATTGCTGAATTTTCTCATAAAATTAACTACGAGAAGGAACGGCTTTTGACAGAAAGAATCAAAATATTATTTAATGAGGATATTGATCTTATTACTGAAACACAGCGGATATTTCCTCGCATAACGGCAAAGCGTTCTGATATTGATAAGTCAGAAGCTTTCTTTTGGAACGATGGAACTAATTTCGGTAAGCTGATAATTACATTCTACCCTTTTGAAAACTTTCCTGAATTATCTTCTGACCCATTATCGGTAAAAATAACCTACGGGTTTAAATACAAATAATGAAACGTAATGAAATGGAAATGGTAGAAACAACAATTGATTATGAAAAAAATAAGTAAAAAGGAATTTATAAAATTGTGTTATTATGGAAAATGTAAAAGAGATAAAATTTAATGAAGAAAAGGCATCTGCATATCTAAAAGTATCAAATGAATTTATTTCAGGTATTAAAATTAAGATAGGTGAGGCAAATGAAATGGATATGATTTATGAACAACTCACAATAACTATTGATGCAATATTTTATTCTGCATTAGTGGAAGATAAAATATTAACTTATTATTGTCCACGTCCTAAATTTTTTGATTGGTTATTTAGAAGATGCAAAAAAGTAGAATGGAATTTAAAAGTTAAGGATGTTTTACTTAATCCACCAAAACCTATTACTAATACTAAAAGAATTTATATAACAGAGCTAAAGGAGGATTAATTTAATAGCCATACGACCATTATGCACATGCAGCCCCTTCAGAAATGAGGGGGCTTTTTTGTTTATAACTGTGCTGCCATTTGTTGAGAACTACATTCTTGTTTATTCTTATTTAGACCAGTTAAGTATTAATTTTGCGTTTTTGAGTGCTAACTCTTAAGTGTGGAATAAATATTTGCTGCTAAATGAAACTCAATGAGATTCATATTAATGCTGACAATCCCCTACACAGGAGGCGCTATGCCATTATTGTAATAAAGAAAAACGGAGTGTTATGTTAGGTAATGATTTTAATGTGGACTTTGACTTTAATATGGATACTGATATTGATAATAAACCAGCCATTCACCAAACGCATAGACGAAACACCGAATGCCTTATACGAGAGACAAGAACTATCTACAGGCGAGCCTTCTCAGAGACCCAGTTACTCGATGTGCTGGGATTGGAATTTAAAGAGGGCTATAGTTATCATTGCATAACAGCCGGGGATGTGGACTCCCTGAGTTATCTGAAATGCGTACTGAGACAGCAGGACCTCGAATATTGCTTATTCTCCACATGGTGCATGGCAGGAGATGACATAATGCAGTTTGAAGAGTGGCTCGAGACAGGGAGGATAAAGAAGCTGGATGCCTATGTAGGTGAGATATTCCCCCGGACTTACAGGATGGAATGGAAGAAACTGAATGAGGTATTTAAAAATTACCAGTGCGGGAGAATAGTAGTATTCAGGAACCACGCTAAGATTTATGCCGGCTATGGAAAAAAATTCGCTTTTGGCATTGAGACCAGTGCGAACATTAACACCAACCCACGTGCAGAAAATGGATGTGTAACCATAGGCAAAGAGATTTATCAGTTTTACAGAGATTACTTCGATGGGATAATATCATTTAACATAGAATAATATGCCAGGAGGAAAGGGAAATATCGAGCCGGAAGATGGCAAACAATTCAGCAGTGAGTACCAGCCAGAAGAGAAATGGACGGAGGAAGAAGCCTTAAAACTTGGGAAGGATTTAATTGCATGGCAAAGGGAATCTCCAGCTAATATGTTTTGGGATGAGTACCTTATAATGGAGAGGGATTTATACCCTGAAGTAATAGCATATTTATCTGAAAAATTTACGTCGTTTTTAAAGCTACATGGAAAGGCTAAAAAGATACAGGAAATAAAGCTGAAGAAATATGGCACAGCTGACAAGTTAAATGCGGCGATGACAAAGTTTGTTCTTATCAATGATCACGGCTGGAAAGATCAATCACATATAGATCATACTAATGATGGTAATTCTTTTAATTCTTATAGCGATGCAGAGCTCCTTGCTATTGCAGCCAAACTCGTGGAGTCAAAAGACAAAGGATGAGTTTGGTGATCAGTTAATGTACCGATGGACCATGCAGGCCCGTCCTGCACAGCTTATCCCTGAAGGTGACTGGACGGTATGGCTTATCAAAGCCGGGAGGGGTTATGGCAAGACCAGGATAGGAGCTGAGACCGTGCGCATATGGAAAGAGAACAATCCTATCATGCATTTTATAGGTGCTACAGCCGGTGATGCAAGGGATATAATGATTGAAGGTCCTGCAGGGATCCTTAACACTTCCCCTCCCTGGGACAGACCAAAGTATGAACCGTCGAAGAGGAAACTCACTTGGAACAACGGATCTTATGCTCTGGTGTTTACTGCTGATGAGCCGGACCGGTTAAGAGGTCCACAATGTCATGCTGCATGGTGTGATGAGATTGCCAGCTGGAAATATCCGGAAGATGCCTGGGATAACATGATGATGGGGCTCAGACTTGGAACTAATCCCAGGGTAATAGCCACAACCACACCCCGTCCGACAAAGCATATCAAAGGATTGATGAAAGATCCCAATGTTCATGTAACGCATGGCACGACATACGAGAATATCGCTAATCTGGCTCCAGCATTTCTAAATACAATCATAACCAAGTATGAAGGGACACGGTTAGGCCGTCAGGAGCTTAATGCTGAGATTTTGGAAGATATTGAAGGGGCACTGTGGACACAGGCTCTCATTGATGATTCCAGAGTTAAGGTTTACCCTGATCTGATACGCATAGCAGTGGCTATCGATCCGGCAGTGACCAGCAATGTGGATTCCGATGAGACAGGTATCGTTGTCGGGGGGAAGGATGCAGACGGGCATATCTACATACTGGATGATGTCTCAGGGATTTATTCACCACAGACATGGGCCACGAAAGCATTGCACAGCTATACTACATGGAAGGCTGACAGGATGGTTGCTGAGGTGAACAATGGAGGTGACCTGGTTGAGACGGTGATACGAAATATTGATAGGAATGTAAGCTATAAGGGTGTCCATGCCAGTCGTGGCAAGGTGACCCGTGCTGAGCCTGTTGTGGCCTTATATGAGCAGAAGAGGGTGCATCATGTAGGTGTGCTGTCCAAACTCGAAGATCAGATGACCAGCTGGGCTGGTAACATGGGAGAGAAGTCACCTGATAGGGTTGATGCCTTGTGCTGGTGCGTGACATTCCTTATGGATGAGAAACGACCAAGTGATGATGACTGTGTGGCATGATAAGTGAATTATGAGAGTAAAAAAGCGATTTTGTATTAAATGCGGAATTGAATTAAAGCCTATTGAACCCAAAATGCATAGAAAGCCAGAAAGTGCTATGTGGGATGGAGGTATAGTTGATAAAATAGCTGCTGGCTATGGTAGTGATTTAGATGGCAATATGTATCTAATTGCTATCTGTGATAAATGTGTGATAGGAAACAAAGATAAAATTGAATTTGTAGGAACATATATGTGATGCAGACGAAACTTGAATTTGTGGCATAAAATATAAAGTTCTTTGAAAATATTGTTACCGTAGATTTATAGAGTAATTTGTTTGGACTCGGGTTCGACTCCCGACATCTCCACAATCGCCTTAAGATTCGTTAATCCGTCACGTTAGTACGGTTTCCTGTCATGAATGAAAGTGACGCTGAATAATCAAGTAGTTGCACTACCGTTGACAGGAATATGGGGATGACATGGTTTAGACAGCAAACGAGGGAAATAGATTGTCTGATGATAACGATAAGCCAAAATAAACGGCAAAACAATTCAAATGTTTCAGTATCCTGCTATGCAGTATGCTTAAACCGTTAAGAGGGAACGAAATCCCTCAACGAAAGTTCTTTTAAATAATGATAATATTTAAATAATGGCAACGATAAAACCAATGGACAAAAAGAAAATGGATGAGATCAAGACAATCCTGATCCCTTTCGTCCAGTGGATGATAGGAAAGGACTGTGACAAGGAAGAGGCTAACAGGATAGTTGACAAGTACTTTAAGCAGACAGAGAACAAACCAGCTAAAAAAGCAGGATAATGGGATTATTTTCTAACATAATCAACAGGGCAGCGATGAAGCTGAACGTAAGCAAGGCTAATAGACTTGATGAGTACGTGCTTAGGCAGATAGCTAATATCGCCGTTTACCCTGATTACAACTCCGGCACATATCTCAAGGGATATACAGGCAATGTTGATGTTTTTACTATTATCAACAAGATCACCGAGCCAGCAAGTATAGTCCCAGTTTATCAATACGATAAGAAGGATAATGAGGTCGAGGGCAGGATGATAGCATTGCTTAACAATCCCAACCCCTTTGACAGCTCCCTCTCCAGGGCCGAGCTTATTGAGGCAGCCCTATCTTTTTACCTGATTTTTGGCGACAGTTATACAGCATACGACACCATCGACAATGGCCCCAATGCCAATGTACCCCTGAGACTGGACGTGCTGCCCCCGCAATGGATCGAGATAGTCATGGGAACCTATTTCAATCCCATACAGGGATATAAGTTCATGATGAGCGGTAATGTGCTTGATTATGAGAAAGAGCGGGTCCTGCACTGGAAAGAGTTCAATCCGGATTATGACCAGCAGGGGACAGGCTATCTGAAGGGCATGTCCAGGCTAAAGCCTATCCTGAAGAGTGTTGTCGGCAGTAGCAGCGCCTATGATGCATTGGTCGCTGCCTTCCAGCATTCGGGGGCCTTCGGGATACTGTCCATATTGGATGAGGAAGGAGCAACGGAAGGGATAAGCAAGACACAGCTGAGCCGTATCAAGCAGCAATATAAAGATGATTATACCGGGACGAAAAATACAGGCAAAATTGTAGTAACAAACAAAAAACATGAGTGGTCTAATTTCGGCATGACGACACGGGAGCTGCAGATCATACAAGCCCTGGGAGCATTTAAGGGAGCGATATGTGATGCATACAACGTGCCGGATGTGCTATTATCAGGGAGCAATGACAAGACTTATATGAATTTTCCGGAGGCAGCGAGGGCATTATGGACAAATGCTATCATGCCAAGCCTGGATGCCTACCTGGGAAAACTCAGTCGTTGGCTGGCTCCAAAGTTCAAAGAGGAAGGGCATGAGTTGCGAGCAGACTATTCCGGAATAGAGGCACTGCAGAAGAACAGGAAAGAGCAGGTAGAATGGATGGTAAAAGCCGGATTTACTTACAATATGATATGGAAAGAATTAGGTTATGACCCTTCGAATGAACCATACATGGACATCCCACTGGTTCCGGCTGGTATGATGCCTATCTCTGAAATAGGGATGATGCCCGGTAATACAGAAGAGGTAATGAAGAGACTGAAGATACCGGATTACAGAAATGCAAATTGAAGTTAATAAATATAAACAAACGTTCTTTAAAAATATCTACTGGCGAAAAGGGATTAAGGTACTGACGGCCTGCCATGCCTCTATCATTGAAAGGGTAATGGATGTTGATCCGAGGGATTTAAAACCACGTATAGCAGGGCTGCTTAATAAAAAACCTGTTGAGATGTATGTCAAAGAGATGTGGATCAAGACAGGAAGTTATTTTGCAGCCAATACGATCAAGCGGATAAGAGGCAAGGGTGATGACGTGGATCTGAGCTACAAAGATGGCGCTCTGGATGAGATGATTGACTATTGGGAAGATTACTTCAGGCGTTACACTAACGAGCGTAGTATGTTTGTCATAGGCTCGATAATGGACACTCAGACGGTGATTGTTAATAATCTGATTGATCAGGTGGTTGCTGAGGCGATGAGTGAGGGGTTGAGTATCTACCAGATACAGAAACGCTTACAGAACGAGCTGACAGAAGGAATGACAATGGTCAATAAGTATCAGGCAGAGCGCATAGCACGGACAGAGGTCAACAGTGCCAGCAACAAAGGTAGTTTTGACTCAGCAGAACAGACGGGATTATGTACCGGGAAAAGATGGAGCTCTAGTCATCGTAAAGATGCAAGAACCCTGCATATAGAGTATGAGTCGCTTGGTGAGGTTCCGATGGATTATTTATATGATGGAATGCTTTATCCTCTTGATCCGAATGGAGGGCCAGATCAGATTATTAATTGTGGATGCACGCATATATTGAATTATGATTAAGATGAAAAAGAAAGCGAAGGTCATCAACGAAAAAGAAGGGTTATCAAATGCTTCAATCATCACAAGCGTTGTTAAGCCTATGCGAAGTAAAGGAGTTGCAAAACTACCAGACAGAAACAGAAGGAAATGAATTGAGATTAAGCTAAAATACATAGATATGGACTTCAAGGTAAAAAGTAATTTCGAGCTGAAAGATGCTGATGGAAAGAAAGGCATCGTGACGGGTTATGCTTCGATATTTAATAATATTGACAGCGATGAAGAGATGGTTATTCCGGGAGCTTTTGCTAAGACTCTTGATGAGAGAGGGCCAAAATCAAAGATGCCACGCATTAAACATCTCTGGCAACATGACAGTTGGCAACCAATCGGTATTCCTTCGATTCTTGAGGAGCAAAATAAAGGTCTCTATTTTGAAAGTAAATTTGGTACTGATCCTCACTGCCAAGAGAAACTTCAAAAGCATATCGATGGGATCATAACAGAACTGTCCTTTGGTTATAATGTCATAAGATCAGAAGATATTATGGATGATGAAGGTAATCGATTATATCGAAAACTTATTGAACTCAAACTTTGGGAATATTCATCGGTGACATGGGGAGCAAATTCTTTAGCTCAAATTATCTCTGCCAAAGGTGAGTCCGTTGATATTATGGCAAACCTCAATAAAAGGCTCGAAGCATTGAATCGTGGACTCAAAAATGGCAAATATACCGATGAGACATGCGAGCAGTTTGAAGCAGAAATTGAAAAGATACAGGCAATTATAAAGTCACTTAACATCAGTCCTGCGCCGGAAGTAGTTTCCACCCAGGGAGTTGTTGCGCCGACTAGCAAACAGATATTGGAAACTATTATTAATTCATTTAAATCTTAATGTAATGAATGAACAAGAATTAAAAGCATTACAGGATCAGATCAAAGCAGAGCTCAAGACTATCAAAGATGCTAATGCAGCATTAACGGCAGCTCTTGAAACAAAGGCTCCTGTGGAGAAGATTGAGGAACTCATCAATAAGGCCAATGCCGGTGAGATCTCCGTCAAGAAACTCTCTGATCAGTTGGATGCACTGGAACTTAGCATGAAAGATGTTAAGCTAGGGAACCAAATTGCCAATCCTTTTGCGGACTTTAAAAAAGTCTATGATGAAAAGGGCAAGGCATCTGCAAAGGCTCCCGGAGGTCAATTTGTCTTTGAGCTGAAGGGAAATCCCCGGATGCTCTTTAAGGCACACATGGATGAGGATACAAACCTCACAGATGCCATTGCTACAGCAGTTGTCGTACCGATGCGTACACCGGGAGTTGAGAAGCTCCCTGACCGTCAGGTATTGATATTGGATGCAGTTGCAAGAGGAGTTACAGCCTCAAACCGTGTCACATGGGTTGAGCGTTCTGCGCGCACTGATGCCACAGCTCCGGTAGCTGAAGGGGTCACTTATGCACAGAGTGCCTTTACGTATATCATGAAGGTTGCTGAGGTAGAGAAGATTGGTACTTTTATTAAGGTAACCAATGAATGTCTGGAGGACTGGCCAGAATTTTTAACACAGATCAGGAATGAACTTCTGCCTATGGTTGAACGTGAGCTTGAAGATCAGACCTATCAAGGATCAGGAACGACTCCTCAGCTGGATGGTATTATAACCACGGCAAATGCTTATTCCAGCACAAGTCTGGATGATAAGATACCGAAGGCCAATACATTCGATGCTATCCGTGCAGCTGCTAATCAGATTGCTGAATATAACTTCATTCCTAGTGTAGCATTTTTGGCTCCTGCTGACTTTGCTGAGTTAGAGATGACAAAGGACGACCAGGGGCGTTACGTAATGCCTCCTTTCTCCACTGCCAATGGGACAACCGTGGCAGGGATCAGGATCGTACAGAGCAATCTTATCACAGTAGGGGATGTCCTTGTGGGAGACTTCAAAAAAGTAACCCTGTACATCAAGCGTGGTATTGAGGTCAAAATATGGGATCAGGATTCAACTGACCCGGAACTTGATCTTAAGACTATCACTGCAAGCGTTAGGGCTGCCGTTAAATTCCCGTTACCTTCAAGGAGCGCATTTGTGTATGATGCTATTAGTGACATCACCAGTGCAATCCTGGCAGTATAACTTTAAAACAAGAAAGGAAAAATATATTATGAAAAAGTTTATTGCAATTATGATCGGGCTGCTTTTCACAGTAGCTCTTATGGCTCAAACGACAGGCACGACCTATACTTTGAAGCCTAATGTAACTTCAGTTACTGCCTTCAGCTACACCCACACAGGTGATTGGGATGCAACCTCGCTGAAGGATTCTATCGGGGGAGTAGCTTCTCTTTACTGGACATTTGACATTGCAAAGAGTAACCTGTATTATTATCAGTTTGTTATTGAATATGATACAGTGCTTACTGTTGCCAGAGCAATAGGGAATCACGTCACTGTGGCACTACAAGCAAGTCTAGATGGAACTTACTTTTTTCAAATAGACTCAGTTCTATTCCATCCGACAACCATGTGGCTTCCGGCAGCTCAAGTCCTTGACCCAACATTGGGAATTACCTCTGTTAAAGATGTTTCTACCGGTGTACTATGGAGATACCTGCGAATAAAAGCAACAGGAGGCGATGCCAATAAATGCTCAATAATATCTAAACTGTCTCTCAAAGTCGGAATAAGATATTAGCCGGCAGGTTTATGCTAGATAACAGGGCAGGGAAGTGAGATGCTCGCCTGCCCTTCTTTTAAATTCATCTCAATATTAACACAACAGAAATGAAACAGTTTAAATTTTCAAAGGATTTCGTTCACGGAAACAAGAAGGTTGACAAAAAAGGAAGTACTAGGACCGTGACTTCCCGTCATGCTGCTTTCCTTGAGACCAATAAGTTCGGGTCTATAGTCGGGGATGCCCCGGCCAAGAAAGAGAACAAGGGTGCTGAGAACCGTGACACCAAGTAATTAAAAGAGGCCACATCCGGGGCTCCGGCTCCGGGGTGATCTCAAAATGAATAACGACATGGAACTAAGTATATTATCAACCGGGATAAGTGAGCCGGTAAACATTGCGGAGGTTCGTGATTTTATAGGTTATCCTTCAACGAATCAGGATACCGTTATTAAAAAGATGATAATAACGGCCCGTGAATGGCTTGAGGAGTATTGTGCCATATCGATAGTCAATAAGCAATACAAAGCATATTTTGAGAAGGCCGATGCCTTGAATGGATGGTATGAACTGCCCGTCAGCCCGGTCCTGTCAACACCGGCACTTGTGGTTGCGGTCCGTGGTGTGACAATAGATTTTGAGCAGATGGGGCTTAACATTGTCAGGGTCAGGCCATATAGCACATACGGCACTATCGGAGTGGGCAGTACCGGAGTCAACTGGTACATGGAGGTGACTTTTAATGCAGGGGCAGCAAATAACACTGCTGATGAGATCATTCGCAAGATAGTAGCAACCATGTTTAATGCCAGAACTGATGGAGCAGGTGAAGGGGTGCAGATGGGAAGGCTCCCTTATGACACTTTGCGATTGATTTCTGCAATTAACAAAAATACTGGATTATGAAATGGGACTTTCTATTGAATCACAAATTATTGATTGTGCATATTGTAATGGGCAAGCACATTTGCAAAAAACAAATAGGGAATTAACCTATAGAAATGAGATATGTAAAGTTGTTGAGCATTTTTATAAATGTAAAGAATGTAAAGAAGAATTTACGACAACAGAAACGGATACTATAACAATGTTACAAGCACAAAATCAGTACATAGTATAAACACTGGATTATGAAATGGGGAAAAGACTCAATAACAATTTATACCCTCACTACAACAACGGATGCCAGTGAGGATGTCACCGAGACATGGGATGATGGGGTAACGGTCAGTGCCAGCGTGGTACAGATTGACGGGGCCCGCTATGTCAAGGAAGAGGAATTAATTGATAAGGCAGTTTATAGAGTAGAATGTTTTGATAACAGCTACTCGAACAATATAAAGATAGTTTTCGGGAGTTTAACACTATTCCCGATAAGGCCGTGGACGAAAAATGCAGACCGATCCATGAGAAGTATTGCAAAGATAATAATGGCGACGAAGGTATGAAGCCGATGGCGAACATAGAGATCAAGGGCACTGAGGAGCTGCTGAGAGGCTTTGAGAAGTACCGCAAAGAAGCCACTAAGGCTATCAAGAGAGGTGTGGACAGGACGGCGGGAATGGTAGCTTCAGATGCTAAGGAAAGGCTTGCAGGGGGATTAGGAGGTCTGATGCGCAGAGTCACCGGGAGGTTAATAGCTTCGGTACATGCTGAATTTGGGAATAAAACTGAGCAGCCTGAGAAAAATACATTTAAACCAGTAAAAGCCAGTGAAGCATCTGATAAGAATCTTAACGTGACTATTGCAGATGATGAAGCGGTGGCAGGGACAAATGTACACTACGGTCCATATATTGAGTTCGGGACTAAGTTCATAAGTGCAATGTCATTCCTGGGATTCGCAGCGGTGAGGCAGGATAAGCGACTTAAAGAGAGGGTAATTGAAGAACTGAATAAGATAAACAAGTGAGCACAGCGCATAAGGAAATATCGTACGATCTGATACAGGGGATATTTACCGTGCTGGATGGCAATGTTACCTATTCAGGGACTACTTACCCTGTTTATAAGAGCATTCCGAAGGTACCGGCATCGATATATGTCTGGATAACAGAGGTGATGTATGATGAGGATGGGACGAAAGACTCTTTTATCTATTACGGCACTGTCCAGGTGAGGGTTGTCGATGAGAGCCTTCAGAGAGCTGATAAGAAAAAAGGATTAGGGATACTTGGTATTGTCCGGGGATTACTTAAGCCAGCACGGTCAACGGTATTCTCAATAGGCGACACTTTGACACTGATAGCACTTAAACCGGGACCATATAACGAGATGACTGAGCAATCAGATAATATTTTGAAAATGAGTTTTATAGATATATATGATTTTTTAATTCAATAAGGAGGAATTGATTATGGCAAGCACAGCAATTAGCGGATCGTTATTGGCAGTATTAACCGGGACAGACAAGATACTTGAGAGTAAAAACTGTACCCTTACTGTTAATGTAGCAACAGCACCCACGTCTACAAAAGACAGTGCACGGTGGGCATCTCATATTAAAGGTGAAAGGGATTGGAGTATTTCAGTAGATGGCCTGGTAGATGAGACTAACGTAGCAACTGGATTTACCCATCACGAAATGATGGCTATGATCATAGATGGTACAGCGGATACAACTATTAAGTTTGTAACTAACACTCCGACTAATACTGTTGGGTGGACAGGTGAAGGTACGTTTGTAAACCTTACTACTACAGGACCACAGGACGAAGGATCTACATGGGCAGTAGAGATCAAGGGTAACGGACCATTAGCAGAAATTATTTAAAAGATATAAATTATGGCAAACACAGCAATTAATGGTACACTGTTATTAGTGTACATGGATGGTGTCAAGATAGCAGCCCAAAAAGGTGTGACAATGACACTTAACGTGGAGACCTTTCCAACAAGCACAAAGGATGATAATCGATGGGCTTCACACGGGAAAGGGGAGAGATCCTTTGAGATAGGTCTGGATGGTCTGATTTCAACTACTGGTAAGACAGCAAAAGCACTATATGATTATATGATCAATGGTACTGAGCTCTTATTGGTAATAGAGGGTACAACCAATACATATTTTGCAACAGCAGATATGACAAATGTCTCTCTTGTGGGACCGCAGGATGAGGCAAGCACATTATCTGGCACGATAAAAGCAACTGGTATAGTATATACTATGCTTACCAATCTTTTGACAGATCCTGATCTGGATGATGATGCTACATATGATACATTTACACACACTGCTTCCCCACCTGCTGTTACATCTGCTATTAATGCAGCTGGTGGAGCGGTCGCTGATAGTAATATTATAGCTGTTACAGATGCTCATATATATAAACTGGTGACATTTCTTACCAAAACTTCTGGTGAACTCCCAACGGTAGGTATATATGATACTAGTGCTGTTGGTTATATCTCTAATCAACCTTCTTTAACAGAAGGTATTAACTTCATAACACTTACCGCTACTGCAACAGAAGCCGCAGATGCTTTTCTTAGAATAGAAAATACTGGTGCTTGTAACTTTGCATTAACTACAATTTACATTTGGGATACAACTCCGTAAGATGATACTACAACTGCCATTTAAAACATTTGGATACTTCAAAGAGAAGCCTGTGGAGATTCTATTGAACATAGGTACTCTTGAAGATATGTGTGAAAGGCTTGGTATAGAATTTTATGAGATAGGAGACTTACTTCAGGATTCTAATATTGATTTTGTTACTCAATTATTGTACTATGGTTATCTTACAGCATGTCAAAAGAGTTATAAGAAGCCTAAGTATAATAAGGTACACGCCCAGTATTGGGCTTCCCATATGAGTGCAGAAAGTAAAGAGGGCTTTGCTAAACTGCTTACTGAATTACTTGGTAAGGCAAAGAAGATTGCTGAAGCTGATAGTAAAAAAAAAGCACCCTAACCTTTGAAGACTTAAGGAAGTTTGCTGTAGGAGAGTTAGGATGGACATTAAGCAGGTACAGGGATGCTACAATATATGAATACAATTTAGCAGCTTCCGGATATCATCGTAAATGGGAAGCAAACACTGCATGGTTAATGAGAGAGATTGTATATAACATATGGGTTGTTGCTCCTTATATCAAACCTCAGGATAAACCAACTAAAAAGCAGATTATGAAGTTGAGTATAGATGAAGTTCCGGTTAAAGAAGAAGCATTACAAGAGGATGTGATTAAGGAAGCAGAAGCATTTGAAGATAAGTTAAAATTTAATAATTAAGGCAATGGGTTTATTATCAAATTTGTGGGTGAAAATAAAAGGGGATAGCACACACCTTGACAGCACGCTGAAGAAATCCAAGTCAGGAATTAAGACATGGGCAAAGAATATTGGGACTGTTATTGCTGCTGGGTTCGCTGTTGCTGCTGCAGCTGTCCTTGCCTTCGGGAAAAAGTTAGTAGATCTGGGTGGCCAGGCGCAAGGTGTGGAGGCTGCATTTAAGAAACTTAATGAACCAGATTTATTAAATAATTTAAGGAAGGCTACCAGGGGTACTGTTGATAATTTAGTATTAATGACAAAAGCCATACAGGCCAAAAACTTTAAGATACCCCTTGATCAACTTGCTACATACTTTGAATTTGCTACAAAACGAGCTATACAAACAGGAGAGTCGGTTGATTATTTAGTTGATTCAATAATCACAGGGATAGGGAGAAAGTCCGTATTGGTTATGGACAATTTAGGTATTAGTGCTATTGAATTACAAAATGAGGTAAAAAAGACCGGGGATTTTGCTACGGCTGCTGGTGTAATTATAAGAAGAGAACTTACATCAATGGGCGATGTTGCTGATACTGCCGGTACTAAAATTGCTGCTTTAGCAACCACTTGGGCAAACTTTAAAGTATCACTTGGTAAAAAACTAGTTAATAATGAATATTTTGGTTATTTTCTTAGAGGATTAGAGGCAATATCAAACTGGTTAAAAGGTCCCTATGCAAATTTATCAAAGGAACAAATTGAGGCAGAACAACAGAAACTAACATTACAAAGAGAACAGTTATTACTTGGTAGAGAAGCAATACTGCAAGAAAGGGAGAAGTCAAAAAGAGCTGATGCTTATAATGATACACTGATACAAAATACTATTAATTTAGGTAAGAATAAAAAAGAACTAGATAAAATTAATGCTATATTACTTGAATTAGGAGAAGTTAAGGGAGGAAAAATCAACGCACCGGATACTAAAGAGGCATTAATTGATATTATGCATTATGTATCACAGGCTAACAAAAAACTCGTTACCCCATTTGTATATTCTAAACCCTCTTCAATAAGACCTGCTGGTATAGGTGCTGATACAAGACAGGAAATACCATTTTCTAGCAAGGGTTTTGAAACAACAAAGAACTTAGTAGAAGACTTACAAGGTACATTTGCAGATATGTTCACTGCAATATCTTCTGGTAGTGGAACTGCCTTTGAGGATATGGCTAAAGCTTTTGGTAGATCAATACAAAGTATGGTAGCTCAGTTATTGGCTGCAAAGTTAGTAATGATGTTACTAAACCTTATAGCTCCTGGAGCAGGAACTATCCTTAATGCTACTACAGGCAATATTAAGATGCCTAGTTTCAACCAAACACCAAACAAGCTAGCTCCGGGTCCTATTGGTGGTATTGGTGGAGTGCAGCAACATCAATTTACAATATCAGGAAGAGATTTAAAAACAGTTTTAAATAGGAATATGTAATGGCACTGGCCACGAAATATAGAGCAGAATTTGATGATACACATGGTAAAACATGGTGTGTTGACTTTCTTGAAGATGCCTGGGGTGGTGCTGTAACTGATCTAGTACCTACAGACAATCCTATAAACTTCTTCTGGGATGAGAATATTACCAATTCTATTATGAAGTCAGAGGTAGAGGTTCAGGTATATTCTGAGACTAACTTTGCATTGGTGGATCTTTATTCACAGGCAGATAAGCATTTCAGGGTCTACATATACGATGCAGAATATCATACCAGTGTAGCACACATGTTAGCAGATCATATCTATTGGAGGGGCTATATTAAGCCACGTTATTATCAGGAGGCATATGAACCGCCCCCTTATCCTGTTACTATACTATGTACAGATGGTTTGGATTTATTAGAGACTACATTATATACACAGTATGATCAGGGTAGGCGTCAGGAAAGTCAGATAATACTTGACATACTAGCCACAGTAGAAGATACCTCATTTTATGAATATATCAATATCTATGAAGATACTATGAATAATGGTGTAGGTGATAGTCCGCTAAACCAGGTACAGCCAGACTCATATTTATTTAAGGATATGTATCAGGATGAGGTATTAGAAGCTATACTATTAAAATATAATGCTTACATAGTACAGTATTTAGGTTATTTCAGGCTTTTAAGACCTGTTGAAATGGTTGGTGCTACTGAATATGGAATGTTTGGTGCTACTGTATATGGCAGATACTTCACAGCTGTTGATACTACTGCTCCTGTATCATTCACGCCATTACAATACATAAGCAGGACTGCTACTCACATTACTAATCGCAGGCAAGTACCGGGTGGTGTTAAGATGATACAACCCACTGCTAAAAAGATAACGCTTCATCAGGATTATGGTAACAGGGAAAGCTGGTTAAATAATTATGAATTTACCGCAGATAAATGTGATATTGATACTGATGCTTTTACTAACTGGACAAATGATGCTGGCATAGTAGCCAAACATATTAGTGAATTTTTAGTAAAAGAAACTAATGGTGTAGGTATAAATGCAGGTACTGGTGGCACCTATATGAAACAAGTAATCACACCACAAATATCTATAAGTATCACTGATAAGTTTGTTATAGAACTTGATTATAATTGGTGGAATGACACTGCAGCTCCTGTTGCTGCTACCAGCATATCAATGATTATAAAACAGGGTGCAAGGTACTTAACAATACAAGATGATACTGAGGCAGTATGGGGTGGCATTGCAGCATTATTCTCATATTCACCTACTAATATCTATGGTGTAGCAAATATACCTGTTGGTTTTGGTGATGGGTGGATGCATTTTAAAAGAGAATTTTATGGTTTAGAAAGTACTAGTGACATAGAGGTTGTATTAGCTACTAATGGATTTGCTAATGCATATAATTGTTTTAGAAACATAGAATTATATACTTCTTCATATGAGATTAAGCAAAAGCAAATAAGACGTAGATTCAAAGAGAGACTTGCATATTTAGGTGATATATTTAGATTAAAAAGTAAATATTATACAGTTGATGTAAAAGAAGATAAGGAATTAGTAGTAGAAAATGTTATATCACCTGTATGTACACCTACAGAAGGTGTAGAGCTTACATATGATTATATACTAGGTGATGTAAGAAATGTAGATAACAATAATTATATTGATAATGTACTAGGGCAATTTAAAGGCTCACTAGCAGTACTGCATAGAGATACTCTTACAGAAGCAGCAGCCGATTTTGTTACAGATCATGATGCCGACTATCCTAATTTAGATGTTACCAGTGCTGGTGATGATATCATATTTACATCCAAGACAGCAGGAAATGATTTTACAGGCAATACGACAATAACCAATACAGATGGTGATTTAGCTGGTGATGTTGATTATACTCAGGAAAATGTTGTAGCTCAGGCTCAAATTGATACTATAACAGTATTAGGTACTGATGGTACAGCAAATGTAACTTGTGATACATGGACGAAACTTGCTACATGGAATGGAACCATAGCTCAGACCCTTCAGGATTTCGTTGATGCCTGGGAAGCATTTTATACAACAAAAGGAATATCACTTACCAATACAGCTACTGAATTAATTTTTGAAGCAAATACCCCAGGTGATCCGCTAACACCATTAACATCAATAGTAACTGTATCGGGTAATTTAAGAGGGACTGTTGTTGTGACTCAGGCTAATATCGTAGGACAAAAACGTATTGATACTATTACCCTGACAGGGACATCAGGAACAGCAAACATACTTTGTGATGCTGTTACTAAAGAGGTTGATATTGATGAAGTTATTACTAATTCTGCTACATGGTCTACAAGGGCTGTAGGAGGCGAGTCACTGCCATTACTTGAATTAATAGGAGATGAGATAGCAAATCAAACAAGTAGGACAAGAGACCTTATACAGATGCCTATTATTGAGACTACAGAAGCATTACAGATGAACTATATCGGTTGCTTTGTAGATGATCTTAATCAGTATAGCGGTGTAGACCGTGCATTCGTTATGA
>Ga0307376_10000590_pt1 | contig 44370 bp, 41 predicted proteins | sample TR2MG_FD_202536 | JGI IMG/M metagenome (GOLD analysis project Ga0307376, IMG submission 202536) | Soil microbial communities from Risofladan, Vaasa, Finland - TR-2 | ecosystem: Environmental > Terrestrial > Soil > Coastal area > Acid sulfate soil | place: Finland: Risofladan, Vaasa | collected...
TTACGCTATACACGATTATCTCGCGATTGATGAACAAACGTACTTTAACACATTTCCAGGTTACACAGTTGCAGAAACAGCATCCACTTTTGGAGAATTATTAATGACAGATCTCCTCCTTGAAAAAGCTAACTCTAAAGAAGAAAAATTAGCTATTTTAGCACATGTTTTAGACGACGCAGGACAAGCAGTATTTCAAGTAAGCGCGAGGGTGTGGTTTGAACAAGATTTGTATAAAGCTATTGAAAAGAGTGAAAATTTAGATGGTAAAACGATTTCAAAATACTGGTGCGCTGGAAGAGATAAGATTTACGGAAATTCTATTGAATGGTTCGAAGAGATGGACTGGGAATGGACAATGAAACCGCATTACTTTTTCCCGAATTTTCGATTCTATAATTATCCCTATGTTTACGCTCAACTTTTTGTATATGCGTTGTATAAGACTTATAAAAAAGACGGAAAAGATTTTGTTCCTAAATTTAAAAAATTACTCGCAGCAGGCGGTAGTTTATCTCCAGAAGATTTAGGTGAGATAGTTGGATTAGATATCACAAAACAAGATTTCTGGGAGTTAGGGATAAACCAATATGAAGCATTTGTTAACGAATTTGAAAAAGCAATGAATTAATTTTTTTATTATTTTTTTCCTTTACATCGAATTAGCTTAACAGTTATTTGTAGTTTCCCGAATATATCTCGTTTTTTACCAATTCAAAATCAAGAGATTCTTGAGACTCAATTTGCAAATTCCATTTATTGCATACATCTTTAGCTCGTTGAGAAATACAAGCGATATCATGACGATCTAAAAGGTCCAAATTAAATTTTCTAACCCCAGCTAATAGTTGTTTTAGACCTATACCGAGCTTACTTTCAAAATATGTATAAACTCCCACTGCGGAGGGAGGAATTTCTTTTCCTTTGTAAGTCCTCTGCAATTTATCGTATTCTACGAAAGCTTCATTAAGGGTTAAACTGGAGGGCTGTTTCTCTTTAGGAAATCCTAAGTTCTTCAACATCGCTGGTGTGACCGTTCCCTTTGATATTGTTTCACCAATATACTTAGATTTCATAGCAGCTGTTAGTGGAGCCCTTGCCATGGCTATGCACTTCACATAGGGGGCACCCATGGCAAGAGCTTTGAAAATCTGCGTCTCGTTTGCGATTCCTCCCGCGATGGCTACGGTTGGAATATTAACATTAGGATTTTTCTTCTTTATCATATCTAAACATCCAACTACAAGAGCTTCTAAATAAACGGTTGGAATTGAGCCTTCATTCATCATACTCACAGGACTCATCCCTGTTCCTCCTCCCGCACCATCAAATGTTATTCCATCTACCTCTCCTTCCACTGCTAACCTTAATAACCAAGCTGTTGCCGCTGGACGATAGGCTCCAGTTTTAATAAATATATTTTTTGCTCCTGATGAGCGAACTTGGTCTATTTCTTCTAAAACATCTTCAGTCGTGGACAACCCCACTCTGCTATGCCTTTCAAAGTCAGGTATTAACCCAGCATTCCATTGATCTACAACCATTGGATCGGAGGGATCAGGAAAGACTAAATAACCTCGTTCTTGAAGTAATTGTGCTCTTTCTAAAGACGATAACCTTACTTCCCCACCGATTGCTTTTGCTCCTTGACCAAATTTCAACTCAAGTGATTCTACATCCAATTTTGAAGTTACATAATCGAATACTCCAAGCCTAGTGTCTTCAACATTTTTCTGTACAATTATATCACCATGTTCTCCATCCCACCACTCTCTATAGATGTTAACACGAAATTTCATATCATCTGTATCAATTACTTTGGGATAAACTCTGTGATTTGCAAATTGAGCAAATTGGTCCATTCCAACTACATTTTCTCCAATTGTAAGACTTACACCTGCTAAAGCAGCGCCAATTGCTAAACCTTCCCAATTTCGTTTAGCTACGTACGTACTGCCAAGTCCAGCAATCACGATAGGCAATTTTTGCAGTATATTCCCCCAACGCATCGTCATATCCACATTTGGAAAAATCACCTTGTCTTCATGAGCTTCGATCCCTTGAGCGCCTCGCACTTCAAATTGAATTTGGAAATCACCATAGGCTAACCCAAAATCTTTTGGTGTTCCCGCAGTTGAGTTTCCAAAATATTCTCTTCGAGGATATAACGCTTCGCGACCTCTTAATGCTGATTTCGAAACTTCGCAGAACACAGGACAATCCGCAATGCATATTGGACATAATCCAGACTCGCAAGAATCTTCAACCCTTGTCCTTGAACCAATCATGCTTGTCTGGTGTGTAGTCATAGAAAATTTTGTCATTCCATTTCATACCTCCATCCTAATTATCAGAAAATACTTCTATAATTGATTCATGCAATTCTGGTTTTTCTATTAAAATCTCATTACATTCAGCACCTGAAGCACAGTTCCATTTGCGTTCTGATCGTTCCTCTTCAAAAATTGCACCAAAGAAGAATGTATTATCTCCACACGCATGACATATGTTTTGAGCATAAGAGTACTCTATTCCACAATCTTTACACTTTATTATCATTCTTCAACCACTTTTAATAGATCTTAATATTTATAAAAAAATTGAATTTCTAATTTGTGCGAAATCAGATGTGTGAAAAAGTTCCAGAAAGACATCTCAGCTTACATTTCTTTAGTGAACGTTATATTGCTTCGTAGAGTCGAGGAAACCTGTTATCATAGATTTTAAGCATCTCAGGGTATCTCTCTGTGATTCTTCGTATGATCTTCGCAAGTGAACTACGATGTGTGTAGCCCATTGCGAAAGACCATTCTCGAGCTGTTGATCTTCCAATTTCCTTTAACTTATCTAAACACATTAGCTCGTATGTCTTAAATACTTCGTTTGCTGCAATTATTGCAGCCTCAGGGCTTTTTTCTATTTCTTCCAACATCATTCATAATTCACATCCAATTTTTTTTAAATTTTTTTTTATTGTTATGGGATTTATTTCCCATAATGAAAATATTTTAAATTTAGTAAGGTTTGTCGCTTTAAAAAGTTTTCTGAAGGAGGAAATATCTAAAAGATTTTCAGTTTGATCATCTTTTTCTTGAAAATTTTGTAAAGCGTGCGTAACTTGTTTATAAACTTATTGTTTTGCGCTAAAAAATTTTTAACCACAAAAAAACGCGTACCGACAAAAAACTGAGAATTTAATAGCGTATTACTAAAAAATTTCTTGAAGAGTCTACTCTAGACATGAGAAATATATTTAAGTTGACAAAAAGTATCATATAATTAGAGATTTTTATACGATTTATAGAACTAGAGGGAAAGTATGCCCTGGAAAATTAGTATATACTTTTATTTATCGCTTGGTTGTTCGTTGTGTGGATTGATCTTTCCTACTCATGTAACTCAGGCTATAGGATTTGATATTGGTGACATGATTCATTGGGTTTATGGCTTTTCTATCCTTATACCTCGTAATCCAGTTGGGGAACCAAAACTCTATTTCAGTTTTCTTGGAGTATTCTTGTTAGTTAGTGCTATTGTTTTATTAAGGGTATATTTTGTTCAGTTGCGTAATGCTAAACTTGGTAATCGATACGATAAAAATCGAATTTATATAATTGCAGTTATACAACTAATGGTATTTCAATTTTATATAAATTACGGGAGGGTTGTTTTGCTGTTATCGATTTGGGGATTTATGTTTGGTGCAATTTTTGCAATTATCGGGAATAAAGAGCTAAATTTATTTTATATTAGAAAAGGTATCGTAAATGCTAGGAACGAAAGAATTCTTGGTGTTGTTCTAATAACAATGTCTCTTATTTTAACAGTTTATATTATTTCTATATTTTTATGTTGTGTAGTTCCATTTATTACAGATTTATTTTTTTTATCATTCGTTATTGATATGTTCCCAACACTAATTATGAGTATAATTATGATATTTTACGGAATATTATCGCTAAAAAGAGCTAAAAGAAAGAATAAATCGAATTTAAAGTAATAAATTGCGATAGAGTTTAAAATGAGGGAGGACCCTGTTTTACTCGTTTAAACAGCTGCTCAAGATTTTTTGTAGTCCAGTCCGACTCTATCCACCATGTTGCTCCTGCTTCAGCAAATGGCGTAATAATTGACATGGATACTTCTAAATCATCTCCGGGTGATTTTCCTTCTACTATTACATCATAAGGTGCATTGTTCGAACGATTTTCTTGAATATAGGCTTTAATTTCAATTATGTGTTTCGGGGTTAGATCTTCAAATTCTCCTTGCTTGTTTATTATTGTGGGGATTATTCCCTCATATTTTATTGCGCGCTTCATAGATTTTTCATATGGCCAAGCGCCAACAACCCATATTGGGATACGCGGATTTTGAATTAGTTTTGGGGGCGGATGTCTTTCGAAAAATTCACTTCCAAACAAATTTTTGATATTATAATGTTTACCTTTATAATTGCACATATCGCGACTCCATAATCCATCTATTATGTCTAAACTTTCATCTAGCAATTCTGCTCGAGTTTTTAAATCGGTTTTCTCTCCCAATTCTTCAAATCCCGTATCTATCGCGCCTAATCCAACAGAAATAGTAATTCGACCATTAGACAAAATGTCAAGTGTAATTGCCTCACTTGCTAATTTCCAAGGACGCATTCTTGAAGGGGGACTCAATAATGTTCCTAAACGAATCTTTTCAGTTTCTACAGCTATAGCAGCCAATGTTACCCAGGCATCTATACCATAGGTTGGTTCCCAGACAAAGAATGCATCCCAACCCACCTCCTCAGCAGTTTTCGCAAATTTTATCGCTTCAAACACATCTGCGCGTGGAAAAACAAATCCATACTTCATTAGAATTTCCTGTTATATTTGATATTCAAACAAAAAGAATTGAATTATATAAATATTGTTTTATTTCACTTTATAATATCTGAAATTGGAGATTTGGGCTAAAAAGAAATGAGTTAAAATATAAAATATAAGTTTTAATCTATAAGTGGAGCTTTGAGTCATTTGGGAGCAATTACAAAAACTCGGCGAGTAATATTTTTTTATATTCTGGAGCTCTTTCTTCAAAGGGTATGCTTTCAACTCCCGAATATACATCTAAAAGTTCGATTTTGTGAAAAAACTCTGAAAACGGAATAATGGCGTTCGAATAATTGAAGTAATCTTCATCATTGATTTTTTCCTTCAAAATCGGAGGTCCATTTTCTATAATTTCTATACTCAGATTGATCAAAATCGGGGATTTTTTAAATATAGAAATAAATCGACTAAAAATAAATCAAGACTCTCGACAAATTTAGTAATAGAAGTGAAAATAGGAAGTGAATTTTCAATTCAATAAAGGAAAAATCCCGTATAAAAAGTTATGCACTTAATATCCGAAGTGTTTTTAATTCTTTTTAGATTCTTTTTCTAACAATTTAACGAAAGAACTTCCTTCTTTAATTACATTTAAAATTAGATGGGTATTTGTCCGTTCTACATTAGGAGAGGCGTGAAGTTTTTTAATCATTGCGCTTAATTCCGATCGAGTTTTGAAACGCGCAAACACGAGGGCATCGTAATCTCCTGTTATGTCGTAAACTCCAAAAACATTAGGGTTTTCAGCTATATCTGTTTCTACTTCTATCATTTTACCTTTTGAGACTGTAATTTCTATTGTAGCTATAATGTCATATCCCAATTTTTCAAAATCAATATCGATCCCATAACCTTTGATAACACCTTGTTGTTCTAGTTCTTCTATATGCTTTTTTATCGTTACAGGGGATTTTTCTAATGTTTTTGCGATTTGATTATAGTTTTCCTTGCTATTTTCGCTGAGAACGCCTAAAATATTAAGATCAACCTCTTCGACTAAAGGTTTCTTATCATTCATAGTGATCAAAATGGTATGATTTATTTTTAAGATTTCTTATTTTAGAACAAATACGGTTGATAAACAATATTTTTATTCGAATGCAAATTCTTTACGATTAACCACCTTGTCTATTTCTATAAAATATTTGAACGGATGTTAATACTATGATTGAAGAAGAGCTGAAAATAATCCCTGAACCTGCGAAAGTCTCATTAAATGATGGTGTATTTATCCTCAGTCAAAAAACTACCATTCAAGTGGATTTAACATCTACAAGAAATGGTGAATATTTGAAACAAGTAATAACTTCAAAGTACGGGTTGAATCTAGCTATTGAGAAATCCTCTCAAAATAATGAAGGAAAGAACTCAATAAAACTTAAAACTTCTAATGAAAAAAATCTTAATAATTCTGAGAAGTATTATCTTTTAGTTTCAAGAGAGAACATCATTATATCTGCAACCACATCAATCGGAGTTTTTTATGGTATCCAAACTTTAATTCAACTAATCCCTCATAAAGCTTCAAAAGGAGATAAGGTTTCTTTAGAATCTTCTATCCCTTGCGTTTCGATTGAAGATTTCCCTCGTTTTAAATGGCGAGGTTTCATGTTGGACGAATCGCGCCACTTTTTTGGAAAAAAACAAGTGAAAAAAATTTTAGATTTAATGGCTCTCTTAAAATTAAATACATTTCACTGGCACCTCACAGATGATCAAGGTTGGCGAGTAGAAATAAAGAAGTATCCCTTACTTACTAAAATTGGATCAAAAAGGGAGGGGACAATTATATCCAGAAAAAAACTTTTACTCAGTTCTCAGAAGCGAAAACTTCCTATTGATGGAATCCCTGTATCGGGCTATTACACGCGTGAGGACCTTATGGAGTTAATCGAGTATGCAAGTGAACGCTATATAACCATTATTCCAGAGATCGATTTTCCAGGTCACACTATGGCAGCATTAGCAGCATACCCCGAATTGAGTTGTACTGGAGGCCCATTTGAGGTTAGTACACGCTTTGGAATTCATAAAGATGTTTTCTGTATAGGAAAAGAGGAAGTTTTCGAGTTTTCTCAGAATGTTTTAGACGAGGTAATGGATATCTTTCCGTCTAAAATAATTCACACGGGAGGAGATGAAGTGCCTAGACATCGGTGGAATAAATGTTCCGAGTGTCAGAATCGAATAATTAAAGAAGGAGTGGCGGGCTCTGAAAACCTTCAAGTCTATTTTACAAATCGTATTGCAGATTATTTGGCATCTAAAGGGCGTCATTTAATGGGCTGGAACGAAATCTTAAACGATAAACTTAACGAAGACGCTATATGCCATTATTGGACAAATAATTTAGAATTGGTTCTACAACACGCAATGAAGGGAAGGAAGGTAGTGATGTCTGAGATGTCAGCGGTATATCTAAACTACCCGTATAAACTAATCCCTACTAAAAAAACATATTTATATGATCCTGTACCTGAAGAATATGGCAACAACTATGAAAAACATATTTTAGGCATAGAAGCATGTTTATGGACTGAATATATTAATAGTAAGGATAAGTTAGAATGGCAAACTTTTCCAAGATTAATTGCTGTCGCAGAAACAGGATGGACACCTAAAAATAAAAGAAATTTTGAGTCTTTCTTAAAACGATTAGAAAATTTCATCCCATTACTTAAAGCATTTGATGTAAATTATCCTAAAAAAGAGGAATTTTTACAGGATCAATAAACATTTTAAAATTTAAATAAAATGTATTTCTAAACTGAATATATCATAAGCAAAGCAAAATGAAGAGGTTGGAGATAAAATGGTAAAGAAATTGTTTCAAAAACGAATTAGTGAGATCCGGGATAAGTATAAAGATACCGATATTATTATATCACTAAATAGTGTAAATTTTTTGGCCAACAATCTCGTAAAACTACCCAAGTTAGGGGAAACGGCGTTTTAATCCTCACTCATGAAGAATTATATTTCGAAATGTGGCATCCGAAAAAAGTACTACAAATCCCTACTTCTGCTATTTTAAAAGTTGAAATTACGAAATCTTTTTTACATAAATCTGTGTTAAGAAAATTATTGAAAGTAGTATTTCTAAACGAGAACGGGGAGGAAGACGCCGCTGCATGGTGGGTTTCTTCTTTGGATAAGTGGATTGAGGAATTTGAAAAAGTTAAGGTTTAATTCAAATGTTTCAACATTACATGTTATTTAGAATTGTTTCCTCGAAAATAATATACTGCTTACGGTAAGCATAATTACTGCTGCTATAGGACCAATTAGTAAAGAGAAGATAACAGGATCGATAAAATCTAAGAATACTGTCGGTAAGATTGAGATAGCTGAAATTTGATTACCTATATAAACCGATAATATCGTAGCTACAGGAACAGATGAAACAGTTATCCCAAAAAATACACCTATCGAACAAGAAATTGCCATAGCCGCCATACTTATTGTTAATGACTCTATAGTTTGATTTAGTACATACTCGGGAAGATTCCCGATAAATATCTGATCTAGTATAAGTCCGAGAGTAAGAGAAATGCCTGTAGCAATAATTAGGCATAAATAAACGGAAAAGTACTTTGCTAAGAGTATATTTGCGCGTTTTACTGGTCGAATTAAATACAGATCATAAACATGGCGCATTTTTTCGCTTGCAATAGAGGTACTTAACATGGCACTAGCAAGAGTTCCACCAACACTTGATAAAATTATTGCTACGATGGAGGAGATAGGAAATCCTTCTGTATTTGGCGTTATATAATGAAATAGTAGGGATAGAAGCGGTAATCCTACCCATAGCACAATCATCACCTTTGATTTGTAGAATCCCTTTAATTCGTCCACGAACAATATCTTTAAACTCATTTAATATCACCTTCAATATATTTTAAATAAACTTCCTCCAAACTTGGTTTAAGAATTTGAAAATTACGCATCTTACATTTTTGATCTGCTATTGATCTAAGTATTTTTTGAATAGTATTATCTAAATCTGCGTTTGCTTCTAAATGAATAAGTTGTTTGTTAGGAGCTCCTAATTCGATCTTTTCAACTCCATCTATTTGCTCCAAATTTTGGCAAGGATTTCCTACTTCGGTATATACTACTTCTATAATATTTCCTATGAGGAACTCATTTTGCAACTCGTTAGGATCTCCAATCTTGATTACTCTCCCCTTATTTAAAATACCAATCTTGTTAGAAATATCTTGAATATCTGATAAAATATGGGAGGAAAAGAATATTGTAATCCCCTGTAGACTTAGAGATTTAATGAGGTTTTTTACCTGATACCTACTACTCGGATCTAGTCCAGATAATGGCTCATCTAGTACGAGAATCTGAGGATCATTTAGAAGTGCTTGAGCCAACCTTAATTTCTGTAGCATTCCACCCGATAAATGGATTATTTTTTTATTCCTGACTTCTTCTAAGTTAACAAATTTTAACACTTCTGTGATTTTTAATTCAAGGTGATCTTGTTTCAATCCCGATAATCGACCAAAAGTTCTTAGAGCATGCTCTACCGTACGCCAACTTTGAAACCCTGCTTCTTGTGGATGATAACCTAGTATTTTATAAAGTTCTTGTCGAGAATTGGATATATCCTTCCCTTCGATATACACTTTCCCAATGTAATCCCTGATCAGTCCTACCAATATCTTAATTGTTGTGGTTTTACCCGCTCCATTAGGTCCAATATACCCAAACACATCTCCTTTATTTATAGTGAAGGAGATATTATCTAATGCTAAAGAGTTATTATAACTTTTTGAGATATTCTGAAATGTTATCAGAGCTTCATTATTAGTTACTTTTTTTTGTTGAGCCATTATGTTTTTCACAATATTCCTTGGGAATTTTTATGATCATCTATATTTTAGTAAAGAAAAGTATCTAGTAAATCGTTTATTACAAATTAAAGGTCCCAAAAAAAATTTTGTTATTATATTTCAAAAACGAGAAATCATTAATGAGGCGGGATTTAAATAAAAATCTTGATTTTTCCTCTTCATGAGTAGAATAAAAGAATCTAATAACTTTTATATCCCCAATTTCTTTTATAGAAAGAGGAAATGTTATGGTTGCGATATAAAACGACATAAGTTATTCTTAAAGGAATCTCATAATTACTTAGAATTATTCTGTAAAGATTGTAAAAATACGATTATAATAGAATAGAGATAAATAAAAAAATAAGTATTTAAATTACTTAATTAAACTTCTTTTAGAATTGAGGGAATCAGTGATCGAAAATTCACTGTATCTATTAATCCTTTATTCTCATCTGAGGGTTTAACAATATTTAAAATTGCTATATCTGCTCCATTGAAATAAGCTTTTCTTACCGAATCTTGATTTAAACCACCCGCCACAGATATTAAAACGCCGTATTTTGATCGGACCTTATTGATATCTTTAAATCGGATAATACTTCGTGGATTGATTTCTTCGTCTCTACCCTTATGAATTACCACTGCTTTAGGTTTAAATTTTAACGGGAGCAATTTACGTAAAGGATTTTCCTGACCAAGCATATCAATCATAGAAATTAATCCATATTTTTCACAAATTTCATTAAAGAAATCCAGAGTTTCCGTTGGGGCCGTTCCCGCGGCAGTAACTGCATTAGCTTCGGCGCTATATGCGAATCCTACTTCCTCGTATGCTCCATCTGTAACCTTTAAATCCGCAACAAGCAATCCTCGCCAAAGTCTTCGAATCAACCTTATCCCTGCAATTCCTTCTCTTTTAATGAACGGCGTCCCAGCTTCGATAATTAAGCGAGGATCGTATGGTATCTTGGGTAAAATTCTTAAAACATCTGCCGCTGTATGATTGAAAGCTATCTGTACGTATCTTTGATTATCTAAGAAAGTTCTACTCATCCTCGAACCCTCCATATTACGTAAATTTCTTAAGAATATTACCTATATCAGACGGCATGAATATAACTATCTTTTCAGATGGATCCTGAGAAATATCTCTGATAGTTTGAAGAGTCCTAAGTTGCAAAGCCCCAGGTTGAGATGCCATTATATTGGCTGCTTCCGCTAGGTTTTTTGCTGAAGCAAGCTCACCTTCACTAGCAATAATTGCTGCTCGTTTTTCCCGTTCTGCCTCAGCTTGCTTAGCCATAGCTCTCTTCATTTCAGCAGGTAATTCTATTTCTTGTATCTTGATGCTTTTTATATCGATACCCCATTCGTTAGTTTCTTGATCTACAATCTCTCTAATATCGGCAGCAATTTTATCCCGTTCGGTTAAAACGCTATCTAATTCCATATTACCAACAACATCCCTTAAAGCGGCTTGAGTATACTGTCTGACAGCATAAGCATAGTTTTCGATTTTAATAATCGCATCTGACGGTTTCTCGACCTTGAAGTAAACTACAGTATTTGCTAATACGGGTATATTATCCCTCGTGATTACTTCTTGTCGAGGAATGTCAGCGGTTACGATTCTTAAATCGACCTTCTTGGATTTCTCTAGGATTGGGAGTATGTATACTATACCTGGTCCTATAGTTCGTTTATATTTACCGAGACGGAATATTATAAGCCGTTCATATTCCAATATTACCTTTATCCCTGCAAGTAGGAAACATGCCAAAAAAATTAACAGGACTATTACAATAGGCAATACTATAAATAACGGATCAAATCCTTGAAATATCATTTTCATCCTCTATTTAAAATTTTAAATTTTGGTATATATAGAAAGATGGGATATTTAAATGTATTTAATGGTAAAACTAAAACTAGGGAATAGATACGAACCTTTTTATATCTAGGTTCGGATATATTGTTTTACACGAATGAAAAACTCGTCTAGGCATAGTTTTATTAAGTTGAATTTATTTAATATGCATAAATTATAAATCTAGTTGACTGGATAAAGATGCCGCAAAATTCTTTCCAATTTGACATTTTTGGATTTATAAGCAGTATGTTTATTCTAATATTTGTTGTCGTGATTATTGTATTCATCATAATAATTATTGTCGTTTACAAACTTCTCCATAGTAATGTCGAGCATGAAAATAAAAAAAGGTTTATAATGCCAAAATTAGGTGCTGAAAATGTTGGTACTACTTTTGTAAAAATAGATAAAGAAGATTTGACTAAAGAAAAGATGAACAGTAAATGTAAGTATTGTGGAGAAAAAATCGAAGCTGATATTGCTTTTTGTCCGTTTTGTGGATCCAATTTATCTGAATAAATTACCTTAACGATTTCGGTAATATTAGTTTCTTTCCAATGAAAAATCCATGAAAATAAGATGGCTAAAAATTACTAAATTTATGAAAAAAGAGAAAAGATACAGATAATATAAATATTAACAGGTAAAAAAAGAAATGAATGCATTTTTTAAAAAATCGAATTGGAATATTAATTTATTTTAAATTCATAAATTCGTAGAAATGTAAAGACAGATTAAGTTTTTACAGAATTCAGAGCATATTAGTTAATGAAACCATTTATATTTATTTGTGCTTATATAAATTTAAATCAAATTGATTTTAAAAAATCTGCATGATTTTAAAGGTGAAAAAATGTCAGGAAAAGGAGTTTTAGGGAGCATTATAGGGAGTGTGATACTTTCCGTTATAATTACGAGTGCTCTTATCTACTTCATGGCACCAGTATTTTTTCCAGGATCTCTTGAACGCAATATCGTCCTTCAATATCAATACAACGAATGGAACTCTCCAGCATATATCTTTGATAATGAATTAGCTTATAAGAAAATGAATGATACTGAAATAGCTATAACAACAAATCAAGAGTCGAGATTGTTTGTTGAATTTTCTGCAATCGCGCTCTTAGCACTGGATAGTGTCTTTACGATAAGGTCTAGCTACAACGTTTCATTAGTAGTCACAGGTGTAACTAACCGTACTATTATGGTCTTATATTACGACGGTGGACCTTCATCAGGTTACTTCCGCGAACTCACTTATAACTTGCACATTAATTTATTAACCCAACCTCTACCACCTGGAACGTATACTATTGAAGTATTTTGGAAATCCACTTGGGACGCAACAGGAACATTTAACTCATTAAGTGTTGCACATGCTCCAACATACAACTATACCAGAACTTTATTAGTCCAAGAATTAAAAACAATCTAATTATTGAAATAACCACATTTTTTTTATTTTTTTGAGAAATTAAATTCTAATTAGATAAAAATTCGCATAAATTTAAGCACATTTTAAGACATGTGAACTGTGGGCTGATGGAATAGTAAAATAATCAATATATTAAAGAAAAATAAAAAAACTCACAATATAAATAAGTTTTTCCTATTCTGACCAGCGTTTATCGTGAACCTTATGATATAAAAAAATATAATTTGATTATATTTTTTATCTAATATCTTTTTAAGTAAGTTTGTTTTCTCTATATTCATTCTTTGAATATTAACTAATAAAAATAAAAGGTTAGTCTCCATGTGTTATTATATTACAGCAACTCTCCCAAAAGACACGAACCTTGATTCTCTTAAACCTATTCTCGGAAAGTTTGATATGGATTTCGCTCTACTTAAAAATACAAATATAACATCCCAACTTAGACCAGAGGAGATATATTTAAGAGCCACAAAAAGTTATTGTGATTGTAATACTACCTTAGGTTCTCGAAGTATAACTCCTGAGTATAACAAAATGTTAAAATCTCAAAAAGTGAGAGGATTAAGAAAGAAACGATGGACAGATGAGCAAATCCATCTTTGGATTTTAGAAAAAATTAATAATAAAAAACCTAAAGGTCATGATAATTTGATTCCAATTGAGAAGGATATTGAAATTAACAATTGGATCAATTTTCTTACACAATTACTTGGTAAAAATAAATTAACCCGAGTTGGAATACTAAAACATTGGTATAGTAAAGGTTTATCTAATGAGGTTTTTTTGATAAAAAATACGGAACGTATAAGTGTAAAGGAGTTAAACTCTGGTATGTTATTAAACCTCGAAGATGATGTATTATATGAATTCCATCCCTTTTCTTGAATAATTCTTAATACCTGGTTATAGTAATTTTATTTTAGATAATAAACTGAAATTTAAAAGTCTAGAAATAACTATTCTTATTGGCAAAGGAAATAGAAATGTCTAATGAAGACCTTCATAATGTAATAAAAAATGTCTTAACTGCGACATTTGAATCAACTATTAAAAATTTAAATGAATGGACCAATAATTTATAACTAATTAGAAGGTTATTTGGGAATTAATTATAATGAAAGAAGGGAATAAATGTGAAACTCAAAACTCTATTTAGTCCGGAAAAAATTGGAAATGTACAAATTAAAAATCGTATTGTACGTTCAGCAACTTATGTGAGGAGAGCAGAAAAGTATGGTAGTGTAGGTGATCAATTAATAGACTTTTATAAAGAATTAGCTAAAGGAGGAACAGGGTTAATAATTTCCGAATTCATTGCGGTGGATCAAAGTGGTACTGCCAGTGCTTATCAAGTTCGTTTGGATAATGACTCTTTTTTACCGGGCCATAAAAGATTAGTACATTCTATTCATGATTATCCAGAAACAAAAATTGCTGCTCAGATTGCTCATACAGGCCGCCAAAGTGTTCATCCCAAATACCCTCCCGTAGCTCCATCTGCTGTTCCCGATAAACAAACTGGTTTAACTCCACGAAAGTTAAAAATTGAAGAAATTCGAAGTCTTATTAATAAGTTTGTGGATACGGGAACTAGAGCTTACCACGCGGGCTATGATATGGTACAATTACATGCCGCTCATGGTTATTTCTTGAGTAATTTTGTATCTCCATATACGAATAGAAGAAAGGATGAATACGGTGGGAATATTGAGAATATGGCTAGAATTCTGGTTGACATTTACAATGGACTTAGAGATGAAATTGGAAATGAGTTCCCCATAACAATTAAATTACAAACCCAAGACTTTGTTCCAGGGGGTTTACTTCTTGATGATGCTGTTAAAATTGCTAAAATACTTGTGGATACCGGTTTTAATGCTATTGAACCCAGCGGGGGAATCGGGGAAACACAAGTGGGTGTTAAAGAGGCTTATCCCAGTAAAGTTATTAAATCACCTGAGGATGAAAATTATTTCTTACCAACTTGTAAGAGATTAAAACCTATGATGAAGAATTGCAAATTAATATTAGTTGGAGGAATCAAAAATCCTGTGTCCGCTGAAACATTCTTAAATGATAAAATTACCGACTTTATTTCAATGTGTAGACCATTAATCTATGAACCGGATCTTCCAAACCGTTGGAGAAGTGGTGACCTTACTCCTGCTAAATGTATTAGCTGTAATTCATGTTATATGACTTCGTTAACAGGTCCTGTTTACTGTGTTGTAAGAAAAAGAAGAGAGAGAAAAAAGAAAAAAATGTCTTAATTTAATAATTTAGCCTTTTTTTTGACGATTATTACTACTATAGTTGATACAATTCCTAAAAGTAATAATACCATTTTTTTTTAGAATACAGTTTGCCCCCTTAAGTTTAAATATACAAATGAATTCTATATTTTTAAAGACGATTTACCTAAATTTCAGTATTTAAGACTGGGAGTTGATGATTAACATGGAACGTGATTATGACATAGGACTGAGAATATATCAAGAGAAAGTTCAAAATCAACAAGACCTCCCTAAGGAAGCAGTTGAAATCATTGAGAAATATATTAATCAAGGTGTAATTCCGCTAGAAGCTAAGATTTTAGCCCATTTCAGTGTTCTCGCAGAAGTAGAACTCGCTAGAGCTGAGATTTCTGAAGATGTTTTTAAAGATGAAGACGATATGTGTTGGATTTGTAATTTTATAATTAATAGCGAAGGTCACGTAATTGAGCTTTATCTCCACCATACTGAAGAAGTATTCTTAACCTTGCTTCCAAAAATGCTATGCTCGCTTGAATATCTTGAAGTAATATGTTTCCCAAATAATTTAATGAAAGTCATTCCTGAATGGATTTCAGACTTACAGTTTTTAAGAGTTTTAGATGTTAATAATGTCGAACAACCGAATCCAGAGGTTCCAGATTCAATAATGCCTTTTCTCAATTCTTTAGAGAGCTTTAATGAATTTTACAAATAACCCAATTTTTGGAGACTTGGGAAAAAAAAATTATTTTCTTTTTCTGAATTTATTTTTAAGTTCAAGGTTTTGTCGTTGAGGCGCAAACCAATTAACTTTACCAGATTCTCGAGACTCTCTATTTTTGAAATATAGTTATATTCAAGAAAAAAACCTTGAAGATTCTTTAGGTTTTCTAAGCTTATAGAAGAAAAAATTTCCATCCTTTTTTGTTGGATGGATTATTTTATGCATCATTTATAAAAACACTAGTACTATTCGTTCATTTTTTTCATTTTTTTTATCATCGAAACCTAGTTTTTTGTGAAAAAATGGAAATTGCATAAAAAAATTTATATATTTCCAATCCTAATTAAATTTATAATATGGAAATAGGGTTTTGTTTTCATTATCACTTTTAAAAAAAACCAAAACTGAAACGAGATAAGATATGATTGAAAAGGAAGATCCGAACAGGAAGGGATTATGTGAGGATGTAATCGAGCGGGTTAAAGAGGAGGATATCAAGTTTATATACCTTCAATTTACGGATATTCACGGGTTAATTAAATCGTTTGAAATTAACTCAAAACGAATAGAGGAATGTTTTGAAATAGGCGTAAGTTTTGATGGGAGTTCTATAACGGGTTATGGGGCAATCGAGGAATCTGATAAAGTCGCTTTGCCTGATCCAAGCACTTTTTATGTATTACCATGGCGAAATACTGCGACGAATAACAGAGTAGCCAGAGTGATCTGCGATATTTATTCTCCTGAGGGGGAGCGATACGACGGAGACCCTCGCTATATTCTACAGAAGGCTGTAAAAAAGGTAAAGGAGCTTGGATTTGAGTATATGTGCGCTCCTGAAATGGAGTTTTTTATATTGGATCAAGAAAATAGCCAAGCTGCTTTTAAACCTTCTGATATGAGAGGTTATTTTGATTACGATCCATATGATATTAATGAGCGTATGCGCTACACGATTGCAGAATACTGTGATAAAATGGGAATTGAAATCGAAGCGCTTCATCACGAGGTAGCTTTTGGTCAGCACGAAGTTGATTTTCGCTACGATAAAGCAGTTGAGAGTGCTGACAATACAATTACAATAAAAACAATTATAAAGACCGTGGCTGCTCAAAATAATATGACGGCAACTTTCATGCCTAAACCTTTTGATGGGATAAACGGTTCTGGGATGCACTGTCATCAGAGCCTATGGAAAGATGGTAAAAATGTATTTTATGATGAATCAGATTCAGCACATATATCTCTGTTAATGAAAAAGTGGATTGCTGGTCAGCTGACACATGCGAAAGCTATGTGTGCAGTATTAAGTAGTTGGCCAAACTCGTATAAGCGATTAGTACCAGGTTATGAAGCTCCGGTATATATAGCATGGGGATTCCGGAATAGATCTCCATTAATAAGAGTTCCAGACTTTCATGGCAAGAAAAATTCTGCTAGATGTGAGATTCGTTGTCCAGATCCCGCGGGTAATCCGTATCTACAGTTTGCAGTGCTTATATGCACTGGGTTGTATGGGATTTTATCTGAAGACCTTGAACTTTTCGAACCTACTGATAGAAATGTATATCATCTTACAACGAAAGAAATGGAAAAGGAGGGAATTAATGCTTTACCTGGAAGCCTAATGGAAGCATTAAAGGAATTTAAGAATTCTGAACTGATGAAGGAAATCTTCGGGGAACAACCATTCAAAAACTTTTACTACGCGAAATTGGAAGAGAATGACATTTATAGATTAGTTGTCTCTGAATGGGAAAGAGATAGATATATTAATCGATTATAACTCTTTTTTATGTACTTTTTCTATATTTTTTCATTATTTACAGAAATGTTAAATATAAAGATTTAGCAATTACATTATTTCTTGCCACAAATCCAATTTAGTTGATCTTATTCTTATTATATGATTAATATAGTAAACTTCAGTGTTAACGGTGTAAACTTTAACGGGATTTAATGAGAGCTTAATTTTTTACTTTGCCCATCTCTTCAATATATTTAAGGGATTGGTGTCTGAAGTATGTATCATATAGTTTGGCATAAGTACCTCCTTGTTTCATTAACTCATCATGATTTCCCTGTTCTACAATTTTTCCGTGATCTAGCACTACGATTCGATCTACATGTCGTACAGTCCATAAACGATGTGCGATGATAATAGATGTCCTGCCTTGTATAGTTTTCTCCATTGCATCTTGTATTTTAGTTTCTGTAAAAGGATCTATCGAAGCAGTAGCCTCATCTAATATTAGAATTGACGGATCTTGCAATAATACACGAGCAAAAACAACTAATTGTCTCTGGCCCATGGAGAGGAATACTCCTCGTTCGCCCACATTAGTTTGCAATCCTTCAGGTAAGCTATTAACCCACTCGGATCCCCCAGTTCTATCTAGCGCAACTGTCACATCATCACAATTGACAGCACTACATCCATAACTAATATTTTTTTCGACGGTATCTGACCATAAAAAGGGAGTTTGTGGTATTAATCCTATTTGTTCACGATATTTTTTTAAATCATAATTGCGAATACTTATTCCATCAACTAAGATGTCCCCTCCTTGAAATTCATAGAAACGAGCTATTAATTTAGCAATGCTAGATTTTCCTGCACCTGTATGTCCCACAAGCGCAACAGATTCTCCAGTGTTTATTTTCAAGGAGAAGTTATCAAAAACTTTCTTACCCTCATCATATTGAAATATCAAGTTTCTAAATTCAATCTCTCCCCGCAATTTTGACGGCATAATATTATCATTTTGAACCACAACAGGCATAGTGTCGATAATTGCGAAAATCCTTTCTGAAGCGGATAAACCTGATTGAAATTGCGGCCAGAACGAGGCTATGGTAAGTAACGGAAAGAAGAGAAAGGATAAACTTTGAAAGAAGAAATTGAATTCACCAACACTAAAAACACCTAAAATTAAAAAGTTACCTCCATAGTAAACTAAGATTGTTAACACGATCCCTTGGATTATTGACAATGTAGGAAAAATAGCATTTAGAATAAGTGCTCTCTTTAAATTTACTTTATAAGATTGAATATTAACTTGGTCGAATTGTCCATATAGTTTGGATTCTTGTCTAAATGTTTTGGCGATTTGTATACCAGAAAAGCTCTCTTTCACGAACGCATTTACAGACGCTAATGCTCGCTGACCAAGAAGCGTCATTTTCCTTGCAAATTTTCGGTAAGCTAAAGCGATAATAAAGAAAATTGGGATTATAATTATTATTGCTATCGTTAGGGTAATATTGAATAAGAACAGCAGGATTATTAGTATAATCATAACAATAAAATTCGATGCTACTTCAATGGTTAAATCAACCGTCTGGGCAAAATCGCGGCTATCAGTATTTATTCGGCTAACAATCTTCCCTACAGGATTTTTATCAAAAAAAGAGAGATCATGATCTAACACAGATTCAGTCGCATTTTTCCTTAAATCTAATTCTACATTCCCTATTGCTCTAGCTGCATATATATATCGAAAATAATTAAACACATATACTAATATATTAAGGACTAATATCAATCCAATCAATAATGTAAAACTAAATAGACTAGGAGATGTGGCAATATTATTGATTGCAATAGAAGTGATAAATGGAACAAAGGAATTTGAAAGCGAAGATAAAATAAGAAGGAAAATAACAATATACATATACTTCTTGTACGGTTTAAAATACTCAAAAATCCTTTTTACTAAGGTCTTGTCTCTAATTTCTCGATCATATTCCTCTGCCTCAAGTCCGACCCACATTTTTTCATACAACTCCTCTCATTAATTCTTGTTCGTCAAGATCAAATTTTTTCACAAAAATTTTTCGGTATTCTTCTGATGTTCTAAGTAATTTTTGGTGATCACCTTTGGCTTCAACTTTGCCATCTTTCAAGACAATAATTAAATCTGCCCATCTAATTTGGCTCAATCTATGAGTGATTAAAAAGGTTGTTCTGTTTCTTAATACATTTTTGATTGCATATTGAATTTTATCTTCAGTGTTAGAATCTATCGCTGAGGTGGAGTCATCTAAGATAAGTATTTTTGGATCGGCCAAGAATGCTCTAGCAATCGCTATTCTTTGTCGCTCACCTCCGCTTAGTAAGACACCTCTTTCTCCAATTTTAGATTCGTATGCTTTTGGTAATTCACTTATGAATTCATGGGCTTGAGCTTGTTTTGCAGCTTCAATTACTTTTTCTTTGGTGCCTAATCGTCCAAAAGTAATATTTTCAAAAACAGAGAAAGAAAATAAAAATACATCTTGTTCAATATAGGAGATTTGAGCCCTAAGTGATTTTAATGCAAAATTCCTAATATCTTGATTATCAATAAGAATTCTTCCCTCAGACACATCGTATAGCCGTGATATAAGTTTTGTTAACGTTGTTTTTCCGGAACCCGTAGTTCCGACAATAGCTACAGTTTGACCTGGATAAACTTCAAATGATACATTTTTTAGGACTAAATTTTTAGTTCCCGGATAACTGAAAGAAACATTTTCAAATTTTATTGTACCTGATATGTCTTTTTGGATTCCATTAGGGTTTTCTTCAATTTCCGTTTCCTGGTTCATCGATTCAAGCAACCGTTCAGCGCTACTTTCAGCTAATTTAATTATCGCAAACACAAAAATGGATATAAAAGTTGAAAAGTATAATAAATCCAATAATCCAATATAAGAAATGACCTGTCCTATCGTCATTAGACCCAGATTAAATAATAACAGTGAATGGGTTAAACCTAATGTTATAATTAACCCTAAAAATAAAACTGGCATATATTTCGCTTGAACTTTACCTTGTTCCACATATGCATCCCTATATTGTTTTGCAAAAGTCATATACTTATCAAGTTCATAAGTTTCCTGAGTTGAACCTTTAACTACTTCTATGCCAGAGAGCGCTTCATTTAGAGAGGCATTAATCATTCCAAAATTCATTCGGAGATTTCCCGTTATCGGAGATAACTTTCTATTATATCTTCTTAGGGAGATGAGAAACAGAATGGTAAAAGTGATGGGCTCAAAAATTAATTGAATGGGATAAAAAAGTATAATGAATATTATAGGAATTATAAGAGTAGTAAAAGATTCTAATATAAGAGATACCGCAGGGCTTATTAAAAAGTTCAACATCCTTACATCGTCGGTTGCTCTCGCCATAAGATCTCCAATTTGTTGCTTATCATGGAATGATTGACTCTTTCCCAGTAAAATACCATAAAATTCTTGTCTTGTATCGCGTTCGAGTCTTTGAGCTAAGACTTCTCTTAAACTGTAATTTAGAAGTCTAAGTATTGGAGTAATCAACCCAAGAATTAAAATCGTTATGGTATAGAAGATCAGGCTTCCAATATTAGCAGCTAAAAACTGTTGAACGGCATTTCCTATAGTAACTGAAATACTTGAAGCTAGAATAGAAGCAATCACTGTGGTGAAAAATACAAAAAAGATAAATATCTTATTAGTTCCATGAAAAATGTGAGCTAAAATCCATCTAAGAACTCCTTTTTTCCGAGCTTTTTGAAAATAGTCTTTACCCGCGGAGAACTCTGAAGTTTGGGTTTGAATATCCGCAATGGCATGTTTGGGCAATTAGGGGACCTCTTTTATTTATAAAGTTAAAAGTATCATCCTTAGTTCTAAATAATAATATGATTAAGAGAAGAATAGTTAATAGACTTTATAGCTTTAAATTATAAATCCAAATTAACAAGGATAACCATCCATAAAAGAAAAAGAAATAAACAATTTATATATATACTATAAGCAAAAAATAATAAATACGGTTTTTACTCCAAAAAAATTAGATCACATTTTATTATTATTGTTCTTAATACTCCTTATAAAATCAAGTTTTTCAGATATTGCGAGAATTTGGTCAGGCTCGAGGGCATTAATATCAGCTTTTTCAAATTCTAATCTGCAATCTGGGCAATCAATGGTATCACCCATATCTATTATTCTTGTGCCCTTGCATCTAGGGCAGATGTTAAACTTACTCTCCATTTTGAAAAGATTCTTTTTTGTCTTCTTATATAAAAAAAGAGATACATTTCAGTTATATAAAGGTATCTTAAACTTTAGATTTTAGACTATAAAATCTCTACTCGGGGATTAATGCATTTTAAGATCAATATATATAGAATATAGAGATAGTATATATTTAGTATCATAAAAATAACATTATATATATATAAAATATTAAATAAGGTGAAAAAGTTATGTCTTTCAACATTGAGGTAAGAAAAGTACAAAAAACGGGCGGCTCTTCTTTTATTATTAGTTTACCAAAGGAATGGATTAATAGGCACGAAATTAAAGCTAAAGATACAATTGGTATTATTTCACAACCAGATGGGAATTTGTTGATTACTCCATACATGAGTTCAGAGAAAAATATTAAAGAAAAAATCTTTGATGTCGAGGAAATTAAGGATCCAGATTTTTTATTCAGACTCTTAATAGGTGCTTATATCATGGGTTACAACGTTATAAAAGTGATATCTAGTAGAAAGTTTAACTCCGATATTAAACACACAGTAAGAGAGTTTAGTAAAATTACTATAGGTATAGAAATCGAAGAAGAATCAGAAAATAGTATTAAAATGAAAGATTTAGTAGACCCTACAGAAATGCCCTTTGAAAAAACCATAAAAAGAATGTATATTTTAGCTAACGGTATGCACGAAGACGCACTTAAAGCCTTGGAAACAGGGGATAAAACATTAGCAAAAAAAGTAATTGAAAATGATGATGATATTGATAGATTGAATTGGTTAGTAGAGCGCCAGGCTCATATCGTATTACGAGACATAATTTTGTGTCAAAAATTAGATATCACCTTAGAGGATGCTAGTAATTACAAATTTATAAGCAGATTTTTAGAACGAATAGGAGATCACGCCGTGAAAATCGCTAGAAATGTAATTCTAATAGACTATCAAAAAATCGATAAGGAATTATACAATAACATCATGAAAGCAAGCGAAATCTCTCTTGAATTACTTAATATGAGTTTAGATGCTTGGCTCCAAAAAGATTTAAAGTTAGCAAATGAAAATATTGAATCGATAAAAAAGTTAATAAAGGCGTGTAACGCCATTAAAATTAGCCCTAACTCAGAATACCTTGTAGAAATAGGTTTTATTATTGAGAGTATAAGGAGAACTGGAGAATATTCATCAGATATTTCAGAAATAATTATCAATAATTTGATTTGAAATTGTTCATAATTTGAGATCAAAGTTTTTTTTTGTGCTAATTAGGGTGGTTGTTGCATCGATCCACTCTTTTAAATCGTTGTCCATCCGACAAAATGATACTATCTCATCCAAATCATCTAGATTATTAAATACACATTCTATAATTAAATCCCATCCACCGTAAGTAGGTGATGAGTAAGTAATTTTCCAATCGTGACCTTCAATAGGTTGAAAGTATTTTAATTTCTCTACGATCTTCCACTGAGTTCCGATAATCTTCAAGCGAACCAAAATGTATCCTCGATAGTAAATCTTGTTGACACCCGATATTTATTGTTATTCATCACATATAAACAGTTATCTAAAGCAAACTTTAATTACTATTTATTTTTTTTCATGGTTTTTATTAATGGTGAAATTATATATTTACTGGTAATTTTTGAAGAAAGCCTTTTATAGTATTGTGTAAAAATAATATCATATCCATTTCTTTTAGGATAATCTAGAATAAAAAGTGAAAAATATTGAACGAAGAAAATCAAGATATGAAGAAAATAATTATCTATATTTTAATCTTTGCTGGAGTCACATTTGTTGTAGGGTTAATTCTATACCTTGCTGGGTTGAATATCTGGTTTAATGAATTCTTTTACAATAATACTATAATGTATGCTATTTTTTCGTTAATAACTGAGCTAGGGGATACACGGGTTTTTATTTTTCTAATTGTAATAATTTTCTATGCATATGATAAGAAATTTGCTAAAAATCTAGCCTTTTCTCTATTTGGTTCATTCTATGTAAGTGAAACTATAAAAGACATCTGTCGAGATCCAAGACCGTATACTAATATTCGAGATAGTGAACCAGTTGCCGAGGGATTTGGTTTCCCTTCAGGTCACGCTCAACAATCTATTGCCACATATGGATATATAGCCTATGAAGCTCACATAAAGAAAAACAAAATCTTCTTTTGGATTTTTGTTGTTTTAGTATACCTTATAGCAAGTTCGAGAGTAATAATCGGAGTACATGATTTACAAGATGTTTGGGGGGGATTAACATTTGGATTCATATGGTTAATTCTGCTTATAGTCCTAGAACCTAAAATATCCGAAAAAATATCATCATTGTCTCTTACAATTAAACTTATTTTGTCAGTAGTAATTCCTATTTTATTATTTGTAATAGGAATCTACGCAATTCCAGATTCAACAGGCGGTTATGGAATGGTAACTGGTGCGATGATGGGATTTGCCTTAGGATATATTCTTGAGACGGAAAAAATAAAATATGACCCGAGAGAGTTAAATAATAAACAAAGAATCTTAAATTTGGTCATTGGAATAGTGATTACTTTAGTTCTTTACTTAGGTTTGAGTTTAGCCTTTCCAGAGTCCCAAATTATGGATTTATTGCAATACTTAATACTTTCATTTATACTTGTAACATTAGTACCCTGGCTTTTTACAAAAATTAATCGAAAATAAAACTTAAATTTCTTTTTTTTTAATTTCCTTCTTCTTACCAATAGACTTCTTTTAGTAATTTATGATATTCGTTCGTTGATTTAATTTCTACTTTTTTTTTGCGAGTAATTTTAATCGCATCAATGACTGCTTTTGCTTATTGTAGATTAATTATTACGGGAATACTATAATCTACTGCCATCCGTCTAATTTTATATTCGTCTTCCATTATAGTTTTAAATTTTTCTTTGACGATTGTAGGCAAAGGTATATTAATTTAGAATTCAGAAGCAAATTATAACAACATATATTAACTTATTTTGAATCTTATTAAATGATCCTTACTCACATATAAATAATATAAATCATGTCGGATGAATCTCAAGAATTAACAAAAATAGCAAAAAAAAGTTATGGTCAATCCATTTCCGATGGTTTTCGCTTATTTAAAAAAAGCTGGTCAAAAATTATCGTACCGCTCACCCTTTTTTATGTAATTTATTTGCTTTTAAAGATTTTTTTGCTCGCAGATCTGAATTGGCAAAGTTATTTTCTCAGAGAGATATATGATACTATTGATCCTTCAAACTTAACGCAAGCTGATATAGATCAACTCATAATGTTATTACTATTTGCTCTTATCGTTATCTTTATAGATAGTATTATTTACGCTTTATTTACAACCTTAGCCATGAGTTCCGTGAGTATTTACCTCTACAAGAAGTACTTAAACTTAGATGCTGATTTCGTTCAAAATATAAAGAAATCATTTAATTCCAAATTATTTGTAGTCCTTATTATTCTTGGTCTTGGAGTTCCACTTGGGTTGCTGTTTTTATTGATTCCGGGAATTATAATTTTCGGTCATTATATTTGTTCCGTATTCACTTATCAATTTGAAAACATAGAAAAACCTCTCAAACAAGCAAGATTAATTACTAAAGGAGCACTTTGGAAAATCATTGGAGTTTTTGTAATCAGCTCTTTAATTATCAGCGTTATTAGTATGATTTACGGTTTGTTCTTAAATCTTGTATGGCATGTGGACGCCCTTACATTAGGCTCGTGGTATAACCCAGCAAGCAGGAGATATGATATGCTATTTTTGAATGAGTTATTGAATAATTTAGTAAGAATCATTCTTGGACCACTTTTTATATGTTTATTGACCACTCTTTTCACATCGTTAAAAGTAAGATTCGATTTAGGATACCGACGAGGCTATCATCAAGTGCTACCTGAGTCTTATAAAACAGGAGAGGTTCAAGTTCAACCAGAACATGCCGATTCGGGCTTTTATTGCCCCGTTTGTGGGTATCATATAGGATTCAAATTTAAGTTTTGTCCAAACTGTGGAGAATCTCTTGATTTTTTTTAATACCTCCGATAATCTTTTAAACGAAAAGATAATAATATTATATTGAATCTAAAAGGAAATAAACAGTTCAACATGGAAAAACCGCCATTGAAAGAAATTTGGAGGAATGAGCTTGCTCAATGGAACAAAAGTGGTTGGAAGGGCGATCTCAGCTATGGGCTTAGTTCTACATTATTATTCATAATGTTTTTCATTTTTTATTTTTTTAACGAATCTTTAATGCGTGAAGGCGGTCCAATTATAGCAATTGTGCTGCTTCTCGGTGGGTGCATTATGGGTATACTCACATTCTTATCCGTTGTTAGATATTTTTTAAGTTACATCATAATCTACGAGAACGGTATAGCACTTCGTAAGCCAACGATTTTATTATCTCTGAAAACCAGATTTGTCTCTTTTGAAGATATTGCCGATATAGATTACGTAAAAATCAAAGAAGATCATCGTCGAAGGCTTTCATCATGGGTTCTTTTTTATTCTTCTAAAGAACCGAGAAGGCGGAAGACTATTCAACTTCGGATTTATTTTGGAGATAAGAGACCATATGTTATAAATTCTCGATGGGTCTCTAATTATAGGGAGTGCATTAAACTCGTTTTAAACTACAAAAATCTTTCAATTTCGAGACAGGAAATTTACGCATAAATTATTGCCATTAAATTGGAGATTTTAGAACGACTAGTAATTTTGAAAAGAAAAAAGAGATAATAACCAAGATATGCAAAATCACCAGTATACTTCTTTTAGTGTTTGATGATATTCGTTAAGAGACTTAATTTCTACTTTCTTTTTGCGAGTTATTTTAATCGCATCAATAACTGCTTTTGCTAATTGTAGATTAATTATCACAGGAATATTATAATCTACTGCCATGCGTCTAATTTGATATTCGTCTTCCATTATGGTTTTAAATTTTTCTTCTACTGTAGTTGGCAATGGGATGTTTATTACCATGTCTATCCGCCCATCCTGCAAACATTGCATAATATTAGGCTCCAATCCATATTCGTGAACTTTATAAAGTTTCACAGCGTTTATGTTATTCCTTGTTAAAGCATTTTTGGTATCTTCTGTTGCAAAAATAGTGAATCCTAGTTTACTAATCTCTTTCGCCAAGGGTATTACTTCATTTTTCAATTTTTCTCCACCTACAGAAATTAATATATTTCCTCCATCTATTGGAACATTCATATCAGCAGCTTCTAATGATTTCATCAATGCATCAGGAAAGTCTTCACCGATACATGCTACTTCTCCTGTAGAGCTCATTTCTACACCCAGAACGGGATCAGCTTTGTCAAGTCTCATGAAAGAAAACATAGGGGCTTTAACTGAAACATAGTTTCCTAAAGGAAGATTCATTAACCTTTTTGGAATTTTACCGCCCATAATAACTTCAGCCGCAAGTCTCATTAAATTAATGCCCCGAGATTTGGAAACATAGGGCATACTTCGACTTGAGCGCAGATTACATTCAATAACATAAACCTCATTATTTTTAACAAGATATTGAACATTAAAAGGACCGTGAATTTTTAGTGCCAGGGCGATTTTTTTGGTATAATCTTCAATTTTTGATATAACTTCGTTGGAGACCGTTTGAGGTGGAATAGCCATAGTTGCATCTCCACTATGAATACCAGCATTCTCAATATGTTCTACAATTGCACCAATCAACACATTTTCACCATCGCATACGCCATCACACTCAATTTCTCGGGCATTTATAAAAAATTTAGTAATAACAACAGGATATTCGCTCGATATAGATGCCGCGAGGTCTAAAGTATCTTGAAGCGTCTTTTCGTCATAGGAGACCCTCATTGCAGCGCCACTTAATACGTATGAAGGTCTAACTAGTATAGGGTAACCAACTTTCTGAGCAAATTCAATGGCTTCTTCTTTAGTAGTCAAAGCATTCCATTCGGGTTGTTTAATACTTAACTGATCTAATAAAGTGCTGAACTTGCTCCTATCTTCCGCCATATCTATGCGCGTTCCGTGAGTACCGAGAATTTTTATGCTTGCTTTTCTAAAAAAATCGGAATACTTAGAAAATTTAGCGGCCAAGTTATTAGCTATTTGCCCTCCTGCAGAAACTACTAAACCATCAGCTTTTTCAAGTTCGCAAATGTCCAGCACTCTTTCTCCAGATAATTCTTCAAAATAAAGCTTATCGGATATATCGTAATCAGTCGATACTGTTTCTGGATTATAATTTATCATTATTGCCTGATCTATTCCCAGTTTTTTTAATCCCCATAAACAATTGACCGACCCCCAATCAAATTCCACAGAAGCACCAATACGATAAGTCCCTGAGCCCAACACTATAACTTTTGTAAGATTAGATTTATATTCGCTTTCAAAATCAATGTCGTGTTCAGAAGCACTGTAAGTGAGGTAAAGATAATTAGTCACGGCAGGCCATTCGGCTGCTAATGTGTCAATTCTTTTAACATAAGGCAGAATCCTTAATCTCCTTCTAATTTGTCTGATGAAAATAGTATCAACACCCATAATCTTCGCGATTTGACCATCTGAAAAACCGAATCGCTTTGCTCGTTTTAGCCAATACTTCTTTTCATTATCATCGGATTCCAATAATTCAATGTCTTGAATTTGACGGTTAAGATCAACAATATTTTTTAATTTATACAAAAACCACTTATCTACTCTTGATAAACGATATATTTCATCTATTGATATGCCTCTTTTGATTGCCTCAGCAATTCTGAAGAGCCTTAAATCAGTGGGGTTTCTTAATGCATATTTTAACTCGTTGATATCTTCAATATCTTCTAAATTATTAGCTACCAATCCTTTCATACCAATATCTAACATTCTGACTGCTTTCTGGAGAACTTCCTCAAAAGTTCTTCCAATGGCCATCACTTCTCCTACAGATTTCATCTGACTTCCAATGCGGCGATCCACCTTTTGAAATTTAGTTAAATCCCATCTTGGTATTTTAAGAACTAAATAGTCCAAGGCTGGCTCAAAACAAGCTGTAGTTATACCAGTAATCTTATTTTTTAACTCGTGTAAATTATATCCTATGGCCAGTTTAGCGGCAATGTATGCTAAGGGGTATCCTGTTGCCTTTGAAGCTAATGCGGACGATCTCGAAAGACGGGCATTAACTTCAATTACGCGAAATTCTTTTGAAAAGGGATTTAACGCGTATTGAATGTTACATTCACCAATGATCCCAAGACTTCTTATAACCCGGATTGACGCAGAGCGTAACATATGATATTCTTCGTTAGTTAAAGTTTGACTTGGTGCAACTACAATACTCTCTCCCGTATGGATTCCCACAGGATCGAAATTTTCCATGTTACAGTTTATAAAGCAATTATCTGCTGAATCTCGTACCACTTCGTATTCAACTTCTTTCCAACCCCATACGGATTCCTCGATTAAGATTTGATTAATCCTCGATTGGGCTAACCCTTTTTTTGCCATTCTTTCGAAATCTTTCATATTATCAATGATACCTGAACCTCTACCTCCTAAGGTATAGGCTACTCTGAGCATTAAAGGAAAACCAAATTCTTGAGCTACTTTAATTGCCTCTTTATATGATGTTACCGCTTTATTTTGACACACTTTTGCATCTGCTTTATTCATAGCTTTTACGAACAAATCTCGATCTTCTGTAACCTCGATCGCTTCTATCGGCGTACCAAGAACGCGTATATTATATTTTTCTAATATTCCTTGCTCTTTTAGCTCGACTCCGACATTTAAAGCAGTCTGTCCGCCAAATGCCAATAAAATTCCATCAGGTTTTTCTTTCTTTATAACTTCTTCAACATATTTTACATTTATTGGGAGTAAATAGACTTGGTCAGATAACACAGGGTCAGTTTGTATTGTTGCAATATTTGGGTTGATAAGTATTGTTTTAATACCCTCCTCTTTCAAGGCTTTAAGAACCTGACTTCCAGAATAATCAAATTCTCCAGCTTGTCCAATCCGAATTCCTCCAGACCCAAGAATTAGCGCTGTTTTAATCGATTTATCTAACGGCATGATATCATAGCTCCATTAAGTCAATAAATTTATCAAAAAGATATAGGGAGTCTAAAGGACCAGGCGAGGCTTCAGGATGAAATTGAACTGCAAAAATTGGTTTACTCTCATGAATTAATCCTTCATTTGATTTATCGTCGATATTATAAAGAAGTTCTGAAAATCCTCCTTGACTGAATTCTTTTACACAATATCCGTGATTCTGTGAAGTGATATAGCATTGATTTGTTTTGCTGTTTATAACAGTCTTATTCCCTCCTCTATGACCGTACTTTAATTTGTATGATGAACCCCCCGCACCCAGACCAATTATTTGGTTTCCTAAACAGATACCCATTGTAGGTATGCTATTACTGATTAAATTTTGAGCGACTCCAATAGCGTTTATATATTTTGCGGGATCTCCGGGTCCATTAGAAATAAATACTCCATTTGGTTTGTAAGACATAATCATTTCAAACGTATAATTATACGGTACTAAAATTACTTCGATTTTTCTCTGTAAGAAATTTCTTAAGATATTATTTTTTACTCCTAAATCTAGTACCACTACTTTACCTTTAGGATTTAAGGGTGTAAATATTTTAACTTCTTTAGTGGATACCTCGCTTACTAAATGTCTAAGGTTTGGGTCATCCACTTTTTTGACTTCTTCTTTCAATTCTTCTAAGTTAGGAGATTCTCCTGGATTGAAAACTGCTAGCATTCCTAATTGCACTCCTTCTTCCCTTAATAGTTTTGTAATTGCTCTGGTGTCTATCCATTCGATTCCAGGAATATTCTCTTCCAATAGAAATTCGTTTAAGGTTTTCACGCTTTCGTAGTGGCTAGGATTTTTGCAACATTCGTTAACGACAAATCCACTTACTTTTATCGAATCTGATTCAAAATATTTGTGAATCCCGTGTGAATCCTTTTCCCAAGCAGGAACGCCGTAATTTCCAACCAAAGGATGAGTCATAACTACTATTTGTCCCTTATATGACGGATCAGTTAGAGTTTCATTATATCCAGCACCCGTAATTGTCGTGAATACAATTTCCCCAGATACTTTTTTAGTTGCTCCAAACCCAATCCCTTCGAAATAACGACCATCTTTAAACATTAAAATAGCCGGTCTTTCTTTCTTGTATAGCATCGACAAAAATGTATTGTTCTTCTTTTATATTCTTAACATATAGATAACAAATAACTTTTTTTAAGCTTATTTATTAACTGGATAAATTATTAATTGCGTTAGCTTAATCTCTCATCAAAAAAAGGTATAGGTTATTTGGTTTCACTTTATATTAAATTAAAAATTTATATAGATAATATTAAGGAACAATGTTTAAATAGCACTTAACGAAAAAAAGTTCGTTCTCTCGCTATTGTTAATTCTAAATGAAATGTTTCTCTCTCTTAATAAATATTAAACTAGACACTTAAATCGAAATTATGGTAATGATTAAAGAACTCACAGACGAACTTATTGCTTATTGTAATAAAATAGAAATAGATATTGTTGGATTTTGTGACCCAACTAATTTTAATAAATTTAATAAGGATAATACCCTTGAATTATATCTGAAAAATGCTAAAACTGTAATCGTAATTGGATTTCACTTATACGATCTAAGTTTAGATGCTTGGAGTAAAGGCGAAAAGAAGGGAAAAAGCTATCATTTTGCTGATTCAATTTTACTAGATCAATGCCATCAAATCGAGAGTTTTTTAGCTAAAAAGGGTTTCAAATCAAAAGTTATCCCTTATAAACCAGGATTATTCTTAAAGGACGCTGCTGCTCTAGCTGGAATTGGTCCGATTGGAAAAAATAATCTCCTAATTACAAAAACATTTGGCTCTCAAGTAAGATTAAGGGCATTGGTAACTGAAGCAGAATTATCTTATGGTACGCCTATTCATGAGAGCGTTTATTGTAGAAATTGTGATATCTGCCTTTATTCTTGTCCTGCTGGCGCTCTAGAAGAAGGAAAGTATTATAAAGATTTATGCCTTAATTATTGTCTGGAGAATTTAAAAAATTTGTCAGAAAATACTGTGATTTGGTGTAATAAATGCATTGAATCTTGTCCAGTAGGAAAAAGTTAACAAATATTAGAATCATTTTTAATAACTAATTGAGATATATGTAATTATAACAAAGATAGGAGAAATAATAAAAATGACGTTAAAAACCCCAGAGGAGTATTTAAGAAGCATCCAACGACCTGTTAATCTATATATGTTTGGTGAAAAGGTAGAAGAATTTTGGAATCATCCAATTATTAAACCATCGATAAATACCGTTATGAAAATCTATGAATTAGCTCAGATGGACGAGTATAAGGATTTGATGACAATTAAATCTCATTTAACTGGTGAAGTAATAAATCGATTTACTCATATTCACCAATCAACCGAAGATTTAATAAATAAAGTTAAAATGCAGCGGTTGTTAGGCCAACATACGGCCTGTTGCTTCCAAAGATGCGTGGGTTTTGACGCAGCAAATTCTTTATATAGCGTTACATATGAAATGGATAAAAAATATAGCACCGATTACCATTCGCGATTTAAAAAGTATTGGATAGAAGTTCAAAGGGCAGATCTCATGGTCGATGGTGCTATGACAGATACAAAAGGAGATAGAAGTAAAAGGCCTAAGGATCAATCGGATCCCGATGCGTATTTGCATGTAGTTGATATAAGTGATGATGGAATTGTCGTTCGAGGAGCTAAAGTACATCAAACAGGATTTTTAAACTCCCACAGAGCGATAATTATGCCTACTCTTGCTTTGAGACTTGGAGAAGAGGAATACGCAGTAAGCTTTGGAGTTGATACTAACGAAAAGGGAATAACTATGATTTATGGCAGACAGTCGTGTGATACACGAAAAATGGAGCCCAATGAGTTAGATATTGGTAACTTCAAATTTGGAGGCCAAGAGATTTTTGTTGTTTTTGATAATGTATTTATTCCTAACAATAACATTTTCATGAATGGTGAAGTAGATTTCACAGGTGAGTTAGTTAACAGATTTGCGGGTTTTCATAGACAATCCTATGGTGGATGTAAAGTTGGAGTCGGAGACGTACTAATTGGTGCTACAGCCTTAATCTCTGAATATAATGGAACCGAAAAAGCATCGCATGTAAGAGATAAATTAGTTGAGATGACTCATCTCAACGAAACGCTCTATAGTTGTGGTGTTGCTTGTAGTTCGTTAGGATTTCAGAGAGAATCGGGTAATTATGAAATGGACATGTTATTAGCAAATGTATGTAAACAGAATGTCACGCGCTTTCCCTACGAGATCGGGAGGTTAGCTGAAGATATTGCAGGAGGAATGATATGTACAATGCCCTCTGAGGCTGATCTCAAGTCGAAGGAGATAGGTCCTTTAATCGAGAAGTATTTAACGACATGTGAAGGAATGTGCACTGAAGATCGATATAAAGTACTTCGGTTCATTGAAAATCTCACAATGGGAGTTGCTTCTGTGAGTTATCGAACAGAATCTATGCATGGAGCAGGTTCTCCTCAAGCTCAGAGAATCATGATTTCTCGCCAAGCAAATCTAGAGGAAAAGAAAAATTTAGTTAAGAGAATCCTTGATATAAACTCAGAATAACAATCTTTTTTTAATTTTCTTATTGAATTCGATTATTATTTATAAAAATGATTTGATTCTCTTATCTATCTGGTTTATTTACGATTCTTATAGGATATACAGGCTTTTATGAATGCCGTATAACAGGGACTCGCAGCATATGGTCGTGATTTAAACTCGGGATGAAATTGTACTCCAACCATCCAATGATCCTCCCTATTTAACTCAATACTATTAATAATTTTCCCAGTTTCATCTCTACTCGATACAATTAAGCCTTTTTGTTTTGCTTCTTCAGTGTAATATCTCTCTTGTATGTGATATCTATGCCTAAATCGTTCTTTTATCTCATTTTGTTTATATGTTTCAAATAATTTTGTACCTTCGTTAAGTACAATTTTATGAGCGCCTAATCTCATTGTACCTCCTTTTTCAGTAACAACTTTCTGACTTTCAAGAAGATCGATAACAGGGTAGGGTGTGTCTGGGTTGATTTCAGTCGAGTTTGCACCTTTTAACCCCAAATATTTCCTACAAAAGGCTACATAAAATAGTTGAGCACCAAAACAGATCCCTAAAAATGGCACTTTTTCAGCCATAGCATATTCTGCAGACTGAATCATTCCTTCAACAGCTCTCTCTCCAAATCCAGGGGTTAATAATATTCCATCGCAATCCCTTAACTCCTCTTCTATGTTTGTTTCTTCCGTTATATTTATCATTTTCAATTCTATCTTATAGCCTTGATGAGCTGCAGCGTGCTCTAAGGCGTCATTTATCGAGATGTATGAATCTGAGATATTGAAATATTTTCCAGGCATGGCTATTTTTATAATTTTATTAGCGCTTTTATACATCTCAACCATCTTCAGCCATTCCGAATAATTGTTAACTTCGCTATAAGACACCAGCTTAGCTTTTAAATCTATTAGTTCGCAGAGAAAATCTCCTAATCCCTGTTCTTCAAATAATATAGGTAGCTCATACACGATATCTAAATCAGGGTTCGAAATTACTGCGATTTCTGGAACATTCGAATAAAGAGATATTTTTGATCTAATATCGTCTGTGAGAGGTTTTTCACTTCTTCCTATTATTATATCAGGTTGCAATCCCATACTTTGAAGCATTTTAACAGAATGCTGAGTAGGCTTAGATTTTTGCTGGCCCACAGCACGGGAATATGGAACGAGTGTGACATGAACTAGAGCAGTTCGATTAGGGATTTCTAATTTAATTTGTCTAAACGCTTCTAAAAAGATACTTGACTCTAAATCACCTACAGTACCGCCACATTCTATTAATAACACATCTAAATTTTCATTTCTGGATATTTGCATTAATCTTTCTTTAATTATATTAGTAACATGAGGGATTAATTGCACTGTTTTCCCTAAAAATTTGCCTTTTCTCTCACTTAAAATTGTTGAAAGATAAATTTGCCCAGAGGTAATATTATGAGAAGGATGCATCTCAATACCAAGGAACCTTGAATATGTTCCAAAATCTTGATCTATTTCAGAGATTCTATACGACCTTTCGTCTGATCCATGAACAGGTGTAAAGTCCCATACATCCTCAGTTATAAAACATTCGCCATGTTCTATTGGATTAAGTGTTCCGGGATCAACATTTAGGTAAGGATCAATTTTAACTACAGAGATGTTGAATCCCCGGAATTGGAGTACTTTTCCTAAACTTGCTGTAGCTACACCTTTTCCTACGGCTGACATTACACCTCCCGTAACGAATATAAATCGAGTATTACCGTTAATCGCATCTGTCAATTTTATATTACACTTCTCTGATGGTATCAAAAATAATAATAATTTTATTATAAAAATATTAAATATCAAACACATTTAATAAGAATTTCGAGATTATCTCAAAACTAGATATTGATGTAAAAGAATTAGGTTATAAATAGGCTTTTCGACGAAAAGTTTGGATCAGATGTAATATTTAGACCTAATCGTCTCAAACCAGCTTCATCTCCTGGAGTGGGTATATGAGTCGAGTGCATTTCACATCCACTTAGTTCTTTAAGTTTGTCTATGGCTACCTTAGCAGAATGGTTGAAATCAGCACTGATGCTTAAAGCTATTAGAGTTTCTTCAAGATTGAGACTTAATCGTTTGTTATTGAAAATTTCCGATTTTAAATAACTAATGGATTCCAAAATATTAGGAGATAGAAGATGTATATTTTTAGGAATACCCGCCAATTCTTTTATTGTATTTAGGATTAAACTTGAAGCTGCATGCATCAAAGGAGAATTGCTACCAGTAATAATTTTTCCAGTTGCCAATTGTAATGCAGCTCCAGCAAATACCCCTTCGTTTCCTTTCCCTTTATTTTGTGCTACTATAGAAGCCTGTCGAGCCTCATTCACAACTTTTCGATCAAGTACAGTGAGATTCAGTTCTTTCATCAACAATTCCGCTCTTTGAACAGTCATCTTATCTGAAACACCCATCGCATATTCACAGCTATATCTTAAATATCTTCTGATGAGTTCCTGTTTTGCGGCTTGTTGCACCAGATCATCATTGATTATAGCAAAACCAGCTTTATTTACGCCCATATCTGTAGGTGATTTATAGACTAATCTGCTATCCATAATTTTTTGCATTATTTTCTTAACCACTGGAAAGATTTCTACATCTCTGTTATAATTAACTGCTATTATATTATAAGCTTCAAGATGAAAGGGATCTACTTGATTAAAATCACCAAGGTCAGCAGTCGCAGATTCATACGCCATATTTACGGGGTGTTTCAATGATAAATTCCAAATTGGAAACGTTTCAAATTTTGCATAGCCCGAATCGATCCCCCTTATATGTTCGTGATATATTTGGGAAAGACATGTTGCCAGTTTTCCGCTACCAGGACCGGGTGCAGTAACTATTATTATAGGTTTGGAAGTTTCGATGTAAGGATTAGTACCATACCCCTCTTCACTAATGATTAAATCAATATTAGTTGGATATCCCCTAATCAACCTATGCGTATAAACCTTAATATTGCGGCGCTCTAGTTTATTCATGAATTGTTTTACTACCTGTTGTCCATTGAAACGTGTAACTACCACCCCACTTACATTAATATCTCCATCTCGAAGATCATCGATTAATTTCAATGCATTTGTGTCATAAGGAATGCCAAAATCTGCTCGTATCTTCCTTCTTTCTATATCTCCAGAGGATATACAAATAATAACCTCTATTTTATCCTTAAGTACCTTTAGAAGCTTCATTTTCACATTTGGGTCGAATCCAGGGAGTACTCGTGAAGCGTGATAATCGTATACAAGCTTTCCGCCAAATTCAAGGTATAATTTATTCCCAAATTGAGCTGCTCGATCTAGGATGCTCTCAGATTGTTCCTTTAGATATTTTTCATTATCAAATCCAATTTTTTGATCTATCATTATAATTAGAATTAACCTTACGTTGTAGTGATACTAATTTAGTTCATTTTCCTTTAAATGTTGGATCTTTTTTAGTACTTAAGGATTTTAATGATTCTCTGAAATCTCGTGTAGTTAAAAGTTCTCTCAGGCCTTCGTTTTCAAGGTCTAGAGTTTTTGATAAAATTTCCTTAAAATAATCATGTAATGTTTTTTTCATTAATTTTATTGATAAAGATGGTCCTTTAGGAGGTATTAATTTTAAAGCTTGTTCTCTAACAAAAGGCATTAATTTTTCACGCGGTAAAACTTGGTTCACAAAACCAAGTTCATAAGCCTCTTGAGCAGTAATCTTCTTTCCAAAGTAGAGCAGTTCTTTCGCTTTCTGAAAACCTACGTAAAAAGGAAGTAAAAAATGAGAGCTAAACTCCGCCATGACCGCACGTTTTACAAAGTAAAATCCTATCCATGCGTCGTCAGCCATGTAAATTAAATCAGCTGCTGCTAAAGGCATGGTAAATCCCGCACCTACCGCTAATCCATTTATAGCAGCTATAACTGGTTTAGAAAAGGACCAGAATTTCATGCATAACCTTTTTACAGCAATATCAGTTAAATCAATCTCTTTCAATATTTCAGGAGGGAGTTGAGGGTAGATATTCATGTTAAAATAACCACCTGACGAGAAAGCATTCGCTTCCTCGCAACCAGTAATAATTAATACTTTTGCATTTTTATCTGCTTCCATATCTGCTAACACAGTTTCCATTTCCAAAAAGGTTAGAAAAGACATAGCGTTTTTTCTTTTGGGTTGATTAATTGTTATGGTACAGATTCCATTTTCTTCCTTATCATAAATGATATCTTGAATATCTTCTATTTTCATAATTAAAGCTCAAATACCTTAATTTTAATATATATAGAGTTTGATTTACTCACTTATAATTGTTTTCAACTAAAAAAAAGAAAAAAAAAACTATACTTAATTTAAAAAGTTTAAGCATTAAAGCATTTTAAATAACTGTCTTAGAGATAAACTCAGAATATATTGTTGTACTTGCCTTGTTCCACCGCCTATCTCCTGAATTCTAGTAATTCCTAAAAGATCATGCATTATTGTATTATCACAAACTCCAGCTCCACCCATAAGATTAGCGCATTCATATACAACACGTTCGCTAAGTTGTGTACTAAGAAGTTTAAGTTGTGAAGCAGTAACGACCAGAGCTAAATTAAATTCCTTGGGTAACGTGCCTGATTTTTCCATTTTATCGTCAATCATTTGGCAAACATTTAAATTTGCTAATGTCATGCTCATAGTTTGAGCCCATAAATCAGAAAGAGGAAATCCTACTCCTTGATACTTCAAGACTTCTTTATCGAACTGCTTTCTCATGTTAGAATATATTACAGCGTGTGTAATCGCATTCCATGCTTCCGCTAGATTTAAACACACGATTCCTAATCGTTCTAGATTGAGCCCTTCGAATAAATGTGACCTCCCATCGCCCGGTTTTCCTAAGACATATTCTGAAGGAACCTTCAAATTTGATATGGTTTCCTTTCCTATATGAATCCTTGGAGTCCAAGGAATATTAACCCGTTCAGCAGTCCACCCATCCCATGATGTATCAACTAAAAACTGAGCCATAGTATTGCCGTTATTTTTTTCGGTAACTGCATAAACAACCGCCCAATCTGCTTTACTACCGTTAGTTTGATATATTTTTTGACCGTTTAAAATATAACTTCCATCATTTTGTTCATCACATGTAGTTAGCATATGCACTGCATCAGATCCTCTTTCTGGCTCTGTAATGCATATGCAACCAAATTTTTCTCCAGTTACTAATTCCTTTAAAGCTTTCAATCGAACGCCGACATCTTCATGGTGGAGTAATAAGGGATTCACTGCTAAAACTGTAGCTCCGGCACCCATTGTTAGTTGAGGATCAAAAAAATCCATTGCTAAAACCCTCATAAATTCCGTCGTCATCCCATAGGGTTCAAAATCTAATCCAAGATTATCAAATTTGTGCATTCGAGTAATATATCCGTTTCTACCAATTTCTGGTATCCACTCATAGAAATCTTCGTTATGAGTTATACTATTATCTTTTTCAAATTTCACGAAAAACTTTTGGGCTTGTTTAAGGAAATCGAAGTGTTTCGGTTTTAAAAAACTCATTAAATTGTAATTTAAAAACTTATTTCGGGTCTTTAACGAGAGTTTTTCGAGAATTTCATCGTTAATACATTGAACTTGTCCTTTTTTATTATTCACTTTTATCAACTCTTTGATTTAGAAATAATTTAATAATTATGATAAGTATTTGATTAATTCCTTAAAATAAGTTTATAATAATGAGAAAAAAAAATATATTTATAAAAAAAATTAATTTAATTCTTTTGATTCTTCTCTTAATGCCCGTTTTAAGACTTTTCCTACAGTAGTTAAGGGTAAAGTTTCTCTAAATTCCCATATTCTTGGATTTTCATATTTCGAGAGATTTTCAGCAGCGAAATTTTTTAATTCTACTTTAATCTTATCGGATGGTTCGATTCCTTCTTTAAGCTGAACTATCGCTTTTACGATTTCACTTCCAGGCCGATCGGGATCTTTTAAGCCAATAATCGCTACCATTTCAATATTGGGATGTTTTGTTAAGATATCTTCAACATGAACGCTGTACACCTTATACCCACTTACGATTAACATATCTTTAGTACGATCCACAATCGTTATGAATCCATCCTCATCCATTACACCTACATCACCAGTATGAAACCATCCATCAATAATAGTCTTTGCGTTTGCGTCTGGTTTGTTGAAATATCCTCTTGTAACTTGAGGTCCTTTACAAATTATTTCTCCAGGTTTCCCGAGTTCTACTTGTTCTCCGGTTTCAATATCTACAAGCCTTAATTCAGTGTCGGGTACGGGTAAGCCGACAGTACCGACTTTCTTTTTACCGCTATAAGGATTCATGGTAAGAATTGGACTTGTTTCAGTCATCCCGTAAACTTCTAATAGTTTATTAGTACCAAGCATAGATTCTTCGAAATCTTTAATTGCTTCTGCTGGAAAAGGCGCAGCCCCAGAAACATAGATATCTATATTATTTAGGGTAGCCTTGGGTACATCCTTTATTTTTGGATTGTTTTTAATTGATAAAAATAATGTTGGTACATTCACTATTATTTTTGGGTTTTTTTCTATCATTTCCTCTATAATATGGTTGGTGTCTCGGGGATCTGCAATTAAGATTTGTCCAGCTGAAGTATATAAAGTTATCATACTCATAGCTAAACCAGCTAAATGAAAGAGCGGAAAAGCAGATAAATTATTTTCGCCTTCCTTTGCTTCACTTCTATTTAGCCATGTAGCTACTTGAACTATGTTAGTAACTAAATTATGATGAGTAAGTTCTGTGCCTTTAGGTAGCCCTGTGGTTCCGCCAGTATATTGAAGTAGGGCAAGATCATTTTTTACATCTATACCTACATCCTGTAGGTCAATCGATGTTTCCATCACATCTTTGAAATCAATAACTAATTTTCCAGAATATGGTTCAACTTTTCCTTTTGGTATTTTACCTAGTAGCTTACCAAGAAAAATTATAGGTTTTGAAAGCCCCATGTAATCAGAAATGTTAGTAGTAATCACGCATTTAAGATTTGGCACCTTTTCTATTACTTTCATTAATACTTTCTCATATACTGCATCCAAAGTAACAAAAAATTTAGCCTCGCTATCATTTATCTGGTAGGCAATTTCAGTTGGGCTTAAAAGCGGTGAACAGCCCGATGCTACTCCACCCGCTAAAATTGTTCCAAAGTGTGCAGCTAAATACTGAGGGCAGTTAGCTAAATTTATAGCAACGCGATCTCCTTTTTTTAAACCATTTTTCTGTAAAAATGTCGCGAATCTGTGAGTATATTCTCTAAGTTCACTGAAAGGCATTTCTCGCTTCATAAAATAGCATGCGATTCTTTCGGGATATTTTTTCATAGCGTCATCAAAAATTTTACCAAGACTCTCTTTAGGATATTCTAAATTCGGTTTAACGTGCTTATCATAAGATTTCGTCCATATTTTCGCATCATATGGACTCATTTTAACATTCATTAGATTAACCTCTTAATTTTTATTCACAAAATTGGTGAATATCTTATTTATTGTTACATGAATTTATAAATATTTACCAAAATCAACAAATTAAATCTGTAAAAAGAGTAAATTGATCATAATCCAAGAACGCTATAATGTTAAAAAAAGTAAAAAAAATAGTGAAAAATTAAAGAATTATTCTATCTCAACCATGATCTTTATATCATCATGTAATCCTTTTGATAAATCTTCAACTGCTATGGGAACTTCATCTAGTTTTATTATTTTAGTAATTAGTGGTTTTAAATTCACCCTTTTCTGATCTAATAAATTTATAGCAGTTTTAAATGTATCTTGGTTATATGCAAAAATACCTCTCAATGTGATATTTTTAATTGCAATTCCATAGAAATTTTTTAGGTCTGTGATTTCAGAATCCATACCAATCATTGTGATATACCCTCCTCTTCTTACAAGATCTATTGCTGATGTAATTGTTTCACTTATTCCTACGCAATCAAATATGTGAGCTGGCCCTATTTTATCACATAATCTTTGAATCTTTTTCCAGTTTTGTGGGGTGAATGCTTTATTGGCCCCCATCTCCAACGCTATTCTGTGCTTAGATTCTACTGGCTCTAACGCATAAATATTACCTGCACCTGCTACTTTTAACGCTAAAATTGTCATTAAACCAATAGTGCCCGTTCCAAAAACCGCAACGCTATCACCTATTTTTATGCCAGACTCTTGAACAGAATAAATACCAACCACCAGTGGCTCGATCATGGCTCCTTCTTCTAATGAGATTGATTCAGGCAAAATATGAATTCTTTCCTCGTTTACATTAATAAATTCGGCCATTGCACCATCAGTAAGCGATCCTAAAGCTCTAGGGGCAAATTTACACTTGTTCTCTTGATTTTGATTACACCAATAACAATTGTAGCATGGAGCATTCGGATTTATAGTTACATGATCTCCAATTTTCAATTTTTTTACATTATCGCCTATTTCTATTATTTCTCCAGATATTTCATGCCCTATAATTGTCCCTGAACCATACATACCTGCCTTTTTAAAAGATTCAACATCCGAACCACAAATACCACAATATTTAACTTTGATTAAAGCCTCGTCTGGTTTAACACTAGGCATTGGTAAATCATCTCTTACAACAATTTTTCCAACACCTTCATAAGATACGCCCTTCACTTATTTACACCTCAATTTATAAAAAATTTTAAAAAATAGATTTAAAGGATTCCCATGCTCCCTAAAAGCTTGGTAGCATCTGGGATTGTCCATGTTGTTTTAACATCTATTACCGCCGGTTTTCCGGAATTTTTAGCTCTTTCCAGTGCGGGTTTAATTTCATTTGGATCGGTCACAACCTCTCCATAGCACCCAAACCCTTCAGCACACTTAGCAAAATCAAATTCAGGTAAATCGACATCTAAATAATGTTTGTCTACAAAAAGTTTTTGACCTGACTTTAACATTCCCCACGCACTATTATTTGCTATTACAAATATGAGATTCTTTAAACCTAATCTGACAGCGGTTTCGAGATCTTGAATATTCATCATAAAACTACCATCACCAGATATTGATATAACTTGTTTATCCGGTTTTGCTAACTTAGCTCCGATTCCATAACCTACAGAAGTCCCTAAATGACCCATACCGACGGCTTGCAAGTAAGATAGTGGTGGTCTTGGTTTATAGAAACCTATTTGTTCTACACAGTAACATGTAATATCTCCACCATCAGATATGAAAATAGCATCTTCGTCCATGAATTCTAGCACATCTTTTACTAATCTCTGAGGATTAATGGGTATTTTATCTTTAACTGCTTTTTTCATAATGCCACTTATGTAGTCTTGTCTAGATTTTGCCAATACATCTAACCAATCTCTTTGTTCAACTTTTTGCGTTTTCTTTGCTTCCTCTAATATTTGTCTTAAAAATTGCTTACAATCGCTTACAATACCAATCGTAATTGGTTTAGCTCGACCTATGATAGTAGAATCGATATCAACTTGAATCATTTTTTGTGAGTTATTCCAAAAAGGTTCATCTCCATGTGCCATTATGTGACTAAATTTACACCCAAGAACTAGAACTAAATCTGCTTCTGGACCAGCCTTTAAACCAGGACCATTTATACTTGTACCAACAAAACTTTCTGACTTGCTTGATATCGTTCCAACTCCCATGAGGGTTGTAATGACGGGAATCTTCAAATATTCTGCAAATTCTTGAAGTTCATCCCAACCTTCTGACCTTGAAACCCCACCACCAGAAACGATTAAAGGTTTCTCAGCTTTTAATAACAAATCTAATGATTTCTTTATTAATTCGTTACTCACAGCAGGTTTCTCAATGCAACGATACTGGTAGGGCGACATGATGGGAATTTCGCTCTCTTCTTTCTGACTGAGAAAAGCATCCTCATAAATCTCCAATAATACTGGTCTTGGGCGTCCGCTAGTAGCTTCCCGAAAAACTTTTTGAACGGCATCAGGAATTTCTTCTATCGTACGTATTGATTTCTGATATTTGGTAATTGGTTTAAACATTGTAATTTGGTCTAGATTTCCCTGCAGAGTGAACGAATCAGAAAATTTACTATTCACTTGGGGTACCAATACAATCATAGGTATATTATCGCTCCATGCAGCTCCTACGCCGGGGACTAGTTGAGTTGCACCAGGACCGACAGTTCCAAAACACATACCCGGTTTATTTGTCACTCTTGCCCAAGCGTCAGCTGCGTGTGCTGCTGCTTGTTCGTGTCTAAACATTACGGTATTAATGCCCTTTTCTCGCCCCCACTTGTATACTGCATCAAACATTGTTAAAAATTGGCCACCAATTATTCCAAACATATATTTTATGTCTTCTTCAAGTAAGCATTTGACAAGAACATCGCCACCATTTATAACATTCTTTTTTTCTTCCAAATTTTTACACCTTTTATCTTAATTTATGATATTGATTTTAAATTTGGCTTTTATTGTTTAAATAATTAACTTTAACAAAAGTGGTGAAGTATTTAAATTTTAAAATCTTGAAGTGTAAGCAAGAATTCTCTTAAGTAATTTGGAATTTTTCGAATTTGATTATGGTTAAT
>Ga0307376_10000591_pt1 | contig 44366 bp, 40 predicted proteins | sample TR2MG_FD_202536 | JGI IMG/M metagenome (GOLD analysis project Ga0307376, IMG submission 202536) | Soil microbial communities from Risofladan, Vaasa, Finland - TR-2 | ecosystem: Environmental > Terrestrial > Soil > Coastal area > Acid sulfate soil | place: Finland: Risofladan, Vaasa | collected...
GTTGCACAAGAACGAAGCCCTTCGCGAAAGGGTTGAAACAGATCTCTCGGATATCAAAAACAATCCAAAGCTAATCAAGTCATTTTTCAAAGCAGCTAGTGTAGCCTATATTTAGGACTGGGTAGTACAGACAAGCCCTTCCTTGACAGGGCCCTCGATTTTCCCGAGGTATTCGACCTCGTACCCTCCACCGATCTTCTCGTCTATACACCGGAGAATTCGCCGCCCTCACCGTAGAGCCGGCTCTTGTCGCAATGCGTCGCACTCGATATACTTGTATATCAGGAGGATGACATGATAGCTGTTCGGCTTCCGAAAGAAATAGAAACACGTCTCGATGCACTTGCTGAAAAAACAGGTCGGACAAAGACTTTTTACGTTCGGGAAGCGATCCTGGAGTATCTTGAGGATCTCGAAGACCTGTACCTGGCTGAGAAAACCCTCACCGAAATACACATGGGAAAGCAAAAAACTATACCGATCGAAGATCTAGCAGCGGAATATGGCATATCGCATTGAGGTGTCGGCAGACGCGAAGAAGCAGCTCGAAAGGCTCGATTTTGGAACACGGGAGCGACTCATGCGATTTATGATGGAGCGTCTTCCGCGGCTCGAAGATCCGCGAAGTCTAGGCGAGGCTTTGAAGGGGACTGAACTAGGAGAGTTGTGGCGGTATCGAGTGGGAGATTATCGGATACTGTGTCGAATCGAAGACGAACTGGTACTGGTGCTGGTTCTTCGAATAGGGCATCGACGAGAAGTCTATCGCTAAATGGTGCAAGGTGTCGATTTTCCGGATGTCATCGACCTTGCCCCAGACCGTCTCGATGTGCTTGGAATTGGAGGGGTCCGCCTCGATCTTTTCGCGCAGGCGGCGCATGTGCACGGTGACGGTGGAGACCTCGCCGTAGGTGCCCTCGCCGCGCACGGCTTCGAAGATCTCTTCGCGGCTGTAGACGCGGCCGGGGTTGCGGGCGAGGAGAAGCAGGATGGCGTACTCGGTGTCGATGACGAGGTCGCCCGAGTTGCTGGCTCCGGTGTTCGACTCGCCGCCGAGAGAGCGCAGTGTCGACTTCCGATTCGCGCTATACCATCCTTGGGCAAGCCGCGTATCGAAAGGCCGCTTGATGGGCGATGCCATCTTTAAAGGCCGCGCGAGACGAGGTATAGTAGTGTCATGAAGAGTCGGGCGGGCGATTGGCTGCGGCAGGCGGAGAACGAGCTCGCGTGGGCGGCCGATTCCATGAAGGGCGGCTACTGGGCACAGACCTGTTTCGCGGCTCAGCAGGTGGCGGAGAAGGCCCTCAAGGCTCTCGCCATCGCCAGGGGCGCCAGCGAAGTCCGAAGTCATTCCCTCGCCAAGATCGCGGATGCCTTGGACATAGACGGTGAACTCCTGCGAATGGGCAAGCGGCTGGACTTATACTATATCTCCGCGCGCTATCCGGACGCCTTCGCCGAAGGAGCTCCCTTCGAGTTTTTCGACGCGGAGCAGGCTGCCGAGGCTATCGAGTTCGCCAAGGCCTTTCTGGCCCGCGCCCGAGCCGAGTTATCAGCAGATGGCTGAGTCCGTCATCGTCTGGAATACGCGCGACCCCCTCGGTGGGAGGAGTCCCGAAGAGTTCGAGGCCGAAGTGCGGCGCCTGCTCCAGGGCAGGGTGCTCGCGGCATACCTCTTCGGCTCCTACGGTACCGAGGATTTCGGCCGCGACTCCGATATCGACCTGATCCTCATCGCCGAGACCGGCAAGCCCTTCGTGGAGCGGGCTCTCGATTTTTCCGATCTTATCGATCTGGTGCCGGACATGGACCTCCTCGTCTATACGCCCGAAGAATTCTCCGCTCTGACTATCGATCCTTCGCCCGGCTTCTGGACCAGCGTGGTCGCCAGCCTGCGGCGGATCATCTGAGCGCCGGCGATCTCCGTACTCTTCTTTGCGGCTACTCCACGAACCGGTAGCCCATGCCCCAGACCGTCTCGATGTGCTTGGGATTGGAGGGGTCCGCCTCGATCTTTTCGCGCAGGCGGCGCATGTGCACGGTGACGGTGGAGACCTCGCCGTAGGTGCCCTCGCCGCGCACCGCTTCGAAGATCTCTTCGCGGCTGTAGACGCGGCCGGGGTTGCGGGCGAGGAGAAGCAGGATGGCGTACTCGGTGGCGGTGAGCTGGACGCCCTGGCCTCCGGCGCTGACCGCCTTTTTTTCGGTGTCGATGACGAGGTCGCCCGAGCTGATGATGGCGCCGCCCGACTCGCCGCGCAGGCGCTCGTAGCGGTCGAGGTGGGCTCGGGCTCGGGCCACGAGCTCGGCCGGGCTGAAGGGCTTGGTGATGTAGTCGTCGGCCCCGATGCCCAGGGCGCGCACCTTGTCGATGTCGCCCGATCGGGCCGAGACGACGAGGACCGGTTTTTCGCTGCGTTCGCGCAGCTCGCGGCAGATGGTGAAACCGTCGGCGCCCGGCAGCATGAGGTCGACGACGAAGAGATCGTACGGCCGGCCCGACTCCGGACTCATGGCCAGGATGGCCCGCTCGAGCGCCGAGGCGCCGTTCGTCTCCACATCCGCCGAAAAGCCGGCGGCTTCCAGGTAGTCCCTTTCGAGCTCGGCTATCGCGAGGTCGTCCTCGATGATGAGGGCGCGCGGCCGCGCTCCGGGCGAGGGCGGGGCCGGGTTCCCGGTCGATGCGCTCATGCCTTCCGCTCCGTGGCGGGCAGCGTTATGACGAAGCGAGCCCCGCTCCCCCGGCGGCTTTCGAGGCTTATGCTGCCGCCCTGGGCTTCGACGAGGCGCCTCGCTATGGCCAGGCCGAGGCCGAAACCTCCGCCGGGCCGCGAAGCGTCGCCGCGGAAGAAGCGCTCGAAGACGCGCTCGGACTCCTCGCTCGGGATGCCGCGGCCGTCGTCCTCGAGCAGGATGCGCAAGCGCTCGTCGGCTTCCTCGAGGGCGAGGCTCAGGGTGACCGGCCGCTTGCCGCCGTGGCGGCGCGCGTTGTCGACGATGTTCTCGACCACGCGGCGCAGCTGGAGAGGGTCGGCCCTGACCGGTCGGGGCGCGCCTTCCAGGCCCGAGGCCTCGATGACGAGCTCGTCTCCCGGGATAGCCAGGAGGAGGTCCTCCACCGAATCCCTGAGGAAGGCCCTGAGGTCGAAGACCCGCATCGTGGGCGGGGCCTCCCGGGCCTCGAGCGTCGAGAGGAGGAATATCTGGTCGATCATGCGGTCGAGGTCGAGGATCTTCGCGCCGATCACGCCGAGGTAGCGCGCGGTCTTTTCGGGCGTGTCGGCTATGCCCTCGCGCAGCCCGTCGACATAGCCGCGGATCGCCGCCAGGGGCGTGCGAAGGTCGTGCGAGAGATTCGCGATGAGCTCGCGGCGCTCGGCCTCGCGCTCGCTGGCCCGGTTCAGGAGGTCCCGGATCTCCGAGCGCATGGTCTCCATGGCCTCGAAGACGCGGGCCAGCTCGAGGATCTGGTGCCGGCTTTCCACGGGCGTGTCCAGATCGCCGTGGCTCATGGCCAGGGCCGCCGCCTCGACGCGGCGCAGGGGCGTGGTCAGCCGCAGTATGAACAGGACTCCGGCGGCGCCGTCCGCCGCGAGCAGGAGGAGGGCGCCGATGAGCAGCAGCTGCCGCGAGAAAGGCGTTCGCTCGCCGCCCGGCAGGGGTTCGTGGAGGATGAAAAACGAGGCGGGCGCGCCGCTCGAGCTGCGGAAATCGAACTGATACATGACGTGAGGCCCTCGGTCGTTGTCTTCGAAGGGTTCGGCGGGCGCGGGGGCGTCGAAGACCGGCAAGCCGGCCATGGCGGAATCGGAGAGCGGCGGGGAAGCGAACTCGAGCTTGCCGCCCACCCGGACCACGATCCCCAGCGGGTGCGCGTTCTCGGCGAGGCGGGCCAGGAAGCCGTCGTTCAGGACCGCATCGTGGCCTTTGAGGAGGGCGCCGTTGAAGGCGCGGAGCGTGCGCACCATGATGCGCGCGATGCGCACCACCGGCGGGGCGGGGTGGAAGAGCCGCGTGAACGGTGTGGACTCGCCGCGGTAGTAGCTCGACACGACGTCCTCGAAGCCGACCAGGAGCAGGAAGGAAATGCCCAGCGACACGGCGAAGAGGGTGAGCACGACGCGCCTGATCGAGCGGGGCTGTTTGCGCGCGCTCACCTGCGAGGCTCCACGGGCGAGTCCGTCGCGGCCGGGTTCTTCCATCTCATGGTCCAACTGTAGCACGACCAGGTAAAGCGGGGATTACCTGTTTCTTTCTTTTTTATGACACGTGATGTCGGGCTCAAATGACGGGAACGCGGCATCCACAACCTTCGGGACACTATGGGGGCGACGGTCAATGCCGAAGCGAATAGTTCACCGCGATCGTGGGATCGAGTCTGCGGCCGGTGGGATTAGCCAGGGGGAAGACCTTCGCGACGAGGTCGAGGGCCGCTTGGTCGAGGAGGCTCGAGCCCGAGCTCGAGGAAAGCGCGGCATGCAGGAGCCTGCCGTCGGCCGAGATGCTCAGGCGTATGCGCACCAGGCCCTCGGTGCCGCGCATCCTCGCCGCCGGCGGGTAGATCTTGCCGCGCTCGATGGCCGCGCGGATTTGGGCGAAATAGGCGCTCTCGCTGCTCTCCGAACCTAGGCTGCCTACTCCGCCGGAGCCGCCGACGATTCCGGCCTCGTCGTTGGCGCCCGTGCCGCCGGCGCTTGCGCCATTTACGCCAGCTGCCGTCGCGGTCGCATTGCTGCCCACCGAGGCAGCGCCGCCACCCTGCGTCTCGGCCCCGGGTGCCGTGGCCTGATTCGCGGCGCCGGAAGGCGGTGGCGGAAGGCTTGCCGGCGGAGGGCTTGCCGGCGGAGGGCTTGCCGGCCTCGTCGTGCCGGGCGAGATGGCCTGTAGCGACTTAGGCGAAGTGCGCTCCTCCGCGGCCGGCTGTGCTGGCGTGTCTGGCCGCGCGGCGGGTCGTCCTGGCGGGAGCTCGGCAGAGGTGGGGCTCGCAGGTCTGCGGCGGCCCGCAGCAGCAGCCACCCGCGCGGCAGCTGGAGCCGCGGAATCATCCTGTGCCGGAGCAAGATCGACCACCAGCGCGAGGTCCCTTCCGGCTCCCGACTCGGTGCGGAACAGGCCGAGCCCAAGGCCGAAGAAACAGGCGTGGAGCGAGAGGGACAGGGCTCCAGCGAGGAAAAGGCGGCGGGTCCTCGCCTGCCTGCCCGCGCGTGCTCTCATGATGGCCGGATGAGTATACTCGCGGCCGCCTGGCAGGGTAAAGGCGAGCGGGCTCCGAGCCATCCCCGCTCGTCATGACACCACCGATTGCGTTCGGGGCGGTCTTCGAGCCATACTCGAAGGGTCGCATGAGCGAAGCTCGCGCAACGGGCATAGCATGCGCGAAACCTCGAGAAGCGCGGAGGGCATGTCATGGCGGGCGCTGTTACCCTGTCTACTCTCATCGAACGCGGGGGAGTCTACTACAATGTGGGCGGATCGACTGCGGCCGAGGCGCTGCGCGAGGGCATCAAGGGGCTCGTCCTGCCCAAGGGCGTGGACCGGGAGGCGCTCGCCAAGGCCGTGCTGGAGCGCGAGGCGCTGATGCCGACGGCCATAGGGAACGGCGTCGCCATTCCGCACCCGCGCAATCCCATCATCTCCGATCCGGCCGAGCAGCGCGTAGCCGTGCTTTTTCTCAAGACGCCCATCGCCTACGAAGCCCTCGACCGCAAGCCCGTTTCGGTCCTCTTCCTCATACTCTCGGCCGAGGCCAAGAGCCATCTCTCGGTGCTGGCCTCGCTCTCGCACCTCTGCCAAAGGCGGGATTTTCTCGAGCTGCTCGCCGACAGGCCCTCGACCGAGGAGCTGACCGCCTTCATCAAGGCGGCCGAGGAGTCCTGGCGGAGCGGAGCTAAGGGCTAGCCCTTGAAGCCGGTGGCTACGAGGTAGGTCTCGAAGGACTCGGTGCGGCAGGCCTGGGGTTTGAAGCCGCGGGCCGCGGAAAAGCGCGAGCGGAGCCGCTTCAAGAGAGCAGCCTCGGCGCCGCCCTGGAATATCTTGGCGACGAGGGCTCCCCCGGGAGCCAACAGAGTCTCGGCGTAGCCTATCACCGCCTCGACGATGGCCTCGGACTGGCTTTGGTCGACGAACCTGTTGCCGGTGGTGGCGGGGGCCGCGTCCGACATGACGAGATCGTAGGGGCCCATCGAGGCGAGTTCGGCGCGGATCGTCTCGTCGTACAGGTCGCCCCGGACGAAGCGAAAGGCGGGCTCGGTCGGGGCGATGGCGAGGGCCTGGAGATCCACCGCCGCCAGGAAGCCCGAACCGGCCAGACGCTTGAGCACCCAGAGGCTCCAGGAGCCGGGGGCCGCGCCTATGTCCAGGACGCGCGCTCCCTTTTTCACGAGGCCGAATTTCCCGTCGATCTCCTGGAGCTTGTAGACCGAGCGCGCCGGATAGCCCTCTTTTTTGGCTTTTTGCGCCCAAAAATCGGGCTTTTCGTAGCTTGAGTTCGACATGGACGAGTACCCCCGGCCCGCGCTATGGTGAGCCATGCACCCCGAGTATACGGAACTGCTGGACGAGATTGAAGGGGAGCTGCGCTCCCTCTTGCCGGAAGAGCCCGACGAGGCCTGGTTCGCGCGCTTCTTCGGCCGCTTGGACGCTTCTCCGCGCGAAAATCTGCGCCGGGCGCTGAACGCGCCGGCCCTGGACCTCATCCGCCGCGGCGGCAAGAGATGGCGGCCCCTCCTGCTCGCGCTCGCCGCCAAGGCCTTCGGCCGCGAAGACGGGGCGCTGCCGCTTTCTCCCCTGGTCGAAATAGCGCACAACGGCACCCTCATCGTCGACGACATCGAGGACGGCGCCGACACGCGCCGGGGCGGCCCCGCCATCCACCTCGCGCACGGCCTCGACGTGGCCGTCAACGCGGGCAATCTCCTGTACTTCCTCCCCCTCGCCCTGATCGACGAGCTCGACGCGGCGGCGGAGACCCGGCTCGAGCTGCACGCGCGCTACGGCCTGCACATGCGGCGGCTCCACCTGGGCCAGGCCATGGACATCCTCTGGCACCGCGAGCATGCCTTCGTGCCCGACCGCGGGAGCTACCTCGCGATGTGCGCCCTCAAGACCGGCGTCCTCGCGCGGGCGGCCGCCGAGTTCGGCGCCATCGCCGCGCTCGCCCCCGCCGCCGCGGTCGAGACCCTCGGCTCGGCCTTCGAGCGGGCGGGGGTCGCCTTCCAGATCTTCGACGACCTGCGCAACCTCACGACCGGGAATCCCGGCAAGAATCGCGGCGACGACATCGTCGAGGGCAAGAAGAGCCTCCCGGTCATCCTGGCCTGCGAGACTCGCCCGGCTTTCGTGGGGGAGCTTGCGGCCCTCTTCGCCCGGGCTGCCGCCGAGGGCCCCAGCTCGAGCGCCGTCGAAGAGGCGATCGCCCGCATCGGAGAAACGGGCGCCCTGGCCGCCGCGGAGCGCAGCGCCCGCGCACTCCTCGACCAAGCCTCCGCCGAGCTCGCTTCGGTGCTTCCCGCCACCCCGGAGGGGCGCCTCCTGGCCGATCTCGTGCCTTTCCTCGAGGGCCGGTAGAGAAGGCTTTCCATCGTTGCAATCGCCCGGGGCGCGTCTATACTAAGAGAGGGGAGGGCGCATTGGGAGGACAGACGTTCGTCGAGGCCGACATCTGGACCGTCGCTCAGACGGATCAGGGCAATGTCGTGCTCGTCAGGCCCCGGGGCTCCGATCTCGCCGTGCCCATCTTCATCGGCCAGCTGGAGACGCAGTCCATTCTCATCGGCATGGGACACGTCGAGGTGCCCCGCCCGCTCACCCACGATCTCCTCATCTCGCTGATCCGCGCGCTCGGAGCCGAGATCGACCGGGTCGAGATAAACGAGCTGCGCGAGGGCACATTCTTCGCCCGTCTCGCGCTGCGCACCAAGGAGGGCGAGATCCTGGTCGACGCCCGGCCCTCGGACACGATCGGCATAGCGGTTCGCATAGGCTGCCCGGTGTTCATAGCCGAGTCGGTGGTGGAGGAGGCGGGGATCTCGGTCAACCTGGTCACGGGGGAGGGCTCGGCGGGCGGAGAATCGCCGGAGGACTCGAGCGCGAAGGCTCAGGCGCCCGCCGGGCCGGCGGGAGGCGAGCGCGCCCGGCTCGGCGCCGAACTGGAAAAGGCGATAGCCGAGGAGGACTACGAGCGGGCCGCGATGATCCGCGACCGGCTCAAGGAACTGGAGGACGGGGCATGAGGCGCGGATACGGCCTCGGCCGATGCCCGAACGCATGAGACGGAGACAGTCGAGGAAAACATGAATAAAAATCGCCTGGCCTTTCTTCTGGGTTTGCTCGTGTTCGCCTCCGCCTCCGCGTGGGCCGAGTCGATCGACCTCAACGCCCTGCCGTTCTATGTCCGCGGCGGCTTCGACATGTCCTGGACCCGCTCCGAGCCTTCGCCTTCCGATCCGGAGTGGGCCTTCGTGCCGGGCCGCGCGGGCGGTCGGCCCCTGGTGGTGCGCGATCTGGATTTGCCGGGGCTCGAGGATCTGCCGGCGATCCGGGCGCTGCCGGCCGAGCCGCGCACCTTCTGTTTCGTCACCGCCTTCGAGGCCGACGATGCGCTGCTCGACTCGCCGAGCGGCATAGGCCTCTACCTTTCGGCGATCGGCGAGGACTGGGAAGTCTACCTCAACGGTTCGGTCGTCCGCAGCGAAGTCTACCTTCGAAAGGACGGGAGCATCGCCCAGGAGCGCGCGCTTCGCGGGACCCTCGTGAACATCGACAAGCGTTTCATCCGTCCCGGCAAGAACATTCTCGCCTTCATGATCATCGGCGACCCGGCGAGCGAGCGCACCGGGCTGAGCTCGGACGGCCGCTACCTCATCGCGCCCTACAAGCGGCTCCTCGGGCTCCGGAGCGAGAACCTCGACCTCATGCTCATCGGCATCTACTTCTTCTTCGCCCTCTACCACATCTGGCTGTACGCGCTGAGGCCGAGCAACCGCTCCTACCTGTATTTCGGCCTGGGGACGCTGGCGCTCTCGTTCTATCTCCTGTCGAGGACCTACCTGATCTCCGAGCTGATTCCCGATACCGCCGTGCTGCGCTCTCTGGAGTATGCCTTTCTCTTCCTCCTCTTCCCGCTCTTCCTCGCCTTTTTCGACCTGCTGGCGCGGAAGAAGATCTCCCGTTTCGCCTTCCGCTACGGAGCCCTCAGCCTCGCCGCGGCGCTGCTCGTTCCTTTCGTGTTCCAGGACCTGCTTTTCCAGGTCTGGCGCCTGAGTCTCTTCCTGCCGACGCTCTATCTCCTCGTCTTCGATGTGGCCAAGCCGCTGGCCGGGGCCTGCTCCGCGGAGTGCGCGCGGCGATCGGCCTTCAACGCCGGCGCCAAGCTGCGGGCCGCGGGCCGGGTCCTGGTCGGAACCGACATCGGTCGCATATCGATCGGCCTGGTCTTCATAGTCGCGGCGGTCGGGATCGATCTGGCGCGGCTTTCCTTCCTGCGGGGCCCGGTCTTCTCGAAATACGGCTTCCTCATCCTCGTCTTCGGAAGCGCCGCGACCCTCGCCAGCCAGTATCATCGGCTCTATGACGAGATCGAGAGTCTGGCCGCCGGCCTCGAGGACAAGGTGAAGGAGCGCACCTCCGATCTCGAGGCGGCCATAGGCGTCCAGTCGAACCTCAACGCCAGGCTATCGGCGGCGAACCTGCGCCTGCAGAACGCCATGGACATAGCCGAGAAGGACATGCGCATGGCCGTGCACGTGCAGCAGGGTTTCTTCCCCGCGAAGGCCCCGGCGCTCGACGACTGGGATATCGCTTTCATCGCCAGACCTGTCTCGGGCGTATCGGGCGATTTCTACGATTTTTACGTGGAAGACCGCGCTCTCAGGGGCCTGGTGGTGGGGGACGTGTCGGGCCACGGCATAGCCTCGGGGCTCGTGACCATCCTCGCGCGCTCCGTATTCTGGCGCAACTTCAACACCCTCTCCAGTCATTCGCTGGGCCGGGTGCTCGAGCAGATCAACGAAGAGCTCAGCGCCGAGCTCAGTTCGGTGGAGAATTACCTCACCTGCGCGCTCCTGCGATTCGAGGAAAACGTCGTCGAGTACGTCAACGCCGCCCACCCCGAGCTGGCCTACCGGCGCGCCGGGACGGTCAAGGCCAGCCTCCTCGTGCCCCGCAGCGTGGACGACTACAAGGGGCCGCCCCTGGGGCGCGAGGGGATCGAAGCCCCCTATCGGGCGGTGAAGTTTCCGCTCGGGAAGGGCGACAGTCTTCTCCTGTACACGGATTGCCTCGCCGAGGCCCGGAACGAGAACGGCGAGCACTTCGGCGTGGAGGGGCTCATAACGGCCTATGGCCGCGCTCCCGAGGGGAAGGCTTCGGACATGCTCGACTATATCCTGGACGAGTGGCGCTACCACATCGGTACGATCCAGCCGGTCGACGACATGACCGTCGTGCTCCTGCGAAGAAAGTAGCCCCGCGCAGGGTGTCGCGAAGATCGGTGAGGGCTCGCGTTCGCGTCGCGCACAGGATTCGCGACACTCATGAAAGAACGCGGCGGCGCCGTGGAAGCGCCGCCGCCGTGGTCCGAAGCGCCGCTGGTTCAGCCCAGGAGCCGATTGAGCCGGGCCGCGAAGTCCGCGGGATCGGCCAGGGGCGCGCCTTCCATGAGGAGTGCCTGGCCGAGCAGCACCTTGGCCAGGTCCTCGGCCTCGGTCTCGCCGGCTGCGGCGAGACGCTTCACGATCGGGTGGGCGCCGTTGAGTTCGAGTATGGGCTTCACGTCGGGCAGCTCGCCGCCGCCGAGCTGCTTCATGAGTTCGCGCAGCTGGAGGCTCGGGTCGTCCGAGTCCACGACCACGCAGGCCGGGCTCTCGGAGAGCCGCCGCGACAGGCGGACGTCCTTGACCGCCTCGCCCAGGGCTTTCCTGGCCTTGTCCACGGCTTCGGACGAGCCGCTTTCGGCCGCCTTCTCGGCGGGGCTCTCCCCTCCGAGCTCGGTCTCCGAGCCGGCGCGGTTGACGCTCTTGAGTTCGAGCCCTTCGTAGGGGCCGAGTCCGGAGAGCACGAGTTCGTCGATCTCCTCGCCGCAGACGAGGACTTCGATGCCCTGCTTGCGGTACATCTCCAGGAGCGGGGACTTGCGCAGCCGCTCCTCGTCGCCGCCGGCGATGTAGTAGATCGCCTTCTGCCCTTCCTTCATGCGGCTCTTGTACTCGGCGAAGCTGGTCCAGCCCCCCGAACCGGCCTCTTCGCGGGTGCTCTTCCAGCGCACGAGGCCCAGGAGCGCCTCGCGGTTGGCGTAGTCGGAATAGAGGCCTTCCTTGAGAGGGCGGTTGAACTCCGCGATGAACTTCGCGTACTTGTCGGGATTGGCGGTGGCCAGGTCCGCCAGCTCGCCGAGGATCTTCTTGACGCTCGCCTGGCGGATGTTGGTCATGACGCGGTTCTGCTGGAGGATCTCGCGGCTGACGTTCAGGGGCAGGTCTTCGGAGTCGATGACGCCGCGCACGAAGCGCAGGTAGACGGGCAGCAGCTCCTTCTCGTCGTCGGTGATGAAGACGCGCTTGACGTAGAGCTTGACGCCGCTCTTGTAGTCGGCGCGGTAGAGGTCGATGGGCGCCTTGGAAGGAATGAAGAAGAGGGTCGTGTACTCGATGGTGCCCTCGGCGTGGGTGTGGATCCAGTGCAGCGGCTCCTCGTCGAGACCGCCGAAGCCCGTGGAGAAGGACTTGAAGAAGTCGATGTAGTCCTCGTTCTTGAGCTCGGACTTGGGGCGGCGCCAGAGGGCGTTGGCGGTGTTGACGACCTCTTCCTTGCGCGCGCTGCCCTTCTTCTCGCCCTTGTCGTCGTACTCGGTCTCCTCCGAGACGAGGGTGATGGGATAGGCGACGTGGTTGGAGTACTTCTTGAGCACCGACTCGGTGGCCCAGCGGGAGAGGTACTCCTCGCCCTCGGCGTTGAGGTGGAGCCGCACCTCGGTGCCCTGCGAGGAGCGTTCGGCGCCGTCGATGGCGTACTCGCCCTTGCCGTCGCTCGTCCAGACGAAGGCGGCGTCGGAGAGCGCGCGCCGGCTCGTGACTTCGATCTTGTCGGCGACCATGAAGGCCGAGTAGAAGCCGACGCCGAACTGTCCGATGAGGTTGGAGGCCTTGCGCTCGCCCTCGGGCAGGTTTTCGAGGAAGCGGCGCGTGCCGGAGCGCGCGATCGTGCCGAGGTTCTCTTCCAGTTCCTTGGCGTCCATGCCGATGCCGTTGTCCTCGATCGTGATGGTCTTGGCGTTGCGGTCCAGGACGATGCGGATGGCCGGCTCGAAGACGATGCCCTTGTAGGCTTCGTCGGAAACCGTGAGGTAGCGCAGCTTGTCCAGGGCGTCGGACGCGTTCGAGACGAGTTCCCTCAGGAATATTTCCTTGTGGGAGTACAGAGAATGGGTGATGAGTTCGAGAAGTTTCGAGACTTCCGTCTTGAAATGGTGCTGTGACATGTACTAGCTCCCTGAATCGAGTCCCGCGTGCGGCGATTCTGTTGAATTTCCTGTGAAAGATAGCTATTTCGCGCCGGGGCGGCAAGACGAGGCTCGCCTTCCCTGGCCGCTTCGGCCCTGGGGCCTAGCCGCCGCCTGGTAGGGCCTAGCCGCGTCGCGGAAAGACGTAGCTCGCTCCCTGCTCGGCGATGCCCGCGAAACCGAGCTTCCGTATGCGATCGGCGTACGACTCGACGGCGTCGCCGTAGTGCATGAGCCGGGTTTTGGCGCGGACGGCTTCGCTCAACCCGGAAAGCTCGTCGAGCGAGGCGTGAACGCCTCCGGTGAAGAGCTGGCAGTCGTGGAAAACGGCCTCGAAGCCGTACTCCGCCTCGAGCTCGGCCACCATTCGCGGATCGTAGCGCGTATCGCTGGTGAAGAGTATCCGCTTGTCGATGATGAGTCCGTAGCTCAGGAAGGATGAGCGCCAGTCGGGGGCGGAGTCGGGAATGTGCATGGTCCGGAACAGGCGCAGGTTCAAGTCCCCGACCTCGACTTCGCAGAGTTCCCTTCCGCCCCCGGGGACGTGCGAGGGAACGATGAAGTCCCAGAAATCGGCGAGTTCCAGGCTCTTGCCGTCGTGGACTTCGTTGTAGGCCGAGCCTCCCCTGAGCGACATGGTCCAGAGGATGCGCCCGAGCCGCTCGGTGGCGACCAGCTTGGGCTTCTTGCCGGGGCCGTAGCGGTTGCCGAGCATGACCTCTTCGAGGCCGCCGATGTGATCGGCGTGGCTGTGGGTTATGAGGTAGTTCTCGACATCCGTGACCGAAAGTCCGAGTCGGCCGAGGGCCTCGGGCGTCCGCGAGCCGCAGTCGACGAGGACGTGGGACTCGCCTTTGACGAGGAGGATGTTGTTTTGATAGAATTTTTTCGAGAAGGCGCCGCCGGCGCCTATGAATGTCAGGCTGAGGTCGCCGTCGTTGGCCAAGGGCAGGGGCTTCCCCGGCCCATAGTGGTCGCGCACTACCTTCATGCCGCCCAGTATAACGTAGGTGCGGCCCGGATTTCAAAACGTGAATGCGTTAGCTTCTCCCTTTGACAGTCCGATACTAGTGGTGCTACAGTATGATTGAAGGCGGAGTCTTCCTAATTCCTGTTAGAGCAAGGAGACCCTTGTGTCCACGCTCAAAAAATATAAAAAGATGGAGAACGACGTGTTTTTTCGCTTCTCCGCCCGATTCTCCGCCGCCACAGGCAGGTTCAAGGCTTTTCTGGGCCGGGTGGGCCTGGCCGGTCGGCAGAAGATCACCATCATGCTCATTCCGCATTCCGAAAAAAAAATACTCAACCTGCAATTCACCGTCTTCACCCTCGCGGGGATCGTCTTCGCGGCGGGCCTGGGGCTTTTCGTATTCGTATTTTCGGCGGCGCGCTTCTCCGATACGGCGCACCGCCTGCAGAGCCGCTCCGCGGATCTAAAGACTACGCAATCCAATCTCGATCAGCTTCGCGACCAGACCAGCCGGCTCGTGGTCGCAGCGAAGAGATTCCAGACCGCGCTGTCGGGCACGCTCTCGAAAATAGGGACCGCCCCCTCGGCCCCCGATTCTCCCGTCCAGCAGGGCGATCTGGCCTCATTCTTCGAGACGAGCGAAACCGGCTCGGGCGGGGTGCGGGAGATCGGCGATCTGCGCAAGATAACCGACTACCTCAACAAGACGGTCGACCCGGTCAACCAGCTCGGTTCCCTTTTGCAGAACCAGAGCACGGTGCTGACCGAGATCCCGAACATCTGGCCCATCAAGGGCGGCATCGGCCACATTTCCATGTACTTCGGCCAGAACGAGAATCCTTTCACCGGACAGTGGTACATCCACACGGGCATCGACATCTCGACCTTCCATACCGGCGACCCGATCGTCGCCACGGCCGACGGAAAGGTCGTATTCGTGGGCTACGACGGCGGCTTCGGCAACAACATCATCATCCAGCACAATCACGGGTTCTTCACGCGCTACGCCCACCTGCAGTCCTTCCGCGTCTACAAGGGCGAGAAGGTCCAGCAGGGGCAGATCATCGGCAGCATCGGCAACACCGGCCTCACGACGGGGCCGCACCTGCATTACGAAGTCCATCTTGGCACCAGCGTCATCGATCCCCTCAAGTTCCTGAACATCAGGGCCAGCGCGACGGCCCTGGCTCCGGGAACGGGTCAGTGACCGGAAAGGCATTATGCCCGACTCTCGAGACTCTATCGTCAATTCGATCATAGGCGCGGGTTCGGCCGTCGACGGCGACATCGACATCGACGGACTCCTGCGCATCGACGGCGACGTGCGCGGTTCGATCCGGGCCACCGGCAAGGTGGTCGTGGGCTCGACCGGCCGCATCCAGGCCAGCCTCAGGGCGCACTCCGCCATCATAGGAGGGGTCGTGAAGGGCGACGTCTACGTTTCCGACAGGCTCCGCATACTCTCGGGCGGGGTCGTCGTCGGCAACGTGTTCGCTCCGCGCTTCGAGGCCGAGGACGGCACCGTCATCCACGGCGACCTCACCGTCACCGGCAGGCCCGGGAGCGCGGAGGAGGACCTCCACGTCTTCATCAAGAGCCACGGCGACGTACACCGTTTCCACGGCCCCTTCCGCGCCCACAGCTTCGCCGTCCCTCGCCGCTCCCTTGCCGAAAACCAGGCGGGGCGCGGCAGGCGGTCCGGCTCATAGCGATGGCATCGATCGAGTTTCCCGACGGCCTCAACCCTTTTCTCCCCTCGCTCCTGCCCCGCCGTCCGGACGAAGACTCGAAGACGAAGACGAAAAAGTCGAAGGGCATCTTCGGCTCCCTGCTCGGCAGGGCGGTGGGGGAGACGGGCCGGGAGGCGCGCTCCGGATCGATCGCGGGCGAGCCCTATTCGGCCGATGCGCTCGAGAAGCTCATGGACCTGGTGCACGAGGCGGGCGATCGGCTCAAGGAGAATCCGACGGTCGACCTCGTGCAGGGCTACAAGCGGGCAGTCCGGGATTTCGTGCACTACGTCGTCGAGCATTCCTACGCTCTGGAGCGCAAGGAGTCGAGGCGGAAGCTGGATCAGCGCATCTACTTCCGCATCGCCGTAGTCGACGATTCGCTCGAGAAGCTCGGGGCCGAGATTTTGAGGAACCAGCGAGACAAGCTCGAGATACTGCGGAGGGTCGATGAGATCAATGGCATGCTCGTCGATCTTTTTCGCTAAGGAGACACAATGTCGGATTTCCACGATGATCATATGAGTCAGTCCGAGGAGGATCTTCGCCACCTCGAGGACGAGCGCGAGGTCGACCGGGGGCACTCGCGCCGGCCGCAGAGCGTCGCCGATCTGCCCAAGCCGCTGTACCGGCTCAAGGCGATGCACTCGAACGAGACCTTCTTCGCCTACTTCCCGGGCTTCTACTCGCCCGAAGCGGAAGCCGCGCCGGCGCCGGAGACCGCTGCGCCGGATCGCTCCGGGGCGGGCGAGGGCGGCACGGCCGCGGCGCCCGCCGAAGCCGTAGCGTACGCGGCGACCTCCACCGCGGAAGGCGCTGCGCCCGCCGAGGCGGCGCTTTTCGGCGGAGCCGCTCCGGTCGAGGAGCCGCCGCTTTCCGCCGAGGCGGGCGAGGCTTCCTCGGAGCCGCCTGCCGCGCGCTCGGAGCCGCCTGCGGGCGAAATACCTCCGCGCAGCATGGTGGTGGCGCCCACGCGCTACGGCCGGGATATCTGCGAGGTTCAAGGCACCGTGAAGGAACCGGGGCCCATCGGCATGGAGGACCTCGTCAAGATCGAGCGCGTGGCGACGAGCGAGGATCTGAAGAAGGTCGAGGCCAACCGCGAGCGCGAGCACAAGGCCTTCGAGGCCTGCAAGCAGCGGATCGCCGCGCGCAACCTGCCCATGAAGCTGGTTTCGGCCCACTACCTGCTCGAGGAGCCGAAGGTGCTGTTCTATTTCAGCGCCGAGTCGCGCGTCGACTTCCGCGAACTCGTGAAGGATCTGGTCTCGGTCTTCAAGATGCGCATCGAGCTGCGGCAGATCGGCGTGCGCGACGAGGCCCGCGTCACCGGCGGCTGCGGCGTCTGCGGCCGCGTGCTGTGCTGCCACGGCGTCACGGACAAGCTCACGCCGGTGTCCATCAAGATGGCGAAGGACCAGAATCTCTCGCTCAACTCGATGAAGATTTCCGGACCCTGCGGCCGACTTCTCTGCTGCCTGGCCTACGAATACGGGTTCTACCGCGATGCGCGGAGGGAGCTGCCCAACGAGGGCGCCCGCTTCCCCTATGACGGGACTCAGTTCCGCGTCATCGAAGTGAACGCCCTGGCGGGCACGGTCAAGATGGCCGGCGAGGACGGGCGGCTGCTCGACATGAGCTCCACCCGTTTCGCCTACGCCGAGGGGCGGTGGCAGATCAGGCCCGAGAGCCCCGATCTCCCCGCTCCCTGATCGGGAACAGGGACTAGCCTCGGCCGAAGTCACCGCCCTGGCGACTCAGCGCTGGATGTCGACCACCTGGATCTCGAAGACGAGGAAGGCGTTGGGCGGTATGACGCCGCCCGCTCCCTGGGCGCCGTAGGCGAGCTCCGGCGGCAGGATGACGAGGCGCTTCTCGCCCTTCTTCATGGTGGACACGACCTTGTCCCAGCCCGGGATGATCTGGCCGGTGCCCACGGTGAACTGGAAGGGGCCGCCGTGGAGCGAGGACTGGTCGAACACGGTGCCGTCGAGGAAGGTTCCCTTGTAGTCGACCGAGACCTTGTCGCCCTTCGCGGGCGGCTCTCCGGCGCCGCGCTTGAGGACCTTCTGGAAGATGCCGTCCTGGTCCGGCTTGAGGTCGGGCCACTGCTTGGCGATGGTCGCGAGGGCGGCGCTGCGCTGGACTTCGGCGAGCTTCTTGGCGGCGTCGAGGGCCGCGGCCAGGCGCTGGTCGAAGGCGGCCTGATCGGACTTGAAGGCCTTGGCGCCCGCGCCGATCCGGAAGATCTCGACCTTGTCGAGCTTGTCGCCCTTGACGATCTTCTGGACGACGTCCATGCCGCTGACGACCTTGCCGAAGACGGTGTAGTGGCCGTTGAGGAATGGTGCAGCCTTCAGGGTGATGAAGAATTGCGAGCCGTTCGTGCCGGGCCCCGCGTTGGCCATGCCCACGATGCCGGGGGCGTCGTAGACGAGGTCGGGCGAGATCTCGTCGGGGAAGGAATAGCCGGGACCGCCGGTGCCGTCGCCCTGGGGGTCTCCGCCCTGGACCACGAAGCCGGGCTCGACTCTATGGAAGATGAGACCGTCGTAGAAGTGCTTGCCCTTGGTGGCCGTGAGGCTGCCCTCGGCCAGGCCGACGAAGTTGCCGACCGTGAGGGGGGCCTTCTCGTATTCCAGCTGTATCATCACCTGGCCCTTGGCGGTGTCGAGCCTGGCGTAGAGCCCGTCGGGGAGGTTCGGAACCTGTTGGCAGGAGAGGAAGGTCGAGGCCAAGAGGACGAAGACCGCCGCGGGGAGGGGCTTGAAAGAAGCTATGCGCATGGATCCTCCGTACGTGCTGATGTCGCGGAAAGCCTAGACCGAAAGGGCCGCGAAGGGCAATGGCGTGGCGCTCGGGGCTCGGGCGTGCTATAAACTCTTAAAGGGAGGCCAGGATGCCGGAATCCGCATACCGCCGGCCCAGCTGGGACGAGTACTTCATGGAAGTGTGCAACGCGATAGCCAAGCGCGCCACCTGCGACAGGGGGCGCTCGGGCTGCGTGATCGCGCGCGACAATCAGATTCTCGCGACGGGCTACGTCGGCGCGCCGGCGGGCTTGCCGCACTGCGACGATGTCGGGCACCAGATGAAGAAGACCGTGCACGAGGACGGCTCGGTGACCCAGCATTGCGTCCGCACCGTCCACGCCGAGCAGAACGCCATCTGCCAGGCGGCCAAGCGGGGCGTGGCCATAGACGGAGCCACGCTCTACTGCCGGATGACGCCGTGCAGGGTCTGCGCCATGCTGATCATCAATTGCGGCATCGTGCGGGTCGTCGCCGAGCGGAAGTATCACGCCGGAGGCGAGAGCGAGGACATGTTCGCCCAGGCGGGGGTCGCTCTGGAGTACGTGCACGACGAGGTCCAGGCCTACGAGAACCAGTGAGGGCCTCGCGCCTAAGCGGCCGGCCTCTCGCGCGCCGCTCGCTTGCCTTGTGTCTCCCTAGGTATTCGGGTACAGTCAGCAGGTGGGTATACGAGTACTGTACGTCGCCGAGATAGTGGGCAAGGCCGGGGTCTTCACCGTCAAGAAGGTGCTGCCCCGGGTAAAACGCGAGTATCGGGTGGATTTCGTGATCGGCAATGCCGACTCGGCCACCGGCGGGGCCGGCCTCGGCAGGCAGCACGCCGTCTACCTGCACAAGCTCGGGCTCGACGTCATCACCACGGGCGAATGCATCTACTACAAGCGCGACATCGTGGAGCATCTCGGCCAGGCCTCCTACATCATCCGGCCGGCCAACTATCCCTACGGCAATCCGGGCCACGGCTACAGGGTATTCGGCACGCCGGCCGGCAAGGTCGCGGTCGTGCAGCTCCTGGGTCAGGCCGGCTTCCCGCGCGTGCACCTGGCCAATCCCTATCAGGCCGCCGTCGATCTCGCGCGCAAGCTGCGCACCGAGTGCCCCGCGGTCATCCTCGACTTCCACGCCGCCACGACGGCCGAAAAGCGCACCATGGCCTATCACCTGGACGGTCTCGTGTCGGCCATCGTCGGCTCGCACACGAAGGCGATCACGGCCGACGCGCAGGTCCTGCCGCGGGGCACGGCGTACATCACCGACGCCGGCAGGACGGGCGGTTCCCAGTCCGTCGGCGGGCTCGATCCCGAGACGCGCATCAGGGAATTCCTGACCGGCATCCCCGCCTGGGCCCGCGACGGAGCGCGGGATCTCGAACTTCAGGGCTGTCTCATCGAAATCCGCGACGACGGGAAGGCCGCGTCGATCGAGGCGCTGCGGATCCCCTGCGGCGAGTCCATGGATCTCGGGCCGGCCGAGGCCGAGGCCGGCGAGGCCGGTGCGGTCGAGGCCGGTGCGGCCGCGCAAAAAAGCGACGAGGAAAAGGCCCCTCCGGCCTGAGGCGAAACTCGGCCTCGCCACGTGCGGCTCGTGCGGCTCGTGCGGCTCGTGCGGCTCGTGCGGTCGCCTCCGCGCGGCCGCTAGGTCGTCACCGATCCGCGAGGAGCACCCTGTCCGCCAGCTCGTCCGCCGCGGCCTTTCCGACGAGGGCTTCGACGATCGCGTATGCGAACTCTCCGGAGCAGCCGGCTGCCCGGCTCGTGATCAGGTTACCGTCCACCACCACGCGATCCTTCCAGAACTCCGCCCCGGTCACTCGCGTCTCCGTGCCTGGAAAGCCGGTGAAGCTTCGGCCCGAGAGGATGCCGCAGGCTTCGTGCAAGACTACCGCGGGGGCGGCGCAGATGGCCGCGACGAGTCCGCCCGAGAAGAAGTGCCGGCGGATGAGGTCCACGACCGCCGCGTTCGCCGCCAGGTTGTCGGCTCCCTTGCCGCCGCCCGGCACGACCAGGCAATCGACCGGAGTCGAAAGCTCGGACAGCTCCATGTCGGCGCGCACGAGGATGCCGTGACCGCCCTCGACGATAGCGCCCGAGACGCCGACCGTCTTCACTTCGATGCCGGCTCGGCGCAGGTAGTCGACCGGGGTGAGGGCTTCGACTTCCTCGAAGCCGTCGGCCAGCAAGACCAAGGCCTTCTTCATCGTTTGCCTCCAGACCGAATGTACGCCTCGCGCGGAAGAAGGGCAAGGCGCCGGTCGTCTCGTGGCGGGAGGCTGCGCCTCGGGCCGCCGACTCGGTCCCGCCCGAATGCGCGGCCTACGCCGATGTCGCGGCCGTCTTCGTCGCGGCTCCGGACTCAAGCGCCGGGGCGCGGCGTCCAGACCGACTCCGCGGCGGCCGCCAGGTAGGGCTCGGTCTCGCCGGGCCGCGTGGCGTAGGCGCCGTGGAGGCAGCGGTCGGCGGCGGCCCGGAAGGCCGGCCGCACGGTGGAGCCGTACTCGACCTCGTGCTTGAACTGGCCGCGGAGCCGGGTGAGGAGCGCGCCGCGGCGCGCCTCGGGAGGCATGGACTCGATGGCCCAGGCGAGGTAGTTCACGTTGTTGACGTGGCCGTTCGTGTCGATGTCGGAGAGCCTGACTTCGAAGCTCCGGCCCGCCTCGACCGATTCGGGGCCCGGACCCTCGACCGCCCCGAGTTCCAGGTCGCCGGCCGGCGGGCCGCCCGGCCGCCAGGCTTCGACGATGTCGGGGAGCACCGGCACCGGGCGGCGCCGCTCGAGGCTGAAGAAGAGCCAGAGCGAGCGGGCGAAGCCGAGCGCCTCGCCCGAGGGGCTCAGGATGCGGTACTCGCGCGTGCCGTAGAAGTTCTTCGTTCCCGAGCACCAGCTCTCGATCGAGAAGGCCTCGCGGTATGACGGATAGCGCCGCATCTCGATGCCTCCGCGCAGGAGGATCCAGCCGTAGCCTTCCGAGACGAGGCGGTAGATGTCCCAGCCGGATTCCTCGCAGTGGGAGAAGGCGGTTTCCTCGAGGAGGTTGAGAATGGTGACGGGCGTCGCCTCGGCGTAGGCGTCCATCTCGTAGTAGCGCAGGCGGAAATCCCGCCGGTGGATGATGGGGCTTTCCATGGCCCCTGTTCGACACGGCCGACGCCGCCGGGGTTGCGCCCGAGCCTCACGGCGGCGCCCGAGCCTCACGGCGGCGCCCGGCCCTCGCTGCGGCGCCTGGTCCTCGCGGCGGCGCCCGGCCCTCGCTGCGCCGGTCGGTCTTCTCGGCGGCGGACCGGCGGCGACCCCGCGGCGCGAGGGCCCGGCTCCTTCAGGCGGTCGGGCGGCGCCTCACCTGGAGCTCCTCCTGGGGCGCCTCTTCGAGGGCATGCCGGCGCTTCACGGTTTCGTAGAAAAAGGCCTGGGCGGAGAAAGGCTTTTCGTCTGCCGAGGGGGCGACGCGCTTCCAGGTTCCGTCCGGGTTGAGACGGTGCGCCTTGGAGTTGTCCTTGAAGTAGGCGACCAGGATCTCGTGGACTCTGGCCGCGAGTTTGTCGTCGAGCACGGGGAACATGAGTTCGATGCGCCGTTCGAGGTTGCGCGGCAGCCAGTCGGCGCTCGACAGGTAGATCTCCTCGGTCCCTCCGTTGCGGAAATAGACTATCCGGGAATGCTCGAGGTAGCGGCCCACCACGCTCACGACGGTGATGTTCTCGGAAAGCCCCGGCACGCCGGGCAGGAGGGCGCAGATGCCGCGGACATTGAGCAGCACGGTCACGCCCGCCGCGCTGGCGCGGTACAGGGCGTCGATCACCTCGGGGTCGGCCAGCGCGTTCAGCTTGGCCGCGATGAGCCCCGGCGACTCGGGGGTGGAGCGCTGCGCTTCGCGGTCGATCATCGAGATGAGGCGCGACTTGAGGTCGAAGGGCGCCACCGCCAGGCGGCGCAGCTCCTGCACCGCCGAGTAGCCGGTGATCATGTTGAAGAAGACCGAAGCCTCGCGGCAGAGCTCCTCGTCGACGGTGAAGATCGACAGATCGGCGTAGAGGCGCGCCGTACGCTCGTTGTAGTTCCCGGTGGACAGATGGAGGTAGCGGCGGATCGCTCCGTTCTCCTCGCGGCGCACGACGAGGGCGGCCTTGGCGTGCACCTTGAGCCTCGCCACTCCGTAGACGACGATCGCTCCCGCCTGTTCGAGCCTGCTCGACCAGGCGATGTTCTTTTCCTCGTCGAAGCGGGCCTTCAGCTCCACGAGCACCGCGACTTGCTTGCCGTTGCGCGCCGCCCGGGTGAGGGCGCGGACTATGGGCGAGTTGCCCGAGGTGCGGTAGAGCGTCATCTTGATCGCGAGCACCGAAGGGTCGTCGGCCGCCTCGTCGAGAAAGCGCAGGACCGGGTCGAAGGATTCGTAGGGAGGGTGCAGGAGGAGGTCGCGTTTGGCGATCTCGCCCCAGATGGAGGAGCCCTCCGGCGGCTCGAGGCTGTGCACGGAGGGCCAGGGTTCGTCGTACAGGCGCGACGAGGCATCCGTCGGCAGCGAGTTCGATGCGGAGAGCTCGAGGAAGCCGCGCAGGTCCACGGGACCCTGCAGCGGGTAGAGGTCGTCGTTTTCGAGCCGCAACGAGGAGCGCAGCCGCTCGACGAGGGTATCGGACCGTCCCGTGTAGCTCAGGCGCACGGCGTAGGAGTTCTGCCTCCCGGCGAGGACTTCCTCCATGGCGGCGATGAAGTCCTCGTCGCGCTCCTCGTCGACTCCGAAGTCGGCGTCGCGCGTGACCTTGAAAAGGAGGGTCTCGCGGATCGTCCAGCCGGGAAAGAGGCGGGGCCCGAAGGCGGCCACGATCTCGTCGGCCAGGGCGAAGCGATGCGCCGCGCCTTGCGAGGGCATGCGGACGAAGCGGTCGATGTTCGGCGGCACCTGCACGACCGCTATCTTGTCCCTGCGCTCGGTCTTGTCTCCTCGGGCTTCCTCGTCGATGAGGAAGGCGGCGTGCAGCCGGAGGTTGCCGGTGAAGGGGAACTCCTCATCGCTGTCGTCGTCCTGGACGCGCAGCGGCGTGAGCAGGGGAAAGAGATGCTCGGTGAAGTACGATTCGAGCCATCGCCGTTCGGCCGGGGTCCACGCGGCCGGCGGCACTATCGCCAGGCCTTCGCGCTCGAGGGCGGGAAGAATTTCGGCCAGGCACTCGTACTGCCGTCCGAGGATCTGCCGGCAGCGCGCCGAGATGGCTTTCAGGAGTTCGGCGGGACGGAGCCCCGACGAATCGGGAGCGGTCTCGCCCGCCCGTGCCCGAGCCTTCACGGCGGCGACGCGCACCATGAAGAACTCGTCGAAGTTGGAGGTGACGATGGAAAGGAACTTCAGCCGCTCGAGCAGGGGCGTCTTCCGGTCGAGGGCCTCCTCGAGCACGCGCGCGTTGAACTCCAGCCAGGAGAGCTCGCGGTTGAGATATCGTCCGTTCGGCATCATTCCTCCTACGCGAGAATGGGCTCGAGCCCGAAGACTTCCTCGAACATGTCGCCCTTCTCGGCGAGAGACAGGCGTTCGAGCGAGAAGTCGCCGCCGCCCTCCGACCGCATCACGAGGCGGTCGTCGTGGCGTTCGACGGTGAGATTGCGGACGCGCTGGTCGTGCCCGCGGTCGAGGGCGTCGGCGATGCGCAGGATGGCGCCCAGCTTCATGACGACGATCCGGTCCTCGCGGGGCAGGGCGATGAAGTTGACGTGCGTGCTGGCCGGCGGAGCCTTGCGGTGGTAGCGCACGACGTTGGAGACGATCGTGAGGTCCGAGCGGTTGAGTCCGAAGATCTCCGAGTTCGCCACGATGTATTCGCCGTGCTTGTGGTGCCCCGAGGTCCGGATGAAGGTGCCGATGTCGTGCAGGAGGGACGCCGTCTCGAGCAGCAGGCGCTCGTGCGGACCCAGTCCGTGCTCGTGCGAGAGGGCGTCGAAGAGCCGCAGGGCCAGGTCGGTGACCTGGCGCGCATGGCCTTCGTCGTAGCGGAACTTCCGGCCCAGGGCGGCCGCGCTGGCGACGACCTGGCGATGCATCTCGGAGGCGAGCTCCGTGTCGAAGCCGCGGGCGGTCGATAGGAGCACGCCCTCCCTGATGGAGACATTGGGCACGACGACCGACTCGGCCCCCGTCCGCTCGAGGAAGAGACTCTCGAGCTGCAGCCCGGCGCCGATCCCTTCGGCCTCCGACCAGGGCACCCGCAGGCGCGCCACGCATTCCTCGGGGGACAGGGCCGACACTTCCTCGGCGAATGCGACGAAGGCCTCGCGCTGGATCACGGAATAGCCCTCGGCGAGCTCCTTGCCCACGCGCGCGGCCGCGAGCCGGGCGTCGCTGCCGACGACGATGAATGTCTTCACCGACTCGAGCGGGAGTTCCGCGTCGAGATTGTCGCAGGCGGTGCGGACATTGTCTTCGAGGAACTGCTTCAGGTATTCGGGAGAGGCGCCGGCGCCGCGCACCTGCTCGTCCACGCGGACCGTGCCGATGTGCAGGGAATGGGCGCCGGCCATGCGCCCGCGCCGCAGGAGCATGATTTCGGTGGAGCCGCCGCCGACCTCGAGGATCATGGCGTTGAAGCGCGAGAGCAGGCTGCGGTCGGTCTGGAGCGCGTGCTGCACGCCGAGATACATGAGGTGGTTTTCCTCGATGTCCTCGATCACGATGACGCGGAAGCCGGTCTGCAGCGAGACGCGGTCGACGAAGGTGTCGCGGTTCGCCGCCTCGCGGAGCGCGCTCGTCGCTATGACGCGGGCGTCCTTGGGCGCGAGGCCGTAGGCGCGCAGGAGTTCGCGGAAGCCCGCGAGCACGGCGATGCTTTCCCGCATGCCCTCGCGGCTTATGTAGCCCGAGGTGAAGACATCGCGGCCGACGCGGCTGGGCTTGCCGGCCCGGTCGATCACGCGGAAGCCCTTCCCGCTGTCGATCTCCGCCACGACGAGCCTGATGCCCGTCGAGCCGATTTCGATGACGGCGACGCTGCGGCTCTGTTCCTGCTTGCCCGAAAGCGGCGCGTCGGGCGTTTTCACGCCCCCGCTCCTTCGGCGGCGAAGAAGGCCGCTCCGGTGGGCACCGCGAGATCGCCGAGCTCGGAAAGCAGGATCTCGGCGGTGCCGGCCAGTCCCGGCATGAGGTGGGCGTTCATGGACTCGACGGCCTTGTCGCGGAATTTCTCGCCGAAGCGCGAAACCACCCCGCCGCCGAGGACGATGGCCTCGGGATTGAGCAGATGGACGATGTTGGCGAGGCCGACGCCGAGCCAGAAGGCCGCCCGGTCGACGGCTTTCTTGACGTACTTGTCCCCGGCGCCGAGGGCCGACTCGAAGGCCGAGCTGCGGTACTTGCGGATATCGGTGCCGGCCGCGTCCAGCATGCCGGGCGCCTTGCCCGAGGCGGCCAGGGCCACGGCGTCCTTGGCCATGGCGGTGCGCGAGGCGAGGGCCTCCAGGCAGCCGTAGTTGCCGCAGCCGCAGAGGGCTCCGCCCTCGTGGATGATCATGTGGCCGACCTCGCCGGCCGAGCCGGAGGAGCCCCGGAAGAGCTTGCCGTCGATGACGATGCCGCCCCCTATGCCCGTGCCGATGAAGACCGCCACCGCGTTGGACTTGCCGCGGAGCGCCCCGGCGCGAAGCTCGCCGTACACGCCGGCCTGCACGTCGTTGTCGAGGAAGGCGGGGGCGCCGAAGAGGTTCTCCAGCTCCTGCCCGAGGTTGTAGTCCTTGAACCCCATGTTCGGCGTGTAGCGCACGATGCCCTTGGCGCGGTCGAGGGGGCCCGGCACGGCGACGCCGACGCCGGCGAGGGCGAGGCCGGGCTCCGCAGCCTCGAGACAGAGCCGCACCACCTCCGACAGGGCGCCGACGACCTTCTTTGCGTTCGCCTCGCGGGGGGTCTTCATCTTCCGGGTGGAGATCGGGCGCATCTTGGCGTCGTAGGCCGCAGCCATGATCTTCGTAGCGCCGAGATCCACACCCACGAAGACTCGATCATCTTTGGCCATGCTGTGTCTCCTGTCGTCAAGCCGTCCCGCAGCGGATCGTTCGGCCTCCATTGTATAATGCGAGCGCCCTGTTCGGCAATGAAAGCGAGACTTCGGGCCTGGTCGGGCCCGATATTGCGAAACAGAGCTCCCGGAGTGTAGACTCGCCGCATGAAAGGCCGGCATAACCGTATCATTCCCGTTTTCGCCGCGGTGCTCGCGGCCGCGCTCTCGAGCGCGACGCTCGCTTCCTGCTCGCCGCACCTGGGCTGGGGGCTGGTGCTCTGGAGTTCGCCCAAGGGTCCCTTGCCCGCCGGCAGTATCGTGCCCGTCTACATCAAATCGAACATCGAAAAGCTGTACGTCGTCGGCGTGCCCAAGACCTCGATGAAGATCGAGCTTCCCCTGTGGCAGATCGAGCTTTTCTCCTCCCGCTGGAAGGCGGCTGACAGGCGCAAGCAGATCGGGCAGTACATGAGCCTGTACATGGTCGCGGCGCGCGACGGACTGCCCATCCGCGAGTCTCCGAACAACGACTCCTCCCGCGTTTACCGACTCAGGGAGGGGCAATCCGTGAAGATCCTCGCCAAGGTGGACGGCGCGGCGGTGACGACCGGCGGGCAGGACCTGCCCGGAGACTGGTATCAGGTCATAACCGACGACGGGACGAGCGGCTACGTATTCAGCTACGCCATGCGCATCTTCGACGAGACGAAGGAAGGGCCGCCCTCCATCGCCGAGGCCACCGATGCGGCCTCGGCCCAGGTGGACATGATTTTCTCGCGCGCCTGGCGGCCGGAGTATTTCCAGAAGATGATCGACGATCAGCGGGTCAATCTCGACCTTTTCACGCTGCGCTACGGCCTTTTCGCCGACTCGGTCGGGCACCAGATCCGGATCGAGCTGCCTACGGTGTCCAAGGTCTTCAACTACAGTTCGATTTCCCAGGATGGGACGACGTTCAGCTTCGAGGGTACCCCGCTCAAGATACGCATAGACACTCCCAATAGGATCGTGGCCACCTGGACCCCCGGCGCCGCGGCGGCGCAGACGGCCGGGCAGGTCGCTTCGCCGCAGGCTTCGGCCCAGGTCGCTTCGCCGCAGGGCGGAGCTTCCCAGCCTGCGGCCGCGCCGAATCGAGCCGGCGCGGCGCCGGCGCAGGCTGCGCCGACCCAGGCCGCTGTGGCCCGGACTGCTGCGGGCGTGCAGGCTTCGCCGCAGGGCAACGCCCCGGCGACCGCCGCCCCGGCGACCGCCGCGCTCACGCAACAGCCGGGAAGCGGGGGCTCCCCGGGCGGAGCGAGCGGCGCACAGGGGGCTCCGTCGCCCTTCGCCTCCATCACCAATCCCGGCATGGACGGAAGCGCCGTCTTCGTCGAGCTTCCCGTCGATCCCCGCGACACTATCCGCGAGGAGCAGATACGGGAACAGCACCTCCTCGATGCCTTCGTCGCGCACGGCTCCCAATGGAAGTCGCCGGACGCCGGCAGGCTTCTGCTTTTCCGCAGCGGAGGATTCACGTGGGCCGGGCACGACAAGCTTCCGGCCGGCTTCCTGCCCGACGGGGCGGGCGATACGGGGCAGATCGCCTTCCGGCTCTATCTCGATCCCGGACTTGCCGATTGGGACGGCGCCTTCTCGATGCGCTTCGACGCCGGGAACTCGACAGAGGTGAACCTGCTGTACCGCTTCACCCCCGAAGGCTTGGACCTGGCGCCCGCCGCGCCCCTGGCTCCCGGCCTGACCGTGACGGCGGCCGATCCGCGCTTCGCGCCGGCGGCCTTCGTTTCCGCGCGGCAGTAGCGGCTCATGGCCTTCGTCCAGTTCACCGATGTCAGCCTCGCTTTCGGGGCGCGGGACCTCCTCAAGGGCGCGAGCCTCTTCCTGGCTCAGGGCTCGCGCTCGGCGCTGGCGGGGCCGAACGGAGCCGGCAAGTCCACGCTCATGAAGATCGCCGCCGGCATCCTCAAGCCCGATTCCGGCGAGTGCGCCATCACCAAGGGCGCCCGAATTTCCTACCTGCCCCAGATGGCCGTGCTGGGCTCGGAATCGTCGGGCGGGCTCTCGGTGTACGAGGAGGCCGAGAAGGCTTTCTCTTTCGGGGCCGGGCTCATCGAACGGCAGGAAGAGCTCGGCAGGCTCCTCGGGAACTCCACCGAGGATGACGGGGCCACACGCAGGCTGCTGGAGGAGCACGCGGCCATCCAGGAGCGCATCGAAGGCTCGGGCTACTGGAACCGCGGCGAGCGGATCCGCGAAGTCCTGCACGGGCTCGGCTTCCGCGACGCCGACATGGAACGGCCCGCCGGCGAGTTCTCCGGCGGCTGGCAGATGCGCGTCGCCCTCGCCAAGGTCCTCCTGGAGAACCCCGACGTCATGCTCCTCGACGAACCCACGAACTATCTCGACCTGGAGGCCCGCTCCTGGCTCGAAGGCTTCCTGGCCGACTACGCGGGCGCCGTCCTCGTCGTCTCGCACGACCGCTACTTCCTCGACGTGACGGTGCGCGAAGTCTACGAGCTGTGGAACGGCCGCTTGAGCCGCTATCCGGGCAGCTACTCGGCCTACGAGGCGCGCCGGGCCCAGGAACTCGCGGCCACCTTCGAGGCCTGGGAGCGCCAGCAGGAGGAGATAGCCCGGCTCGAGGAGTTCATCCGACGCTTCCGCTACCAGGCCACGAAGGCTTCGCTCGTCCAGAGCCGGGTGAAGCAGCTCGAGAAGGTCGTGCCCATCGAGATACCCGAGGGGATGAAGAAAATCCACTTCGCCTTTCCTCCCGCGCCCCGTTCGGGCAAGGTGACGGTCAAGCTCGCGGGCATCGAGAAGTCCTACGGGGCGAACCGCGTCATCCAGGGGCTCGACCTCGAAATCGAGCGCGGCATGAAGGTCGCCTTCGTCGGGCCCAACGGGGCCGGCAAGTCCACCCTCATGCGCCTCATCGCCGGAGCCGACCGCGAGTACGGAGGCGAGATCCGCTTCGGTTCGGGCGTCGAGGCGGCCTATTTCGCGCAGGACACCGCCGACCTCATGGACGGCGAGGCGAGCGTCGAGGAGGAGGCCGAGTCGCTCTGTCCCACCGAGCTCCTGCCCAAGATCCGCAACCTGCTCGGGGCCTTTCTCTTCCGCGGCGACGATATCCACAAGAGCGTGCGCATGCTCTCGGGCGGCGAGCGCTCCCGGCTGGCCCTCCTCAAGATGCTCTTGAGGCCGGCCAACCTGCTCATCCTCGACGAGCCCACGAATCACCTCGACTTGACCTCCAAGGATGTCCTCTTGGAGGCCCTGCGCAGCTTCGAGGGCACCGTGCTCTTCGTCTCGCACGACCGCTCCTTCATCGAGGAGCTGGCCGACCGGGTGCTGGAGCTCGAGGCAGGATCGGCGCCGCGATGGTATGTGGGCGACTATCGCTATTTCCTCGAAAAGAAGGCGGCCATCGCCGCCGAGGCCGATTCGGCGCGGGCCGATCCCGCCGAGGCTCCCGAAAGGCGGGCGCCTTCGCGCGGCAAGGCGGGACAGGCTCCAGCGGCCTATTCGGCCCCGAGCTCTCTTTCTTCCTCCTACGAGGAGGAGAAGGCGCGCAAGGCCCGGCTGCGCAAGCTCCAGAAACGGGAGGAGGAGATCCTCTCCCGGCTCGAGGCCATCGGCGCGCAGAAGGCGGCGGCGGAACGGGAGATGGGGCATCCGGCCAACTACGCCGACGGCGCCAAGATGAAGCGTCTGGCCGAGGCCGTGGAGGAGCTCGACCGCGAAGCCCTGTCGCTCAACTCGGAGTGGGAGCTGGTCGCCGCGGACCTGGCCGGAGACTAGGCCGCAGGAAAAACGGGTTGCGCGACGCGGAGGCCAGGGAGCGGACTCCGGCGCTTCGGTTTGCGTTCCCAAGGTTTACATTTTCGTGGCGGGAGACTATACTCCATTGGGAATACGCTCTCTGTAAAGCAAATTAAAGGAGTAACCGTATGGAAACCAGGAACGGCCTTATCACCTTCGGTCTATTCGTTCTTCTTTTCGCCTTTTCCTTCGTTTTCTGTCTGGATGCGCTGGCCATACCGAACAATTTATACGGTGTCCTGGCCCTGATCGGCTTCGTCATCTGTATCGCTGCATCGCTCTTCAACGGCATCGTCGCCCGCCAGAACGGCGAGGCTCTCGGGGTGTGGTTCTCTTCCTACGCCGTCGTGGTGTCGATCGTTTTCGTGTGGTACCTCACCCGCGTGGGCACCGCGTTCAAGTGGTGGTGAGCCCGCAAGGCTGAGCCCGCGGGCTGAGCCTTGGGGAGGCTGCGGAGCAGCGGCTACGAATCGGCCGCCCCGGGTGGCTCTCGGCGGCGTCCGGCACGAAAGACAGGAAAACGGAAAGGAGCGGGGCGGGCCCTCGCTCCTTTCCGCTTTATGGCGGGTTTACTTCTTGCGCGCGAGAAGATCCGTGACGTGGGCCAGGATTTTCTGCCCGAGGATCTTGTATCCCTGCGGGAGGCTGTCTCCGTTCGGCCCCGCGTAGATGGCGAGCAGCTTCTCGAATCCCGCCTTGGAGTCCGCCAGCCGGCCTTCCTTGTAGGCGATGAAGGCGAGTTCGTACTCGCCTTCGCAGAGGAATGCCGGATCGGAGCCGTAGCGGTCTATCAAGGCCTGGTAGTAGACGAGAGACGCCTTGTAGTTGCTGGCGTCGCTCTCGTCCTGGGCTTTCTGCACGAGCTGCTGCGCGGTCAGATTCTGCGGGATGGTCTTGGGCACCGTATAGCAGGCGCCGAGCGACAGGGCCAGGGTTCCGGCCAAGGCTCCCAAGATGAGTGCTTTCGTGAGTTTCATGCGTTCCTTCTGTCAGTAGATTTCGTCGGCCGTGGGCAGGACTTCGCGGAGATCCTTCATGAACTCGGCGCTGTCCCCCATGTCCTCGTAGGATTCGCAGGAGGGGATGCTGCGGCGGGCCACGGTGAAGTACTTGTAGATCTTTTCTTCACCGCACTTCTTGCGCCACTTGCCCGCGTCGCAGCGGACGCGAAGCCTGTAATGCCCCTCGACGTCGGCGGGAGTCGGAACCAGTTTGCAGTGGATGCAATTGGCGCAATAGATGGGCCCGGCGGCGGAGGCGCTGCAGCGGATGTCGAGCTCGCCTGGAGCCGTCGCGGGACCTTGAACGCGCGCGCTGGCCGTTTCCATGCTCGATTGCCCCCTTCCCGTACGATTATGCTATACTCGTTCCGGCGCGGTCAAGGCGCAACCGGAGTGCCTTGACCGGCCAATCTGATCGTGGAGTGCCTATGCTTGCCACCTTGGTAAACGCCCTCGCCATAGTCGTGGGCTCCTTTCTGGGACTTCTCATAAAAAAGGGCCTATCGAAGCGCTACGAACACGCGATCTTCGCCGCGGCGGGCGTGATCACCCTCGTGCTCGGCATGAAGATGGCCTTCGCCGCCACGCATATTCTGGCCTTCGCGCTCGCCCTCATCCTGGGCGGATTGGCGGGCACGCTCATGGATATCGAAGGCGCCGTGCTCAGGTTGGGCGAAATTCTGAAAAACCGCTTCGCCAAGAACGACAAGGACGGCAATTTCGCCTACGGCTTCCTCTCGGCCTCGGTCCTCTTCTGCTCGGGCGCCATGGCCATTCTCGGCTCGTTCCGGGCCGGAACCGAGGGCGACTATTCGCTTTTGTTCACGAAGAGCGTCCTGGACGGATTCCTGAGCCTGCTCTTCGCGAGCGCGATGGGAATAGGCGTGGCCTTCGCCGCGCTCTCGGTGCTGGTGTACCAAGGCAGCCTGACGCTGCTGTCCGTATGGGCCAAGCCCTACGTGACCCCGGTCATGCTCAACGAGCTGACCGGCGTGGGCGGCGCCCTCATCATCATGATCGGCATCGAGCTTCTCGACCTGCGCAAGATGAAGACGGGGGACTTTCTCCCCGCGCTTCTCGCCACGGTCGTCTTCGTGCTGGCCATGCCCTACGTGCCCTTCCTCGCCAAATAGGATCGGAGAGAGATGGCCGAGCGCAACACGAACATCCATCGATCGCGCACAGGCTTCCGCGACGAGGACGGTCCGTGGTACGCCCTGGACAACGCCGGCATAATCATGCCGGCGGTCTCCAATTCCGTTTCCACCTCGCTCTTCCGCATCTCCGCCGGCCTGGACGAGCCGGTCAATCTCGCGGCCCTGCAAGAGGCCCTCGACCGCTGCGTTCGCCGCTTTCCCTACTTCGTCGTGGAACTCAGGCGGGGCTTCTTCTGGTACTATCTCGAGCCCCACGAGGCGCGGCTGCGCGTCCAGGCGGACGCCGTCAGCCCGAGCCAGGACTTCAACATCAATCGCCGCGGCACCTGTCTCTTCCGGGTGCGGGCCAGGGGCAGTCGCATAGCCTGCGAGTTCTCGCACGCCCTGAGCGACGGCACCGGCGGCCTGCGCTTCCTCAAGAATCTCCTGGTGGAGTATTTCAGGATCCGCGGCGTCCCCGTCCGGGGCGCCGCCGAGGATCCCGATCTGTACGATCTGGACGCGGGTCCCGACGCCCGGGAATACGAAGACGCCTACAACCGTCACTTCACGGCCGGGTATCCGAGCCCGCCTCCGCTGCCGCGCGCCTTCCATCTCGTGTCGCCGCAGCTGCCCCGGGGATCGTATCGCGTAACCTGCGGCGTCGTGCCGCTCGCCGCGGCCCTGGCCGCGGCCAGGGGATACGGAGCTTCGCTCACCGAGCTGCTCGCCGCCGTCTTCCTCGACGCGCTGCAGGATCTCTGGCTCGCGGCTCCGGCGGGACTTCGGCGCCGGCGGCCACGGCTGGCGGTGGAGGTGCCGGTGAACATGCGCAAGTTCTATCCGACGGCGACGAACCGCAATTTCAGTCTCTTCGTCCTCGTGACCCAGGATATGCGCCTGGGCAAGCGCGACTTCGCCGAAATCGTCTCTCGCGCCCACCATCAGCTCCGCTTCGAGACCGACGCCCGGACGATCGCCCAGCAGATCTCGCGCAACGTGGCCGGCGCCCGCAAGCTCGCGGTGAGGCTCGTCCCGCTCGTCGTGAAGGACTTCTTCGCCAAGCTCCTCTTCTCGGCCCTCGGCGAGGATCTCCTGTCGGGCTTCGTATCGAACCTCGGCCCGGTAGCCCTGCCCGAAGGGCCCGCCGAGCATGTCGAGCGCTTCGACTTCCTGCCCGCGCCGAGCGTCTTCAACAAGACCTCGGCCTCGGTAGTCAGCTGGGGCGGTTCGCTGTACATTAATTTCGGCAGCCTCGCCCGCTCCCGCGAGATGGAGCGCCTCTATTTCACCCGACTGCGGAGCCTGGGCCTGCCGGTCAGGATCGAATGCAACCTGTAGGAGGTACTCGGATGCCCCTGTGCCCCAAGTGCGGAGTGGAGCTCGCCGCCGACCTCGACCACTGTCCGCTCTGCGGGACTCCGCTCGCGGACGGTCTCGCCAGGCCGCATGAGAGCATCTTCGACCCGGAGGACCGCGAGAGTTTCACGGATGAAGAGCGCCGCACCATAGCCTGGGAGGTGCTGTCGGTGTCGATCGGCATCGGCATCGCGGTCGTCTCCCTGGTCGATCTCTTTCTCGAGAGACGGCTCACCTGGTCGCTCTACCCCATCGCCTCCCTGATCTTCGTGTGGCTCCTCCTGACCGCCCCGCTGAAATTGAGGAGCCATCCGGTGCTCGCGGCCGTCCTTTCCGGCGTCTCGGCTCTGGCCTTTCTCCTGGCCCTCAACCTGATCCAAGGACGGCTCGATTGGGCGCTCGCGGTGGCCATTCCCATCGCCGTCGACGCCGAAGTCTCCGCGGCGGCGGCGGTGTTCGCGGCCTGCCGCGCCAAGCGCAAAGGGGTCAACGTCATCGCCTTCGGGCTCTTGGCCGTGACCCTGCTCTGCGTCGGCATAGAAGCTACGCTCGGCCAATACCTATACGGCCGTATAGCGCTCTATTGGTCGGCTATGGTGGCCACGGCGCTCGTGCCGGTCGCCGGGTTCCTTTTCTACCTCCACCATCGTGTTACGAAGAAAGCCAACCTGCGGCGGCTCTTTCGGCTCTGAAGACCGAGCCCCCAAGGGGTATCGCCGCTCTGGAGCCTTTAACATCTATTGACATTTTTTCGCGTTTTCTGTAGATTTCTCCCAACACGACGCAGGGTAGAGCAGTTGGCAGCTCGTCGGGCTCATAACCCGGAGGTCGCAGGTTCGAGTCCTGCCCCTGCTATAGGCTTCTGTGCAGCTTCCGAGATCAACTAGAATCAAGGTTAAACTTGATGAGGCCTAGAGATAAGGCTCCGGTTAACTCCGGGGCCTTTTCTTTTTGTGCGCCCGTCAGGGCGCACTTACTTGCGGGTGCGGCGTTAAGTCGCCAAGTCCCGTCTGGACCCGGTAAGGGGAACCGTTAGCCAAACGGCAAGGGTGTCCATCGCGAGGTGGAATCCGAAGGAAGCCGAAGGCAACTCGCTGGCCTGACGAACAGGAATCGCATGAGGCAGGTGGAGAGGATGAGAAGGCAAATAGCTTCAAAGTCCAGTACTTACCCGGAATCTCCTCCTGTATATGCGGCGGGCATAAGCGTGAAGGTAGGTCGCGACAGTAGTCGCGTTGCATTACCCGGGGAGGTCTGACCGTCTGCCAATGCGGCTATCCGCGTCGAGAGGCGGGGAGATGGACGGCCAGAAGTCAGCAGAGGCCATAGTAGCGTCAACGACCGGACGCGAAGGGCTGAATCCAGAAGAACGGCAAGTCAGCTGGACCTTCATGAGTACCAACGAACACAGACACGGGGGAGTCGCCCGATTACGGGGACGAGACCGGCGTGTGCGGAGGATAGGGACGGAATCCCGACAGCAGGCGCTTGGTGTAGCCTCCCGCTCTTTTTTCCAATCCCTTCCCGCCGTATTTTCATCTAAATTGTGAGAAAACATCGCGGGATTCCCGAGATGAGTGATCCGGAAAACAATTGGAGCCATCATCGATTCCCGAGATGCCGGGCGACGCACCGCCGATAAAGAAGGCCGGGAATCCCTGAGGGAGCCCCGGCCAGAGTGCCGCCGCCGCGTACGGCTGAACAGCGGATGCGGTTCACCCAGTCAGCGGCAACACAAGCTCGCTTTCCACGATCTCGGCCTTTGCCCTCCACGCCTTCTGGATCGCCGCCGAAGCGAGGGCGTTGAGCGAGCGCATGATGCCGTGCGAGGCGTTGTGGATCGCCCTGACCGCCGGGGGGCTGAAGAGATCCGCCCTTGCGCCGACGTGCTTCAGGCGTTCCTCGAGGTAGGACGCCGTCTCTTCGGGCAGGAGGGGTTTCATGACGACGGTCGTCGTGACGGAGTTGGCGAGGGACTCGAGGAAGCTGAGCCTGAGGCGCGACAAGAGTTTCTCCTGACCGCACAGGAGGATGCTCAAGCAGGTCTCCGGCAAACCCGGGGCGGTTCAGGCTTCGAAAATACGAGGGCAAGAAACGCCGAGTGCTTGGTCAGTACGACAAAGCCAGCGATACGAGCATCATAACTGAAGTGGCTGAAGTCGCCGAGGCCGACCATGAATAGGTTCTGCGAAAACTGCGGCAGCGCCACTCTCGGGAGTCGGCAATAGAAGAATGTAAATTATGATTACTAAAATACGACTATCATGATATCATGTTAAACATGTTTGACAAAACAAAGTTGCCTGCTTATATCCTACGTCCCACCTATATCGAGAGGGTAAGCCCCTTTATTGGGAAAGGCTTGATCAAGGTTTTGACCGGGCAGAGACGGGTTGGGAAGAGCTTTGTTCTCTACCAATTGATAGACGAAATGCTCAGTCGCGACCCCCGGACCGAGATCCTCTACATCAATAAAGAGCTCCACGAGTTTCGCGAGCTTCGCGACGGAGACGAACTTTATGAGTATGTCTCTGAACGCCTCAAAAGTGGCGTTCCCAACGCCCTCTTCATCGACGAGATCCAGGAGATTAAAGGCTTCGAGCACGCCCTGCGCAGCCTCTTGGCCGAAGGGCGCTGCGACATCTACTGCACGGGGAGCAATGCCGAGCTTCTGTCCGGCGAACTCGCCACCTTTCTCGCGGGCAGACATGTGGAGATTCAGATCCACCCCTTGAGCTACGGCGAATTTCTTCGCTTCCATGGCTTAACAGATTCGCGTGAAAGCTTCCTGAGGTACCTGCGCTTCGGGGGCTTGCCCTATCTCTCCGCGATCGGGCTCTCCGAGTCTACCGCCTTCGAATACCTCGACAATGTCCACGCCTCGATCCTGCTGCGCGACGTCGTCGCGCGCGAGAAGATCCGTAATGTGGATTTTCTCGAAACGCTGCTCGACTACATCGCGGACAATGTGGGCAACCTCTTTTCGGCCAACAACATCTCGAAGTACTTAAAGGCCCAGCATATCGCCATGCCCGTCCCCACTATCCTGAGCTACCTCGCGGCCTTGCAGAAAGCCTTTATCGTCCGCAAGGCCAGACGAGCGGACGTTAGGGGCCTGAAGATCTTCGAGGTCGGCGAGAAGTACTACTTCGAAGATTTGGGCCTGCGGAACGCGGCGCGGGGCCAGACGACTCCCCTCGAGCTAGGCAAGCTCGTGGAGAACGCCGTCTTCCTGCGCCTCGTGGAGCGGGGCTACAGCGTCAACGTCGGCTGGCTCGACGGTGCCGAGATCGACTTCGTGGCCGAGAAGGATGGCAGCCGGCTCTATGTCCAGGCGGCCTACCTCATCGCCGATGAAGCGACCGCCGCCCGGGAGTTCGGCAACCTGGAAAGGATCGATGACAATTACCCCAAGTACGTCGTCAGCATGGATGAGACGATCGGAAAGACCGACCGCAGGGGAATCAGGCAGATGAACCTGCGCGAGTTCCTCCTGGCCGATCTCGAGAATCGATAGGAGAGCTTATCATGGTCGAAAAAAGCAGGCCCAGCTTCGACTGTAGGTATTGGGTACGCTCCCAGCCGCGCTTCGCGGCCTTGCGGAGCCGTCTGGGTCCCTAATCGGCCGTTCGTCCTCCCGGCCGCTTTACAGGCGGCGCCGCCGCGACCTATCATCGCTCTTCACCACGACACTAGGAGGGAGAGTATGGGCGCTGTCGAGCAATGGCACTACGAAACCTTGGGCAAGGCTGCCTGCGAGGCTCTCAAGCGGAATGGGTTCGACGCTCGCTACGCGGCGAGCTCGGCCGAGGCTCTCGCGGCTATCGTCTCCTTCGTGTTGCCGGGCATGAGCGTGGGCTTCGGCGGTTCGATGACCCTGCGGGCCCTGGGTGCGCACGAGAAGGTCAGGGAGCTCGGGGCGGTCGTCCTCGACCACAACGCGCCGGCGCTGGATCAGGCGCGCAAGCTCGAGATACTGCGCGCCCAGCTGACCTGCGACCTCTTCCTGTCGGGTTCGAACGCGGTGACGCTCGAGGGCGACATAGTCAACGTGGACGGCAACGGCAACCGCGTCGCTGCCCTCACCTTCGGTCCCCGGAAGACCGTGGTCGTCGTCGGGGCGAACAAGATCGTGCGCGACCTCGACGAGGCCCTGGCTCGGATCGAGACCTACGCGGCGCCGATGAACAACCGGCGCCTCGACCGGCCCAATCCCTGCATCAAGGCGGGCACCTGCCAGGACTGCTCCGGCGAGACGCGGATCTGCCGCGTGTACCAGATCCTGCGCCGCCGGCCGAGCCTCTCGGACTTCACCGTCATCGTCGTGGGCGAGAACCTCGGCTTCTAGGGCCGGCAGCCTCCCGCCCTAGTTCAGGACGCTCGAGGAGTCGGCGCCGGCCGAGGCCGCGCCGTCCATGAGCCGTCCGTTCGGGTCGAGGTCGAGGACGGGGATGTCGTCGTAGCGGCCCGAATTGTTCCAGAAGGTCATACCCTGGTTGAGCGAGTCGCGCACGCCCGCTATCTCGAGCTTGACGTAGCCGGGATTGTAGTAGATCCGGTCGTAGCGCACGTTCATCCAGAAGGCCTGGACGTAAGGGCGCACGACGACCCGCTTGTGGGCTATGAAGTAGGTCCGCATCGAGCCGATCTGGTAGATGCGGTAGGGCCGCTCGATCGCGGGAGGCTGCGCCAGGAAGTCCTGCTCGAAGTGCGAAGGGTAGAACATGGGGCAGATGACGTCGACGTACTTGGAGAGGATCTCGACGTCCTGCCCCGTGCGAACGCCCGAGCGGTACCAGCCGTTGGCTCCGTAGACATCGATGCTGATCGGCGCCTTGATGTTCGCCCGCGCGTACCTGAGGAACGAGACGATCGCGCTCTCCTGATCCATGCCGGGATCCTTCCAGCGGTAGCTGGCGTCGCGCAGGTTCTGGCCGTCGGTCGGGAAGCGGATGTAGTCGAACTGCACTTCGTCGAAGCCGCGCGCGATGACCTCGTTCGCGATGGCGACGTTGTAGGCCCAGATGTCCTCGCAATACGGATCGACCCAGTACTCCTTCATGTCGGTCGTCTCGTAGCGGACCGGCGCGGGAGAAGGCAGGTCGGCGAGGTCGGGTCCCGTGCCGCCGGGTGCGGTCTCGGATTGCGCGGGCTCCACCTTTCTCGTGATCGTGCCGCGCCAGGGCTCGTTCGTCCGGGAGTCCCAGATGGCGTACTTGCAGCCGTCGTATTCGTAGGCGACTTCGTCCTTGAATACCGGAATGCGAGCGATGAGGTAGCGGCCCTTGGCCTTCCATTGCGAGACGAAGGATTCGATGTTGAGAGGATTGGAGACTTTGCCTATCCTGCGGATCGCGGGGTCTCTCGGCTCGAAGCGAAGGCGGCCGAAGTCGTCCTTCATATCGACGACCACGGCGTCGAGCCGCCGGTTATCCATGAACTTGTCGTACTTGGCCCTCGTCGCCGGGTTGACGACGAATCCCGTCTGAAGGTAGAGCCCTTGGCGGTTCTCGGCCTCGGCCCGGTAGGGCTTGCGGTTCCGGAAGTCGACGAGCCAGAGCTGCGACAGGTTCGAGCGTCTGTCGCCCTCTTTCCAGGACAGCGACAGGAGCTGCGCGTCCTTCTTGGCGCCCAGGGCGGCGCGCAGCACCGACATGGCCGCCGTATCCACCTCGGGCGTGGCCGATCCGGGAGCCAGGCGGCGCACGCCTCCGTCGGTCACGAAGCGCAGCGAACCGTCGGGCAGCTGATCCAGCGATTCGGCGCAGCCGAAGTCGGCGTTTTCCTTCCATGCCACCGTGAAGCCCTTCTGGGCCGGGTCCCATCGGTAGATGCGCGGCAGGAAGCTGTTGGAGGCCCACATGCCCGAGGAGGTGGGCAGCATGTCGGCGACTTCTTCGACGCTCGTCATGCCTCCGATGGACGCCAGCCCCTTGTCGAAAGCTGTCCAGGGGCCGCCCGAAAGGCGTTTGACGAAGACCCCCTTGATGGGGTGCGAGACCCATACGGCGCTCTCGCCGGTGCCGGGGTAGGGCGCCAAGGCGACGGCCGTGAGGCCGACCTCATAGGGCACGGGCGTGCCGAAACTCGTCCAGCTCTGCCCTTCGTCTTTCGAGATGTAGACGGAGTCTTTGGTGCAGGCGGCCAGGAGATGCGAGTCCGTGCGGTCCACGGCGAGGTCTTCGATGTTCTGCACCTCGGTCGTGAAACTTTTCTGGCCGTCGACGAAGTTCTTGTAGGTCTTGACCGGAATGCCGGCGGAGCGGTCCTCGAAGACTCCGAGATCGCTCGAGTACATGACCCCGCGCGAGGTGAGGAAGAGCCAGCCGTCGCTCAGGCGGAAAATCTTGCTGACTTCCCCGTCCAGCCAGATGGGGACGGCCGTTTGGCCGTTTTCGATGCGGTAGAGGCCCGTGTCGAAGCCGGCCAGGAAATCGGAAGGGACCGATCCGACGGAGGTCGCGGCCGGATCGCCGGGGGCGCCCTGGGCCTGGCTGGCGTCGGTGCCGACCGCCCAGCTCGCCCGCTGCGGAACAATGAGGACCGCCGCGAGCAGGGCGGCCGCGAAGAAGCGGATATTCATGTGATCTCCAAATGTTCGTGCAGGCAACATAGTATCGATTTGACGGATTTTTGATAAGACGACGACCGATGTCGGCGGCGCTCTCCGGACGTCCTGATGCCGACCTACAGGCCCCGGCCGCCTCCGAGGCGTTCGGAATCGGCAGCCTGGGCCTTCGCGAAGAGGCGCTTGAGCAGGCGCCAACCGAAAATGAGGAGGGGAATGACCAGGTAGCTCGCCGGCCCCCCGGCCATGAGGAGCGCGTCATAGAGGCCGTGGAGCAGCACCGCCCAGAAGAGCCCGCGCTTCCAGGCGCCCGCCCGACCTTCCTCGAGCTTGGCCATGCCCACGTAGTAGCCCATGACTCCCGAGAACACCGCATGTCCCGGCACCGCCGTGAAGGCGCGGACGAAGAGGATGCTCGGCACATCGTGTCCGTAGATGAAGTTTTCTATGAAGGCGAAGCCCAGGCTCACGCAGATCGCGTAGATGATGCCGTCGGTCCTCTCGTTGAACTCCGGCCGTATGAAAATGTAGCGCCGGACGAAATAGAGCTTGACCGATTCCTCGACGAGGCCGGCGATGACGAAAGCCTCGAAGAGGACCCCGAGCGCGCCCCCCGGCGGAGGGACGAGGGCTCCGATGCCGAACTCTATGCCGGCCGCCGGAATGACGGCCACGAATCCGTAAAGGACGCTTCTCAGAATGAGACCGATCGGCTCGGACCGGGCCTTGTCGAGGTGGTAGAAGTACCAAATCAGCACGACCGCGGGGAGGGCGGCCAGAGCCAGCGCGAGGAGAAGCGACGACATGGAGGCCACTATAGCTGAAGCGCCCCGATAACGGGAGGGGGCGCCCCCGCGGAGAGCCGCGAGAGGTTAAAGATTGCGGCCGTAGAGTCGGCTGGTCGCGCGAAGCTCGGCCGCGAGGCCGGGGCTGAAGGCCCCTTCAGCCAGGCGCCAGGTCCAGTTGCCCCCCGGCGTAGAGGGACGGTTCATGCGCGCTTCCGAGCCCAGGCCCAGGAGGTCCTGCATCGGAACGACCGCCCAGGCCGCGACCGACTTGAGCGCCTCTCGGACGAGGGCCCGTACGGGATCGGCGGGGGAGTAGCCCAGGTAGCGGAACAGGTAGTCGCGCTCGGCCGCCGAAGCCTGCGCGAGCCAGCCCGCCACCGTATCGTTGTCGTGGGTGCCGGTATAGACGACGCAGTGCTCGCCGTAATTGTGGGGGAGGAAGGCGTTGCCGGGATCGAAGGCCGCCGCGCTCTCGGCCTCGTCGAAGGCGAACTGGAGGATGCGCATTCCGGGCAGGCCCAGGCCGTCGCGCAGGGCCCGCACCTCGTCGGTGATGAAGCCCAGGTCCTCAGCCACGATCGCCAGATTCGGGCCGAGCCGGGCTTCGACCGCGGCGAAGAGCTCGGCGCCGGGAGCCGCGCGCCAACGGCCGCGGCGGGCGGTCTTTTCGTGCGCGGATACGGCCCAGTACGCCTGGAATCCGCGGAAGTGGTCGACGCGGACGGCATCGTAGCGGTCCAAGGCTGCCTTGAGCCGGTCAATCCACCAGGCGAAGCCTTCGCGACGGTGGGCTTCCCAATCGTACAGAGGATTGCCCCAGAGCTGCCCGTCGGCGCTGAAATAGTCGGGCGGAACCCCCGCCACTTCCAGCGGCCGGCCCCGCTCGTCCAGGGCGAAGAGCTCGGGGCGGGACCAGACCTCGGCGCTGTCCTGGGCTACGAAGATCGGAATGTCGCCGAGCACCGCGACGCCGAGGGCATTCGCGGCGGCCTTGAGGCCGCGCCACTCTTCGTCGAAGAAAAACTGCAGGACTTCGTAGCGCTTCGCCGCGGCGCCGAACCGGGCCCTCGCCTCCGCCAGCGCGTCCGGGCTGCGGCGGGCCAGAGCCTCGGGCCAGTAATTGTTCCATAAGGCGTCGCCGCGGCCCTCGTCCCGAGCCCGCCTGTCGTACTCGTCCTTGATCGCGCGAAACAGGGAATAGTCGGGCAGCCACGAGTCATGGGCGTTCCGAAAGGCGGCGAAGGCGGCTCTGCGCTCGGGCCCGGCCCCCTCCAAGAAGGCCGATGCCGCCCGATCGAGGAGGGGGCGTTTCCAGGCTATCACGGCGCCGTAGTCGACGGCCTCAGCCGGGAGGGCCGCCGCCGGCGCGAGGTCCCGGCTGTCGAGCAGGCCCTCGCGTTCGAGCGCTTCGGGGCTGATGAGCAGCTCATTTCCCGCGAAAGACGAGAACGGCGCGTAGGGCGAGTCGCCGTAGCCAGTGGGACCGAGGGGGAGGACCTGCCAAAGACGCTGACCCGCTTCGGCCAGGCGCTCGAGAAAGCCGCGGGCCGGGCTTCCGAAGTCTCCTATGCCGTAGGGTCCGGGCAATGAGCTGGGGTGGAGGAGTATTCCGGACGAACGAGTCATGCGCATGCGGCGCCTCCTGGAAGGGCTCAGAAGGCACTATAGCGTAGATAAACCGGTTTAGCAACTCCTCCGTAGTGTTACGAAGCTTGTGTACGCCACAAGGGATAGAAGGCCGCTCGCGCCTAAACTACCGTAGGCTGGAGGAGCCTCGGACCATCCACAATTTTCAGGACACTATGCGGGAGACGCCCCGCTGCGGGGAAAAAAAGGCTCCCCGGTTCCTGATCGGAGCGGGGAGCCCTGCAAACTCGGTGCGTCGCGAGTCTACTCGACGATACGGATTCGCGGTTTGTCGTTCATGAGCACCTTGTCCTTCGTATACGCGAGGAGGACTTCGGCGTCGATGAAGCCGGTGTCGATGGCATCGGCGCCCGACTTGAGCGTGGTGTACTTGTCCCCGCCGGCGGCTATGAAGTCATTGACGCACACGTTGTAGGTGGCGGCGCTCTCGAGCGGGGCGTAGGAGCCGTCGCTCGTGAGCACGTGCACGTCGCTCACGCGGCTGCCCTTGGCGTTGTTCGGGTTCACGTCGAAGTGGATTCCCGAGACATAGGTGAGAGGATTCTGGGGGAAGGAATGACCGTAGTTGGCCAGGGCGAAGTCCACGGCATCTTCGAGGGTGGAGATCACCTGGGCGCCTGAGAGCTTCATGGTCACGAGGGTGTCGCCGAAGGGTATGATCTCGTAGACCTGAGCCACGGTGAGGGGGCCCTGGAGGACGTCGGTGCGCACGCCGCCCGCGTTCGTGATCGCTATCTGCGCGTCCGTCTTGAGGCGCATCGCATCGGCGATGATGGGGCCGGGACCGGTGTTGAGGCCGCGCGCAAGGTCCTCGCCGGCCTGGGTGGCCACTTCGTGCTGCAGCTGCCTGACCCCCGCGGCGTAGCCGGCCGCGAGCTTGGCCGCCCGCGGATCGGGAGCGGTGAGGGCTATTTCGGGATTCGCGGCGAGAGCCTTCTCGAGCCTGTCGAAGTCCTTCTCATAGAAGGCTTTCAGCTCTCCCGCTACGGGAGCGTAGGCCTTGCCGTCGAACTCGGAGATCTCGAGGCCGGAGGCGGCTTTGACGAACTGGACCCGCTTGAGCTCTCCGGCGGGGTTCGGAAGATCGTAGATGCGGAAAGACGTGTTCCCGACGACTGCCACGGGTTTCGCGGTCCAGGAGACTACGTGCCCGCGGCCGTCGAAGCGGAGTTCGATGTCGCCGAGGACCCTGGCCCAGGACCAGGCCTGGAGGACGAGGACCTTCGCTCCCGACTTGTCGGTGACCAGACTGGGGTAGGGGCCGCTGCCGTGGAGGCCGATGGAGTTCCAGTCGCCCAGCAGCGTGTGGGTATGGCCGCCGACGATGACGCTCAGGCCCGAGACCTTGGCGGCGAGGTCGAGGTCGGCCGGATAGCCGAGGTGCGAGAGGAGGATGATCTTGTACACGCCCTCGCGGTGCAGCCGGTCGATCGCCTTCTGCACGGGAGCTACCGGGTCGAGGAACTTGATCGTGGGTCCGGGGCTGGAGATCGAGGGGGTCTCTGTGGTCGTGGCGCCGATGAAGCCGATCTTCTGGCCGCCGATCACCTTGACGATGAAGGGGGGCGGGACGAGTCCCTTGAGCGCCGGCTCTCCGGAAAAGTCGATGTTGCAGGAGACGACCGGGAACCTGACTTTGGAGAGGAAGTGGTCCTTGAGCAGGGGAACGCCCTTGTCGAATTCGTGATTGCCGAGGGTCGCGGCGTCGAGGCCCACGAGGTTCCAGAAGGCGACATCGGCGTCGCCCTGGTACTTCGTGAAGTACAGGGTGCCCTGGAAGAAGTCGCCGGCGTGGACGACCACGCTGTTCCCGTCTTCGGCGCGCAGCTTGCCGATGGCGGCGGCCACCTCGGGGAAGCCGCCCATCTGCACGTAGACGGGTTTCTCGCCGAGGCCCGGTCCCAGGTCGAGGCTGAGCTTGACGGTGCTGGGATCGAAGTGGGAATGCGTGTCGTTGATATGGATGAGGTTGAGGCTGAAGTCCGGCGCCGCCTGGGCGCTCAGGTTGAAAGCGCCGAGCGCCAGCGCCAGGATCGCCAAGGCGACGCTGCCGA